>Ga0209902_100914_pt1 | contig 20441 bp, 21 predicted proteins | sample FECB27metaG_FD_188304 | JGI IMG/M metagenome (GOLD analysis project Ga0209902, IMG submission 188304) | Cyanobacterial communities from the Joint Genome Institute, California, USA - FECB-27 (SPAdes) (version 2) | ecosystem: Environmental > Aquatic > Thermal springs > Hot (42-90C) > Microbial mats...
TCCACTTCACTATGTCTGCACTAGAGGACAAAGATAAGGCGGGGGTTACCAGCAACCTTGTCCACTTCACTATGTCTGCACTAGAGGACAAAGATAAGGCGGGGGTTACCAGCAACCTTGTCCACTTTTTACCGGACAAAGTAAATGGTGAACATTATGTACAGAGACGATGAAATTATTACAGTATCGATGTTTCATAAGGTGCGATCGCAAGCAAAGCGAACATCTCCACACGTAGAAGTACTTCCGCCGCCACCATTGCACCACGCCACCGCCGCCACCGCAGCCGCCACGACCGCCACGCCGCCAGAACGCCCTAGCACCCCGCCACCGACCGCCAGAACGCCCTAGCACCCCGCCACCGACCGCCAGAACGCCCTAGCACCCCGCCACCGACCGCCACGCCGCCACCGACCAAACCTGACTCACCATACCCGCTAATTTTGCACCGCCACCGACCGCCACGCCGCCACCGCGACCTCTCATTCTCACTCGCATCATTAGCAGTCACGCGCGGTTTTGCATTTTCCCTTAACCCCCAGAGTAAGCGATTTTTGCGTCCGGTATTATAAAAAATCCTTTAACCTTAAGGGTTTTAGCGATTTTAAATCCTGCCAAAATCCCTCAACTTTGTTTTTTCGGCAGGATTTGGCAGGAAAATTATTGAGACTCTCTCGCAACAAGCTATCCTCTACTTGCGAATGAGCGACCCTCAAATCAAAACCCCTCCTAAAATCGCCAGCAAGGCTCGGGAGGGGTCAACAGGATGGATTGGGTGGGTGAGGGGTTAGTCGGGTATTCCTGACTCGTTCAGCACCTCTTTCAGCGTTTCATACGCGCCTAGACTTGGGTGGGATAAAGAAACTTTTTTTCGTTTTTTACTAGCACCTTTACTATTTGTTGGTTTTTCAGAACGTTTTTCTGACCTTTGTTTGTTGCGGTGAGGGTCTAGCTCATCAAATGGTGCAGTTACACCGTTAGCTATCATTTCGTCAATTTTTTCAGCCATCTCTACAAATTTCAGCGTTCCATCGTCGTTTAAGAAATATCCCTCTAGTGATTGTTTATCTTGTTCTTTAAGCTTGCTAACCATACCAAACCACATCATGTATTGTTCATAGGTTTGGAAGGTAAATTGAGCTAATGAAAATTCTTGCATCAAAACAGTACGTAAGATACTATCACCCGGTTCAATTCCTATTTGGTCATATTTTGAACTTAGATTTTTATAGTCTTTAATCTTGAGAATTCCTGATTTGATAGCGGGTACTTGACGTTTAATCGAGTCAGGATTGTTCAATAACTGAGTCATAAAATCCTTAGCCGGATTATTCTCTTTTCCGTATCGCTCACTATCAAATAAAGAGATTTCATCCTCTTCTGAAACTGAAACACCTATACTTTCATGTAATTTAGTGGTTTCGTAACCTCTAGCTTTAATATAGACACCGCTATCATTAGCTAATAAATAATTGGCACTACCGTGAAAAGCACCAGCATAGTAAACATCCTTAGTTTCAAAACTGAATTGTCCTTTACGTGGTTTGAATTCAGTTTCTAAATTTTTGTTTACTTTGATAGCATCTGTTTCTGAATGCAACACATCTACTAATTTAAAGTGTTCTTGTAGATGTTCCATTGCTTTGGTGTTAATGTGTGCGTTGTCACTACCTTTACCAATTGTTTTTAATTCTTCATTTTGATTGATAAAAATTTCACCATTTTTCATTAAATATTCAGTTTCTTTAAGAGGTAGTCGTTTTAATTTCCAGCGTTTTAGATGGCTGTCTTTTCGGTGTTGATTAACCGTTTCTCCATTAATATTGTCACGTCCAAGATACATCACACCATTTAACTCAAAAGCACACCCATCTGTGACCGTTTGCCATCCGTATAGACCTTTCTCCATATACCAAGCTAGCGCTCTTGCTCTTGCGGTGATGTTGTTACCTACTACCGGATTAGATGTAACAAAGTACTTGCTAACCATGTCACCATAGAGGGTGTTCACACATAGTTTAAATAACACATCTAGAGGCGACTTTTTACCATGCTCAATCTGTGCTTTTTTGCGTTCAATTAGTAAATTGTTGATGATAAGGTCGCCTAAGTTAATATCGAACCAACTATGGCACTGTCTCATTTTGCGGTCGATTCCAAGATTTCCTAATTCATCTCTAACTATTTCAGTAGTGTTTCGACCTTCCCAATTAGTGTCTTTTTCTTTTAGTATTTCTAGCGCTTTGGGTGTGTCTGACTCATTAATTCTTTGTGATTTTGGATAAATTGCGCCTGCTAAAATTTGAACATTATCAAGTAGTTCATTACGTTGACGTGGTGATGCTATGGCTAAAATCCATTGCAATCCATCATGGGTTAAAACTGCATTCCAAATCTCATTATTAAAGATTTTTAGTGTACCTGTTTCCTCATCAAAATCGACCCAGTCGGTATCCTGTAACTCGCTATCTGCTTTCATCTTCCGGATTGTCTTAGCTAAGATATCAAGATTATCTTTAGTTGTGGTGAACCAACTAGCAAAGTAATCTTGGCAATATTTTAAGGTTTGTTTGGTGCTAATGCGAGCATACCACGCACCTGATATGAGTTCACCCCAATTGTCTTGATTAGTCCATTGTTCACGGTCGTTATCGTTAACTGCTGATATCAATTTTTCGATATCAACCCCTAAATCACTCAACCATTTACGCAAAGACACATAATCATTATTCTTAGCGGTAGCCTCATAATCAAAAATATAAGGAACACCTATAAAATAACTTTGGTTGCGTTGACCCTCACCATAACATCCGGAAATATCAATATCACAAATTAGTGAGACATCATATTTACCTTTGATTTTACGACGCATAAACACGTCAGTTGGGCGATTATTTCGGCAACGTCCACCTTCAACCTTAGCAAGTAATGCCCGTGTCATTGTTGAGAATTGACGGAGGTGTGAAGCGCTAGCAGGCTTGATATATTGGTCAACTATTTCTGTTAAGGTATCGCGCCAAATACTAACATTTTCATCATCGGTTGCATCTAGCCCTAGTTTAGCCGCTAGTGCCGATTCAAATAAATCTTTAACTGTTCCACCAATTGTTAATTTAGGAGGTTGATAATACTCACTTAAACCGAGTTTTTCGTATACAACTTGCCACTGGTCATAGTAACAATTTAATGCTTCGTACACGTCCAAATCACCTAATGAGTACTCTTCAAATTCAACCGGGCGCTCGATAGCCATATCAAGCATTTTGGCTTTTTCATCTTTGGTGAAGTTATCCTTAGCAGTTAGCTTCCATCCTACTGCATCACAAAAAGCTTGATATGAGGCTACTCCATGAATTGCGCCTGTGTCTACCAGCTTTAAGCACAATTCATAATCGAAACCATTAATTGTGATGATGTGCTTGAGGCTCACCCAATCTAGTTTCATACCGTCAATGGTGGTTTGACAGAATGCCCGACGCCCGGAAGTAATCTGCTCATCGCCAGTTGAGCGTTGTAGTTGCTTGATACGCTCCTTAACTGTACCACTACAAATCACATTCAATTCAGCAGTCAGAAAGTGTCCATAAAGGATGACAAAGCATTTAGGTAGTGTTCTAAGCTCATCATCATATCCTTGGCTTAAATCGATTTTTAGACCACAATCACGGAGGTAATCAATGGGATGGAAATCAGTGCTAATCATTGGGTAAGGTTTTAATCCCATCATCCGCCGTCCGGTGTTTACCAATGGAGTATGAGTATAAATTTCTTTTGGTACGTCTACATCTACACCTTTAATTTGGGTAGTTAATCCTAGGCGCTTTTGTTGCTTGTATTTTTTGCGGTTTTGGTCGGTGAATTCGGTGTCGATTACTAGAGGAATTGTTATTGATGAGCCGATAATTTTGACACTATCAGTCAGTGTTTCGCGATTAATGTACCACTGATTATTAGGGATAGACGAACTAAATATTTTGTACTTACATTCGATGATTGACTCTTCATTATCTTCATCAGCCTCATCATCGACTACGGGCGTGGTCGGAGTTTCGCGTCTACGATAAATTTTTTCGATTGAATTCCTAGCCCCGCCAAATTCATCATCTTCATTATCAACTATTGGCGGTGTTGGAGTTTCACGCTTACGAAAAATTTTGGCAACACTATTAGTAGCACCACCAAATTCATCATCATCTATGATATTATTGATATATGAAGACATTTTTTAACTCACTAAAAACGACATTTAACACCTCCCCATTGAGAAACAGGGAGGTGTCTTTTTATGGATTATTCATCATCTGCCATATCGATTCTAGGATTTTCAAATTCTTCATCAGTGACATCAGAAGCAAGCATATCTCGCAGATGTTCACCATTTTTTAGGAATGGTACAAGGGTCTTATAGTCAATATCCCAGAGTCCGGGAGCGGGTACTCGCTCACCTGTTGTTTTGTTCTTACGAGTAGCTACCAGTAAATTAGCTTTGTAAACCAAACCACATTTAGATCGGAAAAAATCAAAAATCTCACGCGGGTTAACAACTGTACTCTTCACCCCATATTCGTCATCTTCATCAACTACCTCATTAGATTTTTTGATTTCATATCCCATGATTGCTAAAATCTGACCTAGTTTGTTCTTTTCAGATAATCGATAATCACAAGTAATAGCTAAATTCTGAGGAGCTTCATGAGTTTCGTCCAGACAACTGAAAGTAATCTTCATTACGGGTTTTTCGATACTCTTGACTGTGATTGTTGAGTGTTCGATACCACAAAAAGTTAGTCGAGCTTTACCATCTTTAGGAGAGAGTAAAGGGTTGAAGCTGACTACTAACTGTGATTCAGAGATTTCATTTTTGCCAGTTTTGTATTGTGCTTTGCTATTTCGGACTTTGGAAGTATTAGATTGCTTTTTAGCTGATGGCATGAGATATCCTTTGATAATTACAGTTTGTTTCAGATGACTGTCTGACGACGGTCATTTTTTGTTTGGGGAACAATGGCTGATATTCTGTAGAGGTGCGCCACATCCTCTTGTTTTCCCCTCACATTTATCAATGTACAGCGTTTGCAGTGCAATGTCAGTGCATATGGACAGTTTATAAAAGTGGTACATTTGCATGGCAATGTCAGTGCATATGTGTTATAGGTTGTTTAGATAGGTTTTTTGAAGGTTAATTGAGATGAAAGAGCGCAAAGACGTGAACATGACTGTAAGGGTCACGCCTACTGAATTAGAGGAAATTCGGGAAGCTGCTAGTGCTAAGGGAATTCCTTACAGTGAATTTGTATTAAGGGCTATTCGTGCATTTATGGGAAAAGCTGAAGAATTGCCTACCCGTGAGGAATTTCAGGCACTTATTGACCGACTTAATAAACTGGAACATAAAGTATATTCTTCCAGTGATAAGGTTGCTTAATAAGTCCAACCCGCGCTATTACACGCGGGTATTTTTATGCTTAAGTTACTTTTTTGGCTAAGTGATTGAGTACAATTGATTCTCCTCTAGTAGGAGTGCTGTAAGCTATGATTTTTAAAAATTTGCGTTCCCAATCATCGAGGTTGGGGGATTGTAGAAGCTTGGTGATTACTACAGGATCGGATTTTGGTTTGGATTGCCACTTATAGAAAGCACCGCAACGAGCGCAATTTATACGAGCATAATGCACACTTCGTTCAGGTTCTACCGTAGTATCAAAAGATAGATTACCACACTTAGAGCAGAAATCATCAAACAAGCTAAAATTAGTCATGGCAAAGCTAGCGCTTTCTTGCGCAAAGATATTGTAAACAAATTCATGAAGTACTAGAACCGCTATCTGTAGGCGGTTTCTTTATAGTACATATGTTTTTCTCGTCAGTACTCGTTTTTCAAAAAGCAGGATTAAGATGTACGGTTATTACTCAGTGCTATATGTTTCTTAGTACCACCTACACATCCAGAGTATTCAATCTGTTCTTGCCAAGTTTTACTTTTATATCTTTTCAATGTATCTTTTCTATTTTTTCTGAGACAAAGTTGTATTCTGTCTAGCAATCTTTGTGTTAGTTGAAAATGTACTTTTATTAATTCTAAACATTTACTATCTTGTTCTTCCGTTGCATATCTATCGACTACATTCATACAAACTTCTAACAGATATGAAGGCGTCTCTGTTACCGGACATTTAATTTCGTTATTACCCGTTATTTTTAATGCGATATATTTTTTACAGGCATTTATATCGTCTGATTCAAATTTTTGTACATTTATTTTAAAGTTTTTAAAAAATTTTATAACTCTAAAATCATACATTTCTCTTAAAATCTCAACAATCGTTTCTTTTACTGTTTTTAATTCAACCTTGACTTCTCTAAAAAAAGGTTTTAGATATTTCCATCCATAATTGATTATTTGCACTATATTATCAAGCCAGTCCATATAAGTGTGACATTCATCATATTCTTCAGTAGTAAGTATTTCTTCATTTTTTAACTTGTTAAGTATATCTTCATCTTCTATCAAATAACGATGATTCATACCTTTTATTAAAAGATGAAAATTACCTTTTGTTTTTATCCACTGACGTACTAAATCATACGTTTTAGCATGATTCAATAATTCTTTTCTAGGAATATCTTCATCATACAAATTTTGATATATTGTACCTACTGTAAAATCTGGAAAATATATTTGTTTTTCACGCGCTTTTTTAGTTTTCATCATCTTCCCCTTCATTTTTACTCCGACGGTCACCACCTCTAGTTTCACCCAACAATTCTGTATCTGGTGAAATCAACCCGCGTTCAATTCCTATTTTTAAAAAATGACTTTCAAGAAATCTGTTGACACTAGTATTTTGCTCCCGAGCTAGTTTTGCCAAAAGTTCTAAAATCACCGAGTCTATACGGTAAGCAACTGGTTTACGTTTTCGAGACATCAGAAGTGCAAGCATATTTACTTCAGTATCTTATCTTTGTTGGTGCTTTGATAACGTTTGATATCCACCATATCACTCAAAAGATTTCAAACGTATAACATTTATATACGATTGTTTTATGTGAATGACACTCATCAATAAGAAACAGTCATATCAAATGTATTGCATTTGAAAACTTTTGATTCTATATTGATAAATGTGAGCGCCGAACAACCGCGCCATACAGCAACCGCAAAGTTGAGAGTGCAAATGATAACTCCCCACAGGACTACATATGGTGTAGCGGCGCAAGTATCTCGACTGCCATGCTTGCAGATGACCCTTAAACGGTTGTCATGAGGGTTAATGTCCCTCTTAACAGCCAACTTGGAGAAAAGTCGATGTTTCTCGAACACTCTACTTTACACGAACTCCTTTATGAGCTTCGCTTTCAGCAAAATCATCTGATTGCCAAATCGGTGATTCTACATCTTCAACAATGTGGGATTACCCTACCTGATTTTTTGGAAGGGCTGGGCACTTTTCTCGATGAAAAACAGTACTCACAAAGCGCTGCTTTGATACAGCAAGCCCACCTGACATTGCAACACACATATCACTTAAAAAAGGAGTCTCTGTAACCATGCCACGCAAGAAAAAATCTAAAACCATTACTTACTACTTCGTTGCAGAAGAATCTGTAGAGATTGAGATTCCAGATGACTACCCCGAAAATTCAAATACTTGGAGTGGTGACCAATGGGATGCACTTTTGGAGAAGGCACAGGATGAAATAGATGGTACAGAAGCCGATTGGCAACAATCCCCAACCGATGAACCTGAGATTAGTAAATAAGGAGAAATATGCCACTTACTCACCTGCAACTCGACATCCTTGAGAGCGCTTGGGAAATTCTTGATAAATTGCGTAATTGCAAGGACTTCAACGATTCTCACGACCTGACTATATCAGATGGTTGTAGCCTGATTTCTGACTACCTCGACTGGCATCAAGACCAAGAGCGCAAAGCTAACCGGAAGCAAGCTACCGTCATGCATTTCGCGAGATTCGAGAGTTTCCAAAACCTTTAAAAGTGAGCGACCGCGAAGTTTACCACAGCCTAGCGGTCGCATCACTTTGCTCTAAGCATGATAATTATACCCCAATGAATGATGAACGCATAAGACAAGAAACCATCCAAGAGATTGCAGATTTACTCGATATTGATGAGCATCTCATTGCGCATTACGAGAGATTGCAATCAAAAATTAACGGACTGAAAATCAAATTTGAAGCGCACAAACTCACTAGGAGCAACGAATATGGACTCAAAAGAAAGAGCTAAAAAAGCTGTAGACGCACGTAAAAAAGCGGCTTCTACATCTACATCTTCAAGCACACAAGCTTCTAGCACTGCCAACAATCATTCTACAACTGGGTCAAACAGTCTTGAACTGCCTAAAATTACAGATTTCAATGCTGTGCCAGAAGTGAGAACATCTATTAATGGTGCTGTAGCTTTCGACTCAAGTTCCAGGTCGGTTTCAGTGACGCTCCCAGGCTTACCGCAAGTCACACCTGATTCGATAGCCGGAAATGTTCATGTACCCGTCATCAAGCCGATTGCAGATGTCACTAATCCTGATATCGATAAAACAGTCGATGTCGCGACTTACGACCGCGCTAAGGCTAAATATGAAGGGGGTATTCGCTATCAGGAATTGATAGGTTGGGCAAATAAGTACATCGGGTCTCAATACAAAGCACTTGCTGAATCTGCCAAAGCTTATGCTGCTGGATTATCTAGTGCTGTGGAAATGGAACGAGTTTATCAACAGTTCTTGGAGCTTCAGAAACAGCAAAAGATTACATCTGAAAAGGGTGTGGACTACATCGTACAATCCCACAAAACAGCAGTTAAACAAACTGGTATGGTGTACTCTATCGCCCAACAGGAAGCGCTCTTAAGCGAACAAAAATCCAATGCTCATAAGGCTTTTGAGAAAGCTAGGAGTGTAGAGGCTGAAGCGCAAGAGTTTATCAAAGGTTTGAACGAAAAATCTGTGCAATCTGCTAAGTAACAAGTAAGGGTATTAGGAAGATAACTAATACCCGATTCAACATTATTCAATAGGTATTTTATGAAGAAACACACATTGATTGCAAGCATCTCAAGTTTAGGTGTTGGGTTTTTAGGTGGTTTGTTAGTCTCTAGTTCCAATCTAACTTTGATTGAAAAATTAGGCTATGGCTTGGGTGGTGGACTATTTACAGGAGGGTTGTCAGCCTTTTGTTATGACACCGTATTGAACAATAAAAAACAGACTATAGAGCGCTTACAGAGTTCTGTGAAAAAGATAGACAAACAACACAAGACTCTACAAGATGAAAAGAAAACACTAGAATTAGTTTTGAAAGCTAAACGTGAAAATCTACTCAAATTACAAAATAGCTTGGAAATAATTACAGCAGAATTGAAGGATTCATATGAATCAGAATTGATTTATGAAGGTGAACTTGTGAAAGCTGGTAATTTAATCGCTGAACTCAGTGAGCAGTTAGAGTCAATGCGATTACTCTCAGAACAAAAAGAGGAAGAGTTAAGCGCATTTGCTGAAAATTTTGACAGTAACCTAAACAAGGAATTTGAACAACGTAAACGGCAATTAGTAGCAGAAGAAATAGCCAAGGAATTTGAGCTTACTGAAGAAGCTTTCAAGATGATAGAAGAAATGGACGTATTCCTCAAACAAGTGTACGACCGCCACCAAAGCCAGCGCGAACAATTGCTAAGTACCAACGGTAGCTATCATGAGCATCTACAAAAAGTGATAGCAACACATAATGACGCTTATAAGCAATTAGAGGATGTAAAATCAGCCTTAGAATTACGGGCACGAATTCTTGAACAGACCTTAACTGAAGGAATGACCCAACCCGTTTATATCAATGCAGAATTCAGTAAAGAAGGTGAACTGGCAAACAGAATAGCCAAGGAATTATTTGAGGATTTTGGTTTGGTGCTAGCGGTTCAAGGTTTTTCCCTGCGGTCTGACGGTGTACTTGACATTGGATACGGTTACAAAAAATCGGACGACCCAATGAGCATCGTTAAACGGATAGAGACTTATTCAAAGGAACTAGTTGATAGACTTAGAATTCACAAAATAACCAGTGTTCGCAAGTTGGATGTAGCTGATTGTGTGGTAGTCAGCTTGCGTCGCGAACCTGCTTTGAAAGAGTCAGACGCTAAGCTAATGGCGGGAAGTCCAGAGGAATTTCTTGATTACATCACTTCTCAACCTATTCGCTACCGACTTATAGCTGACCCTGGAACGGGTAAGACTCCTACTACTGCTGTGATGGTAAGTGCAATCCTTAAAGAGGGTGGGACGATGGGCAACACAGGGAAAGGTGCAAAAATCCCCCATACCTTGGTTGATGTGTCGTATCCAGACGGAAACACCTCACAAAAAGACCTACAATATCCGCTAAAACCATTCTTGAAATATGGGGATACCACAGCCGCTGTTAAGTCGTTCGATGATGCTATCAGCGATTGGGAATACCGCAAACACAATACCAAGTATGCAGCTAACTTCTTTCAACTTTGGGTGTGGGATGAACTCGACAACACGCTTGATTCGTGCAGTGACCCAATGTCGGCTGCTGCTAATCTCAAGAAAGTTCTGAAACAGGCACACCACACGGGAGTCGGTTGGATAGTTTCTGGACAATCCGTCATGACAAAACAGCTTCCAGGGTTTACCAACGATGACCGAGCGCTCTTTACTGAGATAATCATAGGGATTCCAAAAATCCGTAAGTACCTGGAAGCATACGGGAAGAGTCGTAACAGTCAGTCCAATTTATCGCGTTTAGCCGCTAATTTGAACGATTTAGAGGACTTTATAGAGGCTAAAAATGCTTTAATAACTGACGATGCAAGGTTACTCAGGATAGCTTTAGTAGTTGATTCCAGGTCGCCTAAACTGTACTTCTTACCTAATCTAGATTTAGCTAAATTTAATACAAAAACAATAGAAGAAACACGTAGGTTAGCAACGAGCCAAAAACGAACCATTTTGTCTGACCGTTCTGACCAGAATTTGACCGATGATGACGGAAACCCGCTTCCCACAAGGATTGACCAAAACGGTCAGCAGTCACCATTTCTCCCTATAGGGGGTACCAGTCAATCTGACCAAAAACCTCATTGCTGTCACTGTGGGGAAGCTAAGCTCACAATGCTAGGTGACGGAAGATACAAGTGTTTGAACTGTAAGAAACGCTTTGTAGAGTCTAAAGCCGTTTGGAAGTAAATATCACTAATTAAACGGTAATTAGTAATTAATAAACACTCTAGTAATTAACTAATTACTGTTAGCCAAACGAGAATTTTATTCTAACATTTCGTTGTCAATAGAAGACTCACATTCTCAAAATACGATGTAGTGGCGATAATACCCCGTCAGTAGTCCGTCAAAGTATCAAAACGCTTCCGTACAGGAAAAGAAACTAATGACTCAAGATAAAGAAATTCAACAGGTATCCGTCAAGGCTAAAAAAGTTTACAACAACAAGGCAATTGATTTCAAGCTTGATATTGATGCAGGTGCTAAAAGGGTAAAGTGTAGGCTCAATGGTGTATACAAGTCTTTTCCAGCAGAAGCCAAGCAAATTCAAGGTGAAACACCACTAAGGAACGATGGGTGTTTTGGATACCGCAAGAAAAACTATGTTGTGGGCAATGCCATCGACCGAGTAAATGGCACTCTCATCGTGTCCAGTCAGGATAACAAGCTGACTCACTTAGATGTGTGGATTCTAGGCGCTCTTACCCATTACCGCAAACAGCTAAAGAGCGCTGTGGAAGCTAGGCGACGTAAGACCCAACCAGTACAGATTACCCTCTGGCTTAAAATCATTACCCTGTCTACACCACAGCGCAAAGAGTTGGATAAGATGCTCAAACAGATATCAGAGTTTGTTTGGGAAGATATCGAGTTCAAAGTGATGGTCAAGAATTGCGAGTTCGTAGATGAGGGTGAGGGCGCTGCTTTAGAGGTGGTGAATCTTTACAAACACGAGCGGTTTAATTTGCTTGATTTGGGCGGTGGAACTTGCACCTACAGTAGCTATGAGTGGGACGGTGAAGAGTTATCCACAGTTGCCAGAACTCCTGTGTCGGGAGGTGGAATGAACACTATCATCAATCGCATCTTCAAAAGCCTCACCCGTACAGACAGAGGCGCGATTCAGGCTGAAAACTTTGATATCCAGCAAGCTTTAGAGTTATCGGCACTAGATGAGGTTGGGCAATGGCGTGTACCACTACGTAGCAATGGTAAAGTCAAGGATATAGCCTCAGAGGTTGATGGAGCGATGTCTGAATGGGTGGCTAACAACTACGCCATTCAGAAACTGTTTGACGCTGTCTCCCAACGCTTAGCTAAAGGTGAGTATCTATACTGTACTGGCGGGGGATTCGCTATCGGCGTGGTTGCTGATTGGATTTTGGGATACCTCAAAAATGAGATTGATAATGCGAACATCACTATTTTGCAGAATCCGCAAGATGTGAACCTAGCAGGTTTGAAGTGGCTAGAAATTGAAAAAGAAAACTAAAAGACAAAGACACTGGAAAGTTTGTCGGCTCCCAGTGTCTCTTTGAATCCATATATAAAGGAATCTCTGCAATTATGCCACACTACAATCAAAACTACTGGCAAGAACGTAACGATAATGAACCTGGATTCATTTATCTCATATTGGCTGAAGGCTACCACGGATGGGTTCCGGGATGCGTCCTCAAACGGGTAAAGATTGGGTTGAGCCGTAATCCAGAAGCCAGACTCGAAACCTTCCACAGCAATCAGCCACCGTGTAATTTGCGAATCCTACGCACTATTTATGTAGAAAACATGGCAGAAGTCGAGCAACGGTTACACCAAGTTTTTAAAAACTCGAACGTCAAACTCAAAAAGTCTCGTGAGTTCTTTGACTTGTTACCGTGGCAGATGGCTTACCTACATTGGCTGATGTCTCAGTATGAAGTGAAGGTATGGAGCTATGCTGATATCCCTAAACGGGCGATTGCTGGCGGGTTAGTGGCACTGTTAGGTGTGGGCTTGTTGGTCGGTTATGGCATACGAGAAAGCACTACACCGCAGTTAGAACAGACGATTGAGACGAAATAGTTAGCAAAAAGCACTGGCAGATAGTTCTTTATCCAGTGCTATTTTTCAAATTTATAAAAGCAATCATCGACTACGACCTTAATTACCTAAATTTGACAACAACACACTCTTAAAAGATGTCAGAGCCAAAAGTGGTTGTTAAGCCTTGGCTGGTTGTGAAGTTAAGACTGCTTGTTGAAAAATCAGTAGGTCTGTTCTCAAAAATGGCAATTTGGTTACCTTGATAGGACAGGGAACCACTGCTAATATCGTAGTCGAACTGGTCAATCGAAGCAGTTGTACTACCAGTAGTCGTGTAAAATATAATTCTGTCGCCTTGAGAGCGGTTAAAGTCTGTTATAGTGTCAGTACCGTCACCATAGGTGAAGTAAAAATCATCTGCTCCAGAACCTCCAGTCAGCCTATCATTCCCGCGACCACCAAATATATTGTCACTACCACCAAATCCTCTAATCCTGTCAGCAGAGGAAGTTCCAATAAGTGTATCGGCACGGGGTGTTCCATCAATGTTCGCCATGTAATTTCTCCTTTGTTACCTTTAACGTGTAATGAACTAAGTCCAGCTTTAATCGGAACAACCTTCTGATTAAAGCCTTCATATGTTTCTCGGAGAAAAGCGCTTTGTTTTACGCAATCACCAGAGAATATTTACAATCCTTAATCATGGAATAACAACAGGTGTCGTATCAGTTGTAAGCTGTGGATCACAGTGGTTTTTGGTCTAGGGATGAAAATCAATCGACATGGAAAAGCCAAAGTGTTGACACAGGATGAGATTCAGCTACTTTTCAGCGAGGGTTTTCAGTCCGACCGTGACCGGGCTTTGTTTGGTGTTTGTCTGTATACAGCGTGTCGCATCAATGAAGCTTGCACCCTTAACACGCTCGATGTTTACAACAAGAAAAAATATGTTCGTAATGAAATTATTTTTCGTAGACACAACACCAAAGGCAAACTAGCAGCGAGAGCAGTACCAGTTATTGAAGAATTGCGAAGTCTCTTAGTTAAGTATCAACCCACTAGCAGCGATGGTTTTTTGTTTCCAGGTCGCCACGGTAAGGGGCATATCAACCCAGAGTCTGCTAGTCGAATACTGCGCGAGGCTTGTGAAAAAGTTGATTTAGAAGGTGTTAGTACTCATAGCTTTAGACGTACTGCTTTGACCGAAATGAGTAATGCAGGCATACCGTTACGAATCATTCAGGAAGTTTCGGGACATAGGAACCTAGAAGAATTGCAGAAATACCTAGAAGTTCGACCGGAACAGGTGAAGGGTGCGGTGTCAGCATTGTCGATGTTGGGGTATGCGGGAGATAGCCACGTCAGGAAATCGTACTTTCTTGACGTAACCTCTAACAGTGATACAGAAACGATTTCGAGCGATTAGTCAAAATACCTGGAGTAACTTTGTCCACTATCTTGACACCGTACAAAGTTGTAGTTAGTATAGAGATGTGGACAAAGTTAAGTGAACAAAGTTTATGAGTACAGCTTACAACAAATTCGTAGAAAAGAATATTCGCACCGCGTGGGTAAAGACATGGGCAATTGAATTCCTCAAAGGACTCGACAACCTAGAAGCCAAAACCACTATTGAACAATACTGCAAAATCAAGCTAGAAGAATTCAGTCAACTGTGTCAAGAAAAAGCAGTAGAACGAGCCAAGGAAGATAGATCCAGTCTGAATGAGCATAGCTGGAAACAATCTTCCACAAGCTATATGAGTGGTATTCGCAAAGCTATCAAGGCATGGAGCGAATCACAAGAATTGACAGATATGAATTCATACCCACAGCAAACTAAAGAGGGTGTGATCACTCAACATTTAGCCTTGCTCTACATGAATTACCCGCGTGAGCATAACCAAGCCAACAATGAAGCGAAACAAGAGCGCAAGGACGACCAAAGACGCAACCTTGAAAGCATCAATTGTGTAGACGAGTATCAAGCCAAGATTGATGAGTTACTGACCTCTACAGACCACAGAGAACTAGTAGCAGGACTAATCGCGGCAACAGGACGGCGACCTTCTGAAATCTACAAAACTGCTGAGTTTAAACAAGTTGGTCAATTTGAGGTGATGTTTACCGGACAAGCAAAAGCCCGTGGTGAAGAGAGAGACGCTTACCCTACATACACTCTTGTTGAATCGGCTAAGGTCATTGATGCTCTTGCTAGGCTCCGTAGAATGCCAGAAATTAAGGAACTACGGAAGTTGACCTTAGCTGAGGTGGACTCAGGTAAGAACAATAAGATGAATGCAGCAGTTAAACAACACTTCGCACCTCTCATCAATCCCCCACATGGCGAAGCCGAACTGTCAGCTAAAAACTTACGCGCGTCTTATGCAGCTATCGCCATATACCTGTTCTGTCCTTGGCAGATGTCAACCAATCTTTTCATCAAAGAGCGCTTAGGACACACGAGTGATGCCACAGCTACATCCTATGAAGATTACCAAATCACTGACCACCAAGGAAAACCGCTAACCCGTGGTGCATGGGTTGAAAGACTTAAAGAAGATATGGACAAACCAATGGAAGCAACGATTGTACAGCCAAGAATCCGAATGACTGAATCGGCTAAAAATATCATTGATGACCAAGAATTTCTACTTTATGCTGACCAAGTTAGCCGTATGGAAGAATTAATTAGGTTAGCCAAAATTGGTAAGCAATTTGAGGAAGGTAAGTTAGTTAAGGAAGTTGTAACCGTGATTGAAAAGCCTGTTGAGAAAATTGTAGAGATTCCTATTGAAGTATCATCCCAAACCTCTACAGAAGAAAGTAAAACCAAGCAATCTAAAAAAGACCCCTCAGAAATGACCAACACAGAGTTATTTGGTTCTCATGCTCCAAATACAGGTGAAGAGAAAATTAGACGTGCTGTAGCCGCTATTAAGGCTTATAACGAGCGTCAATACAGTCCTAAAGATATGTGGATGATTAATACCAGTACTCTCAAAGACTTAACCAATTGTCGCACTGCTGTTGTAGAAAAATACCTCAAATCAGATGAAGGACGGCTACAAATTACCGACTACAACTTAGAAAAAGGCTTCACCTACCAACACAACAGAGGTAGAGGCAATATTTCGGAAGTGGTTAAACTAGCTTAAACTTGCACCGACCGACTCATGGCTAACCAAGTAATCTGTGAGTCGGTTTTATACTTAAAGAGAATAATTGAGAATTTTAAAGAAAAATTTTACAGTGAAAGACCTCACTCCAAACCAAATGAAAGCTTTATGTATGCTTGCGGCTAATTACGACCGACACGAAGTAGCACAAGCTTGTGATATCACAACTAGGACGCTTGACAAGTGGAGACGGTTAGAAAACTTTCAAGAACTATTAAGAAAAGCTGTGGTAGCCACATATGATGCTGCTATTTCGGAACTAGTACTTGGTTGCCAAGAATCTGCAAAGGAACTTAGAAAAATAATTCTTGATCCCGACACACCAAGTCGCACCAAAGTATCTGCAATCAGTGTACTGCTTACGAATGCAGCAAAAGCTAAGGAACATCTACTAGAAGACAGATTAGAGCGTATAGAGGCTAGTTTAAATGGCGATATCACTGAGCAAGATACGGAAGCTTGAAGCAAAACTTAAAAAACGTAACCAAGAACTGTCCTTGCAAAAGACTAATTTAAAATTACCTAATAATTGGGAGGATTTTGTAGCACTAACCACTATTAGAAGTGGTGGTGAAATGAAAAAATTTGAGTTATACGAGTATCAAAAAATAATGATTGAATTAGCTAGTAAATACCCAAGTATGGTGATTCTAAAAAGTCGCCAGATGGGAATTACTCAGGCTATAGTAGCTAAGTTTTTATACGATGCGTGTACTAATAAAGCTGCTTCAAGTATTCTTTTTATGCGTAATGCTGAGGATGCTTCAGCCATCTCAAGACGCGCTAGGCAGATGCTTTCAAGTATTAGTGAATATGCTCAAGCTGATAACGACTCTGTAGGCTACCTCAAAATTAAAGGTGGAGGTGATTTATACTTTAAGAATAGTGGTAAAGAAGGGTCTAGAAGTCTCGATTCCTGTACAGGAATGCTATTTGATGAAGCAGCATTCGTAGAAAATATTCAACAAATATATGCAGCTAGTAACCCATCAAGTGCTTTATCAGGTAATAATATCCAAAAGTTTATAGTTAGTACTCCTAGTAGTAAATCCGGTTTTTATTGGGATAAATTAAATGAAAATAATGATGATATTGACATAGAAAAATTAGCTGATGATGTAGCAAAAGGAAATATTTATAGAAAATTACCGGGTGTGTATTGGTTTATTGACAAAGCTGGAAGTTGTAAACTAATTCTACATTGGAAAGCACACCCAATTTATAGTCAGATTCCAAATTACTTAGAATACCGATTAAAACAAGACGGAACAGATGAGGAAGTAGTAGCTAGAGAATATGATTTAAGATTTATTGATAGTACTGTTTCTGTATTTGATAGTGGATTAATCCGTTTAAATGCAATAGGACAATATGAAAATACGGTAGACAAAGATGCTATTTATTATGCTGGACTTGACACATCAACCGTAGGTAGTGATTACTGTACTTGCCCTATTTTGAAATACAAAGAGGGTAAATACTCGTTAGTAAATCTCTACCGCAAACGTCAACAAACTAGTGAATATCATCTATACCAAATAGGAGAATTATTAAAAATTTTCAAACCTAAAATTACAGGAGTAGAGGTCACTGGCGGTGTGGGTAGAGTTTATCAAGAGCAGTTAATTAGACAATTTCCAAATTTGGAATTTCAAGGAATATATACTTCACAAGATAGTAAAGCTTTAATGATATCAGCTATGGTTTTAGCACTTGAGAAACAAATCTTAACTTATCCTAATACTTGCCCATTAGTAAATGAAATGTTAAGTTTTAGGCGGGATGGTAAAAAACTAGAAGCAGCACCCGGAAAACATGACGATACAGTTATGGGAGTTGCTTTTGCCTTAGCGGTTTCACCATTTAATAAAGAAAAGAAACCGTTTATAGATGTTAGCAAGATAAAAGTTTGGAACGGAAAATGAGTGAAAGTTATAGATTGTTCGGCTACTTAGGAATAGCATTTCAGCCAGATGGATGTGGTGTTTGTTTGAATATGGTTAATTACCCCGAAGAAAGTAATTTAATCTTTTATTTATGGTATTCACACATTCCATTGTTTGAAGAACTAAAAACTAAAACAATCGAATGTATGACAAGGTTAGCAAATTATATATATGAGCAAGTTGAAGAGAAAAAATCACCATGTTCTGCCAAAATCTTTCTCGTGTCAAACAATTCATCCACATCAAAAATATTAGAAACTTGTAAAAACATCAGAGGAGAAACTAAAAGTCCTATCTTTTTTTATGATGTGAAACCTGTAGCACCTGATGCTGAAGCTTTAGCATTTGTAGCTAGTGCAATCAATAGTGGATGTACAGAGGTAGAGCAAAACATCGATTTAAACTCTATTCAAAAAGAAATTGAGAACTACAAAGAAACTCAGAAAATTAATGGATTGTTAGCGACATTAAGTTTTTCGATTGGTGAATGTGAATATCAAAAAAATCTCAATAACGGACACGATAGATACACAGCTAGTGAAAAAATGGCAATGGTTAATGCTGCCATGACAGCTGCAATAGCTCAATTTAGAACCTACTAAGTCTACAAGTACCGCTACAGCCGCCCTAAAACAGCCATGCCATAGAATCACCCCAAAGACCCCTCTCGCGTCTTGTAGGCTCATGTGGAGGGGTATTTTGTTTCTATGATAAGTATTTATGCTTAAAGGTTAAGGACTTTGTTACAAAGTATTTTTACTCAGAAGCTGGAAACCCTTGTAAAATCGATGTTTTCTCAATAAGTGCATAGCTTTTTGATATTTACTCTCAGTAATTTTTGCTGCAAAATGCTGCAAAAAATCCGAATTAGCCGATTTTGCAGCATTTTTTAATCGCTGTAACCCGCATGGTTGAAGGATTTTTTTGAACACTGGACGCAAAAATCCCTTACTCTAGGGGTTAAAGAAAAAAACAAAAACGCACTCGACTGCTAATGATGCGAGTGAGAATGGTAGGTCTGACCAAGTGGCATGATGCAGCCTATACCCTATCGCGCTCTACAAGCGTCATTAAAGCGCTTTCACACCCAAAACGATGAATCATACCTTTATGGATATTGGGCGGCTAAAAACGGCAAAATTAGCGGGTATGGTGACACATCGGCGGTGGCGGGTCGTGGCGGCGGCGGGGTCGTGGCGGCGGCGGGGTCGTGGCGGCTAGCAGCGGCGGCGTGGGGTCGGGCGGCGGTCGTGGGTGGTGGCGAGTAGCAGCGGCGGCGTGGGGTCGGGCGGCGGTCGTGGGTGGTGGCGAGTAGCAGCGGCGGCGTGGGGTCGGGCGGCGGTCGTGGGTGGTAGCGAGTAGCAGCGGCGGTCGTAGGTGGTGGCGGCTAGCAGCGGCGGCGTGGGGTCGGGTCGGGCGGCGGTCGTGGCGGCGGCGCGGGGTCGCTGGCGGGGTCGTGGGGTCGGTGGCGTGGCGGTCGTGGCGGTCGCTGGTGGCGCGGGTCGGGTCGGTGGCGGTCGCCCGGTCGCCCGGTCGCCCGGTCGGTGGCGCGGGTTATCTATGTCCGCATCCGTAAGAGGACAAGGTTAAATGGTTCACGAACTTTGTCCGATGTTTTTTCAAAATGTACAAAGTTGGAATGCTACTTTGTACACTTAAATTTGTTTACATAGTGGACAAAGATAGACAATGGTCTATATCTTTGTCCGTGTTTGATAGTCTTTCTTGTGGACAAAGCTGTTCTACTTCTAAGTGTGGTGATGTTCCTATTGTTGGCGATCGCATACAATGAAAGTCCTAATATACAATCACTTCAGCGTCTCAGTACATAGTGTTCACTAATTCACTCGCTGAAGTCACTGAGGGTCGTGACGGTCGTGGCGGTCGCGGTCGGTAGCCGAGTCAATCACCATCTCTGTCCACTAACCACAAGTAAGCGGACAAAGTACAGACATGAAATTTTGATGATAGCGTACAAAGTTCTACGCAAATGTGGACAAAGATAGAGAATATATAATATCTTTGTCCAGTCGTAGACATTGCAGATATGTGGACAGAGTTAGCCGAAACGCTGAAAGTATTGATATATCGTTGTTTCACCGTGTGGCGGTCACGAGTTAACTTTGTCCTCTAATGCAGACATAGTGGACAAGGATATAACTTTGTCCTCTAATGCAGACATAGTGGACAAGGATATAACTTTGTCCTCTAACACAGAGATAGTGGACAATGTTGTGGCTGTAAAGAAT
>Ga0209902_100917_pt1 | contig 20331 bp, 18 predicted proteins | sample FECB27metaG_FD_188304 | JGI IMG/M metagenome (GOLD analysis project Ga0209902, IMG submission 188304) | Cyanobacterial communities from the Joint Genome Institute, California, USA - FECB-27 (SPAdes) (version 2) | ecosystem: Environmental > Aquatic > Thermal springs > Hot (42-90C) > Microbial mats...
TCGGCGCCCGACGGCAACACGCTGGTGTTCTCGCCGAGCGGCGCGCTGGTGATCCATCCGTGGCTCTACCCGAGCCTCGGCTACGACCCGGTCAAGGACTTCACGCCGGTCGCGCTCGCGGGCACCTTCGACTTCGCGGTCACGGCCGGCCCCGGCGCGCCGGCCGGCGACCTGAAGGCGGTGCTGGCCTGGATGAAGGCCAACCCCACCAAGGCCAACTACGCGACCTCGGGCGCGGGCACGGTGCCGCACTTCGCGGGCCAGCTGCTGGCGCAGGCCTCGGGCGTGCCGATGACGCACGTGGCCTACCGCGGCGGCGCGCCGGCCGCGCAGGACCTGATCGGCGGCCAGGTCCCGCTGATGGTCGACACCGCCTCGGAGACCATCGAGCACCACCGCGCGGGCAAGGTGCGCATCCTCGCGATGACCGGCGCGCAGCGCAACCGCTCGCTGCCCGAGGTGCCCACGCTCAAGGAGGCCGGCATCGACGTCACGGCCAATGCCTTCTTCGGCCTCTACGGCCCGGCCGGCCTGCCGGTCGAGACGGTGCAGCGCCTCGACCGCGCCGTGGCCGAGGCGCTGCGCGCGCCCGACGTGCAGGAGCGCATCTACGCGCTGGGCCTGGTGCCCACGCACGCCGGCCCGGCCGAACTCGCGGCCACGCAGGCGGCGCACCTGAAGATGTGGGAGCTGCCGATCAAGAACTCGGGCTTCAAGGCCGAGGGCTGAGCGAGGCGCTCAGACCAGCCCGGTCAGTTCGCGCGCCGCTGAACGCACCGCCTCGGCGTGGCGCGCGTCGTAGCGATGCGCGGGCATGGTCAAGGTGACCGCCGCGGCCAGGCGGCCGTCGCCTTGGAACACCGGCGCCGAGATGCCCGCGAGCTCGGCGCTGCGGTCGCCCACCAGCGCGCAGAAGCCCTGCGCACGGATCTCCTCGTAGCGCCGGCGTTCGGTGGCGGCGCGCGGCAGCTCGGCCTCGGGCCCCCAGGCGATCAGCACGCGCGCGCCCGCGCCGCGGTCGTTGGGCAGCAGGTCGCCGGCGCGCACGTGGTCGCGCACCACCTGCGGCGAATCGACGCGGAACTGGCACAGCCGCACCCAGTCCGTGCCCTGCGGCTGCCGCACGTGGTAGGCCGCGCTCTCGCCGGTGGCCGCGACCAGCGCGCGCAGCACCGGCAGCACGATGCGGTCGAGCGACTGCGCGGCCGCATAGAGCCCGTGCAGCCGGGCGATCTCCGAACCGAGCGCATAGCGGCCGTCGTCCTGGCGGCGGATCAGCCGTGCGTGCTCGAGCGAGGCCAGGAGGCGCAGCACCGTGCTCTTGTAGAGCTGCGTGCGCTCGGCGAACTGCGCGAGCGACAGCGCCTCGTCGCCGGGGCGGAAGGCACCGAGCAGGCTCAAGGCGCGGTCGACCGCGGCCGCGCCTCCGGGCGCGGCATCGCGGTCGGACATCGATTCGGTCTGGGCTTTGCGGGGCATGGGCAGGGTGGATGGCTTGACAGCGATGCCGGGGCCGGCGTCTAATTCTGTTCTGCAAAATATAGTTCTGTCAAATAGAACTGTCAAATTCCCGATGACAACTCCCGATGTGCTCATCAGCGAGGTCGGTCCGCGCGACGGCCTGCAATCGGTCGCGGCCACCATGCCGACGGACCACAAACTGCGCTGGATCGACGCGCTGCACGCCGCCGGCGTGCGCGAGATCGAGGTCGCCTCCTTCGTGCCCGCGAAGCTGCTGCCCCAGATGGCCGACGCGGCCGAGGTGGTGCGCCATGCGATCACCTTGCCCGGCCTCACCGTGATGGCGCTGGTGCCCAACCGCAAGGGCGCGCAGGCCGCGCTCGAGGCCGGCGTGCACAAGCTCACCATGCCGGTGTCGGCCAGCGTGGCGCATTCGCTGGCCAACGTGCGCAAGACGCCCACCGAGATGGTCGAGGAGGTGCGCGCCATCGCCGAGCTGCGCCGCGCGATCGCGCCGCAGGTGAAGCTCGAGGCCGGCATCTCCACCGCCTTCGGCTGCACCCTGCAGGGCCTGGTGCCCGAGGACGACGTGATCCGGCTCGCCGCCCAGTGCATCGAGGCCGGCGCCGACGAGTCGGGCCTGTCGGACACCGTGGGCTACGCCAATCCCGCCCAGGTGCGCCGCCTGTTCAAGCGGCTGCGCGCCGAACTCGGCGCCCACGCCGGCGCGGCCCACATGCACAACACGCGCGGCCTCGGCATCGCCAACTGCCTCGCGGCCTGGGACGAGGGCGTGCGCACCTTCGACGCTTCGCTCGGCGGCCTCGGCGGCTGCCCCTACGCGCCCGGCGCCTCGGGCAACGCGGTCACCGAGGACCTGGTCTTCATGTTCGAGGCCATGGGCGTGCGCACCGGCATCGACATCGCCCAACTCATCGCGGCGCGCGCGCCGCTCATGGCCGGCCTGCCCGGCGAACCGGTCTACGGCATGACGCCCGAGGCCGGCCTGCCCAAGGGCTTCGTCCAGGAGAACACCGCACATGGCTGACACCAATCCGCTGCCCTACGCCGGCGTGCGCGTGGTCGAGTTCACCCACATGGTGATGGGGCCGACCTGCGGCCTGATCCTGGCCGACCTCGGCGCCGAGGTCATCAAGGTCGAGCCGGTCGAGGGCGACAACACGCGCCGCCTGCTCGGCTCGGGCGCGGGCTTCTTCCCGACCTTCAACCGCAACAAGAAGAGCATCGCGCTCGACCTCAAGCAGCCCGAGGGCATCGAGGCCGCGCTGCGCCTGATCGCCACGGCCGACATCGTGAGCGAGAACTTCAAGCCCGGCACGATGAAGAAGCTGGGCCTCGACTACGACACGCTCAAGACCCTGCACCCGGGCCTGATCTACGTGAGCCACAAGGGCTTCCTGCCCGGTCCCTACGACCACCGCACCGCGCTCGACGAGGTGGTGCAGATGATGGGCGGCCTGGCCTACATGACCGGCCGTTCGGGCGATCCGCTGCGCGCGGGCACCAGCGTCAACGACATCATGGGCGGCATGTTCGGCGCCATCGGCGCGATGGCCGCGCTGCGCCAGCGCGAGCTCACGGGCAAGGGCTGCGAGGTGCAGTCGGCGCTGTTCGAGAACAACGTGTTCCTGGTGGCGCAGCACATGATGCAGTTCGCAGCCACCGGCAAGCCGGCCGACCCGATGCCCAGCCGCATCTCGGCCTGGGCGGTATACGACGTGTTCACCGTCAAGGACGGCGAGCAGATCTTCCTCGCGGCCGTCAGCGACAAGCAGTGGGCCGTGTTCTGCCAGGCCTTCGGCCTCGAGGAACTGGCGGCCGACCCGCGCCTGAAGACCAACAACGACCGCGTGCTGGCGCGCGAATGGATGATGCCGATCCTGCGCTCGCACCTCGCCGGGCGCAGCGCGGCCGAGCTCGCCGCGGTGTTCGAGCAGAACGAGCTGCCGTTCGCGCCCATCACCAAGCCGCAGGCGCTGTTCGACGACCCGCACCTCAACGCCACCGGCGGCCTCGCGCCGGTGCGCATGAACGACGGCCACATGGCCAAGGTGCCGCTGGCACCGTTCACCCTCGACGGCGTGCGGCCCGGCATCCGCCTGCAGCCGCCGCGCCTGGGCGAGCACACCGTCGAGCTGCTGCGCGAAGCCGGCTACGACGACGCAGCGATCGAGGCGCTCCGGCGCCGCCACATCACCACAGGAGACTGATCCCATGACATCCATCCCACGGCGCGGCCTGCTGGCCGGCGCCGCGACCGCGTTCGCCTGCGCCCTGGCGCTCAGCGCCTGGCCGGCCCACGCCGACACCGCCTGGCCCGACAAGCCGGTGCGCCTGGTCGTGCCCTACACGCCCGGCGGCGCCACCGACATCGTCGCGCGGCTGGTCGCGCAGAAGCTCGCCGAGGACACGAAGTGGAGCTTCATCGTCGACAACCGCGCGGGCGGCAACGGCAACATCGGCATCGACGTGGTCGCCAAGGCCAAGCCCGACGGCTACACCATCGGCATGGGCCAGACCGCGAACCTCGCGATCAACCCGACGCTGTTCCCGAAGATGCCCTACGACGCGCTGAAGGACGTGGTGCCGGTCTCGGTCGTCGCCGCGCAGCCCGTGGTGCTGGTGGTGCGCGCCGATTCGCCGTACCGCTCGCTGGCCGACTTCGTCGCCGCGGCCAAGGCCAGGCCCGGCGAGATCAAGCAGGCGCTGGCCGGCACCGGCACCCTGGGCCACATGGCCGGCGAGGTGCTCGCCAAGCGCGTGGGCTTCAAGGTGCTCAACGTGCCCTACAAGGGCGCGGCGCCGGCCATCACCGACCTGCTCGGCGGCCAGACCGACTGCATGTTCGCGACGCCGCAGGGCGCGCTGTCGATGGTCAAGGCCGGCAAGCTGCGCGCGCTGGCCGTGACCTCGGCGAAGCGGCTGCCCGTGATGCCCGACATCCCCACCGTGGCCGAGACCTACAAGGGCTTCGAGGCGGTCGACTGGAAGGCGGTGGTGGTGCCCGCGGGCACGCCGAGCGAGATCGTGAAGAAGCTCAATGCCGCGATCGACAAGGCGCTGGCCAAGCCCGCGACCATCGCGCAGCTGCAGGCCGAGGGCAGCATGCCGGTGGGCGGCAGCCCCGAGCAGGCGGCGCAGTACGTGCGCGCCGAGCATGCGCGCTGGGGCGCGGCGGTGCGCGAGGCCGGGGTGCAGCCCGAATAGCCGGTCCCCGGGATGAGCCCGCGCGGCGCCGGGCTTCCCGCCGTCTCTATATAGTTCGGGCGCCATGGACCGCCTGAAGCAGCTCGAATCCTTCGTCTCGGTCGCCACGCGCGGCAGCCTCACCGCGGCCGCCAAGGCCGAGGGCGTGGCGCCCGCGATCATGGGGCGCCGGCTCGATGCGCTCGAGGAGCGCCTGGGCGTGAAGCTGCTGGTTCGCACCACGCGGCGCATCACGCTCACGCACGAGGGCAGTGCCTTCCTCGAGGACTGCCAGCGCCTGCTGGTGGAGTTCGCCAATGCCGAGGCCAGCGTCAGCGCGGGCGGCGTCAAGGCCAGCGGCCACCTGCGCGTGACCGCGCCCGCGGGCTTCGGCCGGCGCCACGTCGCGCCGCTGGTGCCGCGCTTCCATGCGCTGCATCCCGAGGTGACGATCTCGCTGAACCTCAGCGACCGCGTGGTCGACGTGGCCGGCGAGAGCTTCGACTGCGCGGTGCGCGTGGGCGACCTGCCCGATTCCTCACTGGTCAGCGTGCGGCTGGCCGACAACCGGCGCCGCTGCGTGGCCACGCCCGAGTTCGTGCTGCGCCACGGCGCGCCGCGCCATCCGAACGAGCTCTCGCGCTTCGCCTGCCTCGCGCTCACCAGCGACGCCTCGCAGACGCGCGGCTGGGCCTTCCGCATTCCCGACGCCCAGGGCGGCCACGAGCTGATCCACCTGCGGCCCAGCGGCCCGCTCGACTGCTCCGACGGCCAGGTGCTGCACGACTGGTGCCTGGCCGGCCACGGCATCGCCTGGCGCAGCACCTGGGAGGTCGAGGCCGAGATCGACGCCGGGCTGCTGGTGCCGCTGCTCGACGAGTTCGCGGCACCGCCCAACGGCATCTACGCGGTGTTCGCGGGCGCCAAGCACCTGCCGCTGCGCGTGCGACTGTGGCTTGATTTCCTCAAAGACCAATACGGGCGGCCCGAATTCTGGGGTGGACGGACCTGAGCCGGGCGCGTGGCTGCACAATCTGTTTGCATTTGCAAACCCCACGCGCCCCGACGAAGAGAACGCCACGATGACCCTCGAAGCCATCCTCGCCTACCTGCATCTGCTGGCCATCCTCACGATGGTCGTCTTCATCGCCAGCGAGGCGGCGCTGTGCCGCGTCGAGTGGCTCAATGCCGCGGTGGTCGAGCGGCTCGCGCGCGTCGACATGGTCTACGGCATCGCCGCCGTGTCCGTGTTGCTGACCGGCATCGCGCGCACCCTCTGGGGCGTGAAGGGCACGGCCTGGTACTGGACCAATCCGCTGCTGCACTTGAAGCTGGGGCTGTTCATCGTGGTCGGCGTGCTGTCGATCTTCCCGACCCTGAACTACCTGCGCTGGCGCAAGGCGCTGCGCGCCAGCGGCACGCTGCCGTCGGAGGCCGAGGTGAAGAAGACGCGCAAGCTGGTGATGATCCAGGCGCATCTGATCGCCGTGATCCCGCTGGCCGCGGTGTTCTTCGCGCGCGGCTTCGGCAGCAAGTAGCCGCATGGCGAGCGCCGGCATCCAGCTCCTGTTTGCCGGCACGATCTTCGGCAGCGCCTTTCTTCTCTTCCTCGTCCAGCCGCTGATCGCCAAGCAGATCCTGCCGTGGTTCGGCGGCTCGGCCGCCGTGTGGTCGATCTGCATGGTGTTCTTCCAGGTCGCGCTGCTCGCGGGCTACGCCTATTCGGACTGGATCTCGCGCCACCTGCGCATGCGCGCGCAGGCGCTGGTGCATGTGGCGCTGCTGCTCGCGAGTCTGGCGTTTTTGCCGATCGTGGCCGGCGCGCAGTGGAAGCCGGCCGGCGCCGAGGATCCGGCCTGGCGCATCCTGGGCCTGCTGGTCGGCACCATCGGCCTGCCGTATTTCCTGCTCTCGACCACCGGGGCGCTGGTGCAGTCCTGGGTGTCGCGCACGCCCTGGGGCGCGCGCGTGTACCGCTACTTCTCACTGTCCAACCTCGCATCGCTGCTCTCGCTGCTGAGCTACCCCGTGCTGATTGAGCCGCGCAGCACGCTGATGCAGCAGGCCATCGGCTGGTCGTGGGGCTACGCGGGCTTCGTCATGCTCTGCGCGGGCACCACGCTGTACATGGCGCGCCGCTGGAACCACGAGGTGCCGGCCGCCACCGCATCGACCGATGCGCCCGTCGCGGCGCCGCGCCGCATCGACCAGCTGCTGTGGCTCGCGCTGCCCGCGCTCGGCTCCTGGCTGCTGCTGGCCGTCACCAACCACATCACGCAGAACATCGCGGCCGTGCCCTTCCTCTGGGTGCTGCCGCTGTCGCTCTACCTGCTGACCTTCGTGCTGTGCTTCGAGAGCGACCGCTGGTACCGACGCGGCCTGTTCGTGCCGCTCGCGGCCGCGATGCTGGCGCTGTGCGCCTACCAGCTGCAGGACGGCGCCGGGCTCAAGATCCACACCGCGCTGACGATCCACGTGGCGGGCCTGTTCGTGCTGTGCATGTTCCTGCACGGCGAGACCGCGCGGCTGCGGCCCGGGCCCGCGCACCTCACGCGCTTCTACCTGATGCTGTCGCTGGGCGGCGCCATCGGCGGCGTGACGGTCGGGCTGGGCGCGCCCTACCTGCTGCCGGCCTACTACGAGCTCGGCATCGGGCTGGTGCTGGCCGCGCTGCTCGGCGCGCTGGTGCTGCGCGCGCGCTGGCTGCTGTGGGTGCCCGGCCTGGGGCTCGCGGCCTGCTGCGGCTGGCTGCTCTCGGAGCAGGTGCGCAGCGACCACGAGGGCCTGCGCACCCTGGGGCGCAATTTCTACGGCTCGATGCACACCTATGACGTGCGGCGCCAGGACCCGCCCGACTACGTGCGCCAGTTCGTGCACGGCTCGATCAAGCATGGCGAGCAGTTCCTCTCGCCCGAGCGCCGCCGCGAACCCACCACCTACTACGGCGCCACCTCGGGCATCGGCCGCGCCATCGAGGCGCTGCCGATCGGCGCGCGCCGCGTCGGGCTGATCGGGCTGGGCGCCGGCACGCTCGCGACCTACGGGCGCACGGGCGACGTCTACCGCTTCTACGAGATCAATCCCGAGGTGTTCGACATCGCCGACCGCGAATTCACCTTCCTGCGCGACAGCCGCGCGCAGATCGAGCGCGTGCTCGGCGACGCGCGGCTGGCGCTGGAGCGCGAGAGCGCGCAGGGCTTCGACGTGCTGGCGGTCGATGCCTTCTCGGGCGACTCGGTGCCGGTGCACCTGCTGACCGCGCAGGCCATGCAGGTCTACCTGCGGCACCTGCGGCCCGATGGCGTGGTGGCTTTCCACGTCACCAACCACTTCCTCGCGCTCGCGCCCGTGGTGGCCCGCATCGCGCAGTCGCAGGGGCTGCACGCGGTGCTGGTCAGCGACGACGCGGAGGATTCGGCCTGGCTGCACGCCACCGACTGGGTGCTGGTGGCGCGCGATCCCCAGGTGCTGGCGCGCGCGCCGATCGCGGCGGCGGCGCAACCGATCGCGGTCGACCCCACCGCGCGGCCCTGGACCGACGACTACAACAACCTGTTGGGCGTGCTCAAGTAACAAAGCCCGCACGAGGCGGGCTTTGTTCACAAAGGTTGCGGAGAAAAGCGGTCTCAGCCCTTGGCGGCGTCCGCTTCGCACTTCTTGACGAAGCTGTTCTTGGCGGCACCGGCGAGCGCCTTGCCGTTCTTGTCGACCGCCTTGGCGGCGCAGGCGGGGGCGGCGGCGGCCTTGGCTTCCTTCTCGCACTTCTTGATCGAGCTGGCCTTGGCGGCGCCGGCCAGGGCCTTGCCGTTCTTGTCGACGGCCTTGGCTTCGCAGCCGCCGGCGGCTGCGGCGGGTGCCGCCGCGGCGGGAGCGGCCGGGGTGGCGGCCTTGTCCTGGGCCTGGGCGGCGCCGAAGGAAAGGCAGGCGCCGAGCGCGATGGTGGAGGCGACCAGGGAAAGGAGCTTCTTCATGGTGTGTGTCCTTGCAAATGGGTTGTGACAGTGGCTGCCCCGCCTCGGGGTTGACCATCGTAACGGGCGAAGGGGACGGTCGGATGACGATCGTCAACTGCGACCGAGTTTGCCCCCGGTAAAATTCGCCGATGCTATTGGTCAAACAGGAGCTGCTCGCGGCGCTCGCGAACACGCTCGAATCCCTCTCGCCCGGCGCCGGCCTCAAGGCTGCGTTCGAGTCTCCCAAGGTCGCGGCCCACGGCGACTTCGCCAGCAATGCCGCCATGCAGCTGGCCAAGCCGCTCGGCCGCAAGCCGCGCGAACTCGCCGAGGAGCTGAGCGCCGCGCTGCTCGCCACCCCCGCCTTCGCCCAGTGGGTGCAGGCGGTCGAGATCGCCGGCCCCGGCTTCCTCAACATCCGCCTGAAGACCGCCGCCAAGCAGCAGGTGGTGCGCGAGGTGATCGACGCCGGCGCCGCCTTCGGCCAGCGCCCGGCCACCGGCGAGAAGGTGCTGGTCGAGTTCGTCTCGGCCAACCCCACCGGCCCGCTGCACGTGGGCCACGGCCGCCAGGCCGCGCTCGGCGACGCCATCTGCAACCTGCGCGCCTCGCAGGGCGAGCAGGTCTGGCGCGAGTACTACTACAACGACGCCGGCGTGCAGATCCAGACCCTGGCCAACAGCACGCAGCTGCGCGCGCGCGGCTTCAAGCCCGGCGACGCCGAATGGCCGAGCGGCGAGAAGGCCGCGGCCTACAACGGCGACTACATCGCCGACATCGCGGCCGACTTCATCGCGAAGAAGACCGTGAAGTCGGAGGACCGCGAGGTCACGGCCAGCGGCGACATCGAGGACCTGGAGGCGATCCGCGAGTTCGCCGTCGCCTACCTGCGCCGCGAGCAGGACCTGGACCTGCAGGCCTTCCGCGTGCGCTTCGACCAGTACTACCTCGAGTCCAGCCTCTACACCAGCGGCCGCGTCGAGCGCGCGGTGGCGCAGCTGGTCGCCGCGGGCAAGACCTACGAGCAGGACGGCGCGCTGTGGCTCAAGTCGACCGACTACGGCGACGACAAGGACCGCGTGATGAAGAAGCAGGACGGCACGTACACCTACTTCGTGCCCGACGTCGCCTATCACATCGCCAAGTGGGAGCGCGGCTTCCACAAGGTCATCAACATCCAGGGCACCGACCACCACGGCACCATCGCGCGCGTGCGCGCCGGGCTGCAGGCTGCCGGCGAGGGCATTCCGGAGGGCTATCCCGACTACGTGCTGCACACCATGGTGCGCGTCACCAAGGGCGGCGAGGAGGTCAAGATCAGCAAGCGCGCCGGCAGCTACGTCACGCTGCGCGACCTGATCGAGTGGACCAGCACCGACGCCGTGCGCTTCTTCCTGCTGAGCCGCAAGCCCGACACCGAATACACCTTCGACGTCGACCTGGCCGTGGCGCAGAACAACGACAACCCGGTGTACTACGTGCAGTACGCGCATGCGCGCATCTGCTCGGTGCTCGCGGCCTGGGGCGGCGACGCGGCCGTGCTGCAGGGCGTCGACCTGTCGCCGCTCGAGAGCCCGGCGGCCCAGTCGCTGATGCTGCTGCTGGCCAAGTACCCCGAGATGCTGAGCGCCGCGGCCAAGGATTTCGCGCCGCACGACGTCACCTTCTACCTGCGCGAACTGGCGGCCGCGTACCACAGCTACTACGACGCCGAGCGCATCCTGGTCGACGACGAGGCCGTGAAGCTGGCGCGCCTGGCGCTGGTCGCCGCGACCGCGCAGGTGCTGCACAATGGCCTCGCGATCCTCGGCGTCACCGCGCCGCGCAAGATGTGAACCCCCTCCCCATGAAGAAGACAACCAGACAACGCGGCAACATCGTCATCGGCCTGATCATCGGGCTGGTGCTCGGCCTGGGCGTCGCGCTGGGTATCGCGGTCTACGTGACCAAGGTGCCGATCCCCTTCGTCACCAAGACACAGCGCGGCGGTGCCGAGCAGGACGAGGCCGAGGCGCGCAAGAACCGCGACTGGGACCCGAACGCCCCGCTGGCCGGCAAGCCGCAGCAGCCGCGCCCCGCGGCCGCCGGCCCGGTCGGCGCGCCACCTGCCGGCGACGGCAGCAATCCCGCCACCGCCACGGTCTCGCCCGGCACCCCGCCGCCCACGGCGCCGGTGCCGGTGGTGGTCGCGCCCAAGCCCGCGCGGCCCGCGCCGGTGCCGGCCGAGGCCAACGCGCTGCCGCCCTCGAACGATCCGCTCGGCGACCTGGCCCGGGCCCGCGCCGGCAGCGTCGGCGGCAGCACCACGGTGGCCGCCGCCCCGTCGTCGAGCAGCGGCAATGCCGCGGCCGCCACCGGCTCCGGCGGTGCCGATCCCTTCATGTACTTCGTGCAGGCCGGCGCCTTCCGCACCACCGAGGACGCCGAGGCGCAGCGCGCCAAGCTCTCGCTGATGGGCGTCGAGGCCCGCGTGACCGAGCGCGAGCAGGCCGGCCGCACCGTCTACCGCGTGCGTGCCGGTCCGTTCAACAAGAAGGACGACGCCGACCGCCTCAAGGAGCGGATGGACGGCGCCGGCCTCGACTCGGCGCTGGTGCGCGTCCAGCGCTGAGCGCCGTCCGGCCGGAGAGCGCCGCCGCCGGGTGGCCTCTCCCGACAACGGTCATGGTTTTTCTTTAAGCTTCGCCGCGGTCCGCGCCGCCCCCGGTTTCCCGGAGCCCCGAGCACCGCGCGCGGGAACTCCGCTTCATCGGCCCGGCTCAGTCTGCCGTCTACCAACTGGAGAGCTCTTTCCCATGAAACGTCGTGATTTCTCGCTGGCCGTCGCCGCTGGCTCGCTCGGCCTGATGGCCCATCTGCCCGCGCAAGCCCAGGCCCGCGCACCGAAGGCCGGCACCGAATACCTCGTGCTCGACAAGCGCGTGCCGGTCGACGCACCGGCCGGCAAGATCGAGGTGATCGAGTTCTTCTCGTACAACTGCCCGCACTGCAACGACTTCGAGCCCGCGCTCGAGGCCTGGGCCAAGGGCCAGCCCAAGGACGTGGTGCTGCGCCGCGTGCCGGTGCCCTTCGTGGGCAACGACGTCGAAGCCAAGCAGCGCCTGTACTACGCGCTCGAGGCGCTGGGCAAGGTCGACGAGTACCAGCCCAAGGTCTTCAACGCGATCCACGCCCAGCGCCAGAACGTGAACGGCGACGCCAACATCGTGGCCTGGGCCGAGAAGAACGGCTTGGACGGCGCGAAGTTCAAGGAGCTGTTCACCTCCTTCGGCGTGGCGAGCAAGGCCAAGCGCGCCTCGCAGCTGACCGAAGCCTACAAGGTGGCCGGCGTGCCCGCGCTGGCCGTGGCCGGCCGCTGGTACGTGGACGGCGAGCTCGCCGGCAACATGAACAAGGCCTTGGCCGTGACCAACTACCTGATCGGCGAAGCCCGCAAGGGTTGAGACCGGTCTCGCGGCCCTGGCCGCTCCGCCGCCGGGAGGCCGGAATCCCATCGAGGGTTCCGGGGCGGCCGGGCCGTCATCCGGCCGGTCGGCAGAACGCGGGGCGATCCCGCGGGGTGCCGTGCCCGGGTTCGCCGCCCCGGGGCTTTTTCATCCGCGCGCATGGGTCTGGCGCGATGGGCCGCATACAATGCAGAGCAAGTTTCGTGCCTCTATGACATCGCACTCTCACCCCACCTCCTCCCTTCGCCGCACCGGTCGCCTCGTGCTGGCCGCGCTGCTGCTGGCCGGCTCCGCCGCCGCCGCCCTGGCCGAAACGGCCGACCGGACCAAGCCGATGAACATCGAATCCGATTCGATGCGCTACGACGATCTCAAGCAGACCAGCGTCTTCACCGGCAACGTGGTGGTCACCAAGGGCACCATCATCATCCGCGGCGCGCGCATCGACGTGCGCCAGGACCCCGAGGGCTACCAGTACGGCGTGGTCACTGCGGCGCCCGGCAAGCTCGCCTATTACAAGCAGAAGCGCAACGGCAACGGCGACGAGTGGATCGAGGGCGAGTCCGAGGTCATCGAGTACGACAGCCGCGCCGACAACGTCAAGTTCATCCGCCGCGCCGTCATGCGCCGCCTGGTCGGCGCCACGCCCAACGACGAGAGCAGCGGCGCGCTGATCGTCTACGACCAGAGCAACGACACCTACACCGTCAACGGCTCGACCGTGCCGCCCAATGCCGGCGTGTCCGCGCCGGGTGGCGGTGGCCGCGTCAAGGCCATCCTCACGCCGAAGTCGGCCGCGCCCGCCGCACCGGGTGCGCCCGGCGCCTCGGCGCCGGCCACGCGCCGTCCCGCGGCCCCGGCGCCCACGCCGGCACCGGGCGCCGGACTGCGCTCCACCACCACGCTGAGCGGCGAAGGGGAAGAACGCAAGTGATCGAAGCCGCCGGAACCCAGGAAGCCAACGGCGTGCCGGGCAGTCGCCTCGTCGCGCGCGGCCTGCAAAAGAGCTATGGCAGCCGCAAGGTGGTCAAGGACGTCTCGCTCGACGTGCAGAAGGGCGAAGTGGTCGGACTGCTCGGGCCCAACGGCGCCGGCAAGACCACCTCGTTCTACATGATCGTCGGGCTGGTGCGCGCCGACGCGGGCGAGATCTCCATCGACGGCGAGCCGATCGCCCACATGCCGATCCACCGCCGCGCGCGCATGGGCCTGAGCTACCTGCCGCAGGAGGCCTCGATCTTCCGCAAGCTCACGGTCGAGGAGAACGTGCGCGCGGTGCTCGAGCTGCAGCGCGAGCCCGATGCCAACGGCCGGCCGCAGGCACTGTCGAAGCAGCGCATGGAAGAGCGCCTGTCGGAGCTGCTGGCCGACCTGCGCGTCGACCACCTGCGTGATTCGCCCGCGCTCGCGCTGTCGGGCGGCGAACGCCGCCGCGTCGAGATCGCGCGCGCGCTGGCCACCCAGCCGCGCTTCATCCTGCTCGACGAGCCCTTCGCCGGCATCGACCCGATCGCGGTGATCGAGATCCAGCGCATCATCAGCTTCCTGAAGGAACGCGGCATCGGCGTGCTGATCACCGACCACAACGTGCGCGAGACGCTGGGCATCTGCGACCACGCCTTCATCATCAGCGACGGCCATGTGCTGGCACAGGGCACGCCCTCGGAGATCGTCGACAACGCCGAAGTGCGCCGGGTCTACCTGGGCGAGCACTTCCGCATGTGATGACCCTCGTGCAAGTCATTTCCTGAGGGCATGAAACAAGGCTTGTCGCTGCGCGTTTCGCAGCATCTCGCGCTGACGCCTCAGCTGCAGCAGTCGATCCGGCTGCTGCAGCTCTCCACGCTCGAACTGAGCCAGGAGGTCGAGCAGATGCTCGACGAGAACCCCTTCCTCGAGCGCACCGCCGAGGAAGCCGCGCGCGAGGAGTTCGGCCTCGACGCCGCCGACACGCCCGCGCCGCGCGAGGACACCGAGCGCGAGGCCGAGAGCGACTACGCGAGCGCCGCGCCTTCGACTTCGACCACGTCCACCGAGACCGCCTCGTCGTCCGAGGCCGAGCCGGCCCTCGACTCGCCCGAGCGCGAGCCCGACTGGGAAGGCGACGGCACCGTCGACATGGCGCCCGACGACAGCGAATGGGGCAGCGACGCGCCCGCGCGCAACAACAGCAGCACCGGCGACGACGAGCGCGCCGATGCCACCGAGCTCGCGCGCAGCCAGGAATCGCTGCAGTCCTTCCTGCACCGCCAGGCGCTGAGCCTGCGGCTCAACGAGAACGACCGCGCCGCGCTGCGCTTCCTGATCGAGTCGCTCAACGACGACGGCTACCTCGAGGATTCGCTGCCGGCGCTGGCCTCGGGCCTCGCGGGCGACGACAACGACCAGTTCGACGAGCTGGTGCACCACTTCCAGGTCGCGCTGGGCCTGCTGCAGAGCCTGGAGCCCGCGGGCGTGGGCGCGCGCGACCTCGGCGAATGCCTCGCGATCCAGCTGCGAGCGCTGGCCGACGAGGACGAGACCGAGGAAGAAGAGCTGGTGCGCAAGACCGCGCTCGCCATCTGCAAGCAGCCGATGGAGCTGCTCGCGCGGCGCGACTTCAAGCGCCTGGCCACGCTCACGCGCACCAACGAGGAACTGGTGCGTTCGGCGCTGCAGATCATCGCGCGGCTCGAACCCAAGCCGGGCCGCCGCTTCGTCGATGTCGAGCGCAACATCGTCATTCCCGACGTGATCGTCACCAAGACCGGCCGCGGCACCAACGTGAAGTTCCGCGTCATGCTCAACCCCGAGGTGATGCCGCGGCTGCGCGTGCACGACATCTATGCCGGCGCGCTCAAGTCGCACAAGGGCGAGGGCAGCCAAGCGCTGTCGCAGCGGCTGCAGGAGGCGCGCTGGTTCATCAAGAACATCCAGCAGCGCTTCGACACCATCCTGCGCGTGAGCAACGCCATCGTCGAGCGGCAGAAGAGCTACTTCGTGCACGGCGAGCTCGCGATGCGCCCGCTGGTGCTGCGCGAGATCGCCGACGAGCTCGGGCTGCACGAATCCACCATCTCGCGCGTGACCACCGCCAAGTACATGTCCACGCCCTTCGGCACGGTCGAGCTCAAGTACTTCTTCGGTTCGGCGCTGGGCACCGAGACCGGCGGCAATGCCTCGAGCACCGCGGTGCGCGCGCTGATCAAGCAGTTCGTCGGCTCGGAGAGCGTGAAGAAGCCGCTGTCGGACAGCCAGATCTCCGAGATGCTCAAGGAGCAGGGCATCGAGTGCGCGCGCCGCACCGTCGCCAAGTACCGCGAGGCGCTGCGCATCGCGCCCGCCAACCTGCGCAAGGCCCTGTAGAAAGCCGCCGATGGCCCGACGCCTGCTGTCGCGCTGTGGGCTCTGGGCGTTCGCCATCGCGGCCGTGCTGCTGGCCGCCGGCTGCGCCTCGCTGCCCGATGAGGCCCCGCGCGCCCCCACCAAGGCCATCGCCGTGTCGAAGGACACCGCGCTGGGGCGCATCGCGCTGGCCGCGCAGCCCGACCCCGACCTCAGCGGCTTTCGCCTCATGCCCGGTGGCGACTTCGCCTTCGACACCCGCATCCAGCTCGCGCGCCGGGCCCAGCGCACGCTCGACGTCCAGTACTACCAGATCGAGAACGACGAGACCGGCCGCTACCTGCTGCGCACCCTGCGCGATGCCGCGCAGCGCGGCGTGCGGGTGCGCGTGCTGATGGACGACCTCTACACCGCGGGCGAGGACGAGCTGCTGCGCGGCTTCGCGGCCACGCCCAATGTCGAGCTGCGCCTGTTCAACCCCTTCCCGGCCGGCCGCGGCAGCCTGCTCGCGCGCTTCACCGCCTCGCTGTTCGACTTCAGCCGCGTCAACCGGCGCATGCACAACAAGCTGTTCATCGCCGACGGCGCGATGGCCGTGGCGGGCGGGCGCAACATCGGCAACCAGTACTTCCGGCGCACCGCGGGCGAGAACTTCATCGACCTCGACACCTTCGTGACGGGCGCGCTGATCCCGCGCCTGGGCAGCCTGTTCGACCAGTACTGGAACAGCCCCTACGTGCGGCCCGTCGAGTCGGTGGTGGCGAGCACCCTGCCGAACGACGAACTGCAGCGCCGCTTCGAGGCCGCCACCGGCCCCGACACCACGCCGCCGCCGCCGAAGCCCGCGCCCAACGACCTGCTGGGCTACGGCCCGATCGCCGAGGACCTCGACGCCGGCCGGCTCGGCCTGATCTGGACCACGGCCGAGGCCTATGCCGATTCGCCCGACCGCGTGATCGGCAAGACCGCCTCGTACGGCGGCGTGCCGCTGCTCGACGTCGACAGCGTGCGCTACAACGTGGTCGAGCAGATGCGCCGCGCGCGCAGCGAGGTGACCATCGTCTCGCCCTACCTGATCCCCGGCGCCGCGGGCCTCGAGGTGATGAACGAGATCCGCCGGCGCCAGGTGAAGATCAGCGTGGTGACCAACTCGCTCGCCGCCACCGACGAGCCGCTGGTGCACACCGCCTACCGCCGCTACCGGCCCGAGATGCTGCGCCTGGGCGCCGAGCTCTACGAGCTCAGCACCAACCGCACCCGCCGCAGCGTGCGGCTGGGCCTGTTCGGCACCTCGGTCGGCCGGCTGCATGCCAAGTCGGCGGTGATCGACCAGCGCATCCTGTTCGTCGGCTCGATGAATTTCGACCCGCGCTCCGAGGTCCACAACACCGAGATCGGCCTGTTCATCCGCAGCCCCGAGATGGCGCAGCAGGCGCTGAAGCTGCTCGAGGTGCTCAAGCAGCAGGGCGCCTACAGGCTGCGCTTCGCCGAAGGCAGCGACTCGCGCCTGGAGTGGGTCAGCGAGGAGGCCGGCAAGACCACGGTGCTGAGCGAGGAGCCCGACTCGGGCTTCTGGGATCGCACCATGCTCGAGCTGCTGGCGCCGTTGACGCCCGAGAGCCTGCTCTAGGCGGTCTAGGCGGTCTAGGCGGCTTTCGCAAACCGTCGGTTTCCGTTCCGCAAACCTCGGCCTGTCATGCTGTGGTGCCCCTGTGAGCAGGGGCCCGAACACCATCGACAGGAGCACGCGCATGAAATGGATCCACTACACCGCGCCCGGCGCGGCCGCCAGCAGCTACGGCGTGCTGGAGGACGACCGCGTCCGCGCGGTGAACGGCAGCCCCTTCGGCGGCCACGACTTCACGGGCGCCGTGCATCGCCTGGCCGACGTGAGGATCGAGGTGCCGCTGCTGCCGCGCACCTTCTATGCGGCGGGGCTCAACTACGTGCGCCACATCAAGGAATACGCCGAGCGCAGCGGCCAGACGCTCGCGATCCCCGAGAAGGCCGACATCGGCTACCGCGCGGTCAACGCGCTGGTTCCCCACGAGGCGGCCGTCGTCATTCCGTCCAACGCGAAGCAGGTGGAGTACGAGGGCGAGCTGGTCGTGGTGATCGGCCAAAAGGCCCGCCACCTGAGCGAGGCCGACGCGTTGTCGTGCGTGCTGGGCTACACCATCGGCAACGACGTGAGCGAGCGGCTCTGGCAGGCCTCGGACCGCACCTTCTGGCGCGCCAAGAACAGCGACACCTTCAAGCCGATGGGGCCGTGGATCGAAACCGACTTCGACCTCGACGCGGCCCGGACCACGGTGCGCGTCAACGGCGAGGTGAAGACGCAGTTCCGCACCGGCGAGATGCTGTTCGGCATCGCGACCTTCATCAGCGCGATGACGCGGCATCTCACGCTGTACCCGGGCGACGTGATCTGGATGGGCACCGACGGCAAGTCGCCGCACCTGAAGGCCGGCGATATCGTCGAGGTGGAGATCTCGGGCCTAGGCTGCCTGCGCAATCCCTTCGTCGCCGAAGAGGCCTGAGGGCGACCGTTCAGCGGCCCGCGGTGCCGCGCGCCGCGGTGGTGGCCGGCAAGGCCCAGTCGGGCGGATGGCGCGACCATTCGCGCAGGAACTCCAACAGGTGGCGCACGCGGCTGGGCATGTTGCGCCGGGTCGAGAACACCACGTGGATGTCGAGCTCCTCGGGCACCGCGCCGGGCAGCAGGGCCTCGAGCGTGCCGGCCTTCAGTTCCTCCGACACCATGTAGTGCGGGTGCAGCGAGATGCCGGTGCCCAGCAGCGCGCACTGCTTGATCGCATCGCCCATGTTGGCGCGCACGGTGCCGCGCACGCGCACCTCCTGCGGCGGATTGCCGGCGAACTTCCACACGCCCGAGCCCGACTTGATGATGTGCACCAGGCAGTTGTGGCGCGCCAGGTCGGCCGGCGTGGCGGGGCGGCCGTAGGCCTTCAGGTAGGCCGGCGACGCCACCACCACCTGCGGCGCCTTCAGCAGCGACTGCGCGACGTAGCTCGCGTCCTCGAGCGAGGGCGCGATGCGGATCGAGAGATCGAGCGCCTCGGCCACCAGGTCGGAGCGGCCGTCGTCATGGACCACCGTCACCTCGATGTCCGGGTAGCGGTGGGTGAACTGCGCCACCACGCGCATCAGGTGGTAGGCGCCGAACGAGGGCGGCGTGCCCACGCGGATCGCACCGCGCGGCAGCTGCACGGCATCGCGCACCTCGCCCTCGATCGCCTCGTAGCGCTCCAGCAGGTCGCGCCCCGAGTCGAGCACGCGCGCGCCGGCCTCGGTCAATGCCACCTGCTTGGAGGTGCGCTTGAGCAACTGCGCGCCCATCGAGGCTTCGAGCCAGGCCACGTGCTTGGTGATGGTGGCGCGCGACACCGAGAGCTGCATGGCTGCGCGCGCGAAGCTTCCGCAGCGCGCGACCTCGGTGAATATCTGAAGGCAGCGAAGGCGATCCACGTCGTTCGACCCGGTTCAAGGTTTCCAAATCGCAAACCTTGGATTGTCGAACAGGGTGTGTCAGTGGGCAAGCCGACTCCTAGACTCGTCCGCCACATGACCGCCGATGTTTCCATTCCCGACGCCGCGCGCCTGCTGCCCGAGCTGACGCAGGCGCTGCACCGCTTCTTCCATGCGCTCGACCGGCGCGACTACGACGCGATGCTCGCGCTGTTCGCCGACGACTGCCGCTGGCTGCGCCAGGGCCGGTGGCTCGAGGGCAAGCCGGCCGTGCGCGCCGCGCTGGAAGCGCGCGCCGCCGATGTCGAGACGCGCCATGTGCTCACCAATGCCCATGTGAGCGCGCAGGACGGCACATCGGCCGAGGTCGAGGCCTACATGACGGCCTACCGCCATCCCGCCGCAGCGCAGCCCGACGGCGCGCCGCCGCGCATCGCCGGGCCGTTGCGCTTCAACCTGACGACCACTGTCTTCCGCCGCGATCCGGGCCATGGCTGGCGCATCGCCGAGCAGCGCATGGTGACGGCCTTCGACTTCGCCTCCGCCGAATGAACGCCTTGCCCGCCTCCTTCGTCCACCGCGGCGTCGCCACGCGGCTGGTGATGCGCGAAGGCGCCATCGACGGCCTGCGCGCCGAGCTCGATGCGCTGGGCATCGCGCGGCCGCTGGTGCTGGGCGGTGCGCGCACGCAGGGCTCGGCCCTGTTCGCGCGCAGCCTCGCGGCGCTGGGCGACCTGCCGCATCTGCTGGCCGACCCGGTGCCCGCGCATTCGAGCGTGGCGCTGGTCGAGCAGTTGGCCGCGCGGGCGGTCGCCGAGGGCGTCGACGGCTTCGTCGCCATCGGCGGCGGCAGTGCCTCCGACACGGCCAAGGCGATCGCGCTGCTGATGGCGGAGGGCGGAGCGCTCGCCGACCACGCGGTGCGCTTCACGCCGCCCGATTCGCTGGTGGCGCCGCGCCTCCTCGCGCCGAAGCTGCCGATCGTGGCCATTCCGCAGACCGCCTCCGGCGCCGAAGTCACGGCGTCGCTCGGCGTGCGCGACGACGACGGCGCCAAGCTGTTGTTCACCGATGTGCAGCTCGCCGCGCGGCTGGTGCTGATCGACCCGCGCGCCAACCTCGAGATCCCCGCGGCGCTGATGTGCGCCACCGGCATGAACGGCCTCGCGCATTGCCTCGAGGGCCTCTATTCGATGGAGCGTTCGCCGCTGGCCGAGACGCTGGCGCTCGATGCAATGGCGCGCTTCGCGCAGGCGCTGCCCGCCGTCCACCGCGATCCACAGGACGTCGCGGCGCGTGCCGCGCTGCTCTATGCCGCGCACCTCTCGGGCCAGGTGCTGGGCAACGCGCGCACCTGCCTGCATCACGCCATATGCCATGCGATCGGCTCGGTGACCGGCGTCGGCCACGGCGACGCCAATGCCGTGATGCTGCCGCACGCCATCGCCTTC
>Ga0209902_100918_pt1 | contig 20309 bp, 24 predicted proteins | sample FECB27metaG_FD_188304 | JGI IMG/M metagenome (GOLD analysis project Ga0209902, IMG submission 188304) | Cyanobacterial communities from the Joint Genome Institute, California, USA - FECB-27 (SPAdes) (version 2) | ecosystem: Environmental > Aquatic > Thermal springs > Hot (42-90C) > Microbial mats...
GCTGCGCGACGCGGCCATCGATATCGTCCTTCTGGCCCACCCCGTCGATGATGGTCGTGTTGTCCTTGTCCATCGTCACCTTCTTGGCGCGGCCGAGCATATCGATAGTGACGGTCTCAAGCTTGATGCCGATATCCTCGGAGACGACATTGCCGCCGGTCAGGATGGCGATATCCTCGAGCATCGCCTTGCGGCGATCGCCGAAGCCTGGCGCCTTGACAGCCGCGATCTTGAGCCCGCCGCGCAGCTTGTTGACGACGAGCGTGGCGAGCGCCTCGCCCTCGACGTCCTCGGCGATGATGAGCAGCGGCCGACCGGACTGTACGACCTTCTCGAGCAGGGGGACGAGCGCCTGCAGGTTCGAGAGCTTCTTCTCGTGGATGAGGATATAAGGATCGTCGAGCTCGACCTTGAGCTTCTCGGCATTGGTAATGAAGTAGGGCGAGAGATAGCCGCGGTCGAACTGCATGCCCTCGACCGTCTCGAGTTCGGTCTCCAGACTCTTGGCCTCCTCGACCGTGATGACGCCCTCGTTACCGACCTTCTCCATCGCCTCGGCGAGAATCCGGCCAATCTCCTCGTCGCCATTGGCGGAGATGGTGGCGACCTGCGCGATCTCGCTGTTGGCGCCGACCTTCTTGGCGTGGCTCTCAAGATCCTTGACCACGGTGCTCACGGCTTGGTCGATGCCGCGCTTGACATCCATCGGGTTCATGCCAGCGGCCACAGCCTTCGAGCCCTCGCGCACAATAGCCTGGGCCAGCACGGTGGCGGTTGTCGTGCCGTCGCCGGCCTTGTCGTTCTGCTTGTTGGCGACTTCGCGCAGCATTTGCGCGCCCATATTCTCGAACTTGTCCGCGAGTTCGATTTCCTTGGCAACCGTCACGCCATCTTTCGTGATTCGGGGAGCGCCGAAGCTCTTCTCGATTACCACGTTGCGGCCTTTGGGCCCAAGGGTCACTTTCACCGCATTTGCTAGTGTATCCACGCCGCGCAGCATACGGTCACGCGCGTCCGACGCAAACTTCACTTCCTTGGCAGCCATCGCTGCTACTCCTTTCTATGTCCTTCCTGAATGTTCGAGGGATAAGGGCGGTCGATTAGGCCGCCTGCTTGAGAGGCACGACGTTGTCGATCACGCCAAGGATGTCGTTCTCCTTCATGATGAGCAGATCCTCGCCGTCGATCTTGACCTCGGTGCCCGACCATTTGCCGAACAGGATGCGGTCGCCGGATTTGACGGACAGTCGGACCAGTTGGCCCGTCTCGTCTCGAGTGCCCGGGCCCACGGCTACGACTTCGCCTTCCTGCGGCTTTTCCTTGGCGGTGTCGGGGATGATGATGCCGCCCGAGGTCTTTTCCTCGGCTTCGATGCGGCGGACGACCACACGGTCGTGCAAGGGGCGGAAATGCATGGCAAAACCTCCAGATGCAAAACAGGTTGTGATGTCCCTGCCGTTCGTCCGAACGACAGGTTCGCGTGAACTAGGAAAAGAGATTTTCGGGTTCAAGAGGGCGAATGAAATTTCTGGCACTCGCCTGCCTACAGCGCCAATTCAGCCTTTCTCACTGACATGCACATCTTCCCTCTTGACGCGACTCAGCGCCGCGCCAAAATCTTTAACCGCGTGCGGCACCGCCCACGCATGAGAAAGGAGCGACACAAGGAAAGGAGCCACGGCCATGTCGCAGCCATTTTCCCGTTTCTTGCATCCCTTCGACGTTGCGTGCCATCCGAGCCTGGAGCCGGAAGTCAAACGCGCCATCCTCGCCTCCTGGGCGTCCGACCGCTCTGCGGTAAAGGACCGGCCGGCGATGCGAAAGCCGCCCGGCGCCAAGCGCGCCGTTCCGATCGATGAGGTCTTCGCCGCCATGCGATCGCTCGATGAACCGCGGACTGACGGCCGACAGCTGCAATGAGCGATCGCGGCTTCATCGCGCAGCTGGAGGGCTACGGTCTCACCACAGCCGAGATCCATTATTACCGGCCCGATGCGCCGTCGCTTCTCCAGCTGTTCATATGGCAGGAATATGATCTTGCGCCCGACTTCCCCATGCTGTTCGATTTCCTCGACCATTGGCGGCGCGAGATCGAGGCCGCACTTCATTCGGTCCGGATCGCCCATGGCCGGCTGATCGGACCCACTGAATGGCGCGCGGTCGATGGCATCATCCCGCTCCCATGACGCGCGGTCTTGGCGAGCGCTGGCGCCGACGAGGCGGACGGACAGTCCGCCTCGTCCTTGTCTTCGACGACATCATGGAATTCGCGCTCGCACTGCTGTCAGTGCCGCCCGATGAGCTTGAGACGCTGGGCTGGACCTTCGCCGACCGCAAGCGGCTCCTCGATCATTTCCTGCGCTCCGGCAAGGCAGCGCAGCGCATCCCACGCGATGCGTTGGGGCAAAGCCTGATCACGCTGCGGCTGCCGCGACGGGACCTCGCGCCGCTGCAGCGCTTCGCCAGCCGCGAACTGCCCAAGGCCGCTTCCAACGCCGCGATGCTCGATCGAGTTCTTCGGGTACTGAACGAGGTCGCATAGCGGCGCATTCAACCGGCCAGGAACGGCGCGGCCGCGAGACCGTCGAAGACGAACTGGACAGCGAGGCCGGCGAGAAGCACGCCGGAGATGCGGCCCACGACGTCGGCACCGGTGCTCCCCAGCAGCAGAACAAGGCGGTCGGCTGCGAGCATGGCGAGCCAAGTTAGAATCATGCACGCGACGATCATCGCGAGCACGCTGCCGGCCCCGATCCAGTTGTCGGTGCGGCCCATGACAAGCACGGCGGCCGATAGGCTGCGGGGGCCCACAATCAAGGGAAAGGCCAGCGGAGACCGCGCTGTCGCCAGATCCTTCGGCTTCCCGGCGCTCGCCCTCGCTGATCGACGACAGTCCGGGACTGGAGAAGGTGAGCGTCAACGCCTGGGCGCGACGGTCATCGGGGTCGTTTCACGCCGTTCAAGTGTCGCGCGCGCGCAGGCGGCGGGCTGCGCACATGTGCTTGTCTGGGGCGAGTGCGACGTTCCCGGCGAAATAAGCCTGCTCACTCGGGGCGAAATGGCCCACGTCGTCTATGACGGCGTCGGCAAGGCAACCTTCGACGCTTCGATCGACAGCCTGCGCTTGCGCGGCATGATGGTGTCGTTCGGAGCATCGTCAGGCGCGCCGGGGCCCGTTGCGCTCGGCACTCTAAATAAGAAGTCCCTGTTCCTGACCCGACCGGGGCTGGCGGCGCATATCACCGACCTGCAGGAGTATCGCGAAAGGGCGCGAGACGTGTTCGATGCCTTGTCGAGCAAGGTCTTCGCCCCGAATATCTGGCGTACAGCGCCCCTAGCGGACGTCGTCGAGATCCATCGCTCTCTCGATACGGGCGCGAACGAAGGTGCGATCGTCCTCACGCCTTGAGCTGAGCGGCGCTTCAACCCGCGAACCTCCCGATCTCTAGGGCGCGGGTGGCGCTATCTCGTTCAGAAGGGTCGAAATCGCGACAACCACCTGCATGGGCGCATATGGCTTTTGGAGCATTGTGCTCTTGGGGACGCCCTTGACGGGCCACTCGGCGGCGCTGTCCCCGCTCATATAGACGATTGGGATCAGCGGATTGAGTTCTCTCGCATGATGAGCAACTGCCCAACCATCGGGACCATCTCCCAGACGGATATCGGTGATCAGGCCCGCGAGTTCAGATTGATGAGTGTCGAGGATACCGATCGCTTCTTGCCCGGTGGGAGCCGTCAGCGTTTTGAAGCCGGCCTCTTTCAGCTCGTCCTCGAGCGTCAGTCGTATCGTTGGGTCGTCCTCCACGAGAAGCAGCAGAACCGCGTCCGTCATTTTCCTGGCCCTTAGTAAGGCGCCGTCCCCCGTTCGCTACACCGAAGCAGGCAGGTTTCCGTATGGATTTGTACGGTGCTCCTCCATAACACACAGTTGAGACATATGTTACCAATGAGTGCGGCCAAAACTGCTCGCTTTAGCCGAAAGCTGCCACCAGCCTGCGCTAGCGGCGGGTCGGAGATGCGCCTCATAGACGATCATTGAGCCGTCCGCGTGGGCTCATTAGCGGATATCGCTGACCTTCCCGCTCCACTCGACGTTTTGACCTGCTTCAGTTCCGACATATGGGGAAATGACGTGGGTCGATATACCGAGCGCTGGATCGGGCCGGCGTATTTCGGTCGTAGGCAGCCACAACCCACTGATCGCAGATGACGACTGGTCCGATGATCAAGATGCCTCAGAAGGTCATCATTGGACGGGGCTATGCCGTTCAAATCGCTTGAGATCTAGACGCTGGAGGACCCGCATGGACGTCAGTGGACGATGGGCAGAAGAGCTTGCGGCCGGACACCTAAGCGATTGATTTCGCAGTCAAATCATGGCATTACGAACTCGCCAAGAGCATTAATAGCGCGATCTGAATTCGTGGAAAAGAGTGGACGTCCTCGGATACGATGGTTCGAGTCCTGATTGCGCCTGTTTAGTGGGGGACAAGCTGAGTGGGCAGTGCGACGCGATGCCCTAGCTGCAACCGGATGACATGTGACGAATCCTCTGATAAAAATGCAATCCATCAGAGGATTCGTCACATGGCCTCGAGCCCTATCTCGCAACGGACAAAGCTTCGCAGTCTATTTGCCGCGCATACAATGAGGCGCGCGGGAGATCTGCGTGCTGCCGGTATCGGTCCGCAAACGATAGCGCGAGCCGTCGAGGAAGGTGAGCTCGAGCGCATCTCGCGTGGCCTGTATCAGCGGCGCGACTCAGAGACTGAAGAGCACCAAATACTGGCTGAAGCTGCGATCCGGGTTCCCAAGGGCATCATTGCCCTGACCTCGGCCCTAGCCTTTCACGGCCTGACTGATCAAATGCCGAGGCGGATATGGATGGCGATCGGCGCGAGCGATTGGTCGCCAGTGCAATCCTACCCGCCACTGCGGATCGTGCGCTTCACCGACCCCTATCTTCGCCAGGGCGTCGAGCATCATATGATCGCCGGCATAAACGTACCTATCTATTCGATGCCCAAAACCCTCGCCGATGCGTTCCGCAATCCCAAGCTGGTCGATCGCTCGGTCGCAGTCGAAGGCCTGCGTGCAGCAATCGAGCAGCGCAAGGCAGCGCCGAGCGCAATCGCCGAAGGAGCCAAGGCTGGCGGTGCATGGAAGACCATGCGCCCTTATCTCGAGGCCCTCACCGCCAATGGTTAGATCGCCTGCCAACCTCGCCAAGTCGGTCAAGGATCGCCTGCTCAATATTTCGCGAAGAGAAGGCCGCGCTTTCGACGTTCTGCTGGTCCGCTTCGCGCTTGAGCGCCTCCTCTATCGGCTGTCGGCGTCGGAATATCGCGAGCGATTCGTGCTCAAGGGCGGAATGCTGGTCACGGCGTGGATCGACGACGACAATCGAGTCACGCGAGATGCCGACTTCCTGGGCTATGGCGACGCCAATCCCGACAAGCTGGTCGCCGACTTCCGGGCAATCATGCAAATCGAAGGAGATGACGGCCTTGTGTTCGACGCCGACGCATTGGTTGCCACAGCGATCCGCGAGGAAATGGAATATGGCGGCGTCAGACTCAAGACGGCGGCCTATCTCGAGCGCACGCGAATACCCGTGACGATCGACATCGGCTTCGGCGATGCGCTGGCGAATGCCGCTCAACAACTCGACTACCCGACGCTGCTCGATCTCCCTGTGCCCCACATTAGGTCCTACCCGCCGGCGACGGTCATTGCCGAGAAGTTCCAGGCGATGGTGGCGCTCGGCGTGCTCAATGGCCGGATGAAGGACTATTATGACCTATGGGCCATCCCCAGGAATCTGGAGATCGCTTCCGAGGATTTGGATATGGCCATCCGCGCGACTTTCGAGCGGCGCGGAACACCTATCCCGACAGAACGGCCGCCCGGGCTTTCAGCCGAGATGATCGAGGACGAAACGAAGCAGCGCCAATGGCGCGCTTATGCCGCTTCCGTCGAACTCGAAGGCGCTGGTCTGAATTCCATCATTGAGGCGGTGTGGAATCTTGTAGGACCGTCGTGCAAACGGCTGACAGCAACGACTGGCTGATCAACTTTCGCAGGCCGACTTGATCCTACCGCCAATGGAGCTGGCGCCCATTCTAATGACGGAACCCTTCTATAGATCAAATTACGAGATATTCTGATCGATAAGTAGCCGGGTTATCGATCACGCGCCAAAGCATGAATGCCCACTCAGCCCACCCCCACGCGGCCGAGAGCGGTCATGCCGGCGAACTGGTCATTAAGGTCGGGCGTGTCGCGCACCGCACCGCCGAGGAAATCGGTCTCGATCGCGCCCGGCGCGACCGTGTTGACGGCGATGCCGCGCGCACCCAGTTCCTTGGCGAGATAGACGCTGAGCACCTCGACCGCGCCCTTGGCAGCCGAGTAGGCGGCAAAGCCGGGGCTGAGACGCGGGTCAGGCCCGATGAAAGGTTCACAATGCGCCCGCCGTCGGCGATCAGCGGCAGTAGCGTCTGGGTCAGGAAGAAGACGCCCTTGAAGTGGACGTTCACCAGCGCGTCGAACTGCGCTTCGGTCATGTCGGCGAACATCGCAAAATCGCCGTGCCCGGCATTGTTGACGAGGTGGTCGAAATTGCTGCGCTGCCAATTATCCTGAAGCGCCATGCGCAGCCACTCAGCGAAATCGCCGAACTGCGAAACGTTGCCACAGTCGAGCTGCAGCGCAACCGCCTTGCGGCCCATTGCCCCGCAAAAGGTCGCCGCCGACCCGCACGCAATCTGAAATAATTGCAAAGAGAGGTGACCGGGGCGGCGTGGCGGTCGAATAAGAGATCATGCGCTCGGACTTCTTCGCGAGATTGATCTCGAAGCCTGCGTCGGACAAGGCGCCGGCCAGCCGTGAGCGTCCATCCCGGACCGCGCCGGACGGCTGGAGCAGCCTGATGGCGGCGGCGCAGAATGGCCACGGCGGCGCCTATCGGCGGCTGCTCGCCGAGATGTCCGAGTGGCTCACGCGTTACTTCCAACGCCGCCTACCACCGGGGGAGGTGGATGACGCCATCCAGGAGACGCTGCTCGCCGTTCATCGGCGCCGCCACACATATGATCCCCAATATCCGCTGGGACCCTGGCTGGCGGCGATTGCCAAGAACAAGTGGGTTGACCAGCTGCGCAGCCTGGCGCGCCGACCCGTGGACGAACTGCCCGACGACATGGCCGTGGGCGACCATGAGGCTTCGGTGGTCAGCAGTTCGGTTCTGGCTAGCCTGCTTGACGAGCTCCGCCCCGCGCAGGCCCAGGCGATCCTGCTGGTCAAGCTGCAGGGCTACAGCATCGAAGACGCATCCGGCCAGACTGGCCTCTCCCCCTCGGCCGTGAAGATGAACATCCACCGCGGGCTCGCGCGCCTGACGGCCATCATTGAGAAGACCCACGATGTCGAATGAATCCCTGATCGCCGACCTGTCCTCGGACCTGACGCCCGTGCAGCGGCGCAGCATGCTGCGCGAGGGCGGACTTGTCCTCGCGCTGGGTGCCGCGGAGCTCATGCTCTTCCTAGGCCTTGGCGCGATGCGGCCGGACATGAGTCACATGGCCGGCTCGCCGTTTTTGATGTGGCGGGTGGGAAGTCTCGGCCTGCTGGCGGCGATCGCCTGCGTGCTGGCGATCCGGTCCTTCTCACCAACGGCGCAGCCGCGCCGGGGGCTGATGCTCGCCTGCGCCCTCGCGGTCGCGGCCATCGTCGGGGGCGTGTTCGTCACCCCCGATGGCGCGAGCGAGCGAGCGCTGCTCGATCGCATCAATCCGGCAAGCGGAATCGTGTGCGCCACGTGGATCTTCGTGCTCTCGCTGCCGATCGTGGCGCTGCTCGGCGCCCTGATGCGGCGGGCGGCGCCGACCCAGCCACGGCTGAGCGCTCTTGCCTCCGGCATCGCCGCCGGCGCTTGCGGAGCCTTCGTCTTCGCCTTCTGCTGTCCCTTCAACGACCCGCTCTATGTAGTGGTCTGGTATAGCATCGGATGCACCGCCGTGACGGCCGTCGCACGATGGTGCCTGCCGCGACGCTTCCGCCTTTAACTGGAACCGGCGCGGAAAATCGAGCCGCGCACAGCCTGAACCGACCCGCACCAACCCACCCCGATTCCGGGACGGGAGACGTGCGCCTGTATCACAGAAAGGAACCATGCCATGAAGACCATCACCGTCGTGAAGTCCCCGGACCGGGACTGGCTCAAGACCTACTATTATCTGCGCTTCGCCGTCTCCGCGATCTGGGTCGCGCTCGCCTTCACGGTGGCGAAGGCCGTGCCGCCGCTGGCCGCGGTAATGCTCGTCGCCTACCCCGCGTGGGACGCATTGGCGAACTATCTCGACGCAAACCGGAGTGGCGGCCTGAAGAAGAACATGAGCCAGATGCTCAACTTTGTCGTCAGCGTCGTAACTGCTGTCACCGTTGCCGCGACCCTACCGTACGGGATGCATGCGGTTCTTCAAATCTTCGGCGTGTGGGCGGTGCTCTCCGGCCTGTTCCAGCTCCTGACCGGGGCGCGGCGCTGGAAATCCTATGGCGCACAATGGGCGATGGTCCTGAGCGGCGCCCAGTCGGGGCTCGCCGGGGCGCATATGCTCAGCAAGGCCGCCGGCATCGCACCGGTCAGCATCGCCGACATCGCACTCTACGCCGCCTTCGGCGCCTTTTACTTCCTCATCTCGGCGGTCTCGCTGACCATTAGCGGCGCGCGCCAGCGCTCGAAGGCGGTTGCGGCCTGATGCGTGGCTGAGCGCGGCCGTCGGTCACGCGGCCGCGTTCACGAGATGATTCGAGACCGTCGAGATGAATGCGCGAAGACGCGCGAGACGCCGCAGGTCTCGGTGGTATCCCATCCAGATGTCGCGCGCGGGCGGCTGCTTCGGCAGTTCCAGTCTGCGGATACCCGGGATCTGATTGCCGACCACGCGGGGAAGGACAGCGATGCCGACACCTTCCCGACACATGCGTCCCTGAACGTTGCGATTGTTCGATCGCAGAATTGGTCTCGCATTGGGGAAACTCTCGATCAGCCATTCGATGTCCGGGAAATGGCCCGTGGAGGTGTCGTGGGTGATCAGCCGGAATCCGGTCCCGTCGCCATATTCGGGATCGGCCGCTTCCTCGGCGATGTAGACATCGTAATCGAGCCTGAAGAGTCGCCGCTGAACGACGTCGGCCGTATTGAACGGAACGATCCGAAAGGCGACGTCCGCCTCCCGCTGGGCAAGGTTGAAGAGGCGCGTTCCAGTCAGTATCTCCACGTCGACATCGGGGTAGGCTTTCGAGAAATCCGCCAGGATCGGAGGCAGGACATAGGCGCCGAACCAGTCCGCTGACGAGATGCGCAGGCTGCCTTTGAGGTTCTGCTCCTGCCCTGCGAGCCGGCGCTCCATGGCCAGCGCGCCTTCCTCCATCTGCTCGGCCAGCGCGACGATCCCCTGGCCTTCTTCGGTCAGGACAAGTCCGTCCGCCGTCCGCTGGAAAAGCGTCTGGCCGATTGCCTGCTCAAGCGCGCGAAGGCGCCTGCCGACGGTCGGATGGCTTGTCTGAAGCGACCGTGCGGCGCCGCCGAGCGTGCCCGATCGCGCAATCGCCAGGAAAATCCTCACATCACTCCATTCCATGGGTCACCTAAACAAAAATGAACGATGGGAATACATTTCTGTCAGTTAAAGAACAAATCTAAACGCCTAGATTTCCTCCGTCATCATGGAGGTGCGTAGCAATGAAAACCTGGCTCATTACAGGCTGCTCAAGCGGCTTCGGCCGGCGGCTGGCACTCGCTGCGGCACAGCGCGGCGATCGGGTGATTGCGACGGCCCGCAATGTCGGGGCGATCGAGGATATGGCTGAGCCTTTCGGCGGCCGCATGATCACCCTGCCACTCGACGTGACCGGTGCGGCGGCGGCCAGGACGGTGGTCGCAAAAGCGGTCGAGATCTTCGGCGGGTTCGACGTGCTCGTGAACAATGCCGGCTACGCTCTGTTCGGCGCGATCGAGGAAGGCGTTCCGCAGGAATATCGGCCGATGTTCGAGGTGAATGTCTTCGGTCTAATCGAAACCACCAGAGCCGCGTTGCCGGTCCTGCGGCGCTCGGGCGGAACGATCGTCAACATGTCGTCCGGCGCGGGTATCGAGGGCCGCGGCGGCGGAGGTTATTACCACGCCGCCAAGTTTGCGGTGGAAGGCATTTCCGAAGCGCTCGCCGGCGAGCTGAAGCCGTTCGGCATGCCCGAATATGCCGAGACTTCGCGCAAGCCCTATCGCGAGACGAACGACGGCAACCAGGCGGGCGATCCCGACAAGGCGATCGCGGTGATCCTTCGGGCGGTCGATGCCGATGATGCGCCGCTTCACCTGCCGCTCGGCCCGGCCGCGCACGCTATCGCCGAGCGAAAGCTGGCGGCCTTCCGCACCGATATCGACGCTTGGCGCGCCGTCACGATCGCCACCGATTTCGACCCTGTTTGAACATCAACATCTGACTGGAGGGCGATCATGATCGCAGCCTTGCAAGGCTTTACCCAGCAGCTGGTGCCGGTGAACGGCATCAAGATCAACGCAGTCACAGGGGGCTCGGGCCCGCCGATCCTCCTGCTTCACGGTTGGCCGGAAACATGGTGGGAATGGCACCATGTGATGCCGCTGCTGGCCGACCATTTCAGCGTGGTGGCCATCGACCTGCGCGGCGCGGGTTTCTCCGACTGTCCGCACGGCGGCTACGACAAAGCGAACATGGCGCGTGACGCGCATGAGGTCATGATCGCCCTCGGTCACGAACGCTACGCCGTGTGCGGACATGACATCGGCGGAATGGTCGCCTTGCCGCAGGCCGCTCTCTATCGGAAAGCTGTCACTCACCTCGCCGTCCTCGACGTTCCGCTTCCTGGCTGGACCGGATGGGAAGCGACGACCGCGAGGCTCTGGCATTTCGGCTTCCATATGAACCGGGACCTGCCCGAGCGCCTCATCCACGGCCGTGAGTCTGACTATATCTCGGTCTTCATGGCCGAAAGGTTCTACGATCATAGCCGCTTCGATCCGGCGGATATCGAGATCTACGCCAGGGCGATGGCGCTGCCCGGTCGCACGCGCGGCGGCATGGAATGGTACCGCACCCTCGAGGCCGATCATGCGGCAGCGCTCGAGTATAAGAAGCAACCGCTCGAGATACCGGTGCTCGGTCTTGGTGGGGATCAGCGCTTCGGTCCGCAGATGGTGCCGATGCTCGAGGAGTTCGCCACCCATGTGACGGGCGGCTCGATCGCGCGGTGCAGCCACTATGTCGCGGACGAGCGGCCGGATGAAGTCGCAGCCGCCCTGATCACGTTCCTCAAGCCGAATTGAAACCCGCCGTCCGCGCCCTGTGAGCCGGGCAGATCGCAAACAACAAAGGAGTCTGTCATGACCGTACCCGTCATTCGCGGCGTCAATCATATCGGCATCACTGTGCCCGACATCGAAACCGCAAAATCGTTCTTGGCGGAAGCTTTCGGCGGCCAGCTGATCTACCAGTCCTTCGGCCCGCAGGACCCGCCGCGCGAGGGGCTGGAGTTCGAGCGCGCCGTCGGCGCGTTTCCGGGAACGGTCGTGCGCGCGCAGGCAATGGTCAAGATCGGCACCGGGCCCGATATCGAGCTCTTCGAAATGCACGGCCCTAAGCAAGCCCAGCCGATTCGTGCTAGCGACTTCGGTATCACCCACTTCGCTCTCTATACCGACGATATCGACGCATCGGTCGAGCGCTTCAAAAAGGCGGGAGGCATACCCCTAACCGCACCGCGCGCTATTCCCTATGCGACCGAGAAGGGTCCAGGAAACAAGGTCTGCTACTGCCGCATGCCGTGGGGCACGACGATGGAATTCATCACTACGCCAGACCGCATGGCCTATCATGACCAGACGGATCTGCGCAGATGGCAGGACGAGGACTAAGCGGGCGCGAGAATGGACCCGCACCAGGTAGGTCGCGATGATGCTGACGCTGTCGCAAGGTTCGATTTGTCAGATTAATGATGCGCATTTCTGACAAATTACAAGAGAGATAGGCGGCGTATGAACGCGGTATCCTGTCGGAACTAGCTGGACAAACGTGGACGTTGATAGACGCACACGGACTCAGAAGAGCTTGATCGCTAGGCACCTAAGTCGTTGATTTCGCAGTCAAATCATGGACTTGCGAAGTCGACACGGGGAGCGTTAGCATATTTTCAGTTCGTGGAAAAGGCCGGATGGCGGTGGACGAACTGACTTGCTCGCGCACGAAGAGCTGCGCGTTGGACCTCGCCGCCCGGAACTTCGCTATATCGCGCGGCTTGGCCGGTTGCCTCGGCACTCAGGTTGCCATCCGACAGAAAAACGAGCCTGCCGCCGTCGAGGAGAACATCCTCGCGGCGGCGTAAGATCGAAATTGTCTTCCTGCAGGCGTCGCTAAGGGATTTGATGGCGAGCGGTGGCTTTTACTCGGCGGCGAGTTCGGCGAGCACAGCGAGGCGTATGGCGTCCGCGAGGTGCGGGGTTCCCAATCGGTGGAGCATCCGGGCCCGGTGAATTTCCACAGTTCGCACGCTGATGCCGAGCTGATGGGCGATCCGCTTGTGCGGTTCGCCGGCGACCAGGCCGTCGAGCACCTCCCGCTCGCGCGGGGTCAGGTCGGCAATCTTTCGTGCCGCGTCGACGACGTTCCGATATGGTCCAGAAGCCCCCTTCTGTCGTCGTTCGAGCGCTGCGAACAGGCCGCGTGACAGTTCCGACTGGAGTAGCTCGAGCCGCTCGCTGACCCGCTCATGCGCTTTCGCCTCGGCCGCCAGCGTCGCACTCGCTTCTTCCAGTTGGCTGTTACGCATCTCGATGACGAGCCCGAGCCCCTGCTCGATCATCTTTCGCTCGGTGATGTCGAGCGCCACGCCAAGGAACGATACCGGCTTGCCATTATCGAAGCAGGTTTCGCCGCGCGTTGCGACCCAGCGCTCGACCCCGTCGCCGCCACAAACCCGATATTCGACATCGTACGCACCGTCGCCCGCCGGGTCATAGGCCCGATCGACCGCCGCCTCGACCCGCGGTCGATCGTCGGGATGGATGCCGTCGATCCAGACCTGATAGGTTATCGGGATATCGTCGGCCAGGCCCCACAGCCCCCGGATCTCGCCTCGAAAAGCCGCCGTTCGGTTCAGGTTTTCGACTGGGACCGCCTAGCCGCCATCGGTGACTTCACCAGCGATTATTTGGAGCAGGGACGCGGCGGACACATGACGCGAGACGACTGACACGTCATTATCGGCATCCAGGAGGTGGATAAACGCGCCGACAGCATCGGTGGAAGCGGCCAGCGGTCCGCTCGTTTTGCCGCAAGTGCGAAGTTGAACCCGCACCGCGCACATTCCAGCGCTGTTACGGGCCATCACAGGCGGCACATGATGACAACCGACCGGAATCTCCGCCTCGGGAAATCGAGCCTGGTCAGCCAGGCGCAGGTCGAGCTGGGCGCTGCCGCTTTGGGTACCCCGCTCGCGGCCTATGAGGAGGCCAATGCCGATATCGACCTCGAGCACCGCTCCGCCGCCGCGGAAGGCCACATCGTCGGCGGCCTCAACGAAATAATACGGCTGATCCAGGTCGACCAGAAGCCGATCGGCCGCACCCCGCGCTCCGACATCGCCACTTATGCCGGCCTGTTCGACCAAGTCCGCGCTCTGATTTCGGCGACTCAGACGCTCGGAGGCGCCGCTACGAAGCGGCCGCTTCTCGTTTAATGTCGCCAAGGGCCGCTGCCCGCGCGGCGAGGGCGAAGCTTCGTCATGGTCGAACTGCTTTTCCTGCCAAGCGTCTACGCGCCATGCCCGACTTGTCCTGGGACCCGTTACAAGTCCAGACGCTGACGTCGTCAGTTTGACGCCGGTGCACGCGAAAAGGTCACTCACTTCGCTCGACAAGGACGGGCTTATTTCTCGCTTCGGGTCGCAATATGCGGTACTCTACCGCGATGCCCTCGCCAGACTTGCCGCACGGCCGGCGCGAGACCGTCATTATGACCCCCCGTGTTTGCCGCGAGCCAGGTGAGGCCTCCCAATGGGCAACGACACAAGCTGCGTCGGGGGTCAAAAGCGTCACTTGGGATGAAGCGTGATCAACCACGGCATCGACGGCCGGTCTCGACATTGCGGGCAGGCTCCGCAGCTATTGGTGCCCAGCCGCGTTTCCAGTCTGTCAGGAGTAACGGCATGTCCCGATTCCGTACACGCAATGTGACCATGTTCGCTCCCACCGATGTTCATTCGCTCGAAATCTCGGGGGTCATGGACGCGTTCCACGAGGCGAACTTCCACCAGGGCGAGCCATTATATGATCTGCGCGTGGTGGCGGAGACCGCAGACCCCATTCGCTGCGCATCCGGACTGCGGATCGTGCCTGACGGCACGATCCACGATGCGACAGCCGTCGCGGACACCTTCATAGTTGCGGGCAGCTATGGCGTGCCGGAGAGGTGCAACGAAGCTGTCCTGACCTGGATCCGCGCTCAGGCCGGTCTCGCGCGTCGCCACGGCGCGGTCTGCACCGGCACTTTCCTGATCGGTGACGCCGGATTGATCGACAGCCGGCGTGTCACGACGCACTGGGATTATGCCAGGGAACTCGCAGCGCGCTTTCCAGGCGCGCGAGTAGATGCAGATGCGATCTTCGTCCGCGACGGCGATTTGTTCACCTCCGCCGGGGTGACCGCCGCGATCGATCTGGCGCTCGCGCTGATCGAGGAGGATCATGGGCGCGAGCTGGCTCTGGCGATCGCGCGCCACATGGTCATCTATCTGAAGCGACCCGGGGGCCAATCGCAGTTCAGCGCGCATCTCGCCGCCCAATTCAGCCAACGCACGCCGATTGAAACCGTCCAGCGCTGGGCGGCAGAGAATCCAGATGCCGATCTGAGCACCACCGGCCTCGCAGGGCGCGCTGCGATGAGCCCACGTAACTTCACACGCATCTTTCGGCAGGAGACGGGCATGACCCCGACCGAATTCGTCGAGCGGCTGAGGATCGATGTCGCGCGGCGCCTGCTTGAGGAGACTGGCCTGCCCCTGGCGACGGTCGCGCGCGCCTCTGGCCTCGGCACCGCGGCGTCGGCACGTCGCGCCTTTCTGCGCCGGTTGGGCATCACGATGCGCCAGTATCGCGCGAGATTCTAAGTGGCAGGCGGCCGGCCATGCGGGATTGTCCTGATATGGCCGCGATTTGGCCGGGTCGATCCCCCGGCCCGGATTGTCGCTGAGCGGGACATGGGCGACAAGCGCCTACTGCATCGCGGCTTCCCCTTCCCGACACCAAGGGCATGTGCGGTCCCGTTCACGAGACATGTCTATTGCTGCGCCGGACTTTCCTCAAATATTGGGCAACGATCTCCGGAGGGGGCAAGGCGCAGCGAATGGCGCCGGAGCTGTTCGCCCAGCTTGCCGAACATGCCCGCGACGCGGTGTTGATTGCGGACATTACCCGTCCCGGCCAGGCTATCGTCTATGCCAACGCCGCCTTCGAGCGACTGACTGGCTACCGGCGGGCCGAAGCGCTTGGCAAGAATTGCCGCTATCTTCAGGGTGCCGACCGCCTCCAGCCGGAGATCTCCCAAATCCGCGAGACCATCGCCGCTGGCGCGGGCTGCGAGTTCCGCCTGCGCAACTATCGCAAGGACGGCACGCTGTTCTGGAACAACCTGCGGCTGGCGCCCCTGGGGCCAGCGGGGGCGCCAACGCATTATGCGGGCTTTCTCCACGACGTCACTGAGCTGGTGGACGCGGAAGCGCGGATCCAGACCGTCATGAACCGCGATGCGCTCACCGGATGTCTGAACCGAGATGGGCTGCTTGCCGCGTTGCGACCGCTGTGCGCGGAGCATCCGATCCTGCTCGCCAAGATCGACATCGCCCATTTTCACGACATCAACAGCGGCTATGGCTATGATCTGGGTGACGCGATGCTACGCGAGACCGCGCGGCGCCTCGCATCGGTTGAAGGCGGTATCGTCGCGCGCGTCGGCAACGATCAGTTCGCGGTTGCGGTCGCCCTTTCCGATGATGCACGGACAGCGGATATCCTCAGTGGTGCGGCCCAAAGCCTGGGGACGCACTATGACTTACCGGGAGCGGCGCTCACGGTCCGGTTCGCGACCGGCTACACGATCGGCCGTGCGGGCGACGATCCGATCACGCTGGCGCGGCAGGCCGGGGCGGCACTGGCACAATCCAAGGACTCCCCTCTGCGCGAGCCGTTCGCATTCGCTCTCGAGGCCGAACGCGAGGCATTCAATCGCATCCGGTTAACCGCCGAGTTGCAGCACGGGATCGAGGCTGGCGAATTCCTTTATCACTATCAGCCAAAGATCGATCTTCAGACGGGCGAGTTCATTGGCGCCGAAGCGCTCCTTCGCTGGCAGCATGGCCTGTTCGGGCTGCAGTCGCCGGACAATTTTATAAGGCTGGCGGAGGACACCGGGTTGATCCTCGACATCGGCGCGCACGGCTTCCATCAGGTCGCGAACTTTGCGGTCCGCGTAAACCGCCTCCGCCGCCGGCCGCTGCGATTCGCGATCAACGTGTCGCCAATCGAGTTTACGCACCGCGACATTGTCACCTTCATTACCGAGATCCTGAACCAGACCGGCGCCGACCCATCCTGGCTGACACTCGAGCTTACGGAGCGGTTGATCGCGACCGACGCTCCCGAGATGCTGGCGATCTTCCGCCGTCTGCGAGAGATTGGCGTGGGCCTTTCGATCGATGATTTCGGGACAGAATATTCCAGCCTCAGATATCTGGAGCGCTTTCCAGTCACCGAGGTAAAGATCGACAGAAGCTTCGTCTCCGATCTCCAGCACCATGCGGCAAAGCGGATCATCGTGGGAGCGGTTATCCGGCTCGGGGCCGAGTTGGGCATCGACATCGTCGCCGAGGGCATCGAGCAGGAGGGCGAACGGGCGGCATTGCGCGCGATGAACTGCAAGCTCGGCCAAGGGCGCCTGTTCAGCGCACCGCTGAGCGAGGAAGATTTCGCAACCCTTTCTCGCGACAATATGCTGCCCGGCGAGGGGGGCACCTGACTCCCGGTACTTGCCGCTGTCGGTGTCGATAATGCGCGTGCGGTAAGAGCCGTTCGAAGCAGCCGTCGCAGCGCTCTGCGCAACCGCAATCTTCATCGATCCGAGCGCGCTTCTCGCCAAGCTGCGGTAGAATGTCAGCCGCCCGGGTCAGCGCAAGATATGGCAAAAATGCGAGGATCACCGCCGTTCAACTCGGGAAAGCCCAAAAAGCGAAAGGCATCGCCGATCAGACGGTTCATTCCCGGGGTATCGAAGGCGGCAGCTAAGGAACGCGCTCCCGGTCGCTCGCGCTCACGGGCAAGGGACGCCGGTTCTCCTGCCGGCTCCCGGGAGGAAATTCACGAACGACCAGGATAAATCATCCTCTTTTCCGGCTTAAAGTCGTGCATGGCCTGCCGGCCCGCCCCGAGGAAAGGACGGCGCCGGCAGGCCGTTTGATCCAGGATCAGGCCGCTTGAAGCGAGTCCGCCCTGGGTCCCTCGATACGGTCATGATTGGGAGCGTTCCAGCCGATCGCGATCTTGCGCGGCTTCATGGCCTCCGGGACCACGCGCTTCAGCGTGATCGACAGAAGCCCATTCTCGAAGAGGGCGTCGCCGGCTTCGATGAAGTCCGCGAGCTGGAAGCGCCGCTCGAAGGCACGCACCGCGATACCGCGGTGAAGATATTGGCCCTGGCGGTCATCATCCCCGCGCTTGCCGGTCACGCTCAGCAGGTTCTGTTGGGCGACGACCTCAATCTCCGAGGGCGCGAAGCCAGCGACCGCAAGCGTGATGCGATAGCTGTCCTCGCCATCCTTCACGATGTCGAACGGAGGGTAGCCGTCATCCTCACGAGCTCCAGCTTCGAGCAGACTGAAAAGGCGGTCGAAACCGACCGTCGAGCGGCGATACGGAGAAAAATCAAAAGCAGGTCTCATTTTCAAATCCTCCTGTGTTGAGCGATCTGAACATGAGTTGCGCCGGTACGTGAGAGCCGGCGCCCTCTATGTCCACCGGACCCGAACACGGCGCCCGGCCGAAAAGAGGTGGGAATGGGGTTCTCCAAGTTCAAGGTTCCGAGGTCGCGATTCTGATCAAAAACTCGCCGTCAGATTGAAAGAACCGTAGCGCGTCGATTTGCCCGGGGGCGCGTTGGGCGCACTGCGAAGGAAGCGGCCCTTGGCCAGCAGCAGCCCATCGAACTCGAACCGCAGTCGTGTCGGCACCAGCCAGTAGCGGACGCGCGCCTCGACCTGGTGGCCCGCAAAATCGCCAGACCGACCCGAGGTGTCGCGAACGCCCGTCGATGAGAAGCTATCCTGGTCTGCCGCCAACCACATCGGCCGATAAGCGACGAACCAGTCACAACGCTTGCCCGGTGTTGCCTCGAGCCGAGCGCCAAGCGTCATGATGTTGGTCCGCGCGATGGCATTGTAGAGCCCGGCCGGAGCGAGATCGGCGCGGCGCATGCCGAACAAGGTGTCAAACCGACCGAAGCGACCACCGGGCTTGTCGCCGCTCGCGCGATCCAACTCGATCGACAGCCGCGGTTTCCACGCGCCGGTGAAGCTGTAGCCCATGTCCGCGTGGAAGAAGGTCGCGGCGACGCCTTGTCGCGCCGCAGTGGGAGCGAGCGAGGCGCTGACATGTCCGGTCTGGTAGAATGCCTCGATTTCATAGTCGAACGCGCCGGCGCGCGGTTCGGCGATGAGCCGCCCGCCGAAGGTGTCGAGCGAGCGATCCCGCGTCGGCCGCCCCGGCGAGTCATGTTCGCCAAGATGGAAATAGCTGAGTTCAGCCATCGCCGGCCCGATGGTCTTGGCCTTGCTGACCTGGCCGCCCCACAGCACGAGATCGATGCTCTCCCGGTCAAGCCGTATTTTCCCCTCGCGAACGCCGTCCAAGTCATCGGGCAGACGGACCTGAGGCAATGTGTAGATCAGCGTCGCCTTCCAGCCCCGCGGTGCGACGGCGTCCGCCCGCAGGCCAGTATAGCCGTTGGTGGCGTTGCGATAATCGTCCGCCGCGACGAGCCGGCGCGAGCCCAGGTTGAGCGTCATGCGCCCTGCAGTGAGCAGGAGCGTCGTACCATTGCCGAAAGCGCCGTCAAATTGTGCGGCCACATAGGCTTGAACCGGCTCGAATGCGTTGACCTCGTTAGCGGTGACGGGCGTGCCTGCCATGTCGCCCCAGACGCGGCTGTCAAACAGTTCAACGCCTGCGCGAACATTGTCCTTCCGATACTCGGCAAGGATGTTGGTCCGCAGGTTCACCAGCTCATCGCTCTTGTTGAAGCCGGCGCGCGGCTGGCCGTCGATCGCCTCGTAGCGCAGACGCATCGCCCCGGTGATCGTCAGCCCATCCTCGTTGCTCTGCGCGGCAGCGGAGGACCCGCACGAAAACACCAGACCTGGGAAGGCCAGGGCGATCGAACAGAACCGATAGGGAGGCAAAATCATCTGATATATATGTTCCTTAGAATCACATATAATGATATATGTGCTCTACCATGGCTGCAACTCCTCAATCCGACTGGCTGGTTTTCCTCCATCAATTGCCAACGAAACCGCCCTATCTGCGCGTCAAGATCTGGCGCCGGCTGCAGGCGATCGGTGCGATGCCGCTGAAGAATGCGGCCCATGTCCTCCCAAAGGCGGACGCGAACGCAGTGGTCTTTCGCGAGCTGCTGTCCGAAATCGTCGCGAGCGGCGGCGAGGCCATTCTTCTCGACGCACGTTTGCTCGCCGGGCAGAATGATGGCGACGTCCGTGCGCTCTTCGATACCGCGCGCGACGCCGACTATGACGAGATCGCCCAGTCGGCGCGACGGCTGCTGGACACGGGACCTCCGAGCGGCACAGATATCGCCAGACTGCAGAAGCGCTTCGCGGAAGTCAGCGCGCTCGACTTCTTCGGCGCGCATGGGCGCCAGGAAGCCGAGGCCGTCCTCATCGAACTGGACCGGCAGCGCTACCAGCATCCCGATGTCAGCCGCGCCGAGCCCGCATCGGCAGGCGAGACGCTCCAGCTTCAGGGCATGACCTGGGTCACGCGCAGCGGGGTCCACGTGGACCGCATCGCCTGCGCCTGGCTGATCCGGCGGTTCATCGACCCGGAAGCGCGCTTCAAGTTTGTCGATGGGCGCAGCTATGCAGCCGCGGCGGGTGAACTGCGGTTCGACATGTCGGAGGCCGAGTTCACCCATGAGGCCGACCGC
>Ga0209902_100919_pt1 | contig 20284 bp, 26 predicted proteins | sample FECB27metaG_FD_188304 | JGI IMG/M metagenome (GOLD analysis project Ga0209902, IMG submission 188304) | Cyanobacterial communities from the Joint Genome Institute, California, USA - FECB-27 (SPAdes) (version 2) | ecosystem: Environmental > Aquatic > Thermal springs > Hot (42-90C) > Microbial mats...
GCCTGGGTGTGCAGTGCGAGGCTCTCGGCTGTGAGTTCGCCGCTGTAGTCGCTGCGGGCAATTGCCGCCTCGATATCCGTTTCGAGCGTCCGCGCGTGCAACACGATGCTGTTGGCGCAGGCCTCACGAACGGCGGGATGCGTCACATAGGCTTCCTGCACGATCGTGCCGGCGTAGCAGGTGGCCTCGGGGATCGTATTGGTGAGCAGGGCTTTCCGCAGTTCGATGTAGCCCAGCAGCCGGTCGAGCGGCTCCGGTGCGGAATGGTAGCTCGCCGAAGCGAATAGTGTTCCGGTGACCACATCCCAATGGGTGGCCGCGGCGATGGCCAATTCTTCCTTGCTGGAAAAATGATGAAAGAAGCTGCCCTTCGTCAGGCCAGCTGCGGCGCATACATCCTCGATGCGGGTGGCGTGGTAGCCCTTCTCCCGGACGACGTTGAGCGTCGCATTCAGAATTTTGAGGCGTGACTCGTGCATGCCAGCACCATACCTACTAGTTGGTATGGCGTCAAACAGCGCCCTGTGAGTCAGGACGCCCCCCTGGATCAACAGCTCGATTCTGAAACCGCCAGGGATGCCCGCCGCATTGCGCCAGAGTGGATTGCCGTTCCCCTACACCCGCAACAGCCATCAAGTGCCCTGGCGGAATCATGCTTTGATGCTGAAAGCGTGACGGAGGCGGCGTGAAGGCAGAGAACATTATCGGGCCGGTCAGGATCGTCGAGAAGGACGCTCGCCCCTATGCCGGCATCCGTTTGCTAACTCCATTTGCCGGGATGTTCGCGGTCGCCACGGCGGCGCTCAAGGACCTGCGGGCCTGGAGTAGAGAACACGGCCGCGAGGGTGAGGGTCCGTACCTGCTGCGCTACTACGTCACCGACATGAAGGGCACGATGGACATCGAGGCGGGCTTCCTGACTGCGTCGCCTCCACACGACCATCCTCGCATAAAACCTTCGACCATCCCCGGTGGCACGTATGCTTCGCTGATTTACCGAGGCAACGGCCTGCGCGGCAATCAGGCGCTCATGCGATGGGGCCAAGAGACGTCAACGCCATTCGAGCATCTCAATCCGGCACGGCCCCAATCCTTTACGTGCCGGTACGAAGCCTATCTGACCGACTATCGCGTAGAGCCTCGAAAGCTGCTTTGGGACGTGGAACTCTCGATCAAAATGTCAAAGTAGTTCGCCCCTGACGTCACACCGCCGCTTTGCGCCAAAAGGGATCGAACTGCTGGCGGGCAAGGTAGCTGACCAGTTGGGGCTCAAAGGAGCGTGGTGAAGATGGGGAGCGCGTGCATGTAAGCTCGTCCCTTGTTCGCCGGGCGCAAGACTCGATCTTCGGTCGTTGCCCACTTCGCGTCAGAATGGGACCGTGAGGGTTAGGGTGACCGCAGCGCCCACGGAAGAAGCTGGCATTTGGTGATCGTTTGCGGACAATGCTGCGCTGCGACGAAAGCTGGCGCAAAGGTTGACCCGTAACAGTAGGCCCGCCTCACCAACCAACACCGCGGCAGCGGTGAAATGGATGAGGCCTGTATGTCCAGCTTCCAGCACCAGCCCCTGCTCAATCGCCGCACCGTCATGCTAACTGCCGGCGCACTCCTTGCCGGCACGGCAGCCGCCAGAATGTTCGAGCCAGCACCTTCCTTTGCTGCCGCACCTGCCGCACCGAACATGCCGGCTCCCAATCCCTGGCTCGCGTCAGGTCCTTACCCCACGTCGCACTTCAATCCGGGCGCGACGGACTCGGTCTTGTTCGCAGGTCCCGTAGGTGGACGACAGCTCAAGGACAGTGAGGTCAGGACCGTTCCTACCGTCATCACGTCTAACCCGGCAATCAAGCAGGTCGGCGACGAAACGATTGCTTTTGCCAGTGGCGCGGTTGGCGTCCAGAAGCTGCGCTTGACGGGAACGGCGCTGGAGGCGGGCAACTTCGTTGCTTACCCGGGTTTTGAGGAACAAGCGGCCAAGGCGTCGAACGAACATATCGCTACAGTCCTCGATCAGTTGAACAAGGCAAGCCGGGCAAAGGACGAGGCGGCGATCCTGGAGGCGTTGAAATCCATGGACACCATGGGCCTGAACCTCGAAACCGGGATCAACGGCGTCTACAACCTGTTCGACAAGGACGGCTACCACTACTGCGTTTTTGGCGGCACCATGGTCCTCAAGAGCTTCGACGGGAACGACCCGGAGGCCGACCTGGAGATTGTCGCATCGAAGGATGTGACCGAAGGGTTGCCCGCCGATGTGGCGAAGTCGGTCACGCGCATCATGGGCCTCGCCTTGACATATGATGGCTACCTCGCGGCAGCGGCGCCGGGGGCGGCCCTCGTGCTCGATCGCGACCTGAACGTGAAGTCTTATGTCAGCTTCGGCGATGAGGCGGTGGACAACTCGATCTGCGTCGACGAGCAGAACGGGGTCTACGTGGTCACCTCCAAGCGCATGGTGCGATTGGCCTGGACGGGGGAGAAGCTGTCCACCGACGAGGCCGATGGCGCCTGGGAGTCGCCCTACGAGGCGATGGACCCGGACAAGGCCATGGCTCTTGGGGCCATTTCCCGTGGCTCCGGCACGACCCCGACCTTGATGGGCTTCGGCGACGATCCCGACAAGCTGCTCGTCATCGCCGATGCAGCTGAGGCCGGCACAAACCTCGTCGCGTTCTGGCGCGAGGCCATTCCCGATGGATTTGTCCAGAAGCCGGGGACCCTGTCGCGGCGCATCGCCGACCAGATCAAGATCGACATTTCCTCGCTCACCATCGAACCCTCGCCCAATGTGTTGGGTTACGGGGTCGCAGTCATCAATGGCAGCTATCCCGAGCCGGTGGGCATTCCGGGGCCGCCGAACCAGTTCATGGCCGGGGTGACGCGCAAGGCGCCGCTTGGCGTGCAGAAGTTCAACTGGAACCCAGAGACCCACGCATTCGAGAAGGCGTGGACCAACATGGAGGTCGACAATACCGACATCATGGTTCCCGTCGTGTCGGCGGCCACCAACCTCATCTACTGCGCCACCAAGATCGACGCGAACTATGCTTATGTCGGGCTCGACTGGGAGACGGGATCGACCAAACAGACGTGGTTGTTCCCCGACGATAGTCGCAAGTGGAACGCCCTTGGCGGTATTACCACTGTCCTTGACAATGGCGACCTGTTAATCGGAGGAGCCTTTGCGATCAAGCGTCTGGTAGACAAGCCAGCTACATAGCTTAGGGCCAGAGCCAGTCAGCATTGATGCGGCCAAGCGCTCGCGCGAAAGCTTGACCGCCAAGAGACGGGGTAGCCCTGTCGCCTCCAGCGGCAGGGCACAGGCTAGAACGCTTCCGCGACCTTGAGCTGGCAAGCCTGCGCCAGGTCCGGGTTTGGCTTGTCGGCACCGAGTGGAGTTGCCCATCCCGCCTTTTCCACGATGGCCTTGCGGGAATAGGTTGCAGCGCCCTTGAGCTCGGTTACGACGGAAGCGCCCTCGGGTGTGCCGGCCTGTTCGACGCAGTATGGGGTGAGCGCCGTAGCAACCGCGGTGCTGGCCGCCTTCCTGGCCATGTCCTGCGCTGATCCGCCAGTTACCCAGCCGCCCCAGCTGAAGCCTACTATTGCAAGAGCGATGGCGCCTACCCCCGCGCCCATAAGGCCGGGTTTCAACCATGTCGGCATTTGCATGTGAAGTGTCCGATCTGTGTCAGACGAGCACGCGAAATACGTGCAAGCAGTTCAGCGTAGCACGCGTCGACGGACGAGCGTGCGCCTATTGTCAGTTGGTGTGCTCTCGGTCTGTTTCAGGACGCTGCCCGGGCCCGCAGCGCATCGATCGTCAGAGCGCGCCGCGCCTGATCGAAGATGCCGATGTCAGCGGCTCCAGCTTCCCGAAGCTGTTCGTATTCCCAGATCGCCATCTCCACAGTGTGGACTTCCCGTCGTTGGGAGCCGGTGAGCATTCGATAGGTAAGCGTGAAAGGCGCTGGCATCCGAGGGGCCTTATTCATGAGTTCAGCGCAGGGCGTCCAGATGGCACCCCTTCAGGTCACTTGACGACCCTCAGATGCGGGCGGCGCGAGGACCCGTCGACATGCAGCCAGAGCGGATCGAAATCTCTCCAGTTCACCCTGATCGCCGTGAACACCGGCGTTTGAGTGCGCCGCGTCTCGTTCAAGTTCATCGAGACCGTTGGTTCGACGGCGTCAACGATAAGTCGACGCAGTCCGTGGATCCGCAGCTCGATCATTGCCAGCCCCCGAGCGAAATGATCTGCCGGACAAGGAGAATGAGCCCGATGGTCACAGTGAAACCCAGGGCTAAGTTTATCTTGCGCGCGTGCCGAAACGTGGTCGGCGCGGCTGGCGCTTCCGGGTAGTCGACAGGCATTTTGGGGGCTTTCGCTGGTCGCGCAAAGTTGCGCTGAGATGACTATGCTCCCTGGTCGAGCATACGCCTAGCAATTTCGGTTTCAGCGACTATCAATCGATAGAAACAAGCGTATGGTCAAAATTGGACTGGCTCGCCTCAGGCAGCCAGGTCGGGCCTAAGTCGGTTTCGGCGATGGTTCGATCAGGGTGGTGGCGCCCGCCGGACCACCTTCCAACTAGAAGCGCGAGGCTCCGCCCCCGTCCTTTGGAGTGTTGAGCCTCGCTGCTTTGTCGCGATCACAGGTTGGTTTGGGCGCTGACCTGAGACTTCAGCGCGGATTGCCGATGTTGCTAGGCAACCATTTCCCGCACCGCCGAAGCGATGGCCTTACCGCTGTAGGGCTTGTCGAAAAAGAGGCTGTCCTTGGGCAGGTCGGAGATCGACACGTTGCGGTGTCCCGACGTAACGATGATCTTGACCGGCGGCCACCTGTCGCGGACAGCCGCTGCAAGCATCAGGCCGTCCATGCTGCCGGGCATATCCACATCAGTAAACATCACCTGGATGTCGTCCCGTGTCGCCAGCACCGAAACTGCCTCGCTGGCGTTGGCGGCCTCGACGACCAGGAAGCCGAGCTCTTCAAGCTGATCCGCGATATCCATGCGGACCAGGGGCTCGTCTTCGACGACGAGAACGGTGATGGCCTGGGGCACTCTGCATTCCGATTCTGGCTGAGGTCTGCGCCCAGACCAGTCACCTGAAACGGCCTGTGGTCAAATACGATCCATTCATTGGTAACAATATCGCGCTTTGCGCGTTTGTCTTCGCCAGCCCATCCATTCGACCGCCACACCGCTGCTGCGAGGCCATCATTGAGCGTACTACAAAGAAACAACGTCCACCTGCATGGGTCGGGCAGTCGGACGATCATGTTCGCTCACGGCTTCGGCTGCGACCAGAACATGTGGCGACATGTCGAACCGGCGTTTCGCGATCGCTGCAGCACGGTCCTTTTCGATCATGTTGGCGCCGGGCAGTCCGACCTCGCCGCCTATGACGAAGACAAATACGTGGACCTGCGGGGTTACGCCGCCGACGTCGTGGAGATAGGGCAAGCCCTCGGCCTCGAGGACGCGGTTTTTGTCGGACACTCCGTCAGCGCGATGATCGGAGCGCTCGCGTCCATCGAGGCGCCAGGCCTGTTCGGTAAGCTCGTGATGGTGGGACCGTCGCCGCGCTACATCGACGATGGAGAGTATCACGGTGGGTTCACGGCCCATCAGATCGAAGAATTGCTCGCCTCTCTTGCCGACAACCATCTGGGCTGGTCCGCTGCCATGGCACCTGCAATCGTGGGAAACCCCGACCGCCCGGAGCTCGGCGAAGAGTTGACCAACTCCTTCTGTCGCACGGACCCGGAGATTGCCCGACAGTTTGCGCGTGCTACCTTCACGTCCGACAATCGCGCAGACCTCAAGAAGGTCGTCGCCGATACCTTGATCCTGCAAACCAGAGACGACATCATCGCTTCCGAAAAGGTCGGCGAGTATGTCAGCCGCGAAATCGTCGGCAGCCGTCTCGTCTATCTCAATGCGACCGGTCACTGTCCTAACCTGAGCGCACCGGCCGCCGTCATAGCAGCGATGAATGAGTTCCTCTGATCCGACTGACGGCGACCTCCTGGACCTGTATGAGAACGCCCCCTGCGGCTACCTCTCTCTGGGACCTGACGGCCGCATTATCCGCGTCAATGCCACCCTCTGCACCTGGCTGGGGCACGCCGCTGGTGACCTGATTGGCAAGCGTCTGCGCGAGCTGCTGAACATCGCGGGCAGCATATTCTATGAGACCCACTTCGCCCCCCTTCTGCGAATGCAAGGATACTTCGAGGAGATTGCCCTCGATCTGGTAACGGCCGATGGCACGCTGATGCCGGTGCTGGCAAACGCTGTCGAGCGTAGGGTATCCGACGAACTCGTCGTCACCCGGGTGACGCTGTTCAGGGCCCCTCAGCGAAGGCGGCACGAACGCGAACTGGCGGAAGCTCGCACTGCCGAGCAGGACGCTCGCAGAAGACTGGAAGAGGTCAATTCCAAACTTCAGAGCCGGGTGACCGACGCGGCTGCCAAAGAACAGGTGGCTGCCCAAGATGCAGAATTGCGAGAGCAGTTCATTGCCGTGCTGGGGCACGACTTGCGCAACCCGCTCGCCGGCCTGACCGGTGGCACCAACATCCTCGCCAAGATGCACACGGATCCGAAATCGGCTCGCGTATTGCGCCTGATGAGTGAAAGCATCAGCCGCATGGGCGGGTTGATCGACAACCTGATGGATTTCGCTCGGGGGCGTCTCGGCGGAGGCATCAGTATCCAGCGATCCGCCGGTCAACGCGTCGAGCCGACGCTTGCCCAGGTCGTCAATGAGATGAAGGCAGGCCATCCGGACCGAGACATCGAGATGCGGCTCGATTTGCCGCAACCGATCGATGTTGATCAGGCGCGCCTTGCGCAGATGTTCTCGAACCTGTTGGGCAACGCCATCACTCATGGCGCCAGGGATCGACCGATAGTCGTCGATGCCACAGTTGTGGACGGCACCTTCGTGCTTGGAGTTTCCAACGGCGGCCCGCCCATTCCGCAGCCGACGCTGGACCGCCTGTTTCGGCCGTTCTATCGCGGCGAGGTGCGGTCAAACATGCAGGGTCTTGGCCTCGGGCTATATATCGCCAGCCAGATTGCCCAGGCTCACGGCGGACGCATCGACGTCGTTTCAGATGATGGCGAGACCCGTTTCACCTTCCGTATGCCACTCAGAAAGCGAGATGAAGCGGTTGGAGCGCAAGCGGTCTGAGGGAGGGCTGCAGCGAGGACGCCATGCCCAGTCGCCACCGATTCAACCGATCACCGGAGTGACACCAGAAGTCGATCGAAGGCCTGGTAGAGATCGCCTACCAAGGCCCATTTTCCGCAGTGAAAACGTGTATCCAAGATTTGCCGGCGGCGGCCTGTAAATCCAGATACGCATGAACAGCTCACGATCGCTACGCCGAATTACCTTGTTAATTTGGCGGGATGGGCGCATGGTAGGGGACGCTTCGCTGACATCTCGCGACACCCTCGGGCTAAGACCCCCGGCTTTCCTTGATATTGTGAACGTTTAGACTCGGCTGGCATGTCGCCACCGAGGACGGGCGATCGCGCTTTGCATCGCTACATACTCAGGAAAGGCCCGAAAATGATCCAGGGCACCGTAAAGTTCTTCAACTCGACCAAAGGCTTCGGCTTCATCCAGCCCGACGATGGCAGCAAGGATGCCTTCGTGCACATCAGTGCCGTAGAGCGCGCCGGCCTCTCGACCCTGAACGAGGGTCAGAAACTCACCTACGATCTGGAAAGTGGTCGTGACGGCAAGGTCTCGGCGACCAACCTCGCCGAAGTCTGACATCTACGGCGCTCCCGCGCACTGTAGATTCCGAACCATTGCAGGCCGCGAGCACCGCTCGCGGCCTGTGGCCAAAAGGAAAATCCATGTCGCACCGTTACGCCGTCGGCCAAGTGTTGGAGATGCGCTCGTCCCCGCATACGAATACCCGTCCGGCTGGTCCGTGCGAGGTTCTTTTCCTTCAATCCCATGACAGCGGGCCAGTTCTATACCGGGTGAAGCCTTTCCGCGATCGGGTCGAGCGGGTTGTCGCCGAGGCGGACCTGTCTCCAAGCGAAGCGACCAGGCTCGATATGGATGGGTTCACGTTACCGCTCACCGTCGCGATAAACCGCCGCTGACGGATCGCGTACGCGCGCCGAGACCGACAGAAAATTGTGGCATGAGCTCCCCCGGGGAGGCCGAAGCTTTGCTTCGCCCTCAGGGACCTTGTTCTCCCACTGCGCCCGGCCACGCCGGCAGAAAGATATACTTGACCTCTCATATTCTAGACGCGCCAGGAGATTTGTTTCTCGGCAGTGATCCTGTTTGGGCGCAGGCACAAGGACCGCGTCGCTTCCAGACGGCGGCCAAGGCCATTCGCTTCGCAATTGAACATGCTGCACCGATCAGCATGCGCGGAGCGGCACTGCATGTTCATGGCGAGCGGCTTGGCCCCAGCCAGATCCGGTCACTCTATCGCCACTTGTCCCAAGGTCGCTGAACGAGCGACACAAGCCGTCCGGTGCCCGTCGATCCTCAACGGGCTACATCCAAGTCAGGAAGCAATTTGCAAGTCATGGTTCGCGACAACAATGTCGATCAGGCCCTTCGTGTACTGAAGAAGCGGCTGCAAAGAGAGGGCGTTTTTCGCGAAATGAAGCTCCGCAAATACTATGAAAAGCCCTCGGAGGCGCGCGTTCGCGAGAAGGCGGAAGCCGTTCGTCGCTCCCGAAAGGCAGCGCGCAAGCAGGCCATTCGCGAAGGGCTGATTGCAGCGCCGAAGCCCAAGGCCGGCCTGCCGACCCGAGGGCGCTGATATGGAAGTCGGAAAGTCGACATTGGAGCGCGCATTCGAGCTCGCCCGGTCCGGCCGCTTCGGCAACCTCAGCGAACTGAAGCACGCTGTTGCAGCCGAGGGCTATGACCGCAAACAGTTGGAAGGCGCTGCACTTGGTCGCCAGTTGTCCGCCCTCATCAAGAATGAATCGGCACGGAGCCGGAACTAGCAATCCGTCCATACTATTGGGCCAGCAGTCGCCGTAGACAATTCACTAGGTAATAGGCTCTACGACGCGTATGATATTTCGTGGTCAGGCAATGCGCCTCGCCCAGTTCTCCATTCCCTTCAGACTGCCCGGGATGGATGCACGACTTTCCCTATGCGGGATGGGCAGCCTTCGAAAGATCATCATGTTTCGAGACAGCCGCAAGGCTCAGCTCAACAGCTTCGCGCATCATCGCGCCGCCATGCTGTTCACCTTCAAAGCAGTCCCTCAGGTCATCGGTGACCGGCCTGGTACCGAGTCCGTCTCTCAGGTGTCTCTCACAAAGCAGGTTCGGGCCGCTTTGTTTGGCGGAAAGTCATCAGCTGCGACCATAGCATCCTGAACCCGCTGGAGCAGCGGCGGCTTCGCCATCGGGAGCCATCCAATCGCATGGTGCTGTCAGCGTGGGCCGCACCATGACGCGCCTCCAGGTCCGCCACACCACCGTCTACTCGTATCGGCGCGACGTCGGGTTCGGCGAGCACCGCATCTTGTTTCGCCCAAGGGACAGTCAGGACCAGCGGCTGCTCGAATTCGACCTGAAGATCAGCCCGACGCCCAAGGATCTGCACTGGATCCACGACGTGTTCAATAACTGCGTCGCCGTTGCATCGTTCGACGGCAATGCGCGGGAGCTGAGCTTCGAAAGCCGAATCCTGCTCGACCATTCGCCGACCGAGGCGCTTCGCTTCCGGGCGACAGCCGGGTCGCGCAGCTGGCCATTGCTTTATGACGCCGAAACCTTGCCCGACCTCGAGCCTTACATGCGGCGCCACTATCCTGACGATGGCGCCGTGGAAGCGTGGACGCGCCAGTTCGTGCGGGTGGGGCGGCGCATCGACGTCGCTCACCTGCTGGCCAGGATGACGACGTCGATCCCACAGGAGTTTGTCTATTCCCGCCGGCTCGAACAGGGCACCAAGGCTCCGGGCGAGACCCTTGCATCTAGAACCGGCACCTGTCGCGACTTTGCCCTGCTGATGATCGAGGCGGTCCGGTCGATCGGTCTCGCTGCTCGTTTCGTCACTGGTTACATCTACGTCCCGTCACGGGATACGCCCGAGCACCGGGGAGGTGGAGCGACCCATGCCTGGGTGCAAGTGTTCCTGCCGGGAGCGGGCTGGGTCGAGTTTGATCCGACCAATGGCATCGTCGGAAACCGCGACCTGATCCGTGTCGGGGTCGCCCGCGATCCATATCAGGCACTCCCGCTGCACGGAACCTATCGCGGCAAGTCCACCGATTTCATCGGCATGACGGTCGATGTGCAGGTCACCAGTTCCGCCGTCGAACGTTCATCCGACAACGCCAACCTTTTCGCTTCCGTGTGAGGACCCAATGCAGATCAAGGCAGGCTTCAAGCTCTCCTACGACGTGCCCAAACCGACCCCGATGTTGCTGACCCTCAACCTCCATCCGTCAAGGCGCGGCGATCTGCTGACACCACAGGTGCTGACCTACGATCCCCCGGTGGAGACCTGGGATTACACCGACGGCTTCGGCAACGTCTGCACCCGCCTTACCGCACCGGTAGGTCGCCTGACCGTGCATACCGCGTTCGAGATCTACGATACCGGCCAGCCCGACGTGGTAGCCAGCGACGCCCTGCAGCACGATATCCGCGACCTGCCCGACGACGTCCTCGTGTTCCTGCTCGGCTCGCGCTACTGCGAGACCGATCGGCTCTCCAATATCGCCTGGACGCTGTTCGAGCAGACGCAGCCCGGCTGGACCCGGGTGCAAGCCATCCTCGATTGGGTGCACAACCATATCCGGTTCGACTACAAGCTGGCTGACGCGACGCGAACCGCTTACGGCGCCTATATCGAGCAGGTTGGCGTGTGTCGCGACTACACCCACCTGGCAATCGCTTTCTGCCGCTGCATGAATATCCCGGCCCGCTATTGCACCGGGTATCTCGGCGACATCGGCAACGTGCCCGTTCCCGGACCGATGGACTTCTCGGCCTGGCTCCAGGTGTATCTGGGTGGTCACTGGTACACGGTCGATGCACGCAACAATACACCGCGGATCGGACGCCTGCTGATGGCGATGGGTCGCGATGCCACGGACGTCGCGCTCTCCACCCAGTTCGGTCCCGCCGCGCTGGTCGGCTTCGAGGTAGTGACCGAAGAGGTAACTTCATCCGTCCTCGTCGACGACGGGTCACAGCACGAGCACCGCCAGGAGAGGCAACATGCCCAACAAGCTCCGCAGGGCTAACGCTACCGCTGCCGCGCAGGCCTACGCCCCAAGACCCAACGGCTCTGCGATAACTTACGGCTTCGTCGCCGCCGCCCTGCTGCTTGTCGCGGCGTTCCTCGCGGGTGCCTTCTTCAGTGTCGACATTACCGCTAATCCACTGGCGTTGCTTGGCCTGACGACTATGGCATTCATAGCTGGGGTGGCGCTGCGGATGTGGCGCCAGATGGAGCATATTCGCGCCACGAGCCGCGAGTATGCGAAGCGGGAGCCTGCGCCGCCCGCGATTCCGGACTCTCCGGTACAGGAAGCCCAGCTATGGGTAACTTTCGCAGCGCCGTTTGTCCTGCCTGGGCTTGATACCCCGCACGCGCCCGGGCGTTTCGAAGTTCGCGTTCGACGGGAAGCGTTGGACGTCTCGTGGGCAGCTTTTGTAGAGACGCGCACGATCCTGTTGACCGGCAACGGCTCCGTCGAAGCACTGGACGTCAAAGCCGACGACCTGGAGGATGCCCTTCGCCGCGACAGGGCAGCCAGCGATGGCGTCGCCGAGATGTAGATCGGCGGGAACTTGGGTCCTGCTGGGATCGCATGCGGCCCGCGCACGTTGTGGAAGTCCGAACGAGGACTACCATTGGCGTTTTCAGCTCAGTATCCGAACCGTACCTGGTGGCATCGAGGCAAGCCGTACAGCCGTCTCGAGCTGATCGGCGACGCTGTCATACATGCCATTGGCCTTGCGATAACGATCGCGATCGGCGGCTTTCTCGTCGCCGCCGCCGGAGTAAAAACGGCGCCCGGCGAGTGGCCGATGATCTGCATCTATGTCGGATCGTTGCTGTTGGTTCTCAGCATCTCGCTGGCCTTCAACATGGCGCCGGTCGCACCGATCAAACGGCTGCTCGCCCGCTTCGACCAGGCTGCAATATTCCTGCTGATCGCCGGCACCTATACTCCGCTACTCGCACTGCTCGGAAACACGCCAACCAGCACCATCATGCTGATCGTGATCTGGAGCGCGGCTTTGCTCGGCATCGCGTTGAAGCTGATCGTGCCCCAGTATTTCGGCAGGCTGGCACTCGTGCTCTACCTGGGGATCGGGTGGAGCGGCGTGGTTGTCTTTCAGTCCCTGGCGACCGTGCTTGAACCGGACACGCTGCTGCTGCTTGTGGCCGGCGGCGTCGCTTATTCTTCCGGCATCATCTTCCACCTGTGGGAGCGCCTGCGGTTTCACAACGTCATCTGGCACTGCTTCGTCGTGGCCGGCGCAAGCATCCACCTCTGGGCGGTACTCGACTGCATGGTCCTGCAAAGGCTTTGAGCCGACGCCTGCTGCGGCACCTGGTGCACGAGGACGTCGCGGTCCGGCGGAACGGCCCGAGCCGGCAAGGCCGAGGTGCAGGGCGTTGGCCTCTACCTCGCACAGCAAATCGCATCCACTGCGGGCCATTGGCTGGGACGCGATCACAATACCAATGGCGCGACACTGACTACTCTGCCCTCTGGCACTGCCAAGCCGGGCGAGTACTCCGGGACGTCACCCAGTCATTGACCCAACGGAACGTCCAGCGTCAGTGATGATGAGGTGCTCGCCCTCGCGAACTGCCAGCCCTCGTGACACCAGAAAGAACACGGCACCTTCGTCGTCACTGCCGAACAGGCTCCTGAGCAGCACAGGCGCCCGGTTCAGGTTGCGCAGCAGGTTGTAGGAGTAAACTGGAATAAACTCCCGGCCCGGCCCTTCGCCGTAGCCTTCCCCTGCGGTGGCAGGCTTGGATTGTTCGGCCGCGTCATGGACGAAGCACAGCGCCTCAACCCACGCGCCGACCTTGCGGGGAATGGCTTCCGTCCCAGCCAGCCAAGCCGTCACAGCCTCGGCGGGCACGTCAATGGCCTCTGCCAGGGTATCTTTGTGCCAACGTACCAGACGCAGGCACTCTTCCAGCCGCTCGGGCGTCACCAGACAAACTCCTGCGACTTGGGCGTCACGGCTGTTTGTCGTATCGCAGTTGCCTCGCCAACTCCGCGGCCGTGGTTCGATCGCCGTTAGCCTTGTCGAGAATGTCGCGGGCCTGCCGCAATGTCAGTCCGAATGAATTGGCGAGAAAGCCAGAGGTGTACTGGGTTTGGCTGTCGTCTCGGGAAACAATGGTCATGAAGACCTCCAGTGATGGGATCGGATCGACAGGGTCACGCCGCCGCCATCCGGCGCACCAGCGGATACGCCTCAGCGTCGTACAGAGCTCGGATTTCCGCGCCTTCATAGCGCCGCTCGTCTACCTCGAGGAAGGAGCCGGATAGAGAGGATCCAGGCATTTCTTCGACGAGGAACTGTACCGCCGCGGCGGCTGTGGGGAAGCGCCGATACTGTTGGCGGTTGGTCTTGGCATAGCGGCGGCTGGGATACAGCTCCGCCGTCGCGTCATAATTGAAGTCAGTCATCAATGCACCCGCAACACGAGGAATGCCCGGCGGACCTGAGGTCCGCCAAGCCGAAGGGATCGAGGGTCCCAGTGAATTACACGAGAGACAGGTTGGCGGCCGACATCTTGCCATCGCGGCCGCTCTCGAGGTCGTAGGTAACCCGCTGCCCTTCGGCCAGGCCCATGATGCCGGCCGCCTCGAGCGCAGTGGCATGCACGAATGCATCCTTGCCGCCATCACTCGGGGCGATGAATCCGAAGCCCTTGGTGGCGTTGTAGAATTTTACTGTGCCATTGATCATGATGTTTTCCTCAATGCTCGATCGCTCAGCAGCGAACGCACATGTTCCTCGCCCACAGCATGTGAACGAGGTCGAAGCGTCTGCAAAAGCGGGGATCGAAAACCGGAATGCCGGTGATCAGAGGCCAACAATGGCTCAACAGATGTTGATATGGGGATCAAGCACCGCGCTTACAAGGCGGATCCATTCGATTGGGCCGGCATGCGATCCAGATAGACAGAGGCCCCTTCTATTTTTTGCGTATTCCGACCGTCCGACAGCCCAGACACGAGAACAGCCAGACGACTGCTTGGACGCCACTCACCGTCCCGCCATCGCCTTGTTCTCCGCAGGGTAGCGATCCCCCTGCATCGTGACGCCCTTAAGCGCCGAAGCGAGGTGGGTGAAATCTGCGTCCGTGAACTGCACGCTGGCAGCTCCGACGTTCTCCTCGACACGGGAAAGCCTGGTCGTTCCGGGGATCGGCACGATCCACGGCCTCTGGGCAAGCAGCCACGCCAATGCCACCTGGGCGGCCGTTGCCCCGATCTTGACGGCCACGGCGTCGACCGCGTCGACGAACACCTGATTGGCCCGTCGGTTCTCGTCACTGAAGCGAGGCTGTTTGCTCCGGAAGTCGTCGGCACCGAACTTCTGCTCAGCGGTCACCGTCCCCGTCAGGAAGCCCTTGCCAAGCGGTGCGAACGGAACGAACCCGATGCCCAGTTCCTCGACCAGTGGAAGGATGTTCTTCTCCGGCTCGCGGAACCACAGCGAGTACTCGCTCTGCAAAGCCGTGACCGGCTGAACGGCGTGGGCACGACGAATGGACTGCACCCCTGCCTCCGACAGCCCGAAATGGCGAACCTTGCCCTCAGCGATGAGGTCTTTGACCGCTCCGGCCACGTCCTCCATCGGCGTATCGGGATCAACCCGGTGCTGGTAGTAGAGGTCAATGTAGTCGGTTCGCAGCCGCCTGAGCGACCCCTCGACGACCCTGCGGATGTGGTCGGGCTTGCTGGTCGGCTTTCGCGCAAAGCCGGCGCTGCCTTCGATGTCGAACCCGAACTTTGTGGCGATGACGACCTGATCGCGAATGGGCTTCAGTGCTTCACCGACCAGCTCCTCGTTGGCGTAGGGTCCGTAAACCTCGGCCGTGTCGAAGAACGTCACGCCCTTGTCGAAAGCCGCACGGATGAGCGTGATGGCTTCGGTGCGATCCATGGCGGGACCAAAGGCGGCACTCATCCCCATGCAGCCGAGACCGACCGCCGAGACCTGGAGCCCACTACGGCCGAGTATTCTGGTTTGCATCGTCGTCTCCCTGCGAGTTGTCGAGTTTGTTGAGCCAGTTGGCGACTGCGCCGTCCGCCTCCCCGGCCTCGCCGAGAACTGCGAGCCCTTCGAGAATGGTTGCCCCCGGCGCCGTCTCGGCGATGTCGTCCCGTGACCTGCCCAGACCGCTGACGATGTATGTCGTGAACGGCGCTATCGCGCACCGGCTCAGCTCGTGTGCGGACAGGAAGCTGCGGACTGGCGGCGTGAGGCGAACGTTCCAGAGGGGGGAGCCGAGGAAGACCACATCGTAGTCGGCGATCTGCTCGACGTGACGCCGTAGTGGTGGCAGGAACCCGCTCCGCTGTTCCTCGACATTCTGCGCCACCAACTGGTCGTAGTCGTCGGGATAGGGGGTGGCGGGTTCGATCTCGAAGGCATCGCCTCCGGTGAGACCGAGGATCACCTCCGCTACGGTCCGGGTGTGGCCCGTCCTTGTGTGGTAGGCGACCAACACCCGCTTACCCGACCACTGCCCTGCGAAGCCCGTGCGTGTCATCAGCGCCGCTCCCGCCGCGACGAACGTCCCAAGGATTGCGTTGCGACGGTCGAACCTGTGGCGGAAGGCCATGGCGTCATGCCTCCGGGATCACTCGCCCGAACTTTTCCAGCGTGACGTCCTCGGGGTTCGGCCCGCCGCGTTCCGCCGTGTCGAGAGCGTCGATGGCTGCCAACTGGTCGGCGGTCAGCTCGAAGTCGAACACCTCGAAGTTCTCGGCAATGCGGGCGGGTTTCACCGACTTCGGGATGACCGAACGGCCCTCCTGAATGGCCCAGCGCAACATGACCTGGGCCGCGGACTTGCCATGGCTCGCAGCGATGCCGAGGATCACCTCGTCCTCAAGGGTGCTTTTCGAGAAGCCCGGCCGGTAGAACGTGATGCCGCCGATCGGTGCCCATGCCTGGGTCAGGATCCCGTGCCGCTTGTGGAGAGCTTGCAGCTCACGTTGCTGGTAGTACGGGTGCACCTCGATCTGGTTCACCGCCGGGACGATCTTTACCTCGCCCAGCAGTCGCTCGAGGTGGGGCGACATGAAGTTGCTGACCCCGATAGCTCGGACCTTGCCGTCGGCCAGAAGCTGCTCAAGCGCCCGGTAAGCTCCCAAGGTACGCTCGAAGGCACTGGGCAGGGGTTGATGCAGGATCAGCAAGTCGATCTGGTCGATGCCCAGCTTGCCCGCGCTCTTGTCGAAGCTGTGCAGCGTCTCGTCGTAGCCGTAGTCGCTGATCCAGATTTTGGTCTCGATGAACACCTCATCGCGAGCGAGACCTGACTGCTGCAGGGCGTTCCCCACGCCCCGCTCATTGGCGTACGCGGCAGCCGTGTCGATGTGGCGGTAGCCCACCCGGAACGCCTCGGTTACGGCGATTGCAGTCTCGTCTGGCGGGGTCTGGAAGACGCCGAAGCCGAGGGTCGGAATGTGGACCCCATTGTTCAGCTTGATGGTCGGGACGGGCATGGCGGGCTCCTGCAGCTCTGATCCTGGCGTAAATAGTCCAACCTCATCCCGTCGATTAGGTGTTGAATGTTCCATGCGGCTATGAAAACCCTTCATGAATGCAGAATGGTCAGCTCAGCGATATCGTGGCCTTCCTCGCGGTTGCGAAGGCGAAGAGCTTCACCCGGGCGGCGGGCGAGATGGGCGTTTCGCAGTCGGCGCTGAGCCACGCGATCCGTCGGCTGGAGGAGCGTCTTGGCTTGCGTCTACTCACCCGGACGACCCGCAGTGTCTCCACCACCGAGGCCGGGGATCGGCTGTTGTCAGAAGTCGGGCCGCGCTTCGACGAGATTGGCGCGGCGCTCGATGCACTGGGCGAGTTGCGCGAACGACCGGCGGGGACGATCCGCATCACCGCCAGCGAGTACGCAGCAGAGACGTGCGTCTGGCCCGGGCTTGCCGAGGGCCTGATCCACTACCCTGACATCCACGTCGAAGTGGTCAGCGACAACGGCTTCGTCGACATCGCGGCCCAAGGGTTCGACGCGGGTGTGCGCCTCGGGGAGAGCGTAGAAAAGGACATGGTCGCAGTCCGCATCGGGCCAGACCAACGACTGGTTCCCGTGGCGTCGCCGCGCTATCTCGCCCAGCATTCCCCGCCCTCCGTCCCGCAAGACCTCGTAGGTCACCGTTGCATCAACCTCCGGCTGATCGGCAGCGGGACGCTCTATGCGTGGGAGTTCGAGCAGGATGGGCGGCCGTTTCGAGTGCGGGTCGACGGACCGCTGGCTTTCACCTCTATCCGCCTGGCCGTGGAGGCAGCCGTCAAAGGCTACGGCATCGCCTTCGTGCCGGAGGACGGCGTATCGCGGTATGCCGCGCCGGGCGAGCTTGTGCAGCTGCTGGGCCAGTGGTGCCCACCCATTCCGGGGTTCCACCTCTACTATCCCAGCCGACGCCAGCATTCGCCGGCATTCCAGGTGATACTTGGGCTGCTGCGGCAGCGGGCGTAACCGAGTGCTGTTCGACCCACCGCGTCGTGGGCTGCGGCGCCTCCAGTAACCCACATCTGCACTCAATGCGGACGAAGGTGTCGGGCCAGCACCATCTCGATCAGCCGCGACTTATCGCTTTCAGACTGCGCTTCGACTGGATCTTTCTTGCCTTGGCGACGCCAGAAATCCGGCTCAGCATGATGCACCGCGATTCCGGTCCTGACGGTGAGCCGAACGGTCGCTTGGCGTGCGCCCGAATTCGAGCCACTCCGGAATCCAGGTAATTGTTTCAGCTTCGCCTTTTTGTTGGGCGAGCCAGCTTTGGTGTGGAGTACAATGCCTCTCGAGCTCGACATCCGCTGGCAGCCGGTCGGGGAGGTAGGGCTCGAACACTGCCGTATCTGGGCGGATTCCGACGGCATCAATGTGCGCAGTGTGCTGATCGGCGCGTTTGAAGGCTTCGCCTACGGCGCCCAGTACGACATCCACCTCGCCGCCGACTGGACCTTCCGCTCCCTCACCCTCCGCCTGCAGGATGGCCGCGTCCTTCGCCTGCTCTCCAACGGGCTCGGCGACTGGAAGGTGAACGGCCGGCGCGCTCCGGAACTCGAAGGCTGCGTCGACATCGACATCTCCGGCACGCCCTTCACCAACACCCTGCCGATCCGGCGTGCCCGCTTCGCCGACGGCGTGCCACAGCAGTTCGCGATGGCCTGGGTGCCGCTCGACAGCCTCGAGCCGTTCCGCGACGGCCAGATCTACACCCGGCTCGATGCCACCCACTATCGCTACCAGGCCGCCGATGGCAGCTTCGAACAGGTGCTGACGGTGGACGACGATGGCTTGGTGGTGGACTACCCGACGCTGTTCTCTCGCGTGTGAGCGGAGCCAGCCGTCATCCGCCGTTAACGTCTTCGTCGCCAAAACGTTATGCCGGCGCGCTATAGTCCATGGCCAGGTGATCCCTGATCCGGAGATCGGCCGGTGCGTGACATCGAACGGCTTCTTGTCGCCGCCAATATCATCGGGAGCGTCGCGCTGGGCGCTCGGCACGACGCCACCTGGTTCCTGCTCCCGCTCGCCGCCTTCGGACTCTACGTCGTGCTGGCCGACCGGGCGCTGCGCCGCCGCATCGGGCCGCGCCACTGGCCCAGTGAGGGCTTCGCCCGCTTCACCTTCAACACCAACCTCTACTTCGCGGTACGACACATCGGACTGGGTGCACTGCTGTTCGCGCTGTCTGGAACGCTCGTTGGCATGCTTGGCTGAGGCGGGATTCCGCCCCCTCGGCGCCATTGCTGTGGCCACTCCGCCACACTGCTCCCCGCAAGCGTGCGAACAACGTCAATGTTGTGGCGAAGCACACGAAGCGCAGTTAGGTACCTGTGCTGAAGTCATTGCCGGACATAGGATTTTGATCATGCGATTGCTCGCTTTGCTTGCTGCCTCGGCGGCCGTTTCCGCGCTTGCCACCTCCGCCGCGCTCGCCGATCCCAGCGGCTTTGTCGCGATCAGCGGCGGGTTGAACAACCTGACCATTGATTATGGTAGCGGCTCCGAGACCGCGGATGGCTCCGCGCTTCAGTTCCTCGCCAGCGGCGTCTACATGTTCACGCCGGTGCTCGGCGCTCAGGGCGATATCCGGGCGGCCTTCCGCACCTACGACATGTCCGGCATGGACGTTGAGACGAGGAGTCTCGACGGAGCGCTGCACGGTTTCTATCGTGAGCAGGACCAGTTCCTCGTGGGCGCCTTCTTCCAGTTTGGCGGCGACGAGTTTTCCAGCGGGCTCTACGACATCGACGTCTCGCGCAACTATGCCGGCGCCGAAGCGCAGGTCTACCTCGACAACCTGACGCTCTACGGCCAGCTCGGCCTGCAGCAGCAGGAGTGGGGCCAGACCGGCTACAGCGTGAGCATGAATGGCTGGTTCGGTTCGCTGGAAGCCCGTTACTTCCTGACCCCCGACCTCAAGATCGAAGCGCATGTCGGCGTTTCGAGCTATGATCTCGACTTCATCGAGACGATGACCTTTACGACGGTGAATGCCGGGATTGGCGCCGAGTACAAGCTGGAAAACCTGCCGGTTTCGCTCTTTGCGAGCTACGACTTCTATTCGACCAGCTACGATTACGACGGCGGCTCCGCTCCGACCCTCGACGAGCAGCGTCTGATGGTCGGGGTGAAGTTCGCGATCGGCGAGGATTCGCTGCTTGATCGTGATCGCAACGGCGCGACGCTCAAGCCGGTCGAAATGCCGTTCCAGACGCCGTTCAGCTCGCCGATCCCCTGATCTGCCGGCTTAGCTGCGAAGATTTTGATGGGCGCCCTTCGGGCGCCCATTTTGTTGTCGGGATGGCACCGCTGTTGCCCTTGCCGCAATCCTTGCTATAGCAGCGGCACCTCTCCCTAGCAGCGGATGCGTCCCATGCCGGCTTTCAAGACCCTCGACGATTTCGACCTTTCGGGTAAGCGCGTGCTGGTGCGTGCCGACCTCAACGTGCCGGTCGCCGACGGCAAGGTGACGGACGCCACCCGCATCGAGCGACTGGTGCCGACCAT
>Ga0209902_100922_pt1 | contig 20194 bp, 18 predicted proteins | sample FECB27metaG_FD_188304 | JGI IMG/M metagenome (GOLD analysis project Ga0209902, IMG submission 188304) | Cyanobacterial communities from the Joint Genome Institute, California, USA - FECB-27 (SPAdes) (version 2) | ecosystem: Environmental > Aquatic > Thermal springs > Hot (42-90C) > Microbial mats...
TGTCGTTGTCTGCCGCGGCGCGCAGGTCGCGCATCAGCTGGCGGGCAAACAGCATGTCGAGATTGTTCAACGGCTCGTCGAGCAGCATGTAGTCGGTGCCCTGGCAAAAGGCCATGGCGACCATGGCGCGCTGGCGCTGGCCGCCCGACAGATTGTCGAGAAAGCGGTCGGCGAGATCCATCAGGCCGAACTGCAGCAAGGCCGCCTCGATCAGCTTCAGGTCGTTTTCGTCGATGCGCCCGCGCTGGTGCGGAAAGCGGCCGAAGCCGACGAGTTCGCGCACCTTGAGCCGGCTTGCCACTGCCGGGTCCTGGCGCAGGATGGCGAGCGTCTTGGCCAACCGGCGGCTCGGCGTCGTGTCGACCGGCAGCCCGTCGACCGAGATGGCACCGCTCTGCAACGGCTGCAGCCGGGCGATCAGCGACAAGAGGCTCGACTTGCCGGCGCCGTTGGGGCCGACAAGTGCCGTCACCCCGCCCTTGGGCATGGTCAGCGACACATCCTCCAGGATCTGCGTGTCGCCGAGGCGCAGCGAAACATTCTTGATCTCAATCATCGCTTGCTCGTTGTGATCAGCATGGCCAGGAACACGAGGCCTCCCACGAATTCGATGACGACGCCCAGCGTCGCGGCACCGCCCAGCAGGTGCTGCAACACCATCTGGCCGCCGAGCAGCACGATGACGGCGGTCAGCATCGCCGCCGGCAGCAGCAGGCGGTGGCGGCGGCTGTCGACGATGCGCTCGGCCAGCGCCACCACCAGAAGCCCGAAGAACGTCACCGGCCCGACCAGCGCCGTCGACACGGCCACAAGCGCCGCGACCAGCAACAGCAAGCCGGCCAGTGCCTTGGTCCACGACACGCCGAGGCCGGTGGCGCTGTCGGCGCCAAGGGCAACGATGTCGAGCAGGTGGCGCAGGCGCCAGATGATGATGGCGGCAATCGTCGTCACCACCAGGCCGACGACAACGAGGTCGGGCCGCACCGTGTTGAAGTCGGCGAAGCTCGAACCCTGGACGACCGCGAATTCGTTCGGGTCGATCAGCCGCGCGACCAGCAAGGCGAGGCTGCGGAACAGCACACCCAGCACCACCCCGGTCAAAAGCAGCAGGCCGATGTCGAAGCGCCGCCGCAGCATTGGCAGGAACAGCACCAGCGCCATCGCCATCATCAGCCCGGCCTCACCGGCGAATTTCAGGCGTGGGTCGAGCGCGACATAGCCGACGCTGCCGAGCGCCAGCACAAGCGCCATCTGCCCGAACAGATAGAGCGCATCGAGCCCCATGATCTGCGGCGTCAGCACCCGGTTCGCCGTGACCGTCTGGAACACGACAGTCGAGATCGCGATCGCCACGCCGACCTGGATCAGCGTCACCAGCCGCACGGCGCGCAGTTCGAGCGCGAAGCCGATATTGCCGCGCAGCCCGACGGTCATGAAGGCAACAGCCACCACCACTGCCAGGGCGGCGAGGATCAGGAGGCGTTTGTCAGGCACGCTGGGTCCGCCCGAACAGGATCCACAAAAACAGCCCCGAGCCGACGACACCGAGCACTGTGCCGACAGGAATTTCATAGGGGTAGCGGATGAGGCGGCCGATGATGTCGCAGGCGAGCAGCAGCACAGCACCTGTCACCGCCACCCAGGGCAGGGCGCTTTTCAGATTGTCGCCCATCAGCCGGGACACGAGGTTCGGCACCACCAGCCCGACGAACGGGATCATGCCGACGACGACGACGGCCAGCGACGAGATCACCGCCACCATCACCAGGCCGAGCTGGACGATGCGCTGGTAGTTGAGGCCGAGCCCGAGGCTGACCTCTCGGCCCATCGAGGCGATGGTCAGCCGGTCGGCGACCCACCAGGCCAGCGCCACCATCGCAGCTGTGATCCATAACAGCTCGTAGCGGCCGCGCAGCACGCCCGAGAATTCGCCATTGGTCCACACGTCGACATATTGCAGCAGGTCGGTCTGCCAGGCGATGAAGGTTACCGCAGCACCGATGACACCGCCATAGACGAGGCCGAACAGCGGAATGAGAAACGGCTGCGTCGGCGGCAGCCGATGCGCGATGCCAAGGAAGATCGACGTCCCGGCAAGTGCGGTTACGCTGGCACCCAGCGTCTTCATCGCGATCGAAGCGGTCGGAAACAGCAAGGTCACGGCAAGCACGCCGAGCGCGGCACTCTGGCCCGTGCCGGTGGTGATCGGCTCGACGAAGCGGTTGCGCACAAGAATCTGCAGCACCAGCCCGGCAATCGCCAGGCCAGCGCCAGTCAGCACCACGGCCACCGTTCGTGGCAGGCGGCTGACCAAAAGAAGCTGCAGCGCGCCGGCGTCTGACAACACGCTGCCCATCGGCAGGTCATCGACGCCGATGCACAGGCTTGCGGCAAAAAGCCCGACGAGCCCGGCGGCGACAAGCAGCCGGGCGTTGGGCAACGCCGCCATCACTTGGCCTTGGCGAAGGCTTTTTCGATGGTCGAAAGCACGCGGTGCGTCGACTGCACGCCGCCGGCGGCGATGTAGAAGTCGGGCGACGGCAGGAAAATCACCTGGCCTTTCTTCCATGCGGTCGTCTGGGCCACCAGCTCGTTGTCCAGCGTCGCCTTGGCGCCCTGGTCGCTGGCGCCGATCGCGGCGGCGCGGTCGAGCACCAGCAGCCAGTCCGGGTTTGCCTTGCTGATGAATTCGAAGGAGATCGCCTCGCCATGCGTTGCCGCCTCGACGTCGGCGACAGCGGGCTCGAGGTCGAGCGTCTTGTGCACCCAGCCGAAGCGCGAACCGGGGCCGTATGCGGTGATCTTCGGGCCGTTGGTCATCAGGATCAGCGCCTTGCCCTTGCCCTTGACGGCCTGCCTGGCGGCTTCGACGGCGGCATCCAGCTCCTTGGCAGCTGCGGCGGCTTCGTCCGGCTTGGCAAACAGCTCGCCATAGGCGGCGAGGCGCGCCTTGGCCTGCGTCACCAGGTCGTCGCCGTCCATGGTCATGTCGATCGTCGGCGCCACGCGCGACGTCGCCTCGACCTGCGTCGACGAGCGGCCGCCGACGATCACCAGGTCGGGTGCAAGCGCGTTCAGCGCCTCGAGGTCCGGCTCGAACAGCGTGCCGACGACTGTGGCGCCCTTGGCGACGCCGGCGAGCTCCGGCACGAACAGCTTGTCTGGAATGCCGGCCGGCTGGATGCCGAGGCGGGTCAGCGTGTCGATCGCGGCGATGTCGTAGACGGCGACCTTGGCCGGCACCTTGTCGATGGTCTTGGGACCGGTTGCGGTGGTGATCTCGACGGCAAGGGCGGGTGTCGTGGCAATAGCCAGTGCCGCCGTAAGGTTGGCCAGCAGCCGAACAAACTTCATCTTTTGTCTCCGTCCTCGTGGATTTGCGCCGGTTGCTTAAAACCTTCGCAATATACTCTTCTTTTGCGCATATCAGAAGCTGCCGGTGCGCAGCAAGACTTCGTCTTGGCCCTTCAAGCGCTTTATTGCTTGGCGGTCGCTGCGCAGCACGTTGAAGCAATCATTGCCGAACCATTCGAGCGATGCCTCGACATTGGGGTCGTCGCGCAGTTCCGCGAGGAAGCGCCGGTAGTCGACCTTGCCGTCGAACAGCGGCGTCATGCCTTCGCGGCTTCCGGCTGCCGCATAGACGTTAGCCGGCTCGAAGACGCGGAGGTCAGCGCGCGAGCGCACGTTCTTGAGGTGGTAGTGGCGGATGTGCGGGCGCATCGCGGCATGTGCGGCGACAGGGTCGTCGCCGCCTTCCCAGACATGCAGTGTGTCGAAGTTGAGCTTGAAGGCGGGATGGTCGACCTCGGCAACCAGCCTGAGCGTCGAGGCGCCGCAATCGGCCAGCGTGCCGGGATGCGTCTCGGCCAGGAGTTCGAGGTCGAAATCCCCGGCGATCCCGGCGACCTCATGCAGCCGCGCGGTGATGATGCGCCTGACCTCGGCCGGGGTGTCGCGGCTGCCGCGGCTACCGGCAAAGGTGCGGATCTTGCCGGCGCGCCAGTGGCGGGCGAGGCGGCACAGGTCGATGGTCTTCTTGCGCAGGGTTTCGGCATCGCCGTCGAGCGGCAGGTAGTCGCTGACCATCGGCACATAGAGCCCCTGCTCGGCCAGCCAGTCGGCGTCGCATTGCGGCTGGTAGGCGAGGTTGCGCGCATGCGCGCCCCACAGCTCGATGCCCTGGAAGTCGTTGGCGCGAGCCCATCTCGCGATGTCTTCGAGCGAAACGAGATGATGGCGAAATGTGATGGTGCAGAGCGAGATCTTCATTCGGCTGCTCCGAGCAGTTCGGTGGGGATGGTATGGGGGATGCCCTTTGTCGAGCACCATGCCTGGAACGCTTCGCCGAGCCTGGCCTTGATCCGCCGTTCGAGCCCGTCCAGCGTGTCAAGGCGACGGAAGACATCGTCGGCGAGGCTGCGGTCCTCGGTCTGAGCCAGCTTCATGACGGCGTAGTGCAGCGCCTTGAAGTCCTGGATCACCTTCTCGATCTCGTCGCACCAGTGGTCGAAATCGGCGTTCGCTAGCTTCATCTCGCGCCAGAAGAAGGCGAAGCCGTGCTCGTAGGCATATTTGCGGATCGAGATGACCGGCACCTCGCGCAGTGCCGCGCCGAGGTCGGCGAGCTTGACGCCACCCCTGCCTTCGAGATGGGCGGAAACGATGCGGCGCACCCCGTCGACAAGCGGATTGTGGTCGGGCTGGTAGCAGGCGAGGAAGAAGTCGCGCAGGTCGGTGGCGGCAGGCACGCGCGCCTCCAGCCGGTCGAAGATATAGCCGCCGCTGACGGTCGGCTGGCGGATCGCGTGGATGACCTTGTCGCGGGCGATCTGGCCTTCCCAGCGAAAGTCGGGATCGTTGACCTGCCAGATCTTCGGATCGTCGGTCTTTTCGATCATCAGGTAATGCGGGAAGGGGTTCTGGTTGAACTTGTTCTCCCGCTCCGGCAGGTGGAACAAGTCGAGCATCACCATCAGATATTCGCTGTCGCGCTTGCGCTCGATCAGGTCGAGCATGACGACGATGTTCTGGTCCTTCGAGCGCGCCGGGTCGTACCATTCATACATGCCGACGCCGTAGAGGCGCTGGTACCAGGCGCGGAAGAAATCGTGGTTGATCGACTTGTCGTGATAGGCGAGCTGCCAGCGCTCGTTGATGGCAAAGCCAGCGTCCCAGACGCTGAAATAGAACGGCCGCTGGTCGATGCCCGAGCGCTTCAGCGCGTCGCAGACGCTGCTGACGAAGCAATGCACCTTGATGTCGATGTAGTCCTCGCCATGCACGCCCTCACCAGCCGGCTCGGGACGCGCTGCAACAGTGCTGGCCTCGCCGGTGAACAGTTGCGCCAGTCCGCGCACCGTCTCGATGTCCTGCCGGTTGATCGCCTCCTCCGGCGCCGGCAGGCCGAACTCAAGCTCCAGGCTGAGGAAGATCTCGAGGATCAGCACCGAGTCGAGATAGAGGTCCTCGTTGAGCCGCGCGTCGGGGCCGAAACGGTCGAGATGGGCATGGTTCATGTGATCGCGCAGCACGGTGCCGATCGCTTCGATCACCTGTTCGGTGTTCATCACGCGACCTCCCTGGCCAATGCGGTGAACTGACCGGCGGCATGCTGTGCCGCGACCTCGCGGCGGCTGATCTTGCCGTTGGCCTGGCGCGGTATGGCGTCGACCTGGACGATCTCCATCGGCAGCTGGTGGCTGGCGAGGTTCTGGGCGCACCACTGCCGCACCATTGGGCCCTCCAGCCGCTCGGTGGCGCTGAACAGCAGACCGACCCGCTCGCCGGCCAAAGTGTCGGCCTTGCGGAAGGCGACGGCGTCAGTGACTGAAGGCATCGACATCACCACGTCCTCGACTTCGCGCGGATAGACGTTGAGCCCCGAGACATTGATGGTGTCGTCGAGCCGGGAGACGAACACCAGCATGCCGTCTGGCCGGTAGTAGCCGAGGTCGCGGGTGCCAACCTCGCCGTTGGGACCGCTGACGATCATCTCCGACGGCGCGACAGCGCTGTTGCTGCAGGTAACAACGTGGTGCGGCAGCACGAAGCCCATGTCGGTGGCGTCGGTGACATCGGGATTGACGGCGATGCAGCCGGTTTCCGAGCAGCCATATTGCTGGAACAGATGTGTCGTCCGCGCCCGGATGCGCGCGAACCACGGTTCGGGCAGCACCGTGCCCGAGGTCATCGCCGCAAACAGCTTTTCGCCCTCGGGCATCAGCCGGGCCAGCGTGTGCAGCACAGCCGGCGACGAATAGAGCAATGGCCGCTCGATACCGCGCAGGATCCGGAGCAGGTATTTCGGATTGCCGGCATCGACGATGACGGGCGTGCGGCCGCGCTTCAGGGCGACGAGAATACCGCAGATCAGCCCGTAGGAATGCGTCGTCGGGCAAGCGATGACGGGCGTCATCTCCAACGGCTGGTAGAAGGTCGCAACATAGCTCGCTACCTCGGCGTCGATCTCGGACCAACTGCGGGCGATGCATTTCGGCGCGCCCGTCGTGCCGGAGCTCATCTGCAGCAGCTGGCCGGTGGCACCTGGCTCGATTTCGGTCGACAGCGTCTCTGCGTCGAGGCTGTTGAAGTAGAGCGCGTTGCAGCCTGCGGCGACCGCCAGGCGGCGAGCGGCGGCATGCGGCGTTGCCGGGTGGATCGGGAAGACGCTGGCGCCGATGTTGCGGATGGCGAAGAACAGCGCCAGCCAGGCGGCTGTGTCGCTGAAGCAGACGGCATAACGTCCATTGGGGTTCAGTCCGGCCTGGTCGCCGCTTCGCACGACCATCTGCTCGAACTTCTGTCGGTCATAGTACCTGTCGTCGATCTGGAGCATCGATTTTCCTTCAGGCGTCGGGGGTGGAGAGGAGGTTGGGAACGGCGTGGCTGGAGCGGCCGGTGTTCAGCTTGCGCGCGAGCAGGGCTTCGGCCGTCAATGTCGGGCGGGCCAGCCCGAGCTGGTGCTGGCGTGCGCCAAGGCTGTGGGTGGCGGCGTAGTCGGCGAGCATCCGTCGGACAGTTTTCCAGAAGTCGGCTTCCTGCAGCCCATAGAACGTCTGCAGCAGATGCGAGACCTCGGCAAGGTTGAAGACGAACAGCGCGTCCGTCACCAATTCGCCAAGCGTCTCGACATCCTCCATCCAATAGTACTGGTCGGGGAGCGCTTCGCTGTAGGCCGGGTCGAGCGCCAGGAAGTCGGGCACCTTTTGTGGCTCGCGCAGGAAGCCGGGCACGTATTCGACACTGTCGTGGAAGTCGCGCAGCACCAGTCGCACCGGCCAGCCGTCGCGATGGATAAGCACCATGTTCTGGCCATGCGCCTCGGTGGCGATGCCGTGCCCGACGAGCAGGTGCCAGACTGGCAGGATGGCTACCTGCAGCAATTGTCCCAGCCAGTTGCGGAAGCCGTGACGGCGCACCCACTCGTCGATGAACGGGCGTCCGTCATGCTCGGTCGCCATCAGCGCGTTGAACGGCACGGCTTGTTCGCCGTCGCCGAGCGTCGAGGTGACGCTGCGGCGCCAGATCGCCGCGAGCTGGCCGGCCAGCGGCCCGTCGCGGCCGGCGATGATGCCGGCATATTCGTCGAGCACGACAAGCGGATATGTCGTCTCAAACAGCGGATCGCCGGCGACGATGTCGCCGAGCCAGCGCGAGATCACTGGCGCCGTGCAAACCGAATGCGGCTCGATCGTCCTGAGCGACGACGAGTTGCGCATATTCATCGACAGCTTGACGTTGGCCGCCTCGGGCCGGTCGGCGTTGAGCAGCGTCCGGATCGACTGGCTCGCCGTGTAGCGGTCGCCCACGATGCCGGCGAAATGCGCCGTACCATTGGCGAGCCATGGCGCAAGCAGCGTCTCCCGCAACGACTGCCACTGCCATGGGTGCAGGGGTAGCAGGCAATAGTCGTCCCAGCCAAGGCCAAGGCTTACGCGCCCCCGGTCAAGTTGGGCGAAGACATCTGTGCCAAGCTCGGCGATCCAGAACGCGCCTTCATCCGCCGGTAGCCGCTGGTTTACCTCGCTGCGCTTCGCCAGCAGCCAGGCGATCTGGAAGCTGTTGCCGGCTTCGGGGCCGAAATCGCGGTGGTCGCTTTCACTGAACCCCGTCCGCGCCTTGAAGCACGGGTGGTAGGCATGGCCCTCATGCAGCGCGCCTTCGAGCGCGGCAAAGCCGAACTCGCGGCGCGACCCGTGGTCAAGGTTGCGGTCATTCCAGCTGCAATGCGCGACTGTGCTGAGCAGCTCGCCCAGCAGTTGGCGCTTGTCTTCAGTCGATGCCGGCAGGCTGGCGACCAGCTCGTCGAGCGTCGCTGGCTGCCACGCACCATCGCGGCTCTCGCTCTCGACCGAGCCGGCCGCAAGGCGGATGCGGCCGAACGCGCCTTTCATGCCCGCGCAGCGAAACCGCTTGGCGCCATGCGACCATGTGAAGGTGAGTTGCGCGCCGTCTCCGGTAACCACTACCTCGACGAGCCCTTCATACAGCACGGCCTCGACAAGCTGCCTGACCACGCGCTCGTCGGGGCGGCCGGGCAGGTCAAGAGGCAAGGGCACTGCCGTCTCCGTGGTAGAGGCCGGCAATTGCCGCGAAGAGCGGGTTGGGCTGGCGGGCATAGAGCGAGCGCTCGTTGCTTGTTTGCAACTCGTCGACGTCGAGCAGCCGCGTCATCAGATTGGCCTTGAACGCCACCGTCGGGCGGTCGAGCACGCTGCGGACGAATTCGCGGCCGACGCCCGATGTCGTGCGCGACAGCACCTCCAGCCGGTCTCGCAGCATGTGCAGCAGGACCTGCTCGTCGATCAGGCCGTCATGTCCCATGCGGGCGATGACCGAGAAGATCTGGTTGACGATGAGGTAGTAGGCGAAGCGGTCCTGGATATCGCGGTCGTCGTAATAGAGCGAGGCGATCTCAGCCGCCTCCGGCACATGCTGGCTGAGGCGAGCGCGATGGCGCTTGGACAGGTAGAAACCCTGGTTGTCGCGATAGTAGCCGGTGGTGGGGTAGCCTTGGCTGACGTCGACCAGGCTGTTCTGCTGGTGCGCCTCGAGCGCCAGGCCGAAATCGTCATAGAGGCAGACCAGCGGGTCGAGCGCGCAGTCGAGATAACGCTGGAACCAGTAGCGGCAGACCAGTTCGGGATGGGTACCGTCCCTCAGGCAGATGCTGCGGATGATGCGTTCGAGCCGCGACTGTTCGCCCGGCAGCGGCTCGGCGGTCAGCGCGGCGATGGTGATCTTGCCTCGACCCTTGCAGGCGACGAACGGGTTTTCGCGCAGGATGACCTCGAAGCCGCTTTCACTGCGGTCGGGCAAATCGAGCGTGATGTAAGCCGGGTCGGCGATGATCTTGAAGCGATTGCTGTCGTTGCCGATGCCCGTGCGCTGCACAAGCCTGGCCATGGCGACCCCGGCCTCCAGCTCCTTGCGGCTGTTGACCCTGAGCGAATTGGTGATCCGCACCGGCAGCGAGAATTTCAGCATCCATGACAGGTCCCTGTTGTAGACCGTGCGCACGGAGGACGTTGCGGTGAATGCCGGGCCGGCGGGGCCGACGAGGCGCAGCTTGCCCGCTTTCTGCAGGCCACGGACGCTGTCATCGAGCAGCAGCGCTTCGGCCTGCAGCGGATGCATCGGCAGCAGCGTCTCGCCGGGCCGCGTCTCGATCTCGTCCTGGCCTGCAAGCGACGCTACGATCTCGAGTGCCGATTGCTCGGCGGCCGATTTGTGGCTGACGACGGAGGCATCGGCGGCGAAATAGACAAGCTGGAAGTTGCCGCGCAGCTCCGGCGCGTAGCTCGGCTCCTGCCACGAGCTCATGCCTTGCCGGCTCTTCGGCGTCGGGTGCAGCGAATGGCCGAACACCAGCGACTGTTCGGCTGCGATGAAGCTGGCGTCGTCTTCGTGGGCGCGATGCGCCTCGATGTAGCGCAGCGTCTGCTGGTAGCTCTGCAGCGCCCGGCCGAGCAGTTCGAGTTCGCAGCCGCGCATCACGTCGCCGCGCTCGTCATGCAGCTGCCTGTAGGCTTCCTGCAGCAACAGCTGGAGGGCGGCGAAGGGCTCGATGTTGCGCCAGCCGCCTTCGGTCGCGCGGCGCTGCCAGACCTGCCCAAAGCGGTGCGGGCCACAGAGTGAGTGCGACACAAGCTCGGTGCGCAGCACAAGCTGCTGTGCTGCCAGAACCAGTTCGATGCAGTCGACGGGGTCTTCCGATCCGGCCCTGTGTTGCGTCACCCTGCCGGGCGAGATTTCACGGACATAGCAGTTCGCGAAATTCTGGAACGTCGCGTGTTCGGCAACCTGCCGCTGCGTGAGCTTCATCTGTCGTCACCACATGGTTTGACCGATAGAGTCCCTTGCAGCAGCTAGGTATCTGACGGATTTTCTCGGGAACGTGGGCGCTGCCTGACTCCTCAGGCACTCCACTCGATGCTGCGTTCCGGCTCGCGGAAGGCGAAGCGGACGAGGTGGTCGTCGATGACGGCCTTGGTCCGCGCCAGCTGATCGGCGTCGGGCGCATCCACCGCAATGGTCAGTGCGCTGGCGTCGGCGTTCATGACGGCATGGCCGAACGGGAAATGGCATTCGCCACGCCCGTCGCCATGGCTCACCTCGATCTTATGGGCAAAATGCTTGCACAGCTGGGTCAGATACTTCACGCCATGCTCTGTCTCGAACCGTCCCGTCGATTGAAACATGATCTCTCCGTCCGTGCTTTCAGTTGAAATGGCCACGGGCATGCCCGTGGCCATCAGAATTAGAACTTCGTCGTTGCGCTCAGCCGGAACGAACGGCCGGGTTCCAGCAAGGGGTTCACGTTGGTGAATTCCTGTCCGTAGGTTGCACGGCTGGCATAGTCCTCGTCGAACAGGTTCTTCACTTCGCCGCGGAAGGTCAGGTTCGGATGCGACTCCGGCTGGTATTCGGCGAAGATGTTGACGACCTCGTGTCCCTTGAGGAGCTTGTCCTCGAGCGCAATCTCGACGTCTCCGCCGACCTTCACGCCCCAGTCGTCGAACTGGTGGACGGCAGACAGCGTGATGATCTGTCCCACTGGCGTTACCAGATAGGTGCCAGTGTCAGAATCAGCAGGCTTGCCGTCGATGGTGACATCGATGTTGGCGTATTTGATGCTGACATTGCCTGCACCCCAGTCGTAGCCGCCGGAGATGGTGAAGCCCTGCGAGCGGACGTCGCGAGTCTGGATGCCCAGTCCGACACCATAACGGGGTGTACGGGCATCGTAGATGTCAGTGCGGAAGATGCTGCCCTCGAGCGTGAAACCCTCATAGGTGGCGAGAAGGCCGGCTGTCAGGTTGTCCGATGTCACCGGCTTCGGGCCGGCGCCATAGTTCCAGTTCGGGTTCATGATGAAATTCTCGGCCAGCGGCACGCCGGCCCAGACATGCGAGTATCCGGCCTTTGCGGTCAGGAAGTCGGGAATGATGTCGTACTCACCCGAGATGTTGCCGCTCAGGCCGGCATTGGTCCACTTCTGGCCCTTGGTGCCTTCGAACCACTGATTGTCACCACGCGCGCCGAACGACAGGCGCGTCCGCTCCCAAGGTTCGAGACGAGCCTGGGCGTAGATGCCGACATTGCTCGCATGCTCAGTCGACGTATCCGACTTCGCGTCGAGGTGAGCCTTGTCCTTGTAGAAGTCGAAGCCGGCGGTGACGGTACCGATATCAAAGGCGAAACGGTTTTCGGCCTTGCCGTTGAAACTCTCCGTTTTGCCGATACCCTGATAGGTGGGCGCTGGATAGATCGGGACTTCGACCTTGGCACTCGTATAGGCGAGCACCACCTTCGGATCCCACCAGCCTTCAGGGGATTCATCGGTGTAGGTGAAGACGGTGCTGCTGCGATCCAGCGTATAGTCGCGGATCGGAACCTCTCCCTTCTTCGGGTTCGTGATCGAGCCCATGTTGGCGCGGAACGGCCGCGGGGCGTCGTCACGAAGCTGTTCATGGCTCAGCTCGAAACGGTGACCGCTTTCAGCCTGGTAGGCGACCTTGCCGATGCCGCTCAAAAGGTTGGCGCTGGTGCCGTCGATAACCTTGCCGTCACCGCCGGTGTAATTGTCACCCTTGGCGAAGTTCAGATAGCCGAAGAACTCGAAGCCATCCTTCAAGCCATATGCAGACAGGCCGACCGTCGAGGTCTTGCTATTGAAGTCATATGTGCCGGTGACCAGTCCGCCGAGGCTCTTGCCCGGCTCGAGCAGGTCGCGCGCATCCTTGGTCTCGTAGGCGATCGAGCCGCCGAGCGCACCCGGGCCGGCGTCGGCCGGCGCCACGCCGGCATCGACGCTGACGGCCTTCAGCAGCGAGGGGGCGATCAGGTTGGTGGTGTTGTGGTGGAAGACCTTGTTGTTTTGGCGCGCGCCGTCGACCGTCACGGCAAGGTTGTTTTCTTCGATGCCCTGGACGTAGACCTTCTGCGACGACGAGGTCGAGCCGCCGACGGCGACCTTGGGTTCGTTGGCGAACACTTCCTGCAGGTCGGCAGGCGCCTTCTGTGCCAGGTCCTCGGCCGTGATCTGGACGTTGTTGACGCTGCCGCCAGAGCCCATCGTGGTCACGTCGATCGTGTCGAGAACCACCGCGCCGTTGGCCGAAACGCTGAGCCCGCCCGTCGCGGCACTTGCAGCAGCCGACTGGACCGAAACGGTGTTGGGTCCGGTAAAGCGATAGTTCAGGCCGCTGCCGGCGAGCAGGCTCTGCAGCGCCTGTTCCGGCGACAGGTTGCCGGAGACGGCCGGGGCGCTGGCCCCCCCGATTTCAGCCGTGCCGAAGGCGATCTGCAGGCCGGTCTGGGCCGCGAGCTGCTTCAGCGATTGGCCAAGCGGCTGCGCTGGCAGGTTGATGTTCTGCGCGCGCGTTGCCGACTGCGCATGGGCGACGCTCGTTGGCGCGGCGGCGGTCAGCATGCTCGCGCCGAGCGCCGTGCCCACCAGAAGCCGTGCCAGCAGGCGCCCCGACGCCTTGCCGCCAAAATCCATGTTGCTGTTGCCCATCGTGCAGTCCCCAAGAAAGTCTGGCGCACGCATCCACCGAGCGCCCTCGATGGTGTGACGCGCGACGGGGCCAACTGCCTAAAGGGCCAGTTGCGATTTTTCTGAAATAGATTGGGCCGCGTTCGTTGGGTCAGGAGATGACGATGACGACGCCCGGAACCCGATGCACGGTCATGCCTTGCGTCTGGGCCAGCGCCTCGATCGCGTCGTGGGCGTCGCGTGTCAGGAACACGGCGCTGACCGGGCTCGCATCATGGGTGTGCGTGGCAATGACGAGGCGTTCGGGCACATAGCGGCCAAGCTCGCCGATGGCGCTGCCGAACGGCTTGCCTTCGAACACGACGCGGCCGCCGCGCCAGGCGAGTTCGCTTGCGAGGTTGACGTCGGCCGCCGCGAGCGGCGCTGCGCCGCTCAGGTAGCGCGTCTGCTGGCCGGGTGCGAGCGACACGGTGTTGGCCACATCACCCTTGGCGCCACCCGAGACGGCGATAGCGCCGGCCGACGCCGTGACCGTCACTTCGTCGGCGATTGCGCGCACCGCATAGCTGCCTTCCAGAGCATCGCTGTTGCCGCCGAGGGCTGCGACGCGGAATGGCGCGCCGGTGTCGAGCCTGACCGAGAATTCCACTTCGCCCGAGAGCAGGTTCACCAGGCGCAGGCCCGGCTGGAAATCGACGTCGACGGCACTGTTGGTGTTGAGCAGCATCGTCGAGCCGTCGGGCAGGGTGGCCGTCGCCTGTTCGCCGGCGCCGGTCGTGAAGTCCGATCGCATCCAGGTAAGGACCCGTGGGGCAGCGGCAGCGGCGACAGATGCGGCCACAGCACCACCAACGAGGAACCTGCGCCGGTTGACAGTCGGCCGAGGCATTGGCGCAGCAACGGGAGCCACATCCAGGCCGCTGCCATCGACGTTCTGCAGCAGTTGCCAGAACTCCTTTTCGCGGGCGAATGCCTGTGCATGCTCCGGCGACTGGTCGCGCCAGGCGTGGAATCGGTCGAGATCCTGCCGGCTGACATTGCCGGCGCTCAGTCGAACGATCCAGTCGCGCGCATCAAGTGCGACGCCGCGGTCGATCTCGGATCCGTGTTGCCCTTTGCCCATCGCCCGTCACGCAAGCGGTGCCCATCTGTTCGGGCACACTAACCATCTTGCTATCATAGACACGCGAGATGGCACCACGCCTAAGCGTCACGGCAAAATAAATCTTGGAACAGGTCAGACGTTGCTGTCGCGCAGCTCGGCCAAGCGTTCGACCACGCGGCGGATATGGTAGTAGACGGCCTCGTCGCTGATGCCGAGCTGGCGGGCGATCTCGCGGTGCGAGATGCCGTTGACGCGGTTCATCAGGAAGATGCGCCGGCTTCTTTCCGGCATCGTCTGTAATGCCTGGTCGACGGCGCGCAGCATGTCTCGTCCCATGACGATGCGCTCGGGCGAGATCTCGTCGACCGACGCCGACAGAAGGTCGTTGACCTCGGCGTCGATCTCGTTGCGCCGCTGCTGCTTGCGGAAGTGGCCGATGGCGGCATTTTTTGCTGCCTGCATGGTGAAGGCGGCGTGGTTGTCGATGGCGTCGTCATGACGGACGTTGGACAGCCGGATCCACGTATCCTGAACGATGTCCTCAGCGGTCGCGCTGCAGCCGACACGGCCGCGCGTCAGCGCCTCGATGCGCGGACGCAACGTAGCAAAGCTGGTCATCAGCCTGGTGAGTGCCATTTTTCCACTCTTGTTTTTGCACCAGTTCCGATCGCGCATGCCTAGGGGGGCGACAGCGACGGGGGTTCGATAGGCCATCAAAAAAGTGCCTGCAACCCCAACGCCTTAGGGAAAAACGCCGCATTGCCGGGGTCTCAGCTTAAAACCTTCCTATTTTTATCATGTTTAGTGTTTGATTCTGCTGGACTAACGGCGGCGGCCGCATCGCGGCCCGCATGGATTGTCGCAGCAAGAAAGTCTTACGGGTGTAGCAGAAACAACACACGACGCTTGCAGGAGCAAAGCCGATCGGCAACCGACCATGCCGGCCCGGCAATGAATCACGAAAGTCGAAATGACGCCTACGGCCTGCCCCGCTGACGACGGGGAGACCGCTGTTAGCGCTTGAAATCGATGGGAACAACGATGCTCGTCGCTACCGCCGGCGGCGGCGCAGGGATCGGCGACGACCGGCGCACGAGGCTGGCTGCAGCCTCGTCCAACGCGGGGTTGCCCGGCGAATTCTGCAGCCTGACCGACAGCACGTCGCCGATGCTTGATCAGGGTCACACCGCCGGCTGCCTTGGGAATTCTGTTTCGGCAATTGGAATTGCCGAAATGGTCAGCGGCGGTTGAAATCCACTGGCAGCATCAGCGCCATCGCTGAGCTCGCGATGGCGGGCGGTGGCGCGGGCACAGGAGATGCGCGGCGCACAAGTGCGACGGCGGCCTCATCAAGGGCTGGGTCGCCTGACGATCTCGCCAGCGAGGCGGACAACACGTTGCCGTTCGGATTAATCGTGAAATTAACATAAGCAACGCCAGTTTTCCGTGCGGCCCCGGGAAAGCGCTTGTATCGATTTAGATGTGCGCTAACGCGAGATGACCAGCGCGCTGGCGACATCGCCTTGCTGCTGCCCTGATTGGGCGCGGGGGCGCGCGTACTGTCGGCATCCTGTGCCGACTTCCTCGCGACAGCGCTGGCCTGCGCTGGCTTCTTCTCGACCTTGGCTTCCTTGACCGGCTCGGGCTTCTTCTGCACAGGCTTCTTTTCGCGGACCGGCTTTTCCACGGGCTTCGGCTTCTTGACCTCGGGGCGCGGCTCGGGGATCGCCATTGCCACTTCGGGCAGCGGTGCCTCGACGAGGTCGGGGATCGCTTCCTCGATCGGCTCGGGCTCTATGACCTCTTCCAGCGGCTCCGGTGTCACTTCCGCGACCTGCTCGACCGGATCGGGTGGGATCGTCTCGGTCATTTCCTCGACGTTTTCGGTTGGAGCAATATCGACCATGTCAGTGGTGTCCTGCTGCACCGCCTCCGGAGCCATTGCCATGGGGGCGAGGTCGATCATCACGGCCGATTGCGTTTGCATCTCCTCCATCATCATCGGTGGCTGCTGGTTGAGATACCAGGCGCCGGCCATGTGGACGGAGAGGATCACGGCTGCCGCCGTCGACCACAGCAGGGCTTCGCTGCTGCTGATGCCGCCGAAGCTGAACGGGTCATGCGTCGCAGCACTCATTGCGCTTGCCCCTCGCTGACAGCGGGCGGCGTCGCCTGCACCTGCTCCAGCCCGACAAGTGCGATCTTGAGATAGCCTGCGCCGCGCATCAGGTTCATCACCTCCATCAGCTCGCCATAGTCGACGCCACGGTCGGCGCGCAGGAAGATGCGGGTCTCCTTGTCGGCTTTGGCGGCAGCGTCGAGCTGCTGCTGGAAGGCGGTGCGGGCGACCGTGTCCTGGCCGATCGAGATGCTGAGGTCCTCCTTCAGCGTCACGTAGAGCGGCTCTTCCGGGCGCGGCGTGGCGGTGGCCGTCGAGGCTGGCAGGTCGACATTGACGTCGACGGTCGCCAGGGGCGCCGCCACCATGAAGATGATCAGCAGCACCAGCATGACGTCGATGAACGGCGTCACGTTGATCTCGTGGTTTTCCTGGAGATCGTCTTCTTCAACCTGCTGTCTGATGCCGCCGGCCATGGCTCGTCTCCTAGACCGCGACGGCGGGCGCGACGCGCCCGTTGCCGCGCATGGCTTCATTGGCCGGCAAGCGTTCGCCGCGATGCGGCTGGCGGTCGAGATCGCGGCTGACCAGGCGCTGCACGCCTGCGGCGGCGTCGGCCAGGCCTTGGCGGTAGCCGGTGATCGAGCGGGCGAAGACGTTGTAGATCACCACCGCCGGGATGGCGGCGATCAGGCCGACGGCGGTCGCGAGCAGCGCTTCGGCGATGCCGGGTGCGACGACCGCGAGGTTGGTGGTCTGCGATTCCGAGATGCCGATGAACGAGTTCATGATGCCCCAGACGGTGCCGAACAGGCCGACGAAGGGTGCGGTCGAGCCGATCGTGGCGAGCACGCCGGTGCCGCGGCTGAGGCGGCGGCCGGCCTGCGCCTGGATACGCATCAGCCTGGACTCGACGCGCTCCTTGATGCCGGAGGCATCGGCATGGCCGAACTCGTGGCCCGACATCTCGAACTCCTCGACAGCGGCGCGAACGAGCACGCTGCCGATCCCAGCGCGATCGCCAAGCAACTGGGATGCGTCCGCGAGCCTGCGGGCGTGCAGAATGCCACGCAGCGCCTTTTTCAGCCGCGCTTTTGAGGCGGCGATCTCGAGCGACTTGGCAAGCCAGACGGTCCAGGTGATTAGCGAGGCGAAGATAAGGCCGATCATCACGCCTTTGACCACCCAGTCGGCGGCCATGAACATGCCCCATGGCGACAGGTCGTGCGGCAAAAGGCTCTTGGGAACATCCGTGCCGGCAGGTGCGCCGACGCTCGTGTCGATTGGCGCGGACGCAGCAGACTGTCCGGCCTCGGGGGAGGTGGCTGCCGGTGCGACTGCCGGCTCGCCGGCTGCCTGACCCGGCTGCGCTGCGGCGTTGCTGCCAGGCTGCGCGCCGACATTGCCATTGGGCTGTGCTGTGCCGGCGCCACTTGGCTGCTCTGCAGCGTTGACACGTGGCTGCGTCGCCTTGGCTGCCGGGGTGGCGGCGTTGGAAGTATCGGCGGGTGCTGCCTGCGCCACGGGCTGGCCTGCCGGCGCGATAGCTGCCGGCTGATATGCCGGAGCCACCGGGGCCGCAGTCGCCGACGCCACGGGCTCTACCGCCGTCGGCGCGGCCTGCTGGGCGAATGCCGCGCCGGCGCTGAGCGTGATGCACAGCGCCGCTGCCATGATGCGTCCGGACCGATGCTGAGCTTGCGACCCGAAAGCCGTCCCGGTGCTTGTGATGCCCCAGATGCTTCTCATGTCCGCAGTCTCCGATCGCAACGCAAATGACTCAAAGGCAGGTGTTGTGCCGGGCCTCTAACATTGTTGACTTCTTTAATCAAGAAAAGCGCCAAAGAAACATGAGAGTGACACACCAGAATTCATGCGTCGAGGACGAAGCGCGACGGTATGGGCTCTTGCGCCGGAGAATCGGAGGCTGCGATGACCGCCTTCGACGCTCGCCCGTGGGCCACACGGCTTATCAATAAAGTTGGCGATAACCCATTTCTGGCCAGACCAGGGGGGCGTTCGTAAGGTCCGATCCATCGCAGGGCCCGTGAGGCCCAGACAACAAGATCAGCATTGGCCGGCTAAAGGGGCGCTCCGATGGACATCCGCTCGAGCGATTTCACGCGACCGACACTCGAGCACCAGGGCACGACGCCGGTGTGGTGGCTGGTGCCGCCGCGCGAGATGCGGGACGAGACGCTGGGCGGCCACCTTGAGCTGATCAGCGAGTTCGAGATCCGCGCCGGCGGCGAGGTCAACACCCACCACCACCCGACCTACGAGTTCTATTTCATGCTCTCCGGCCGGGCGCTGATGACCATCGAGGACGAGACCCGCGAAATCGGCCCCGGCGACCTGGTCAAGATCCCGCCCAATGCGCGGCACTCGATCAAGCCGGCGCATGAGCACAACGGCATCCGGGCCCTCGCCATGGCCTTCGGCATCAAGGATGCGCCGGTCGTCGACTATTCGACCGACCCGGAAAGCTACTGATCCCTTTCATCCAGGCTGCGACCACGACAATGACCATCACCCTTTATGCGGGGCTAGCCGGCGACACCGATCCCGGCCGCTTCATGAGCTCAGGCCTGCTGCGCAGCCGCGATGGCGGCGCCTGGGAGCGCATCGAAACAGGCTTTCCCAATGTGCCGCAGACATTCGCACTGCTCGCCGATCCCAGACGTCCGGGCGAAGTGTTCGCCGCCACGCAGGACGGCATTTTCCGCAGCGCCGACCATGGCGACAGCTGGACCCAGCTCGACGCGCCGAAGCCGGAATGTGCGGTGTGGTCGCTGACGCGCCACCCGAACGAACCGGACACGCTTTTTGCCGGCTACGAGCCGACGGCGATCTTCAAGTCGACCGACAACGGCCATACCTGGCACAACCTCGACGTCTCTGTCGACTATCCCGCCATTACGGCCGGCATGCCAAGGCGCATCACCCGCATCGCCGTCGATCCCACTGATCCCGACAGGCTCTACGCCAGCATCGAGATCGGTGGCCTGATCATGTCGGACGACGGCGGCCGCAACTGGCGCCAGGCGCTCGACGGCCTCTATGTCGTCGAGGATGCCGTCGACCTGCATTCGGTGCTTGTCGATGGCGAGGGCAAGGTGTCGGTGACGACACGCGTCGGCGCCTTCCAGAGCAGCGACAATGGCCGCCGCTGGAGCAAGCTGCCGGTGCCGGCGCTGCGCGAAAAGGGCTCCTATTGCCGCGTCCTCGGCCAGGGCCCGGCCGACACGATCTATCTTGGCGCCGGCAACGACTTCGACGGCGACCTCGGGAGTTTCTTCCGCTCGACCGATGGTGGTGCGAGCTTCCATCGCCTCGATTTCGGAGCGCCGCTTAAGAGCACCGTCTTTGCCATGGCCGTCGACCCGACCGACCCGAAGCGGCTCGTCTGCTCGGACAAGTTCGGCCACGTCTTCCTGAGCGACGATGCCGGCGACAGCTGGCGTGCGCATCCGCTTCCCCGTGGCATTGGCCATGTCTTTTCCATCGCCATCGGCTGAGGACACATCATGGCCAATCCGTTCAAAGAGCGCTTGCAGCGGGACGAGCCCGTCGTCGTCGTCAATCCCGACCATCCGTCTGCGGCGCTGACCGAGTTTCTCGGCCGGCTTGGGGTCGACGGCGTGTTCATCGATTGCGAGCACGGCACGGCCTCGATCCAGACCGTGCAGGACATGTGCCGTGCGGCGCGTGCCGCGGGCCTCCAGTCCATCGTACGGCCCGAGGCCAATCTCGACCATCTGCTCACCCGCTATCTCGACGCCGGCGCCGGTGGCTTGATCGTGCCGCATGTCGACGATGCCGACAGCGCCCGCAGCATCGTTGCCGCCGTGCGCCGGGCCCGGCCGCAGAACCATGACGATACCGTGGTGGTGGCGATGATCGAGTCGCTCGAAGCAGTCGAGAACCTCGACGCCATCGTCGCCGTCGAAGGCATCGACGTGTTCTT
>Ga0209902_100923_pt1 | contig 20167 bp, 15 predicted proteins | sample FECB27metaG_FD_188304 | JGI IMG/M metagenome (GOLD analysis project Ga0209902, IMG submission 188304) | Cyanobacterial communities from the Joint Genome Institute, California, USA - FECB-27 (SPAdes) (version 2) | ecosystem: Environmental > Aquatic > Thermal springs > Hot (42-90C) > Microbial mats...
GGCAAGGATTGCAAGGAGGCGATCGTGCTCGGCGTCTGCTCCAGCGCCGAGGACGGGCTGATGGATTCGCTGATGAACCTGCATGGCGACGACGCGACGACCGAGGATCTGTCCTGATCCGATCGTGCGGCGCCGCGCGCACGGCCGCGACATTGGCCGGTTCCGCGCCGGCAGGGATCGCTCAGGAGCAGCTATGACGCAGCACCTTTCCTGCGCGTGCGCCCGTCGTCTTGCCCTTGTCGATCGTCACCACGCCGTTGACGATCACCTCGTCGAAGCCGGTCGGCGAGGATAGCGCATTGGTATAGCTCGCGACGTCGTCGAGCTTCGCCATGTCGAACACCAGCAGGTCCGCGCGCATGCCGGTGCGCACCAGCCCGCGGTCGGTGAGCCCCATGCGCGTCGCCGGCCAGCTCGTCATCTTGCGCACCGCGTCTTCCAGGCCCAGCACCGGGCGCCGCTTCACATATTCGGCGATCACGCGGGCATGGTTGCCGTAGGCGCGCGGGTGAGGCAGTCCCAGCCCGTCGATCTGGCCATAGGTCTCGGCGGCGCCGGCATCGCTACCGATGCTGACCCAGGGCTGGCGCAGCGCCAGCTCGATGTCCGGCTCGCCCATCATGAAATAGAGCGCCATCGCCCGCTTGGGCAGCGCGCCGAGCAGGATATCCCAAGCGGTATCGGCGGGATCCTTGCCGACCGCCTTGGCGATCGCGGCGATGCTCTTGCCGTGATATTGCTGATAGGCGTCGGAATAGCCATTCGCCAGGATCACATTCTCCCAGCCGCCCGCCGCTTCGACGAAGTTCGACCAGCCGGGCTGCGATCCGGCCGCGACTTCCTTCTTCAGCCGCACGCGGACCGCGGGATCCTTCAGCCGCTCGATCGCCTTGGCGCGGCCATCCGCCCAGACCCAGCTCGGAACGGTGATGTCGAGCCCGGTGCCGCCGGCCGCATAGGGATACATGTCGGCCGCGACATCGACGCCGCGCGCGCGGGCGGCGGCGATCGTCGCCACCGCCTGCGGCATGATCTTGCCCCAGCCGGGGCGATAGCCCGCCTTCAGGTGGAAGATCTCGACCTTGACCCCGCCCTTTTCGCCGATCTCGATCGCTTCCTCGATCGCGGGCACCAGCTTGTCGGCCTCGTCGCGCATATGCGTCGCATAATAGCCGCCGCATTTGCCCGCGACCTTGGCCAGGGTGATCAGGTCGGCGGTCGACTGGAAGCTGCTCGGCGAATAGACGAGCGCGGTGCTGATGCCGAACACGCCGGCCTTCATCGCCAGTTCGACTTCCTGCTCCATCGCTTTCATCTGCTCGGGCGAAGGTGTGCCGGCGGCGTCGCCGAAGATCTTCCCGCGCGCCTGCATGGTTGAATAATAGGTGCCGAAATTGACGGCGATGCCCTGTTTCTCGAGCGTGCTGAAATAGGTGGGGATGTCCTTGGCCTCGACGGGCGTGCCGCCTTCGCCCGCGATCACCGTCGTCACGCCCATGCGCAGCTTGTTCTCGGCGTCGCCGTTCTTCAGCAGCACGCGTCCCGACTGATCCATCATGTCGATGAAGCCGGGCGACACGTAACGGCCGTTCGCGTCGATTTCCTTCGCGCCCTTGCCGCTCACTTCGCCGACGCGGACGATATAGCCGTCCTTCACCGCGACATCGGCGCGCACCCAGGGGTTGCCCGCGCCGTCGAGGACGCGTCCGCCGCGAATCACGATGTCGTATTCCGTGGCCGGGGCATTGGAGATCAGCAGGACCGCAGCGGCTGACAGAAGGTAGCGTTTCACGCGGATCTCCTCGATATCGGCGCTTCCGGCGCCTGGGCGCGTGCCGGCAGGGCCATCAAATGCCGGCCGGCCGCGATTTCAGCAATTGCACGCCGTTTCCAGATTTGCAATGTGGTTTTCCGATATGAAAAATCGATCCCGTTCAGGCGCGATCGATCGGAGATCCTCGGCGAAGTGGAGGGGGGCGTTCGGCCTCCCCCTTCATCGATGACCGCGACACCCTATCGGTCGGGCGTCACCAGCGGCGCGAGCACCGATTTCAGGTCGGCGTCGGTTGCCGAGCAGATCGAAAGGATGCGGCACGGCCCCTTGCCCACCGCGACATAGGCATGGCCCATCAGGCCGTCGAAATAGATGGAGTCGCCGACTTCCATCAGCGCCGGCGCATAGAGATCGCAGTGGAATTCGCACTGCCCCTCGATCACCAGCGCATATTCCTCCCCCGGATGGCGCATCAGTTCGCCGAAATCCTCGATCGACCGCACCTGGACGTCGATGATCATGGGGTTCAGCGATTTGTTGAGCAGGTCCGCTGCGGGATAGACATAGTCGTAGGTGGCGGTGTGGATCGACGGACCCTCGCCCGCGCGGGTGATGGTGCGCCGGCCGGTCGCGGCATTGGGCGTGGTCGCCGCCGGCAGGTTCGCCGCGAATAGCCGGGTGATGTCGATGTCCAGTCCGCGGCTGAGGCGCAGCAGCTTTTCATAGCTGAGCGACATCTTGCCGTTTTCCACCTTGGAAAGCGTCGAAACCGGCATTCCCGTCCGTTTGCTCACCTCGGCCAGCGTCCATCCCCGCTCGGTGCGGATGCCGCGCAGCACCGCTCCCGGGTCGATTTCGGTACCGACCGGCCCGAGCATATGGGTCTCATGATGGATTGCAGAAGACATGCTGGTCCTTTCCCGGCCCCGCGGAATAGCAGACCCCGAACGGGCTGTCATTGTTCCCCCAGAAAGCGCGCCGACGGCACTTCATAGGGGCAGGATAGGGCGGGTTGATCAAGTTGACAAATATGAAAAATATGAAACAACCATTTTGGTGCAACCGCCCCGGGGGGCCGTGCGGTCGGCACTTTCGGCACGAAAGGAATATCGATGCGGCGCACGCCCTTCCTCTCCGTCATCGCCGCCCTGGCGATCGGTACGGCGATCCCGGCGATGGCGCCGGCCATGGCCGGGCCCGCCGCGGAATCCGCGGCGTCCAGCCGGCTGGCGGCGGCGTTCGCGCAACTCGCCAAACAGACCGACGGGACGGTCGGCGTGGCGGTGCAGCGGGTGGGCGGCAAGGACATGACGATGCTCAATGCCGGTCAGACCTTTCCGATGGCGAGCACCTTCAAGATCGCGGTCGCCGGGGCGATCCTGGCGCGGATCGACAAGGGTGAGATGACGCTCGACCAGATGGTGACCGTCGATCCCGCGCTGATCGTCAATTCCGCGGGCATTGCCGAGCAGACGCCGCATGCCGGCGTTGCGCTGTCGGTGTACAATCTGCTGGAGCTGATGCTGACGCGCAGCGACAATACCGCGACCGACGTTCTCGTGATCCAGGCGGGCGGCGCGGCGGCGGTGACCGCCTGGCTGCGCGGCATCGGCATCACCGGACAACAGGTGGATGGCGGTACCGGAGCCCTGATCCTGCGCGGCATGGGGGTCGGGCCCGGGCCGGGCACGTTCAAGGAGCGGCGGGCTGCGGCACTGGCCGCCGATCCGGCGTTGCGAGAGCGCAGCCGGACGCGGACGCCGAACAAGGCGTTCAACGACGATCCGCGCGACGCCTCGACGCCCGAGGCGATGCTGAAGCTGCTGCTGACGATCCGGTCGGGCAAGGCGCTGAGCGCGTCTGGCACGAAGACGCTGATCGAGATCATGGAGCGTTGCGTCACCGGCGAGAAGAGGTTGAAGGGCCTGCTGCCGCTCGAAACCGTCGTCGCGCACAAGACCGGCACGCTGATGAGCATCGCCAACGATGTCGGCCTGGTGACTCTGCCCGACGGCAGCCAGTTCGCGATCGCGGTGTTCATCAAGGGGGATACCAAGGGCAGCGAGGTTCAGGACCGGGTGATCGCGGACATTGCGCGGACCGCTTATGACTATTTCCTGCTGAACGGCTGATCGGGAGCGCCGGATTTTCAAATTGGCGAAAAAATGTGCCATTTCTGAAAATGCGCTTTGCGGTCCTTTCCCGATTGTCGTAACCTTGCGGAATATCGGGAGGGCTCGGTCATGAAGAAGCGGTTTGGAGCATTTGCTGTACTCGTCGGACTGTCGCTGCACGGCGCGGCAATGGCGGCGAACGATCCGGCGAAATGGGACTATCTGATCACCAATGCGCGCATCGTCGACGGCACGGGCGCGCCCTGGTATCGCGGCTCGGTCGCGGTCGACGACGGGCGCATCGTCTGGCTCGGCGCCGCCGATCCCGACAAGAGCCGTGCCGAGAAGATCATCGACGCTCAGGATCGGGTTCTCTCCCCCGGCTTCATGGACTTCATGGGCCAGAGCACTCTGGTCTATCTGACCAATCCGGCCTCCGCCCAGTCGCGGCTGACCCAGGGCATCACGGTCCATCTGAGCGGGGAGGGCGGTTCGCCGGCGCCGCAGAACGACAAGACCCAGCCCGAGCCGGTGATGATCGGCGGCAAGCCCTATCGCTGGCGGACCTATGCCGAATATTTCAAGATCATGGAGGATCTCGGCGTTCCGGTGAACGTCGTTCACAATGTCGGCGCCGCCCAGGTCCGCCGCGTGGTGATGGGCGTCGAGGATCGCACGCCGACGCCGCAGGAAATGGACAAGATGAAGGCGCTGGTCGATCAGGCGATGCGCGACGGCGCGTCGGGCCTTTCGACCGCGCTGATCTATCCGCCGGGCAACTACCAGACCACGCCTGAGCTGATCGAGCTGGCCAAGATGGTGAAGCCCTATGGCGGCTTCTATTCGACGCATATGCGCAACGAGAGCAACAAGCTTCTCGACTCGATCGAGGAATCGATCGCGATCGGCAAGGGTGCGGGCATCCCGGTGCAGATCTATCACCTGAAGGCCGCGGGCGTGCGCAACTGGCCGCTGATGCAGAAGGCGGTCGATCGCATCTCCGCGGCGCGGGTCGCGGGCGTCGACGTCACTGCCGACATCTATCCCTATATCCGTAACGGCATCGGCCTCGGCTCGTTCGTGCCGCCGCAATCCTATGCCAAGGGGCCGGACGCCTTCTACAAGACGCTGTCCGATCCCAAGGTCCGTGCGGCGCTGCGCAAGACCGTCGAAACCGACCGGTCGTGGGAGAATTGGTACGACCATGTCGGCCAGGACTGGAACAACGTCCAGATCACAGACGACGCGCTTGGCGCGGACCTGGTCGGGCTGAGCATCGCGCAGGCCGCCAAGAAGCGCGGCAAGGACGAATGGACCTTCGTGTTCGACACGATCGCCGCGGGCGGCGTCGGCGTCGCGCCGCTCAGCATGAACGAGGAGCAGAAGCATATCGGCCTGAAAGCGCCGTTCATGATGATCAACACCGATACGTCGCCGGCGAGCCCGGACGTCGACGGGCTGGCCGTTCATCCGCGCGCTTACGGCACCATGGCTCGCGTGCTCGCCAAATATGTCCGCGAGGAAAAGGTGATCCCGCTGGAGGAAGCGATCCGCCGGATGACCTCCGCTTCGGCCAACCGCCTCGGCCTCTACGATCGTGGCCGCATCGGCGTGGGCTATGCGGCGGACCTGCTGCTGTTCGATCCGGACAAGGTTCAGGACCACGCGACGTTCGAGAATCCGGCGCAATATTCGACCGGCATGGATTATGTCTGGGTCAACGGCGTCCTGGCGATCGACAATGGCAAGATGACCGGCGCGCGTGCGGGCAAGGTGATCCGGTTCCACGCTTCCGCTCCCTGACGCGCCGAATTCGCCGCGTGCCGGGATTTTCCTGAAATCGAGTTGAAAGAACGCCCCGTGCCGACCGGCACGCGGGCGAAAAAGGGGATTAGCAGACGATGATCGACAAGCCTCGGCCCGCAGCGCTCGACTGGCGCCTGAAGGGCATGCCTGCCGATTGCGACGAGATCGCCGCCGACGCACTGGGTGCGGCCGGCTGGGAGGTGCTGCGCGAGGATCTGATGCTCCCTGCCGCGGTGCTCAGGGAATCCGCGCTGCGCCATAATGGCGACTGGATGCGCAAGTTCACCCAATTGTCGGGCGTCCGCATCGCGCCGCACGGCAAGACCACGATGAGCCCCGACCTGTTCGCCATGCAGATGGAGGATGGCGCCTGGGGTCTGACCGCGGCGACGATCGGTCATGTCCGCACCTATCGCAAGCACGGCATCGGCACGATCCTGCTCGCCAACCAGCTCGTCGGTCGGCAGAATATCGCCTATATCGCCGCCGAACTGCGCCGCGATCCCGCGTTCGAATTCTATTGCCTGGTCGATTCCGCGGCGTCGGTCGATCTGCTGGAGGCCGGCTTTGCCGCCGATCCGCCGGGGCGGCCCGTCCAGATCCTGATCGAGCTGGGCTACCCCGGCGGCCGAACGGGCTTTCGCGACAATGGCGAGGCGCTTGCGGTCGCGCGGCGCGTCGCCGCCTCTCCGCATCTTGCATTGCGCGGAGTCGAGGCGTTCGAAGGCGTCGTCCAGGGTGCCGAGGCCTCGGTCCGCGATCCCCAGGTGCAGACCCTGCTCGATCGCGTGGTCGAACTGGCCGATGCGTGCAGCGACGCGCATCTGTTCCGCGGCAAGCCGATCATCACCGCCGGCGGCTCGTCGCTGTTCGATCGCGTGGCGCAGGTCTTTGGCGGCGCCGCCGTGTCGCGTCCCTATGACGTGATCCTGCGCAGCGGCTGTTACCTCGTCCATGACAGCCATTTCTACAAGCAGCTCGTCGACGAACTGGTCCGCCGCTCGCCCGTCGCCGCCAGCCTGGGCGAGGGGCTTCGCCCCGCGCTGGAGGTCTGGGCCTATGTCCATTCGCACCCCGAGCCGACCCGCATGGTGGCCGGGCTCGGCAAGCGCGACGTGGCCGACGACGTCGCGCCGCCGACGCCGATCGGCTGGTCGCGCCCCGGCCCCGATGCCGCGATGCGGCCGCTTCCCGAGGGGCACAGGGTTGTCCGCCTCGACGACCAGCACGCCTATCTCGACGTTCCGGCGGATACGCCGCTCCGGCCCGGCGACATGGTGGCGTTCGGCGTCTCGCATCCCTGCACCACCTTCGACAAATGGCAGGCCATCTACCTTGTCGACGATGCGTTGAAGGTGACGGGGGCGATACGGACATTCTTTTGAGTTCGGCCGATCGATGGCATGACGTCTGCGCATCGACCGGCATTGGAGGATAAGCGCGTGAAGAAGTTCCTGGTCCTGTTGCTTCTGCTGGTTCCCGCCATGGCCTCTGCCGATCCGGGCACCGATCGCGCCGCCGCGCTGATCTCCGACGCGGCGAAATGGGAAGTCGAGAACAAGCGCGTGCCTTCGGTGGCGGTCGCGATCGTCGGTCCCGAAGGCGTGCGCTGGGCCGGCGCCTGGGGCAAGGCCGATGCCGACGGCAAGGTGCCGGCCACTGTCGACACGATCTATCGCGCCGGATCGGTCAGCAAGCTGTTCACCGACGTCGCGGTGATGAAGCTGGTCGAACAGGGCAAGCTGAACCTCGACGCGCCCGTCCGCACCTATCTGCCGACGTTCAAGCCGCGCAATCCGTTCGGCGGAGAGATCACGCTGCGCCAGTTGATGACGCATCGCAGCGGCCTGGTCCGCGAAGCGCCGCGCGGTCATTATTTCGACGTCGCGGCCAAGGGGCAGGCGGATGCCGTGCTCAGCCTGAACGAGACCGCGCTGGTCGCGGCGCCCGGCACGGTGACCAAATATTCCAACGCCGGCATCGCCGTGGTCGGCGAAGTCGTCGCCCGGGTGACGGGCATGCCCTATGAAAAGGCGGTGAAGTCGCTGGTGTTCGATCCGCTCGGCATGGCGTCGAGCGGGATGACCGCCGCGCCGTTCCAGGGGCGGATCGCCTATAGCGAAATGGCCGCGTTCGACGGACCGCGCATCCCCGCGCCGCCGATCGAGCTCGGCACGCCGGCTGCGGGCAGCCTGTTCACGACGGCGGGCGATCTCGGCCGTTTCGCCCAGGCGATGCTCAATCGCGGCGCGCTGCCCAACGGCACTTTGCTCAAGCGCGCGTCGCTCGACGAGATGTGGCGCCGCCAGTTTCCGGGAGAGGCGGGCACGCGCGGTTTCGGCCTCGGCTTCGCGCTCGGCGAGATCGACGGCCAGCGCATCGTCGGGCATGCCGGGGCGATCTATGGCCATGTCACCGACCTGCTGATCATGCCCGAGGCGGGCATTGCGGTGGTCGCGTTCGCCACGGTGGATTCGGGCAACAGCGCGAGCAAGCTTGCCGATTATGCGCTGCGCACCGTGTTCGCGATCGGCAAGGGCGCGACGCCGCCCGTCTTCGGCAAGGGCGACCTGATCAGCGGCGCGGAGGCAAAGCGGCTGTCGGGCTGGTTCACCGACGGCAAGGCGAGTGTCAGCACCCGCATCTATTACGACCATCTCGTGATCGACGCCCCCCAACTGGTCGGCGACGTCCGCCGCACGCCCACCGGCCTGATCGTCGAGGATGCGCAGACGCAATATGACAAGATCGCCATCGCCGACGACGCATCCTGGATCGAGGTCGGCGGAGTCCGTTATGCGCGCGGCCAGATGCCCGAACCACCGCTGCCGCCCGCCGATTTCGCGGCGCTGGTCGGCAATTATGGCTGGGACCATAATGTCATCCGCATCTACGAGCGCGACGGCAAGCCGTTCGCCTGGGTGGAATGGGTGGAGCATTCGCCGCTGACCCGCGTCGACGCCAACCATTATGCGTTCCCCAAGGCCGGCGGCCTCTATCCGCTCGAATCCCTGACTTTCGAACGCGATGCCAAGGGCGCCGCCACCGCAGTGAAGCTGGGCGCGATCCGTTTTCCGCGCCGCGACTTCGGCGCCGAGGTGGAGGCAAAGGTCCGCGCCGGCGTGAAGGCCGGCGCCGACGAACTGCGCGCCGGCGCGCTCAAGGCGTCGCCGCCGCAGGAGACGCGGCCCAAGCCGAGCGACCTCGTCGCGCTGACGTCCGTCGATCCGACGATCCGGCTGGACGTCCGCTATGCCGGCACCAACAATTTCATGGGCATCCCGGTCTATGAAAGCGCCGCGGCATTCCTGCAGCGTCCTGCCGCCCAGGCGCTCGGTCGCGTCAATCAGGCGCTGCGCAAGCGCGGTTACGGCCTGCTGATCCACGACGCATATCGTCCCTGGTTCGTCACCAAGATGTTCTGGGATGCCAGTCCGCCGTCCAGCCGGATGTTCGTTGCCGATCCGTCGCAGGGGTCGCGCCACAATCGCGGCGCCGCGGTCGACCTGACCATGTTCGACCTGAAGACCGGCCAGCCGGTCGAGACGACGGGGCGTTACGACGAATTCTCGACGCGCTCCTATTCCAACTTCGTCGGCGGCACCGATCATCAGCGCTGGCTGCGCGAGGTGCTGCGCAGCGCGATCGAGGCGGAGGGCTTCGACGTCTATCCGGAGGAGTGGTGGCACTTCGACTATGGCGACTGGCGCGACTATCCGATCGGCAACCAGACATTCGAGGCGCTGGGCAAGCGGCCCGGCAAATAAGCCCGGTATCGGAACTCGCAGGGCGCCTCGCGCAGGCGCCCTGCGAGTTGCCCGTCAGAAGCGGTAGCGAAGCCCGCCGCCATAGACGGCCGGCTCGCTGACCACCGCCGAGACCGCGCCGCCGAAGCGGAAGGCCATGACGATGTGGCGGTCGCCGGTGACGTTGCGCGCAAAGGCGAATGCCTCCAGCCCATTGTCCAGCTCGACCCCGGCGCGCAGGTTCAGCCGGTGCCAGCCGCCGGTGCTCACCTGCCGCTCGTTCGCCGGGGTGAAATAGCTGTTGGATTCCCAGTTGTAATTGGCGTTCAGGTTGAGCCTGGCGTTCGCCGTGATCGGCGTCTCGTAATTGATCGAGGCACCGCCCGACCAGCGCGGCGCCTGGTTGAGCGCGTTGCCGCTGCGATCGGCGGTCGGCGCGGGCGTGCCGACGCAGACCGGATCGTTGTTCTGCGGCGTGCCGGCGGTGATGCCTTCGCAGAACTCGGTGTAGACGCCCTTCAGATAGGTGGCGTGCGCGGTGAGGGTCAGTCCCTTGGTCGGGATCACCGTCAGTTCCGCCTCGCCCCCGGTGACGCGCGCGGCGCCGACATTCTCGATGCGCTGGACCAGCGCCGAGATCAGCCGCCGGAGCTGGATACCCGTATAGTCGTAGCGGAAGGCCGAGACGTTCAGCGTGACGCGGCGATCGAGCATCTGCATCTTCGCGCCTGCCTCATAGGCCCACAGCGTTTCCGCGCCGAAGGTGTTGAGCGGCGCACCGATGCCCGCCGAATAGGCGAAGCCGGGCGACTGATAGCCGCGGCTGACCTTGGCGAAGAACAACAGGTCGCGGTTCGGCTGATAGTTCAGGCCGAATGCGGGCAGGAACGCGGTGTCGTTCACATTGCCGAGCAGCGGCGGATATTGGCCGGGCGTACCGGCCGTCGAATAGTCGATCGAGAAATCGCGCGTTTCGTAGTTGAGACGCGCACCGAGGATCGCGGTGAGCGTGTCGGTGATGTCGAACTCCGCCTGGCCGAACGCCGCGAGCGCCGAAAGATGGTTCTGCGCATGCGGCCGGGGATCGGCACGCAGCGCCGCATTGGTATAGGCGACCGGATTGACGCGCAGCAACAGCCCGCCATCCTCGCGATAATAGTTCACGCCCGCGGTCAGGCGCAGCCGATCGCCGGTATAGACGCCGCGGATCTCCTGGCTGAACGTATCCGATTCATTGGTCGAGATCGGCTGGATCGTCGCGGCGACGCTCGCATCGATGTCGTAGATCGTCCGGAAATCGAACACGCGATAGCTCGATACCGATGTGATCGAGAAATTGTCCGTCACCTCGGCATTGATCGTCAGCGAGACGCCGCCGCTCTTCACGTCGGTCCCGATCAGATTCTCGATATTGGTCGCGACAGTCTTCGTGCTGTAGGCCGTCCGGCCGCCGACCAGCGTTGCGGGGGTGAACACATCCTGCGAATTGCGGTCGGTATAGTCGGCCGCCAGCGTGACGTCGAACCCGCGATCATTGTCGTAGAGCAGCCGAGCGCGCCCGGTGATCGAATCCGCCGCGCCGATGCGGTTGCCCGTCGCGGTGTTGCGGAAATAGCCGTCGTTCGACGAATAGCCACCGGAAACGCTGCCATAGAATCCGCCGCCCAGCGGGCCGCTGATGAAGCCGCCTATGTCGCGCGTGTCGTAGCTGCCATAGCTGGCCTGGGCCTGCCCTTCGAACGAACGGCTGGGTGCGCGCGTGATGATGTTGATCGCGCCCGCAGTGGCGTTGCGGCCATAGAGCGTGCCCTGCGGCCCGCGCAGCACCTCGATCCGCTCGACATCCTGCAGGCTGAAGAAGATGGCGTCCGGCTTGGGCAGGAACACGCCGTCCAGATAGACTGCGGTCGCCTGGCTGGCGCCGATCGGCACGGGCTGACCCGCGATGCCGCGGATCGAGACCAGATTGGTCGAATTGACGCCCGCGAAGCCGCTGATCGACAGGCTGGGGATCGCGCCCTGCAGATCCTCCGCGCTGCCGATCTGGCGATTGCCGATCGCATCCGCGCCGAGCGCGGTGATCGCGATCGGCACGTCCTGCAGCCGCTCGCTGCGGCGCTGCGCGGTCACCGTGATCGTGCCGATATCCTCGGCTTCGGCCTCGGCGGTCTCCGCGTCGGTGGCGGGCTGAGCCGCCTGCGCGAATGCGGCGCCGGGCAACAGCATGGTGCCAGCCAGGCACAGCGCCGCGCGGCGGGCCCGGATCTTGGGAAAACGGCTCATCATTCCTCCCCACAAAAACTGCCGGCAGCGATTCATCCGGCCGGTCACCGAAAGCGGATTGAACCGGCATTCATTTAATGTCAATGGTGCCGCGACGAAACGCAGCCAGCATTGCCGCAGGAAATGGCTGAAAACCGGGATATGGAGCGGGGTAAAATGAACAACTCTTCAGATAATTATTCCGATCATGCGCAAATTGCCGATTGTGCGACGATCGATCGCCATGATGGTGTGGCGGTTCTGACCATCGATCGCCCGCCGGTGAACGCGCTGCGCTTTCAGGATTATCGCGCGATTCGCCGCGCGCTGACCGATCTCGACCAGGACGGGAAAACCCGCTGCATCATATTGACCGGACGCGGCACGCGCGCGTTCGTCGGCGGGCACGACGTGAACGAGTTCGTCGATTTCTCGCACAGCGAGGCGCTGGAGGAACTGCTCAATCCCCGCCTGCTGTTCGAGACGCTGTCACGCCTCTCCATTCCCGTGATCGCCGCGCTCAATGGTCCCGCGGTCGGCAGCGGCCTCGCCATCTCGGCCTATTGCGACATCCGCATCGCCACGCCGAACGCGTTCCTCGCGCTGCCGGAGGTCGATCGCGGCGTGCTGGGCGGCGCCAAGGCGCTGATGCGCCTCGTGCCCGGCGGCACCGCGCGGCTGATGATGCTGACGGGCCAGCGCCTGAGCGCGGCCGAGGCACTGGCGCTGGGCGCCTATCAGAAGCTGGTGTCGGCCGAGACGCTGATGGACGAGGCGATGGCCGTGGCGCGCACCATCGCGGCGAAGGACGAGCGCGCGATCCGGCTGGTGCGCCCCGCCATGTTCGAGATCGAGCCGATGACCGACGGCGACGCCTATGCCTATGAATGCACGCTCACCGCGCGCATGCGGCTGGGCGAGGGTCGCGGCGCGGGCGCGGCGGCCTTTCTGGCATCGGAAAGCTGAGGGGGCACATTGGTTTCCGGGACTTTTGGGGAAGGTCTGCGCGACACCCTCCCCCCTATCGAAGATCTACAGGATTCACACATCTTTGCCGTTCGGGATAAATCCTTTTAAAACAAAGTGTTGAAAATCCGTCATTCCGGCGAAAGCCGGAATCTCTACAACGTCAAACCCACGCAAATACGCCAAAAATAGACCCCGGCTTTCGCCGGGGTGACGAACAAAAAGGGGATGTGTGAACGCGATAAACGCGGCGCGTAGGGAGGAGAATTATGCTTTATCCAACAGCCGGCTAACCCTCAGCGACCGCCTGCGACAGGCCGTGCGACACGAAGCGCATATAGTCGCCGACCAGTTCGTCCGAGAGCGGTGTCACGTCCCCGTCCGACAGGCAGAAGCGCTGCGCGATATATTTGCGCGCGCCCAGCAGTACCATCGCGATCACTTCCAGGTCGCGCAGTGAGTAGCCCTCCAACTCGCCGCGCCGCTTGCTGCGCTGGAGCGAGCGCGTGTAGCGGTGATGGATGTTGGTGACATAGCGTTCATAGGCCTGCGGCACCCACACCGCGGCCTGGGACTGCACCGTCAGCATCCAGGGATAATCGCGCAGATAGTCGAAAAAGGCGCGGAAACCGAGTTCCTCGACATCGAGGAACGACGACGCGCCCCTGACCCGCTGGCCGACAAATGCGATCATCTCGGTGCGGACGAAATCGACCAGTTCCTCGAACGCCTCGTCCACCGACGCGAAGTGGATATAGAATGTGCCGGTCGCGACCTTGGCGCCGGCGGTGATCCGCGCCACCGTCGTGCCCTGAAAACCGAATTCGCCGACGGTGCGGCCGGTGGAGAGCAGCAATTGCCGGCGGACCAGCGCCTGCCCCTCCGGATCGGGCGGACGGCCCCGCCGCTTCTTGGGCGCGCTCGCGGCGGCGTCGCTCATTGCCCGCCTCCCTCGCCGCCGCACAGGCCATTGGCCAGGAAGCGCATATAGGCGCTCTCGATGCCGCGCGCCGGTTTGCGATCCGCGTCACGGAAATAGCGCCAGCCAAGGAAGGCGCGCGCCGCCATCAGGACATGCGCGACCAGCGCGACACCGTCGTCGGTGTCGGGCAGGTTGAGCGGATCGCGTTCCCGCGCATCCTTCAGCGACCGCACATAGGCCCGTTCGGTGCGGCCGAGCTGCGCGGTGAACAGATCGGGCGCCAGCGCCTCGACTTCGAGCAGGATAGGCACGAACACCGGATTCTCCTGAAGGAAGGAAAAGAAGCGGCGGATGCCCAGCCGTTCCTTTTCGAGCTGCGTCGCGCCGGACGCGGCGGCATGCGCCACCTCCTTGAGCATGCGGTGCTGCACTTCCTCATAGACCTGCTGAACGGCCTCATCGCGCGAACGGAAGCTCAGATAGAAGGCGCCGGTCGATATGCCCGCCTCCTTCGCGATCCGGGCGATGGTGGTGCCGCGCCAGCCATGGCGCGCGAGCACGATCGCGGTCGCGCGCATCAGATTGTCGCGCGCGGCGGGCCGCGCCGACGGCGCGTCGGTCAGGATCCCGGATTTCTGCGGACGCCGTCTGGACTCTTCCACGTCAGTTTCCGACGGAATCCGCGCCCCTGCCACTCATTGCCTCCAGCCGTCTCCGTGCCTCGTCCCGTAGGATATTCTTCTGGATTTTGCCAGTTGGGGTGCGGGGAAAGGCGTCGATCGCGAACAGCCGCTCGGGGATCTTCTGCCGCGCGCAGCCGCTGCCCTCCAGAAAGGCGATGCAGTCGCTCAGTTCGAAGCGCGCACCCGGCGCCAGCCGGACGAATGCGCCGCACGTTTCGCCCAGCCGCGCATGCGGGATCGCCACCACCGCCACCTCGGCGATCGCGGGATGCCGCGCGAGCAGATCCTCCACCTCCTTGGCGCTGATATTCTCGCCGCCCCGGATGATCAGGTCCTTTTCGCGCCCCGAAATGGTCAGCGCCCCGTCGGGCCTGACGATGCCGAGATCGCCGGTACGGAAATAGCCGCGCTCGTCGAACGCCTTCGCATTGTCGTCGCTGTTCGAATAGCCGACGAACATCGACGGTCCGGTCACCCGGATCTCACCCTCCTGTCCCGGCTCGACATCGTTGCCCGACGCGTCGACCAGTCGCATCGCATAGGCGCGGTTGAAGCCCTCGCTCGTCGCCGCGACCGCGCGCTCGTCGCGTGAGGCGACGCCCAGCGTGATCGACGGCGCCTCGGTGCAGCCATACATGCGCGGCACCACCGCGCGCTCGAACCGATCATGCGCGCGCTCGATCAGGCTGGGCGGGATCGGCGCGCCGCCGCAGGGAAAGGCCCTGAGCGTCGGCAGGCGGCTATCCTGTCGCTCGGCCTCGTCCACCAGTTCCTGCAGGAAGGGCGTCGCCCCGATGGTGAAGGTGACGCCCTCGGCCTCGATCAGGCGAACCGCCTGCGCCGGATCCCAGCGATCCATCATCACCGATCGGCCGCCGGTCAGGAAGGGCAGCAGGATGCAATAGAGATAGCCGGTGATGTGGGTAACCGGCGACGGCATCAGCGCGACGTCGTCGGGGCCGAGCCCCCAATGATCGACAAAGGCGCGATTGGCCGCGAGCAGCGTCCGGTGGCTGTGGAGCACGCCCTTGGCGCGTCCGGTCGTGCCCGAGGTGAACAGGATCAGCTTCACATCGTCCGGATCGATCGCGACCGGCTCCACCGGCGCGGCCGCTGCGCCGCGCGCCAGCCAGCGGCCGAAATCCTCGTCCGTATCGCCGCCGCGCACGGTGACGACATGCGCGAGATCGGGCAGCTCCGGTCGCAGCGCCTCGATCATCGCGCGATAGTCGAAATTGCGGAAATGCGCGGGCACCAGCACGGCGCGGGCGCGCGTCTCGCCCAGGATCTGCCGCACCTCCGCATGGCGATAGATCGGCACGATCGGACAGACGATCAGGCCGAGGACCGACGAAGCGAGATCGGCGACCACCGCCTCGATCCAGTTGGGCAGCAGCACGCCGATCACATCGCCCTGGCGCAGCCCGCCATCGCGGAGCGCGGCGGCAAGCGCCAGGCCCTGATCCCATAATTCGGCGGCGGTGAAGCGCCGATCGCCGCAGACGAACAGCGGATGGTCCCACTCGCGCGCGGCGTTCAGCGCGATCCGGCCAAGATCGGTCGTTCCGGTATCGGCGCCGGGCGCGGTATCGCGCCCCGCCGCATGCGGACGCCTGTGCCATCCGCCAGGATCATCGCGCACCCGAACACCCCTTCACCGCTACCGGAACAAGGCCACTATACATGGGGGCCACATGCTGGCAACATTAAATGAATCATTGTTCAGAGAATTGGAGACGGGATGTCGCAGGAACGTTTCTCGCTGGCCGGGCGCACCGCGCTCGTCACCGGATCGACGCGCGGGCTGGGCCTTGCCATCGCGACCGCGCTCGGCGACGCGGGCGCCCGGCTGATCGTCCACGGCCGCGGAGAGGACAGCGCGGCCGGGGCCGCAGCGCTGCTGAACGAACGCGGTTATGCGGCCCATCCGATCGCTTTCGACATCGGCGATCCGGCCGCGATCGACGACGCCGTGGCGCAGGCGACGGACGCGGCCGGCCCGATCGACATATTGATCAACAATGCCGGCATGGTCAGCCGCTCGCCCGTGCTGGACTTTCCGCAATCCGCCTGGGACCAGGCAATGGCGATCAACCTGACCGGCCCGTTCGCGCTTGCCCGCGCGGTTGCGCGCGGCATGGGCGAGCGCGGTTTCGGCCGCATCATCAACATCGCATCGGTGATGGCGATCATCGGCCGCGACGGCATCCCGCATTATATCGCCAGCAAGACCGGACTGGTCGGCCTGACCCGCGCGCTGGCCTGCGAGCTGGGCAGCTTGGGCATCACCTGCAATGCGATCTCGCCGGGCTATTTCGCGACCGACATCAACGCCGATCTTCAGGCCAATGCCGATTTCAACCGCCTGCTGAAACAGCGCAATCCGCTGGCACGCTGGGGCCGGCCGGAGGAGCTGGCGGCGGTGGCGGTGTTCCTTGCGTCGAACGAGGCGAGCTTCGTCAACGGGCACGAGATGGTGGTCGATGGCGGCCTCACCATCAACCTGTGACGGTGGACATCTCTAATTTTATGAATATACGTTCAATCAGATCGGAATGGAGAGGGCGATGAAGAGTCTCAACTTGTCCGTCGAAGAGATGGAGGCCGGCCATGTCGTCCGGTACAAGAAGCTCCAGTACATGGGCGTCGGCAAGGAAAGCCAGGGCGGCCGCGTGCCGCGCGAGGTTTATCGCATGCTGGCCGCGCCCGCCTATGCGATCAACGCGCCGATCGGCGACAATGGCCCGTGGAGCGAGGCGCTGGTCCATGCCCCCGGCTATGTCAGCATCATCGCGGAGATCCCGCCCTATGAGGGCGTGCCGCTGCACATGCATTACAAGACGCACGAAGCATTCATGCCGCTGACGGGCCAGGTGAAGATCAACTGGGGCGACGATGGCGAGAACGAGATCCTGCTCGATCAGTACGATACGATCGCGGTGCCGCCGATGACCAATCGCCGATTCTCGAATCCGACGGGCGAGACGGTGATCATGCTCGTCCTCATCTCGGGCGGCGTGCACGACCTCGACGACCTGGTCTACAGCCCGGACGTCGGCGAGAAGATCCAGGCGGGCTTCGGCGACGAAGTGTCCGAGCGGCTTCAGACCATCGGATTCCGCTTCACCGCCGGCCGCGATGAATGATCAGGGCGGCCACCCCCGAACATGCGCGATTCCGCGAAGAGGTGCGCGATTTCTGCGCGCGCGCCTTGCCGGACGATATCCGCGCCAAGGTGCTCGGCCATGATTTCCTCGAAAAGCAGGATTATCTGCGCTGGCAGGGGATATTGCAGACCAGGGGCTGGATGACCGGTCATTGGCCGCGCGAGCATGGCGGCCTGGGCTGGAGCCTGATCGAGCGTTACATCTTCGACGAGGAATGCTCGCTTGCCGGTTCGCCCTGGCTGACGCCGTTCGGCGCCTCCTATATCGGCCCGGTCCTCTACAGTTTCGGCAGCGACGCGCAAAAGGCGGAGCATCTGCCCGCCATCCGGGAAAATCGCGTCTGGTGGTGCCAGGGCTTCTCGGAGCCCGGCGCCGGCTCGGATCTCGCCTCATTGCGCTGTCGTGCCGAGCGGCGGGGCGATCGCTATGTCGTCCAGGGGCGCAAGATCTGGACAACGATGGCCGGCTGGGCGGACATGATGTTCGCGCTGGTGCGCACCAGCGACGAGGGGCGTCCGCAGAACGGCATCTCGCTGCTGCTGATCGACATGAAGAGTCCCGGCGTTTCGATCCGGCCGATCGACGCCATCGATCTGTCGCCCGAACTCTTCGAAGTGCTGCTCGACGATGTGGAGGTGCCGGCGGAGAATCTGGTCGGCATCGAAGGGGCGGGCTGGACCTATACGAAATTCATGCTGAGCAGCGAACGCACGCTGGTGGCGGAAGTGGGCAAGAACAAGCGGCTGTTCCGGCAACTCTGCGAATCCGCGCATGCGGCGGGCATGGCCGGCGATGGCGACTACCGCGATTTCTGGCGGCGCATGGCCGAACAGCGCGCGAAGCTCGTCGCGCTGGAAAGCCTCGCCTGGACGCTGCTGAGTGCTGCGCCCGGCGCCACGCTCGATCTGGCGGAGGCCGCGATGCTCAAGATCCGCGGCGCGGAAGTGCAGCAGGGTACGGCGGAGCTGATGCTCGAAGTGGCGGCATGCCACGGATATGCGTTCGCGCCCGCGATGTTCGAGGCGCAGGCACACGATGCCGCGATCGGCAGCGGTAGCCATGCGGCGTCGGCGCCGGCCATGTTGCGCGAATATCTGACCGGGCGGGCGACGACGATTTACGGGGGATCGAATGAGATACAGCGCGGCATCCTCGCCAAGGAGCTGCTCGCGGCATGACGATCGCTGAACGCGAGGCGGTCGGGGAGGCGGAGTGGTCGCTCCTCGACGAGATGCTGTCGAACTACGCCGTCGATGCGCGCGCCGCGCCGCGCGGCCGCGATGCCGGCGCGCTCGCGCATGAATGGACGGATTTCGCGGAGCTGGGGCTGCTGGAACTGGCCTGCGGTGCCGCCGACGATCCCGTGCTGGGCCTGTTCGTCGAGCGGATGGCGCAGGCCATGCGATCGGAGGCGCTGGTCGCTGCCCTGGGCGCGGCGCGGCTGGTCCATACGCTGGGCGAAGGCCGCCACGCCTCGCTGCTCGCAGACTTCGCGCGCGGAGAGGCGATGATCCTGCCGATCGGGCTGACGCCCCGATCGACACCCGCGCGATCCCGGATCGTCGCGCGCGCCGTATCTGACGGTTATGTGCTGAACGGCGCGCTGCCTGCGGTCGAGGCTGCGGATTGCGCGCACTGGTTCCTTGTCGCCGCGACGCTGCCCGACGACAGGCCCGGGCTTTTCCTGGTGCCCGCCGATGCGGCAGGGGTCGATCGTGAGACCGTTCGCATGCTCGATGGTGGTCATGGCGCGGACGTCCGATTTTCCGACGTACCCGTGGGTGTGGACGCCTGCCTCTCGATCGATGCGGTGGCATCGCTGGCGGCTGCGCGGATGCGCGGCGCGCTGCTCAACGCCGCCGAGATGCTCGGGCTGATGCGCACCCTGTTCGAGGATACGCGCGACTATCTGTCGGTCAGGCAGCAATTCGGGCAGCCTATCGCCAGCTTTCAGGTGCTGCGTCACCGCATCGCGGACATGCATATGGCGATCGCGGAAAGCAGGGCCTGTCTCTACCGGGCGCTGCATCAGGGCGCGCCGGGTTTCGCGCGCGAACCGGGGCTGAACGATGCGGCGATCGTCATGACGCTGCGCGCCGCGCGGCTGATCGGACGTGAGGCGATCCAGATGCATGGCGGCATGGGCATGACCGACGAACTGCGTGTCGGCACCTATTGCAAGCGGCTGCTGATGCTGGAACAGACCCATGGTGGCATCGATCTCTATCTCGGGCATATCGCCGACCGCCTTCGGGAGGGGTAGGGCGTGTCCGGCCTGACCGGAGGGCAGGACGCGCTGCTCGCCGCGTTGCGCGGTGCGGTCGGGCGCCGGCATGTCCTGTCGGGCGCAAGCGCGACGCGCCGCTATCGCAGCGGCTTCCGCTATGGCGAGGGAAGCGCGCTCGCCGTCGTCCGTCCGGGCCGTCTGGTCGAACTCTGGCGCGTGCTGAAGATCTGCGTCGAGCGCAATGCCATCGTCATCATGCAGGCGGCCAATACCGGGCTGACCGGCGGATCGACGCCCGATGGCGACGATTATGACCGCGACGTCGTGCTGATCAATGTCATGCGCCTGTCGGGCGTGCACCTGGTCGATGAGGGGCGCCAGGCGATCTGCCTGCCGGGCAGCACGCTGGACCGGCTGGAGACCATGCTCAAGCCGCTGGGGCGCGAGCCGCATTCGGTGATCGGATCGTCGTGCATCGGCGCATCTGTGATCGGCGGGGT
>Ga0209902_100924_pt1 | contig 20143 bp, 15 predicted proteins | sample FECB27metaG_FD_188304 | JGI IMG/M metagenome (GOLD analysis project Ga0209902, IMG submission 188304) | Cyanobacterial communities from the Joint Genome Institute, California, USA - FECB-27 (SPAdes) (version 2) | ecosystem: Environmental > Aquatic > Thermal springs > Hot (42-90C) > Microbial mats...
ACCCCACTCCCGCGTTAACCGACAGTCAGCATAGGTTGGGGGTACACCTCGTTTTTGTCCGCCAGAGCAATCCCGGCGCGCTCACGGAGTACCGTTATAGCGCGGGGCTTACGGCGAAGAAGCTAAAGCTTTCCGCGCCAATTTAACGTAGGTTTTGACGGTTTCGTAGGGCATTTCTAAAAACCAAGCGTGAAGTGCGATCGCTGTAAAGCGGGCGCTTTGCGCCATCGCATATTCTGGGAATAAAGTAGGATTGCCAACAGGAACGACATCAAAGACTAAGCCAACTAACTCGGTACCTTCTGGCAAAGTGAGACTATTATTTTTTGATTGCGGTTTTTTCCTAGTGAGTGGCATAGCCTTTTTGGGAAGTGATTCTTGAATTGGAAAAGGTTTGAAATGCAGATGACTCCTGCGATTATTGCCCTAAAGGGGTGCTTTGCATGATCGCAGCAACAAGTCTCAATATAAAATTCTGGTTTTTGCTTATTTAATATCTATAGTATTTTTATATAGTTATACCTTAAGGGAGTTGCAAATATACCTAAAGGCAGATAACTTTAGAAAATAAAATGACTGTTTTATAATACTAATTCTCTATCAAGATGCACTTAATATTTATTAAACAAACCGTTAAGACGCCAAACACGCCAAGACTGAAAGAGTAAGTATTAAGTGCTTTTTTTACAGAGAATTGATATAAACTGTTTTTATAAAACAATATTAAAAATAGATGCTTTTCGGCTAGATTTTTTTTAGGTAAAAATGTTTGAATTAAAAAAAATAAAACAACTGCGAAAAATATTACAAAAAATAAAATTTCGTACAGTAATATTTTTGGGTGTATTACTGGGCATCATCTTATTTTCCATAGCGCAAGCTTTATCGCAGCAACCAGTAGTCCTGAATATGTTGATGACTGCTCCTGATGCCCAACCTTGGAGACAAGGCATAATAAAAGATTTTGAAGCAAAAAATCCGGGCATTCGGATTAATATTATTGAAGGTCCAAATGCAACAAATTTGCTGGAAGACCTGTATACTTCGGCATTTATCTTGGGTGATTCTCCTTATGACTTGATCAATATGGATGTGATTTGGACACCCAAGTTTGCTGCTGCTGGATGGTTGTTAGATTTGAGCGATCGCTTGACAAAAGAAGAGTTGGCAGCATTTTCGCCCAAAGACGTAGAAGGGGGACGTTACGAAGGTAAACTCTACAGAATTCCCATGCGGAGTGATGTTGGAGTTCTCTACTACCGGGAAGACTTACTCAAGCAAGCAGGTTTTCAACCACCAGAAACCTTTGCAGATTTGCTGAAAATTTCTCAGTCCTTAAAAAAGCAAGAAAAAATTAATTGGGGTTACGTTTGGCAGGGTCGCCAGTACGAGGGACTCGCTGCGATGTTTGTGGAAGTCTTGCAAGGCTTTGGTGGATTTTGGGTGAATCCCAACACCTTGGAAGTTGGGTTAGATAAACCAGAGACATTAAAGGCGATCGCTTTTTTGAAAGACACTATTCAACAAGGAATTTCTCCACCTGGTGTCACAACATATCTTGAGGAAGATACAAGACGTATATTTCAAAGCGGTCAAACAGCATTTTTACGGAGTTGGCCTTATGTTTGGCCCTTAGCTAATGCTCAAGATTCTCCCATCAAAGGTAAAATCGCCATTCAAGCAATGGTTGGTACTCCTGGTAACAGTGGAGGAGCGTGTTTGGGAGGTTGGGGTTTAGGAATTTCCAAATCCTCTAAACATCTTAAAGAAGCTTGGACAGCAATTCAATATTTTACCAGTGAAGAAGCACAGCGCCAATTTATTTTAAATGCAGGTTTTGTACCAAGCCGACGCTCATTATTTACAGATCCACAAATTGTCAGCAAATATCCTTACTACCCCCAGTTACTTAAGATAGTCGATAAAGCAGTTTTACGTCCGCCTATTGCCCAATATCCTCAAGCATCAGATATTTTGCAACGTTACCTCAGTGCTGCACTGACAAATCGCATAACTCCTGAAAGGGCGATGCAAGCTGCTGCTGATGAAACGAGGCGACTACTGAGGGCTAGGAGCTAATGTAGAGACGCGCCATGGCGCGTCTCTACAAATGACTAATGACCAATGACCAATGACTAATGACTAACATGCAAACAATACGAAGTCGAGAACAACGAACAGCGTGGATTTTCTTGCTACCCGCCTTGCTGTTGTTGTTGTTTGTCTTCGGCTATCCAATAGCCCGTGCTTTTTGGTTAAGTTTCTTTACTCAAAATTTGGGAACGAAGCTGCAACCCGTCTTTTCTGGTTTGGAAAATTACGCACGAATGGCGGGAGATGGTCGTTTTTGGCAAAGTTTTTGGACAACATCAGTATTTACAGCAACAACGGTGATTCTAGAGTTACTGCTGGGACTAAGTATTGCCCTAGTGTTGAACAAGCCATTTTTTGGCAGGGGTGCAGTGCGTACAATCGCCATTTTACCTTGGGCTTTGCCTACTGCGCTCATAGGTCTTGCCTGGGCATGGATTTTTAACGACCAGTTTGGGGTTGTCAATGACATTCTGCTGCGGCTGGGTTTGATTCAAACTGGAATTAACTGGTTGGGAGAACCAACATTGGCAATGATAGCTGTGATAGTTGCAGATGTGTGGAAAACAACTCCATTTATTAGCATCTTGTTACTCGCTGGGTTGCAGTCGATTTCATCAGATTTGTACGAAGCCCACGCTATTGATGGTGCGACACCCTGGCAAAGCTTCTACCAAATAACTCTACCCCTTTTGATGCCACAAATTCTGATTGCTATGCTGTTTCGGTTTGCTCAAGCTTTTGGAGTTTTTGATTTGATGGCTGTCATGACTGGAGGTGGTCCAGGTGGTGCAACAGAAGTCGTATCACTGTATATCTATTCTACCGTTATGCGCTACTTAGATTTTGGGTATGGAGCTGCACTAGTAGTGGTAACTTTTCTTTTATTGATTGCAGCGGTTGCTATTGCCAGTTTTTTACTCAACAAATCTCGAATCAATACTTCTTACTAACTGCAAATTTTCAAATATAAACCAAATCTAAAATTGCTATGGCTGTCACTGAGGAAAGATTAACCACAAATCCTAAACCACAAACAAAAGGAAAGAATCCTGGGAAAAAGATTTTGCTTTGGATAGCGATCGCCTTAGTCGTCGTTTTCTGTCTCGCACCAGTAATGTGGCAATTACTGACCTCATTTAAGTTGAATCAGGATATTGCCAAAATTCCCACTGTTTATTTTCCCACTCGGATTACCCTCAATCACTACATTGAATTATTTACTCGTCGTCCGTTTTGGCGCTACATTTTAAATAGTGCTTTCGTCTCGATTGTTTCCACAGGTTTATCTTTACTGTTGGGTGCGCCTGCTGCTTATGCTTTAGCACGGTTGCGTCCTTGGGGTGGAAGAGCCATCCTTGCAGCTATCCTCATTGTGACTTTGTTTCCTGGAATTTTGCTGTTCGTGGGACTCTTAGAAATTATCCAAAAATTACATTTGGGCAACAACTATTTAGCACTGATTATTCCTTACACTGCTATCAATTTACCTTTGACAATTTTAGTGTTACGCAGCTTTTTCCAGCAATTACCAAAAGATTTGGAAGATTCAGCAAGGGTAGATGGGTACAATACTTTGCAAATGCTATTACAAATATTAATACCCATGACAATTCCTGCTTTGGTGACGACTGGAATTCTCACATTTATTTTTGCCTGGAATGAGTTTATCTTTGCTCTGACATTTATCACTCGTGAAGACATGAAAACTATTCCCGTTGCTGCGGCACAATTAGGCGGTGCATCAGCCTTTGAAATTCCCTATGGTCCTATTGCTGCAGCGACTGTTGTTGGAACTTTGCCGTTAGTTTTACTCGTTTTGTTCTTCCAGCGCAAGATTATTCAAGGTCTTACTGCTGGTGCTGTTAAGGGATAATCAACAGATATAGCGCAACTCAATTGAATAGACCTCTTGCATAAATGTTATTATGTCTCGCGCAAAGTCGCAAAGACGCAAAGAAGTACACTAAGAAAATGACTTTTGCAAGAAGTCTAATGAAGTACAGATTTATCTGTATTCATCTGTGTTCATCTGTAATTCATTATTTCTTTCGTGTACCTTACCCAATTACAAACTGCAATAAAAATCATGGCGACACTTGAATTAAAAAACTTAAATAAAACATATACTCCCAAAGTTATTCCAGTTAAAGACGTTAGTTTAACTGTAGATGAAGATGAATTTCTGACTTTACTTGGTCCAAGTGGCTGTGGTAAATCTACAACACTGCGAATGATTGCAGGATTGGAGGAACCGACTCGCGGTCGAATATTTCTTGGAAGCGAGGATATTACGTTTAAGCGACCAGGCGATCGCAATATGGCAATGGTGTTTCAAAGCTATGCACTTTATCCTCACATGAGCGTGTACGAAAACCTAGCCTCTGGATTGAAACTGAAACAAACTCCTCGCGCCGAAATTCAACAGCGAGTCACAGAAGTTTCAAAACTTCTAGGATTAGAAGAATTATTGCAACGCAAACCCGGTCAATTATCGGGGGGACAAAGACAAAGGGTAGCCGTCGGTCGGGCGTTGGTGCGTCGCGCGCAAGTGTATTTGTTGGATGAACCACTCAGTAACCTAGATGCACTTCTGCGCGAACGAGTCCGTGCAGATATCAAGCAAATATTTGCCACCCAAAAAGCCCCTGTGGTTTACGTAACTCACGACCAAACAGAAGCGATGACACTTTCCACAAAAGTGGCTGTACTCAACGATGGTCTCGTCCAGCAACTCGACCCGCCAGAACGCATCTACAACCAACCAGCTAATTTGTTTGTCGCTGGATTTGTTGGGAGTCCGCAAATGAATTTGCTGACGCTCCCTTGCAAAGGACGTTATGCAATGCTTGGTGATGCAAAAATACTTTTGCCGGATTTACCAACAGTACCACCAGAAATTATATTAGGTATCCGTCCAGAACACGTCCGCATTCCACAACCAGATGATACACAGACGATTCAAGGTCAAGTGTATCTGGTAGAAAACTTGGGTATGCACAATTTAGTAAGTGTGCGTGTTGCAAGTTCTGAAACAGAACCGTTGACCGTCCGTGCTTTGTTACCCCCAGACCAAAAATGGAATCATGAGGAAATTACATTAGCTTTGCCACCCCAGAATATCCACTGGTTTGATATTCAATCAGGTGATGCGCTGCGGTTTCATTAGAGATTGAGCCGAGATAGCTAGAAAAAAGTGCTACTTTGCTGAAAACACCTACTATGTCTGTGTTTCAGACATATTACAATTAGCTGGGGATAAGGTTTCTAGTTGTTAGTAGCACTTTGTCCAAGTAAAGCTACTTTCTCCTCTTTATGAAATTTTCAAACCCAAGGGACAGGTTCTACATCACCATACCAGCAATGTCCTGGTCTACGTTTGAAGTAAGACCCTTTATAGTTGAACATTTTTAGGAGAATAAGTTCTAAATACCATAGCCCAAGCATCCAAGCTTCAACTCTTGCTGCACTGGAAGTATTGACAAATGTTTTGCGATTGTTGGGGGCTGAATGGGTAATACTATTTCGGATTTCAACAAATGCATACGGTCCATTATTACTGTTCTTTAGCTTGCACTCAAAGTCAGCTAAGTTAGTGAACTCAGACGGTATGTCTTTAGAAATTGCACACTCCTCAAGAAGCCGATTTATTTTTCTTGAGGTCGAGTCAAACGGTTTTTTATTAAAGTCCTCTTCACTAATGCTACCTTTCTCCACCAAGAAAACCCATGCAATAAGTTCCAATGCAGCTTGTGCCAAAATAATTGAGCCTTCTATCCCGCTTACATTTCTATTGCTCTTTAAATACCAATGAATAGCAAGTTTGGCTGATTCACTCCAATCTTGCCACCATTTCAAGAACCCTGGAAAAGTATTTGCAAGGTTCTTACCGTCTAAACCCCAAGCCCATGAGTCTACTGACCACCAAGGATCTGAATTCGATAATTTCCACTCTTCCCAAACTCGCTGTTCACTTGCATTGTAGCCTACCAGGAGAGTGGGAGAAACTTGAAAGCCTCGGATAAATGAAAGGAAGTAAGAAAAAGCTTCTAAAAAGTCCCGCGTTTCATCTACTGCAAAAGCCGTCTCATCAGTTCTTTCAAGTTTTCCTACATGAGTTATAGCATAGCCTCCTTGTGAGGTGAGGGAATTCAATATCTGACTTACTGTCTCAAGCTGATCTATCGTTACCCTCCACCCCCCAGCCTCAAAGACAACTCTTTCAATCGTAGTCTTGCTGGAATCTTCTTGGATAAATACTGATGTACAAGAACCAAATAGTTTATGAAAGTTGGTTAGGTGAAACTTTATATATGCCAAGCCATTTCCTGATCCTATGATGATAGGTTCTTTGGTTAGTCCCCAGACTTGCATTGAATGTTCGGTTTGATTTAACTTCTCGTTCACTCTCGAAACATAAACCTTAAGCCAACCTTCAGTCTCTGACAACTTGAGATCAGCTTCACCAGTATCGATTCTACCTAAGTTGTCGCTGGACATATGGAATTCAACTTGGGGGTAAGGGAACCATTTCAGGTAAACAGTACCGCTTCCTTTGGTGACTATATTCTGCTGCTCAACTTCCAGTTCTCCTTTGTAAAGTAGAATTGCTTGGTTAGGTTCTTCAAGTAAGTAAGCTGGTCTCAACGCAGGAGGAAGACTAGAAAACCAGTCCTGAAATTCCATAAGTCCACAAAGATTTTATGCTACATTGGCTAGCTTAGCGTATATACTGAGTTACCGGATTACATTAGCAGACATCATTTTTAAAGGTTTTGAGAAGCATTATCGCAATGCCAAAGTTTACACTCCAACATCCAAGCTTACAGTGCTTGTCATTTGCATAAAGTACAAACCACATGGTAAGACTACAGCATTGCTTTTTGGTCAATAAAAAAGCCCAGTCTCATAAAAGAGACTGAGCGTTACCTTTAGGCTAACCAACTGTGCATTTAAGTTAAATCGCCTTAAAGGTAAAGGGAGTTAATAACTGTTCAAAATCAATTAGGCTGCAGCTTGATCCAAGTTAACTTTGACGACTTTGTTCTTCTCTTCTTCAGCTTTAGGAAGTGTCAAATTCAAAATACCATCTTTGTATTCTGCTGTGACATTGGTATTTTGAATACGAGTGGGTAAAGGAATCACGCGCTGGAATTTACCGTAGTGGAATTCACTGCGGGTTACACCCTTTTCTTCAGTCTTGGTTTCTGACTTACGCTCACCTTTAATAGAAATAGCGTTTTGTGTGACTTGCACATCCAAGTCTTTAGCTTCTATTCCTGGAAGTTCTAGCTTGAGATGGAGAGCATCTGCTGTTTCTTGCAATTCAGCAGCAGGAACTCTTGTAAAGTTTCTTTCAACAACTGTTGTGGGTACGAGCATATCATCAAATAAACTGTTCATTTGACGTTGTAAGGAGTTCATTTCTTGCCAAGGGTTCCAACGAACTAATGCCATTGTTGTGTCTCCAATCAATAGGATTTTGTTTAATGAATTCAGCGTTTAACTTGCTTTGATTCTTATGTTATTGAACAATAAAGTGAGTGATAATCCGGTTTTTATCACCTGATAAATAATGATTACCGAACTTTGATGAAAGAAGTATAAAAAAGCGCATTTATAGCAGTTCTGGTGTTGCGTACACCACTCTTAGAGGGGTTTATAAATAAAAAATAAAGAAGTATGTAAGCGAACTCAAAGTTACATATGTTGAAGAAAACAGTGTGAGTATTGATGAGCGGATGCCATGAGCCGAAAGCCATATCCGACAGATGTCTCCGATGTTGAATGGCAGTTAATCAAGTCGATGATTCCAGGGGAACGCAAACGCGGGAAACGCCGTGAAGTAGATATGCGCTTCTGTTGTCAATGCGATTTTCTACATTAGAAGTGCAGGTTGCTCGTGGCGGATGATACCTCATGATTTCCCTGCGGATGGTTCTGTGACTCACTCTTTTTGAACAAGTACCGTTAAGCCTTCAGCAAACTGGGTAGGATTACTAGTTGCCAACTTTCTTACTAAAGATTTTGCTAGAAGACGCAATGCTCTATGGAAGATAGGAAGCTTTGGAAAAAATCCACTATAATTTTCTACAACCCTAAAGTTAGCTTGTCCTAAAAAATCTACAAAATTTTCATAATTATAAAATCTTATGTGAGGAAGATTCCAAGCTTTTGAGTTGGGAAAATAATTGAAAGTGTCTAAGTTGTTAGTCAGCAGAAATTTCAGACGACCAGCAATGGGAAAATGATTAGGGACAAGTGTTAAAAGATAGCCCCCAGGTACTAAAACTCGTTGAATTTCTGATAATAAATAAAGAGGGTCTAAAAGATGCTCAAAAACATCTTTACATAATGCAAAATCTACACTCTCGGTTTCTAAAGGAATCGGCTGCGTACACAAGTCCTCTACTTTGTAAACCTCATCAAATCCTTTTTCTTTTGCTTTTTCCAGGGCATAACTGCTGCCATCAACACCAATTAACTTACCAGAAATTTTAGACTTTAAATTACAAGAAAAATTTCCTGTACCACAACCAACATCCAATAAATTATGAATATCAATAGTTTTTAAAACTTCATTCCATACAGGAGAAAAATAATTGAAATCACTACTGAAACTATTGTCGATATTGTCAAGAAGCTCATTATTAAAATATTTATACTCCCTGATGGTATTTGATTTCTTGATTTCCATAGGAATAGTTTATGGTATAGAAGTTAAATTCATAGTAGCAAAATACCCTTTAATGAACCAACCCAGGCGTCATTTACATACTTCTTTATTTTTTATTTATAAACACCCTCTTATGGGCACGGCAAGCCGTGCCCCTACAATCCTGCTATATTGCACTCAATTGGATACTGGTTTTGCCGTCCTTTTTTAAGACTGCTTAAGAACGCCGCGCATTAATACAACACCATTCTTTGCGCTGCAACACGGTTGCAACAACCCACCCATGTTTTTCTAGGCTGTCGCAGACGGCTTTGGATTGCTCAACTAAAATGCCACTAAAAATACCCCAAGAGTTGGGTTTGGCGATGGGCAAAGCCCCGCCTCCGGCGATCGCACTCATTTGTGGAACCAACTTTATAATCACATCTGCCAAAATATTGCAGACGATACCATCGACTGGTTGCTCAATCAGTTTTGTCAAAACGTCTACACTTCCCTCAGCCACCACTAACCTTTCTGGACTTATAAGGTTGAGTGCGAGGTTTTCTGCGGTTGATTTTACCGCCAAAGGGTCAACATCTACTGCATAGACTTTCTTTGCTCCCAACAGCAGCGCCCCTATCGAAAGGATACCAGAACCACAACCAATATCCGCAATGACCACACCCTCTTCCAAGTTAGGAGGGTCAGTCAGCTGCATTTCCAATGATTCTAAGCACAGCTGTGTTGTGGCATGATCACCCGTGCCAAATGCTACACCAGGATCCATACGAAGAACTACGCGGTCAGAATTTTCTGGTACTGCTAGCCATGCGGGGTTAATCAGGAAGCGATCGCCTATCTCCTGGGGTTGCCAATATTGTTTCCAGCTCGTTGCCCAATCTTGCTCATCAATCAACTCCCGCTGTAGAGTTGGTATAGAAAGCCCCATAGAAAGAGCATCTTGACGCAGCCACTGTGAGAGTTCATCTAAAGAAGAAAGCTGCATTTGGAATTCGGGCAAATAACTCCGTATCAACAAGTTATTTCCTTTTCTTTCACTAGCTGTTCCGCGACAACCAACATTTCCCAGCCGCCAAAAGATGGAATCTTCTAGCTCTGGTTCACATAGAATTTGTAATTCCCACCAAGTGTTTGCCATAAATCAGAATTCACAATTCAGAATTCAGGAGCCAGAAGACACGGGAGTTATTTATTTCTTCTGACTTCTGACTCCTGAGTGCTGACTCCTATAGTGTTACCGTATATGCATCACGAATTCCAGGCACTTTGGTAATCTCAGACAAAATCCCATCAGGTAAGGGATCATCAAGGCTGAGAACCATCACCGCATCACCACGAACAATTTTGCGACCTACCTGCATACTGGCAATATTGACATTAAAACTACCAAGTAGGGAACCGAGTTTGCCAATAATCCCTGGCATATCACGGTGCAGGGTGAATAGCATATGTGGGCTAGGGGGAACGTTAATCGGGAAATCGTCTAAGTTGGTGAGGCGGATTTCCCCCCCGCCTAACAAAGCGCCCGTAACAGCATGAGTTCCCAAAGAACCTGTAGCTTCTAAATGCAGGGAACCTGCGTAGTCTTTAACCGCAGCATCCCGCGTTTCAATAACGCGAATTCCGCGCTCTTTTGCTTCAATGCTGGCGTTAACGTAATTCACCCGTTCCCGCAGGGCTTGGTAAAGTAGACCTTTGAGAGATGCTACTACCAAAGGCTGGCTCCTGTTTGTAGCCAGTTCGCCTTGCAGCCGGATATTGAGCAATTCCACTCGTCCACCAGCCAACTGTCCCACCAAGTTACCCAAGGTTTCCGCTAGCTGCATATAGGGTTTGAGTTCTTCTATGACATCGGGACTCAGTCCTGGAATATTCACCGCTGAACGCGCAGGAAGTCCCAGCAACACATCGCGAATTTGTTCAGCAACATCAATTGCCACATTAACTTGTGCTTCTGTTGTCGAAGCGCCCAAATGTGGGGTGAGAACAGCTTCTTTCCCCAGTGATCTTAATGAGGACTCGCCCAAGGGTTCTGTCTCATACACATCCAATGCCGCACCGCCAATTTTCCCTTCTTTAAGAGCGACTGCTAAAGCTTCTTCGTCAATGATCCCACCGCGAGCGCAGTTAATAATGCGGGCGGTGGGTTTCATTTTTGCCAATCTCTCGGTGTTAATTAAGTGGGTGGTTTCTGGAGTTTTGGGAATATGCAGCGTGATGTAGTCTGCTTGCTGTATCAATAAATCCAAATCTACTAATTGACAACCAATTTGTTCTGCTCTTTCAGTCGAGATGAAGGGGTCGAAAGCTAACAGTTTCATCCCCATTGCTTTGGCAACAGCAGCAACATGGGAGCCAATTTTACCTAAGCCTACAATACCCAGAGTTTTTTTGTATACTTCGGCTCCGACAAAACTTTTGCGATCCCACTCACCGCGTTTCACCGAAGCGTTGGCATCAGGGATGTGGCGAGACATAGACAGCATCATAGCTAGCGCGTGTTCGGCGGCGGCGATCGTGTTCCCCTCTGGAGAGTTGACGACCACAATTCCTTTGCGCGTGGCGGCGGGCACATCGACATTATCCACACCGACACCAGCACGACCGATGATTTTTAACTGCGTCCCAGCTTCAATAATTTCTTTGGTAACACGGGTACCAGAACGAATCATGAGCGCGTCGTACTCACCAATGATTTCTATGAGTTCGGCTGGTTTTAGATTTGTTTTGACATCTACAGTGGCGACTTGGGAGAGAATATCAATCCCAGCCTGGTCAATTGGATCGGAGACAAGAACTTTAGACATGATTAGCTGATGTTAAAGCTAGAGGTATTCCGGAACACGGACTTTTCAGTTTAGACTCAAACGCTTGCAATTTAGCAGAAATGATGACTTTTTATATGCAGTAAGTGATGGCTACGTCTGTTAATTATGATACTAGAGGGTTAATTGTTAGAACTGTGCAGCGATTCCTCCCATATCTAACGCCACTTACTCGGTAAATATAAACTATTAACAGTGCCAAAACCTATATCCAAAACCTAATATATTTGTGAAATTTTCTTAGGTTTAGCTCAAGATCTCAAAGATATGCAGGACAAATACACCGATTGTGGCGATCGCATGACTGCGGGGCTGAGTCCAGAGGACACGCACGCGAGCGTTTGCCCATCGCCCCGGAGCGCGGGTGAGGAACTTCAAACGATGGAAATTTAGATGACTCTGTTTTTGGAATCGAGAACTTTGAAGAAGTAGTTACTTAGGGAAGACGCAGATGAGTTCAATTATCAGACCCTAAACCATCAGGTGTGGTAATTTGCAACCAAAAAAACTATGTAAAGGGATAAACGAAAAGAATTATGGCAAATAAATCAGTTAAATCAAGTCCATTGAACCCTCTAGAAGAATTCCACAAGGCGGTCGCCCAAAAGGGACGGGTGAAAGCCTTAGCAGAAAAAATGGTGGAATTGCCTGCAAATGTGAACCCGCCTTTATTTGGCTCACAGATGCGGATTTGGAAGCAAGACCCTTCTGTGAAGGAACTCAATCTGCCAAGAACTGTTTACGTTCACACTCAAGTAAATGAAGGTCCCAGCGATTCGCAAATTACGATCCAGGGTGTTCAGCCTGTGACTCCAGATGCCAATCGCAATTTCCTGATTGAACCCACCAACGAGGAAGCGTTCGACGCGGTTCATACTTATACCATTGTTCGCCAAGTGCTGACAATGTACCAGCGAGTTTTGAACAAAAAGCTTGCTTGGCAGTGGAATACAAACGGCAATGAGGAAGCGATTCAAGTTTATCCCCATGCTGGAGAGACCGCGAATGCTTACTACAGCCGTGACGAAAAAGCCATAAAATTCTTCTTTTTCACTCCTGGAAACCCACAGGCAAACTCAAAAGTTTATACTTGCCGATCATTGGATGTTGTCGCCCATGAAACCGGACACGCGGTGCTGGACTCATTGAAGCCAAACTGGCTGTCATTTGATGCACCCGCACAAACAGGAGCGCTGCATGAGTCGTTCGGCGATCTGACTTCAATCTTCCTGCTGCTGTCCCAGCTGGATATGGTAGAGTATATTGTGGCGCAGACAAAGGCAGATTTACATCAAAAAAGCATACTCGCTGAGCTTGCCGAGGAATTTGGAGACGCTTTTCAACTTCCCGATGGGTTGCGCAATGCAGACAATAACCTGAAACTGAGCGAAGTTTCTAGCGAGGTGCATCAACTTTCCCAAGTATTTACTGGGGGAATATTCGATATTCTGGCAGATTTGTTTACCTCACGCCGCGATCCTCATGTCCGAGATTCCGCTGAAGTTTTGTATGAAGTTGGCAAATACATGGCTGGACTGACACTGCGTGCTATAACTCAGGCACCGGATACTAATGCCACTTTTGCAGATGTTGCCAACGCGATGATCGAAATAGCTGAGGCAGACGGAAACAAAGACTGTGTTCAGTTTATACGGAAACACTTTGAATTTCGCCAAGTATTGGGAGCAAACGCCATAGCTGGTCCTGTGGATCTATCCCAGTTTGGTCTATATGCCGATCGCCGTTGCTGTTGTGGTACGATGCAGCACCCACAATATATGCCTCATGTTTCTAAGTCAAATGGCAAGCGCCCTTGAGCAAGTTATTTTTGTTATTTCCGTAATTTCCGAAATATAGTGAGTTTAAAGTTGCAAAAATAACTTCTATTTATGTCAATCAAATTCATGCATAAAAGGTTGATAAGTACCTTGCTCATGACAACTATTGCACCCTTATCAATATCAGGTATTCCCGCACTAGCGATAGCACAAGAGATTGTTGCTCAAAAAATTGATTGCAAGAAAGCACTCACCACACCAGAAATGAAGTACTGTTCTCAGCAGTCGTATCAAGCAGCAGATAGACAACTTAATGAGGTGTATCAAAAAGTTATATCTAGCTTAAATGGTGAGCAGAAGGAAATACTGACTGCAGCACAGCAAACATGGATTAAGTTTCGCGATCGCAACTGTGATTTTGAAGTCTATGGCAACCGTGGTGGCACAGGTTATGAAATCTTTCGTAATGGATGCCTAGAACGCCTAACAACTCAACGTACAAAAGATTTACAGAATTATTTGTCTTCTCGGTAATCACAATTTCCCAAAATCGCTTGTCATAAAAGCGATTCAGAAACTTGATTTGAGTTCTTATATTTAGGGGCAGCCCTTTCAAGGTGACTCGTAAAATCTCTTTTTTCCTCTCTGTGGTCTCTGTGTCTCGGCGGTTTATTAAGTTATTAATTTAACCACATAGGCACTCCAGAACACAGAGTAAAGAGGTTAAAGAGGAATTCCTTGACCAAAATTTTTACCCACCTTGAAAGGGCTAATATTTAGGGTTTAGAGACTTGACAAATAAAATAAGTTATGTGTTAAAAGGTTTTGACTCTGTGACGGATTTGCTGGCATTCTTTTCCGTTTCTACTGCATAAGTTGATTTTGCTGACACCAATTAACAATACAGAAAGCTCTGATCAAAAGGCTTAACTGAACTTCAGCAAATCAAGTAGGTTATTTGTACAAAATTATACTTTTGTCAAAGCGTAAGTCCGAAATGCTGAAATCGATGATAGTAGATAAAACTAAGGAGAAAAACAATGGCTAAGATTACCATCAACGGTGTATCAATCGACCCAGATGCCCAGAAAAACGCGATGGGCGTTGCTGGTCTTATTAGTCCCGACAGTTCCAACTCAAACTATATTCTCATCCAAACGACTCAACCGCTGAACCGAGACCAGAAAAATCAGCTCGCAACGTTAGGCGTCGAAATCCTGGAGTTCGTACCAGAAAATACCTTCATCGCTCGTTATGAACCTGCTAATCTGGATGCTATCCGCAACTTGCCGTTTGTCGAGTGGGCGAACATCTATTTAGAGGGCTTCAAAATTCCACCTCAGCTGCGTACTGCAGAAGTCAATAAAAACACGAATAATCTACTTGCTCTGAGCGATGTAGAACCACCAATATTGCAGCAGCCAAAACGGGTGGAAGTGGTGTTTCATCATAATGTCTCAATTGACGACAATCTTCGCGATCGCGTTGCTGCTGCTGCTAGACTGAACCCTGAAGATTTGCAATTCAGTAATAACGCCGTAAAACTCACGGTTCAACCTCGCTATCTTGAGGACTTGGCAAAAATAGATGAGGTGCGACACATTGAAGAGTTTGTTCCACGCCAGCTTTTCAACAATGTGGCTCTCGGAATTATCAATGCCGAAAAGACACACACCACGGTCAATCTCCAAGGAGAAAATCAAGTTGTAGCAGTAGCCGACACTGGCTTCGACAAAGGTTCAACCACAGACGTTCATCCTGCCTTCACAGACAGAGTCGTCAAGCTTTACCCATTGGGACGGTCAACCGCAAATGATCCTAATGGACACGGTACCCACGTTGCAGGTTCCGTTCTTGGCGATGGCAAATCTGAGACAATGGGAGGTCCCATTCGGGGATCTGCTCCTAAAGCTAAGCTTGTGTTTCAGTCCGTTCTTGATCGCCAAGGAGGCTTGGGAGGGCTTCCTGACGACCTGAACAACTTATTCAAAGTCCCGTATGAAAATGATGGCGCTCGCGTTCATACGAATTCCTGGGGAGCTCCGACATTTGGGCGATATACTGTAGATTCTCAACAAGTAGACCAATTTGTCTGGGAGCATCGAGACATGGTGATCTGCTTTGCTGCAGGCAACGATGGCGTTGACATAAATGGCAACGGGGTGATCGATAATGGATCTATCGGCGCACCCGGAACGGCAAAGAATTGTATCACTGTTGGAGCCACGGAGAATAACAGACCAGAGCAATCCAAACCCTACAGCACTTTGGGTCGCTATAGAGTCGAGCCAATAGCCTCTGATGGGTGGTCCAACAACGCAGAAGGCATGGCGGCTTTCAGCAGCCGAGGACCAACTCGAAATGAGCGCATTAAGCCAGATGTTGTTGCTCCTGGAACTGCCATACTCTCGACTCGCTCAAGAGATGCGCAGCTCGATTCATTCTTTGGCACATCCACAGACCCCCTTTATGCCTTTCTGGCTGGTACTAGCATGGCTACACCACTGGTAGCTGGTTGCGCTGCGGTGGTGAGAGAGTATTTCCAAACCCAACAGAAGCACCAACCAACTGCAGCTTTGGTTAAGGCAATGCTGATCAACGGAGCTAAGGATATTGTCGGTCAATACGTTCCCTCGGAAACGGGAGAAATTCCCAACTTCTCAGAAGGATTTGGTCGAGTTGATTTAGCCGCTACAGTAGGACCAAGAGGCGATAACGAGCGGGTGATTTTCAAGGATGAAGCTACAGCATTGGATACTGGGGAAGAGGAAAAAACGGAAGTAGAAGTCAGCGAATCAGACTCCCTTGTGAAGGTAACATTGGTGTGGACCGATTTCCCTGGAGAAGCACTTCAGAATGATTTGGATTTGATTGTGCGAACTGCGGACGGACAGGAGAGACACGGAAATCTGCCGCCATCCTCGGCTGAGTTCGATCGCCGGAATAATGTTGAGCAGGTTGTCTTGACCGATGTACCTGCAGGGAAAGTTGAAATCGTGGTGCGTGCTCATCGAATTATAAATCCACAATCATATGCATTCGTTGTGCGAGTGTCTTAAATGATTTTAGGGTGGGCAGTGCTCACCCTGCTCGCTGGCTTCTTTTGGAATTAGCTAAACTTTCAGCCGTTTTATCGATAGCCTACCTGTTAAATGTGTGCATTGGTTGGACAAGCAAAAAAATCTAGCTTTGGTCAAATTTCAGGAACGATTTGGCTAAATAAACTTTCAAGAACAATCAATAAATTATTAACTTGACAAAAAATCCCCAACCTGTATGCGATATCTCCTGACTTTGTTTAGTGTTGATAAATATTTTTAAACTGTAGCAAAAGTTTACAATGAGCCAGCCGACGAATTCTGACTCAAATCAATCTCCTAAACCAGGTATTAACCAGCAGGCTAATGACTCAACCTTGGGTGGTGGGATGCAAGGTGTCAACGGTAATGATAATATCGTGATTCAAATTGTCAAATATGTTTGTAGTGGTGCTGGCGGATTGACAAGCCAGAAGCCGAGTGAAGATATTGAGCAGGCAATCTTAAATGCTACCAACCCCACACCTAAAACACGCATCGTGATGAATCAGTCAATTCCATCTGTGCCAGTGTGGAAGGGGCGAGATGAACTGCTGAAGGAATTACTAGCTAAGCTACTGTTGAAAAAAACCGAGTTTCTTGAAGAAAACTGGTTTCTAAAACCCCTCAAAGTATTAGCACTCATTGGGCAAGGGGGCATTGGTAAAACCAGTTTAGCTGTGAAACTGTTAGAGGTACTGGGTATTAATTTAGATGGAAGAGCTTTCCCGACCTCCGTTGGAAAGGGTAGAAATTTGGCAGACTGTCCTTATGAGCGCGTAATTTATTTCAAGGCACAAGAGGGGATAAGTTTTGATGATGTGGCTGAGTTTCTGTTAAAAGATGGGTTGAGTATTGAGACAACGGAAGTTTTGAACAAAGCTGATAACAAGATAGCGAAAATTATTGAGGGGTTGACGCAAACACGCTGTCTTGTGGTGCTCGATAACCTGGAAACTATTTTACATCCAGCCACCCATCCGCAAGTAGGACGGACTATTTCATCAGATTGGGGTAAATTACTAAATGCCCTAGTATATCAACAGCATAAATCTCAAACCATATTAACTAGTCGTGAAGTGCCAGCAGATCTGGCAGATAGACGCTATCAAGGTGTGGAACCAGATTCAGAGTTGGTGCATATCGAGACGCTGACAGGAGTGACAACTGAAGCGGCAATGGAGATTCTGCAACAGCGCCAACTGAAAGATAATTTGGCAGATTTGCAGTGGGTGTCTGAGCACGTTGGCGGTCATGTATTTTTGCTAACTCAACTGGCGAGCATTGGTAAGGGTAAGCCTGGATATCTCCGCAAGCATCCAGAATTGGTGACGAAAAAGGTTGAACCCATTCTTAGAGAACAACTGGCAAGGCAAAATGACGCTACACAAGATTTACTTCGTCGGATGTGTGTGTTGCGTGTGAGTATAGATATCCAAGGATTAACTTTCTTACGGTTACATACAGATCAATGGGATATATGTTTCCCATCTTTCTCGCCTTTCTCTCCTTTGATGATAGCAACAGATTTAGAAGAAACTGCTAATTTTACAGAGATAGAAATTAGTGAAACTGAAGCGAGTTTAAAGCAATTAGTTGATAGCAGTTTAGTACAGTGTCACTATGATGAACAAAAATGTAAGTTATTTTATGACTTACATCAGGTAGTCGTGGAGTTTTTGCGTTCAGAGTATAAAGACCAAATGTCTAATCTCTTTAAAATTGCTTATCATTTTTACATCTCTAGTTATGATTTTCATATATTTGGGAATAATGACAATAGTCCCCAAACGCCAGAAGATTTACAACCAGTTTTAGAAGCTCAATATTTTGCATTTCAGTTAAAAAAATATGACGATTCATTAAAATTATTGAGGAATGTACTGTTCAAATATTTCAGAAGATGGGGATACTGGAAGTTATTAAAAGAAAGGTGCGAGGAAATTATTCCTTATATTGATAAATTCCAATACTCTATTGTTCAGTTAGAAATTGGATATGCATATTTTCAACTTGGGGATTTAGATATAGCCAAAAATTCTTTTTATGAAATTGTGAATAGGGAACAAAAACGCGGTATTCAACAAGATTTAGCTTTATCTCTATATATGTTAGGAAATGTTGAATTGGAAATGAGAAATTTGGATGCAGCGGAGGTATGGTATCAAAAATCTTTGCAATTATGGGAAAAATTCTATAATCCCCTTAACATCACAATTATTTGGAGTTCACTAGGACATATCGAGAGCAATCGAGGAAATTTGGATAAAGCAGAGGAACTGTATCTACAAGCCTTGCAGTTAAGAGAAAAATTAGACAATCGTCCTGGTGAAGCAATTTCCTTGAGTTCATTAGGAGATATTCAGTGTCAAAGAGGAAACTTAAATGAAGCTGAGAGATTTTATGGACAAGCTTTAGAAATTTACACCGAATTAGGCGAGCAGTCTCGGATAGCAAGTCTATACGCTTCATTAGGATATCTAGAGCGCAAACGCAGCAACTGGGATGCGGCAAAAAAGCAATATGAGCGATCTCTAACATTGAGGACAAAATTAGGTGAGCGCACTGGCATAGCAACTTCAATTGGTTCTCTAGGAAGAATTGAACTCGATAGAGGCAATTTGGAAACAGCAGATAAGCACTTAAAAGACGCTTTGGTAAAGATGCAAGAACTAGGGTTAACTTGGCATATTGCTGAGACTAACTACTCTTTAGCACAGCTTGAGCGGCAACGCGGAAACACAGAACTTGCTCAACAGCATTACAACAGCGCCCATCAAAACTTTCAGGAATTGGGAGCTGTGAAGGATTTAGAGAGAATAGAGAGAGGGTGGAATCAGCCACCAAACACTTAATTTCGGTAGGTTCGCCGATTTTGAAAATATCCTTTTTACTCAATCTTCTTACCTTGTGGAACTAATGGAAAGCCCCCATTGAGATCACCAGATCACCAGTAATATGTCGGGAAATAGGGGCAGATATAACGTAGACACTGTTGGCGAAATATTTCTTAACATTGTCAAGCGATAAAAACTAAGCAATCTGGAAGAACCGTAAGTCCCAATGCTGCTGCTTTTATTTATTGTGGGATTGAGCCGAGATGGCTGCCGAAAAAGTGTCACTTTTCTGGAAACAGTCAGTATATACATTTGCGCCGTACTACATTTAGCGCTTCCGATGTCTGCTAGCTAACACCCGATCGCTAAGAGATTTTACGAACAAATAACCGAAAACTGGTAAAACGAGAAAAATCTGACATACTGACGGTAACGCTACCCCTTGTTCCGTCGAGTTTCGCTGTATGTCTGCACGCTCATACCTTACGTGATACCCAATGATCGAAAGTTGCTAAAACGGAAAAAACTGAGCCTGCTATCTCCAAGCGTAAGTCTCCAAATCAACGCGGATATGAGGATGTGCGTTCGCGTAGCGTGCCCAAAGGGCATTGGCACAGAGTGCCCGCAATCATGCGATCGCACAGGTGCCAGAAGGGAGGCGATTGCCCAAGGGGCAGAAGGGAGGCAATCGCGGGAATATCTCTTCCGCTGTTTGGTTAAAATAGAAAATTGACATCCTCCCCACGCCTAAAGGCGGGGGATTCCAGGAATCACTTCTTGGGTTTCCTCTTTCCACGACTCGGCTTGTTCTGAGGAATTTCTTCACCAGAATAGAGGTCGATGTCTCCAGAGGCGA
>Ga0209902_100925_pt1 | contig 20134 bp, 15 predicted proteins | sample FECB27metaG_FD_188304 | JGI IMG/M metagenome (GOLD analysis project Ga0209902, IMG submission 188304) | Cyanobacterial communities from the Joint Genome Institute, California, USA - FECB-27 (SPAdes) (version 2) | ecosystem: Environmental > Aquatic > Thermal springs > Hot (42-90C) > Microbial mats...
CTCCGGGCCGGGCTCGCGCAGTTCGAGGAACGCGATCCCGATCGCCGACAGGGCGGCGGCGGCGGGCACGAACACGCTCGTGGGATCGCTGTCGATCACGCCCTGGGAATCGCCGTTCGGCGACAGGCGGACTGCGGTGCGATCGGCGCCGATCTCGTCCGCCACCGTTTGCGTGACTTCGCTCAGCAGGCGGATGCGGTTTTCGGGGCTGCCGCCATAATCGTCGTCGCGGAAATTCGCGCCGTCGCGCAGGAACTGGTCGATCAGATAGCCATTGGCGGCATGCACCTGCACCCCGTCGAAACCCGCCGCGATCGCATTGCGGGTGGCGCGCACATAATCGTCGAGCAGGGCCGGGATCTCGTCGAGGCCAAGCGCCCGCGCTTCGACATAGGGTTGCTTACCGTCATAGGTGTAGGTCTTGCCCGGTGCCGTGGTGGGCGAGGACGAGACCGGCGCCGCGCCATTGTTGAAGCTGGGGTGGACGATGCGCCCCATATGCCAGAGCTGCGCGAAGATCCGCCCGCCCGCCTGGTGCACCGCTTCGGTCACCGGCTTCCAGGCCTCGGTCTGCGCGTCGCTCCACAGCCCCGGCGCGTAGGGAAAGCCCAGCCCCTGCTGGCTGATGCCGGTCGCTTCGGTCAGGATCAGCCCTGCGCTGGCCCGCTGCGCGTAATAGACCGCCATCATCTCCGACGGCACATGCGCGCGGCTCGACCGGCCGCGCGTCAGCGGCGCCATGAAGATACGATTTGGCGCTTCGATCGCACCGATCCGGATGGGGTCGAAAAGGCTTGGCATGCCGGTTCCTCTTTAAACGGGACGGGGTGGAGATAGGGCGTTAAGGGGCGCCATGCATCAGGCCGATCCTCCAAATTTGTCCGCCGCGACGCCAGCCGCCGCCACGCCGCGTTTCGCGTTCGCGGCGCTGCTCGGCAGCAATCTCTGTCTCTCCTTCGGGCCGATGCTGGTGCGCATGGCCGATGTCGGGCCGGTCGCCGCGGGCTTCTGGCGCGTTGCGCTGGCGGTGCCGTTCCTGCTGATCCTGCTCGGCTTCTCGCGCGAGCGCATCGGGCGGCTCGGTCCGGGCCTGTGGCTGACGCTGGCGATCGCCGGCCTGTTCTTCGCGCTCGACCTGGGTGCCTGGCATCTGGGCATCCTCCAGACCAAGCTCGCGAATGCGACCCTGTTCGGGAACGTCAGTATCCTGTTGTTCCCCATCTATGGCTTCATCGTCGCACGGGCATTGCCGAATCGCAGCCAGACGGTGGCGCTGCTGCTCGCGGCGTTCGGCGCGGCGCTGCTGATGGGGCGCTCCTATGAATTGTCGCGCGAAAATCTGGTGGGCGATCTGCTCTGCCTGCTCGCGGGTGTGCTCTACACCGGATATCTGATCGCGATGATCAGGGCGCGGGACTCGCTGGCCCCATGGACTGCGCTGATCCTGTCGACGATCGCCGCGGTCCTGCCGTTGCTGGGGCTGGCGGCGCTGATGGGCGAGACGATCATGCCGACCGACTGGACGCCGCTGATCCTGCTCGCGCTGGTCAGCCAGGTGATCGGTCAGGGCCTGCTCACCTATGCGATGGTGCATTTCCAGCCGATCGTGATCGGCCTGGTCCTGCTGGTCCAGCCCGTCATGGCGGCGACGATCGGCTGGCTGGTCTATGGCGAGCGCCTGGGGCTGCTCGATCTTGTCGGCGCCATCGCGGTCGCCGTCGCACTGGTGCTGGTCAGGCGTTCGTAACGCCGTCGGCGCGCGTCTATCGACCGGGCCAGCCGGACCGTTCGAGCGTATCGGCCAGGGCGTCGAAATCCTCATGGCCGATATAGGCCTGTGCCGAGACCCGGATGAGCAGCCTCTGTTCGAAGGCTGCGCAATAGAGCTGGATGCGGTCGCGGTCCCAGAGCGTCCGGCGCAGTGCGAGCGCATCATCGAGTGTCGCGGCGCGGCGCTGCGGCAGGATGAAGCTGCGCATCATCGCCGGGCTGGCGTCCGGGCCGACCGGGATCGCGCCGATACGCGCCAGACGTTCGCTGCCATGGGACACGAGTTCGCGGCAATATGCGCGCAGCGCGTCGGGGCCGAGCGCCTCGAAGAAATCGATCGCGGCGGGGACGGCGGCCCAGCCGGAATAATCGCGCGTCCCGACATAGTCGAAAACCCGCGGGAAACCCAGAAAGCCGAAATGGCTGGTGACTGGCGGAAACGGCCGGAACGGCGCGCGGGGCGAGCAATGGAGCAGCGCCGTGCCGCGCGGCGCGTACAGCCATTTATGCGCGTTGGTCACATACCAGTCGGCACCGATCGCCGACAGGTCGATATCGAGCTGGCCGATCGCATGGGCGCCATCGGCCAGCACCGGGACGCCGCGGTCGTGAAGCGCGGCGACGATCTCCGCCATCGGCAGGACGAGCGCCGTCGGCGAGGTGATATGATCGATGATCGCGAGCGCCACATTGCCGCTCGCCGCTTCGGCGATCCGCGCCGGAACCTCCGCGGTATCAAGCGGGATCGGCAGGTCGACGAGGCGCGGGCGGGCGCCGGTCTCGGCGCAGCGGCGTTCGACTGCCAGCCGCACCGCATTATATTGATGGCTGGTGATCAGGATCTCGTCGCCGGATTTCAGCGGCGCGGAACGCAGCACTGCCTCGATGCCGGTGGTGGCGTTCTCGGCGAGCGCGCAATCGGCCGCATCGGCGCCGGCAAAGGCGGCGAGCCGGGCGGCGGCGTTGCGGATCGTCGTCGCGCCATCGCCCGGCGTGACCTCATGCTCGAAAAACTGATCGGGCCGGGATTCGATATGGCGACGAAGCGCGTCCTGCGCCTCGAACACGGCCTTCGGGCATGCGCCGAAGGACCCGTGGTTGAGGAAAGTGGCGTCGTCGTCGAGCAACCAGTGCCGGCGCTGCGCGCGCCCGAAGCGCTTGGTATCGATCGAAAGTGTCATCCGATCTGCTTTGCTTCAACGGACCGGTGGCCCTGCGATCGCCGTCGCGCCGATATGGTTCAGGCGGCCGGATCGGCCGCCTGAACCATCGGGATCAATAGCCGGATTCGGCCGAGATCATGCAGTAGAGCATGGCGATCGAAAGCAACGTGTTGGTGCGCGAGAACATCATCGCGCGCGTCGCCGCCTTCGCCTTGGTGGCGTCGTCGGCCTCGACCAGACCAAGCGCCTTCTGCTGCGCGGGCCAGATCACGAACCACACGTTGAACGCCATGATCAGCGCCAGCCACATGCCGATGCCGATGGTGCGGAACGGCGATTGCAGCATGAACGCCTGGTGCGCGTAACCCGCCTGGATCGCGACGATCAGGCCGGTCGCGACGGTCGCGGCGGCGCCCCAGCGGAACCAGAACAAGGCGACGGGCGCGATGTACTTGGACACGCCCGGCTTCAGCTCGGCCGGCACCTTGGGCATGGTCGGGATCTGGGTGAAGTTGAAATAATAGAGATGGCCGATCCACATGATGCCGCAGATCACGTGCAGGAAACGCCAGAAGAAATTATTGTCGTACATGCCCTGTACGCCGAACACGACGACCAGCATCAGCACTACGCCGACGGCGAGCACCGCGTAGAGGTTTGCGAAGAATTTTGCCATTAGGACCGTCCCCCTTTGTTCCGTCCGCGTAATGCGATCGTGGTTATCATGGCCGAGTCGCGGTGTCACGGCCTTGCGGCTGCGCGAAGCGGGGCGCATGAGGCGTGGCTGAGGAGATAGAAATGGTCGCGCTTCCCCCCGATCCGACACTCGACGAAGTCCGAATTGCGCTGGCCGCAGCGGTGCCGGCGCACGCCGGATTCGACGGGTGGGGCCCGGACGCATTGGCACGCGCCGCAGAAGAGGTCGGCGTTGATCGCGACATAGCATCGCTCGCCTTTGCGGGCGGCGCGGTCGACATGATCGATGCCTGGTTCGGCGCGGTCGACCTGGCGATGGCGGATGCGCTGCCGACCGCCACGCTCGCGAGCATGAAGATCCGCGATCGGATCGCGGCGCTGGTGATGGCGCGGATCGCGGCGGTGGCGCCGCACCGCGACGCGCTGCGCCGCGCGCTCGCCATCCTCGCCATGCCGGCCAATCTGGGACGCGGCATGCAGCTTGGCTGGCGCGCAGCGGACGCGATGTGGCGCCTGGCCGGCGACACGGCGACCGACTATAATCATTACAGCAAGCGTGCGATCCTGTCCGGCGTCTATGGCGGGACGCTGCTGGTCATGCTGGACGACGAAACCGCCGACCTGGCCGAGACGCGCGGCTTTCTCGATCGCCGCATCGACGGAATCATGCGCTTCGAGCGGGGCAAGGCGCAACTGCTTGCCCGGCGCGATCATATGCCGAGCCTTTCGCGCTTCATCGGACGGCTGCGCTATCCGGCAGTCTAGCTTGGGGCTGGCCTTCATGCTTCGTTATTGATAATCAGTCGCAAAGCTCTGTTGGACGGACTCTCCTTGCGACTCGATCAATTGCCCCTGCGCGAGCGCGCGCACATCGCCGACATAGACTGGAATGCCCTGTCCGCCGCGGAAGCGCGGCGCCTGCAGGAATTCGGCTTCGGTGAAGGCGTGCCGATCGAGGTGTGGCATCGCAGCGGCCTGTTCGGCCGTGGTCCGGTCGCATGCCGGGTCGGCCGCATGACGGTCGCGATCCGGCGCAGCAATGCCGCGGCGATCTCGGTGGTGCGGCAGGGCGAAGCATGAACCCCGCACCGCTCGTCGCGCTGGTCGGCAACCCCAATGCCGGCAAATCCGCGCTGTTCAACGCGCTCACCGGCGCGCGCCAGAAGGTGGGCAATTATCCCGGCGTCACCGTCGAACGGAAATCCGGGCGCATGTCGCTGTCCGACGGGCGCCCGGTCGAACTGGTCGACCTGCCCGGCACCTACAGCCTGACGCCGTCCAGCCCCGACGAGGCGGTGACGCGCGATGTGGTGATGGGCGCGCAGGAGGGTGAGCGCCGGCCATCCGCGCTGATCGTCGTCGTCGATGCCGGCAATCTCGACAATCACCTGCGCTTCGCGCTGCAGCTCATCGCGCTCGGCCTGCCCGTCGTCGTCGCGCTCAACATGGTCGACATGGCGGAGCGCGACGGTCTGGTGATCGACGCGCAGGCATTGTCGCGCGAACTGGGCGTGCCCGTGATCGCGACGGTTGCGGTCCGCAGGCGCGGCATCGACGAACTGCGCGATGCGCTGGGCGGCATATTGGGCGACGGCGCCGAACGGCCGGTCGAGGCCGCCGAGCCGGAGGATATCGTGTCGCTCCAGCGTCGCGCGCGCAGTATCTCGGTCGCCGCCACGGTCTCCGAGAAACCGGTGCGCCGGATCACCCATCTGATCGATTCGGTGGTGCTTCATCCGGTCGCCGGCCTGGCGATCCTGATCCTGCTGTTCTTCGTCATGTTCCAGGCGGTCTTCGCCTGGTCGGAGGCGCCGATCGGCTGGATCGAGGACAGTTTCGCCGCCGCGCAGGGCTGGGTGACGGCAACGCTGCCCGACGGCTTCCTGCGTTCGCTGATCGTCGACGGCATCATCGCCGGCGTCGGTTCGGTCGTGGTGTTCCTGCCGCAGATCCTGATCCTGTTCTTCTTCATCCTGCTGCTCGAGGCATCGGGCTATATGGCGCGCGCGGCCTTCCTGATGGATCGGCTGATGGCGGGCGTGGGCCTGAACGGCCGCGCCTTCATTCCGCTGCTCTCGTCCTTCGCCTGCGCCATTCCCGGCATCATGGCGACGCGCACGATCGACGATCCCAAGCAGCGGCTGACCACCATATTGATCGCGCCGCTGATGACCTGCTCCGCGCGTCTGCCCGTCTATTCGGTGATCATCGGGGCGTTCATTCCGGCACGCGATCTGGGTTACGGCGTCGGCCTTCAAGGGCTGGTCTGGTTCGGCCTGTATCTGGTCGGCATATTGGGCGCGGTGCTGGCGGCGTTCGTGCTGCGCAAGACGGTCGCGCGCGGCGCCGCGGGCGGCTTCATGATGGAATTGCCGCGCTATCAGATGCCCAATCTCGCCGATGTCGCGATCGGCCTGTGGCAGCGGGCCTGGGTGTTCCTGCGCCGCGCCGGCACCATCATCATGATGGTCACCATCGCGCTGTGGCTGCTGCTGAGCTTCCCGGTCGCGCCGGAGGGGCGCAGCCAGGTGGAATATTCGGTCGCGGGCCGGATCGCTTCGGGGCTGGAGGTCGTCGTCCGCCCGATCGGCTTCAATCATGAAATGGCGCTGGCGGTGATCCCGGCCATGGCCGCGCGCGAGGTCGCGGTCTCCGCGCTCGCCACCGTCTATTCGATCGAGAGCGACGACGAGGCGGAGACCGAACGGTCGCTCGGCACGCAATTGCAGGGCCGCTGGTCGCTGCCCACCGCGCTTGCCTTCCTGATGTGGTTCGTCTTCGCGCCGCAATGCCTGTCGACCATCGCGGTGATCCGCCGCGAAACCAATGGCTGGAAATGGCCGATGTTCGCTTTGGGCTATTTGTTCGCGCTGGCGTACCTTGCCGCCGGGGCCACTTTCTGGTTAGCCACGGCGCTCGATCTATAGGAGAGTCTCATGGCGGGCAGCGTCAACAAGGTTATTTTGGTCGGCAATCTCGGCGCCGATCCCGAGGCGCGTTCGCTGAACAATGGCGGCGAAGTGGTCAACCTGTCGGTGGCGACGTCCGAGCGCTGGAACGACCGCGACGGCAACCGCCAGGAAAAGACGGAATGGCATCGCGTCGTGATCTTCAACGAGAATCTCGGCAAGATCGCCAAGCAATATCTGCGCAAGGGCTCGAGCGTCTATCTGGAGGGCCAGATCCAGACGCGCAAATGGCAGGACAATAACGGCCAGGACAAATATTCGACCGAAGTGGTGCTCCAGCGCTTCCGCGGCGAACTCGTCCTGCTCGGCGGCCGTGACGAAGGCGGCGCCGGCGGTGGTTTCGGCGGCGGCGGCAGCGGCGGGGGCGGTGGTTCCGGCTTCGGCGGTGGCGGCGGCGGTGGCCGTTCGAACGACGGCTGGGGCGGCGGCGGTTCGTCGGGTGGCGGCTATGGCGGCGGCGGCTCGGGTTCGTCCGGCGGCGGGCGCAGCAGCCCGTCGACCTTCGACAATGATCTGGACGACGACGTTCCGTTCTGAACCGAACGACCGGAGGGGAAGGAGGCTTACTTCTTCCCCTTCTCCAGCGCCTGTTTCAGCCCGGCGAGCGCACCGAATGCGCCGGCTTCCTCTTCCTTCAGCACGCCCGCTTCGCGCAGCACCGCGTCTGCGCCGGGTGCGCGCGGGAACGGATCGAGCGCAAGGGCGAGCGTCTGTGCCAGCGCCTCGCCCAGATCGATCGCCTGGCCGTCATAGCCGATGACGTCGCAATCGGCGGACGACAGCTCGATCTCCTCGGCATCGGATGCCAGCGCGGCCTCCTCGACGAACAGCAATTCGAACGGCTCGTCGATCGCTGCGGGCACCGGCTGGCCGGTGACGACACAGTTCTGCACCACCCGCGCCTCGATCCGCCCGCTGGCGCGGATGCCCGCCGCGCTCCGCGTGATGGCCGCCGTGCCGGCAAGGCCATCCAGCGCCTGAAGGTCGAATCTCCGCGCCAGCGCCGCGCGTTCGTCTTCATTCGCCTCGATCCGGACGTCGCGCGCACGATCGCCGATCTCGTCCCGGCGAAAGGTCCTGCTGAACTCGACCGCGCTCATGGCCGCGGCAGAGCGCCCGCGAGCAGCGCGTCCATCGTGACGGCTTCCGCCGCTTCGGCGATCGCGCGCATCCGCGTCGCTGCGTTCGCCACCGCATTCTGGCTGGGCGGCGCGCTGCGATACAGATTGCGCGTCAGCGCCTCGATCAGGTCGCTCTTGCCGGTCAGCGCCTCGCGATAGGCGGTCAGTCGCCCGCCGAGCGCGCTCATCATCCTGCCGATATGCTTGCCGACGACGACGTCGCCGATCCCTTCCTGGCGAAGTTGGCCGTCCATGTCGTCGATGAAGCTTTCGGTCAGCAGGGCGGCCTTTGCGGCGCCGTCCTGGCCTTCGCGCTCCAGACGGACCAGCGCGATCGACAGGATCGCGGCGACCATGTCGAACCGTCCGTCGATCGTGTCGGCGACGCCGCCTTCGATATACCAATAGGGATTTCGCGCTTCCGCGACGATGGCTGCGTAGAGCGGCGCAAGCGCGTCGCGCCCGCTATTGCGGTTGAACAGGCGGCTGAGGAACGACACGCGCTCGGAAACTCCCATGGTTCGTGCCCTTGCCGGGCGGCATCCGACCGCATATTGAGGCAGCGGACGCGGCTTGCAATGGCGTGCGTCCGCGTGGCGCGCAAGGAGAAGGCTGGATGGCGGTGTTGAACAGGCAGGGGCTGACGGCGGCGGCAGCCGTTGTGGCGCTGCTCATGGCGGGCGGTTGCACCCGCGTCCGCGGCCATCAGGGCTATATCGTCGATCAAGTGCTGGTCGATGGGATCCAGCCGGGCGTCGACAATCGCGACTCGGTTCAGGCCACGCTGGGCGGTCCGACCTTTGTCGGCCAGTTCGACCAGAACGACTGGTATTACGTCTCGCGCCAGACGCGTCAGCTCGCCTTCGCGCAGCCCAGGCCGACCGAGCAGACGATCCTCCATGTCCGTTTCGACAAGGCGGGCAATGTCACCGCGGTCGACAGGGCGGGGCTGGAAAAGGTCGTGTCGATCTCGCCGATGGGCGACAAGACGCCGACGCTCGGCCGTCATCGCGGCTTCTTCCAGGAACTGTTCGGCAATATCGGCGCGGTCGGTGTGCCGGGTGCGGGTGGCGCGCCGCAATAATCCGATTCGCGTGTGACGCCGCATGCGCCGCCCCGGCCATTGCCGGAGCGGCGTAAGCCGGGTCGCGTCAGCTCGCGATATCGCTCGCCGCAAGCACCGCCAGCGTCACCAGATCCGACGCGGTCGACGACATGGTCGCGACCTGGACTGGCTTGTCGAGGCCGATCAGCATCGGGCCGATCACATGGTCGCCGCCCAGCTCGCGCAGCAGCTTGGCCGACAGGTTTGCCGATTGCAGGCCGGGCATGATCAGCACGTTGGCGGGCGCCGACAGGCGGCTGAACGGATAGTTCTTCATCACCTTGGCATTCAGCGCCACGTCGGGCGCCATTTCGCCCTCATATTCGAAGCTTACCCGACGCGCGTCGAGGATCGCCACTGCGGCGCGGAGATTCTCCAGCCAGTTGCCCGGCGGATTGCCGAAGGTGGAATAGGAGAGGAAGGCGACGCGCGGCTCGTGGCCCATCTTGCGCGCGACCGCGGCCGTGCCCTCGGCGATGTCGGCCAGTTCCTCGGCGGTCGGGCGTTCGTTGACCGTGGTGTCGGCCATGAACACGGTGTGCGTCTGCCCGACGAGCACATGGATGCCGAACGGCGTCGCGCCCGCCTTGGGGTCGATCACCTTGCGCAGCTCGCGCATCGTCTGCGCATATGTGCGGGTGGTGCCGGTGATCATCGCATCGGCCTCACCCAGCGTCAGCAGCATCGCGCCGAAGATGTTGCGGTCGCGATTGACCATCCGCTCGACCTCGCGCCGCAGATAGCCGCGCCGCTGCAGCCGTTCGTACAGATGGTCGACCATCTTCGGCACCAGCGGCGAATTGACGCTGTTGTGCACTTCGAAGCTGTCGGGATCGTCGACGCCCATCGCGCGCAGCCGGTCGCGGACATGCTCGCGGCCGACCAGCACGGGAATGCCGTAGCCGCCATCCCGGAACTGGATCGCGGCGCGCAGCACCGTCTCTTCCTCGCCTTCGGCGAACAGCACCCGCTTCGGTCGCGCGCGCGCCGCTTCATAGGCGAGCGTCAGCACCGATGTGGTCGGGTTGAGCCGCGCGCGCAGCGACTGGCGATAGGCGGCCATGTCCAGGATCGGCTTTTGCGCCACGCCCGAATCCATCGCCGCCTGCGCGACCGCGGCGGGCACGATCTCCATCAGGCGCGGGTCGAACGGCGCGGGGATGATATAGTCGGGACCGAAGCTGTGGGCGAGGCCGCCATAGGCCAGCGCGACTTCCTCGGGCACCTGCTGGCGCGCGAGTTCGGCCAGCGCCTCTGCGGCGGCGATCTTCATCTCCTCGTTGATCGCGGTCGCGCGCACATCGAGCGCGCCGCGGAAGATGAAGGGGAAGCCGAGCACGTTGTTCACCTGGTTCGGATAGTCCGAACGGCCGGTGGCGATGATGGCATCGGGCCGTGCGGCCTTCGCCGCGGGCGGGGTGATCTCGGGGTCGGGGTTGGCCATGGCGAAGATGATCGGCCGCGGCGCCATCTTCATCACCATTTCGGGTTTCAGCGCGTCCGCGGCGGACAGGCCCAGGAAGATGTCGGCGCCGTCCAGCGCCTCGGTCAGCGTGCGGCGGTCGGTCTTTGCGGCATGGGCGGATTTCCACTGGTCCATGCCGTCTTCGCGGCCCTGATAGATCACGCCCTGGCGATCGCACATCAGCACATTGTCGTGCGGCACGCCCATCGCCTTGATCAGTTCGGTGCACGCGATCGCCGCGGCGCCCGCGCCGTTCACGACCACCTTGACGTCCTTGATCGACCGGTCGGTCAGGTAGCAGGCGTTGATCAGTCCGGCGGCGGTGATGATCGCGGTGCCATGCTGGTCGTCATGCATCACCGGGATGTTCATCCGCTCCTTCAGAGCCTGTTCGATGATGAAGCATTCCGGGGCCTTGATGTCCTCCAGATTGATGCCGCCGAAGCTGGGTTCGAGCAGCGCGACCGCGTTGATGAAGGCGTCGGGATCCTCGGTCGCCAGTTCCAGGTCGATCGAATCGACGTCGGCGAAACGCTTGAACAGCACCGCCTTGCCTTCCATCACCGGCTTCGATGCGAGTGCGCCGAGATTGCCCATGCCCAGGATCGCGGTGCCGTTGGAGATCACCGCGACCAGATTGCCCTTGGCGGTATAGTCATAGGCGGTCGAGGGATCGTCGGCGATCGCCCGCACCGGAACGGCGACGCCCGGCGAATAGGCAAGGCTCAGGTCGCGCTGCGTCGCCATCGGCTTGGACGCGATGATCTCGATCTTTCCCGGCCGGCCATAGGAGTGGAAGAGCAGAGCCTCTGCTTCCGAGAATTTGACGTTGCTGCCTTCGCTCATGCCCTGCCTTCCGTTCATTCATCCATCCACGAGTGCCATAGAACGTGATTCCCTGCGGCGAAAGCGCTTCGGCACCTTCCGCGAAACACGGATCGTGCTTTCCATGGACAGTCATTTCCGGACCGGCCCGATTTCGTCGGGGTCGATGAAAAGCGGCTTTGGCAAAGCGGCATGGAGCCGGTATCAGCGGCGGTTCGCATGACCAAGAACCCCGCCCCCACCGCCGGCCAGCCCACCCCGATGATGGCGCAATATCTGGCGCTCAAGGCGGAGGCGACGGATTGCCTGCTCTTCTACCGGATGGGCGATTTCTTCGAATTGTTCTTCGACGATGCGAAGATCGCGGCGGCCGCGCTCGATATCGCGCTCACCGCGCGCGGCGAACATGACGGACGGCCGATCCCGATGTGCGGCGTGCCCGCGCATTCGGCGGAGGCCTATCTCGCGCGGTTGATCAAGGCGGGCCACCGCGTCGCGCTCGCCGATCAGGTGGAGACGCCGGAACAGGCGAAGAAGCGCGGCGGATCCAAGGCGCTGGTCGGCCGCGCGATCATCCGCGTGGTGACCGCAGGCACGCTGACCGAAGAGACGTTGCTCGATGCGCGTGCCGCCAACTGGCTGGTCGCGCTGGGCGAGGCGGGCGGCGCGCTCGGGCTGGCTGCCGCCGACATCTCGACGGGGCGTTTCGAGGTGACCGAGGTCGCGCCCGAAAGTCTGGGGGCGGAGCTGGCGCGGCTCGGCGCCGCCGAGATCATCGTGTCCGAAAGCGCCGATCACTGGCCGGACGGCGCATTTTCCCGCCCGCGCGGCGATTTCGACAGCGTGCGCGGCGAGGGCCGGCTGAAATCGCTGTTCGGCGTCGCCACGCTCGACGGATTCGGCGCCTTCGGACGCGCAGAGCTGGCGGCGGCCGGCGGCCTCGTCGCCTATCTCGACCATGCGGGCAAGGGCAGCCTGCCCTTCCTTCAGGCGCCGCTGCGTCGCGCGCCGACCCAGCATATGATGATCGACGCGGCGACGCGCGAAAGCCTGGAACTGACCCAGGCGCAGGGCGGCGGCCGCGCCGGCAGCCTGCTCGATACGCTCGACCGGACGGTGACGGGCGCCGGCGCGCGCCTGCTCGCCGCCGATCTCGGCGCGCCGCTGGCCGAACGCGGGCTGATCGAGGCGCGGCACGATCTGGTGTCCTTCTGGTTCGGCGATGCGAACGAGCGGGACGGGCTGCGCGCCGCGCTCAAGGCTTTGCCGGATGTCGGCCGCGCTCTCGGCCGCCTGGTCGCGGGCCGTGGCGGGCCGCGCGATCTGGGCCAGTTGCGCGACGGGCTGGGCGAAGCGCGGATGCTGCGCGAGCGGCTGGCGCGGCTGGGCGACCTGCCGCCGCTGCTGGGGGATCTGCTGCCGCGGCTCGATGGCCATGGCGCGCTGGTCGAGCATCTGTCGCGCGCGCTGGTTCCCGCTCCGCCGATAGACGCGGCGCAGGGCGGCTATATCGCCGAAGGCTATGACGCCGCACTGGACGAATTGCGCGGGATCGGCGGCGACGGCCGCCGCGCGATCGCTGCGCTCGAAGCGCGCTTCCGCGTGCAGACCGGCATCTCCACGCTCAAGATCCGCCACAATGGCGTGCTGGGCTATCATGTAGAGGTGCCCGCAAAGTCGGCCGATGCGCTCATGGCGCCCGATTCGGGCTTCACCCATCGCCAGAGCCTGGCCGGGGTCGTGCGCTTCAACGCGCCGGAGCTTCACGAACAGGCGCTGCGCGTCACCCAGGCCGGCGGGCATGCGCTCGCTGCCGAGGCCGCGCATCTCGAAGCGCTGACCGAGGAGGCGTTGGAACGCCGCGATGCGATCGCCGCGACCGCCGACGCGCTGGCGCGGCTCGATGTCGGTGCGGCGCTGGCCGAGCGTGCGGCGGAGGGCGGATGGACGCGGCCGGTGCTGGTCGATCATCCCTGCCTGGAGATCGAGGGCGGGCGCCATCCGGTCGTCGAGGCCGCGGTCGCGCGCAGTGGCGAGCGGTTCGTCGCCAATGACTGCCGCCTGTCGGAAACCGAGCGCGTCTGGCTGGTCACCGGCCCGAACATGGGCGGTAAATCGACCTTCCTGCGCCAGAACGCATTGATCGCGGTGCTGGCGCAGGCGGGCAGCTTCGTGCCTGCGGCGACGGCGCGGCTGGGGCTGGTCGACCGGCTGTTCAGCCGGGTCGGCGCGTCGGACAATCTCGCGCGCGGGCGCTCCACTTTCATGGTCGAGATGGTCGAGACCGCGGCGATCCTGGCACAGGCGACGCCGCGCAGCTTCGTCATCCTCGACGAGGTCGGGCGCGGCACCTCCACTTATGACGGCCTTGCAATCGCCTGGGCGGTGGTGGAGGCGGTGCACGAGGTCAATCGCTGCCGCTGCCTGTTCGCCACCCATTATCACGAGCTGACCCGGCTGGCCGAACGGCTCGACGCGCTCTCGCTTCATCATGTTCGCGCGCGCGAGTGGAAGGGCGATCTGGTGCTGCTCCACGAGCTCGCCTCCGGCCCCGCCGATCGCAGCTATGGCCTTGCGGTCGCCAAGCTGGCCGGACTGCCGCCGGCGGTGCTGTCGCGCGCATCGTCGGTGCTCAAGAAGCTGGAGGCCGGCCGTGCGCAGACCGGCGGGCTGGCGGCGGGGCTCGACGATCTGCCGCTGTTCGCCGCCATGGCCGCCGTGCCGGAGGAAGCACGCGATTCGCTGCGCGACGCGCTGGCGGCGATCGATGCCGACGCACTCAGCCCGCGCGATGCGCTCGATGCGCTGTACAGGCTCAAGCGGCTGGCGGAGGAGAATGGTTGATGGTATGACTTGGTCATACCATGGAGGCGATATGGGCGCGGTACGGAAGATCAGCATTGCCCTGACCGAAGAGCTTGCCGCCGATGTCGAGCGTGCCGTCGAAAGTGGCGATTACGCTAGCAGCAGCGAAGTCATCCGCGATGCGCTCCGTGCCTGGCGCAACGATCGGGCCGTCAAACTCGCCGAATTGCGGAAACTGGTCGAGGAGGGCCTGGCCAGCGGGCCATCGCTACCGGTCAGTGACGACTGGTTCGAAGACATAGTTCGAAGGGGCAAGGCCCGGTTGGCCGAAGAGCGCTGAGGTTCGCGGTGGAGCTCCACTATCGAGCAAGCGCGGACGAGGATTTGCTCGGCATCTATCTGAGCATCGCAAGGGACCACGAGCCGACGGCCGACCGGTTCATCGCGCGAATCCGTAGCGCGATCATGCGCCTGGCAATTTACCCGCACAGCGCGCCAGCCCGACCCGAATTGGGTGAGGGCATAAGAAGCCTGGTTGTCGGGGCATATCTGGTGCTCCACCGGGTCGACCCTGACGAAGTCGTCATCGTCCGCGTCATTCATGCCGCGCGTGATATCGGCGCGACGATCGACGCCGACGCGTGACGAACCGTCCTCCAGTCCCTATCTGACGATCATGCCCGCGCGTTTCGACAGCCTGCCCAACCGACGCCGCATCGTCGATCGACGTGCGCTCGCCGATGCGTTGGCGGCGCTGCCGGAAACGGGTGGCGCGGCGGTGCAGCGGCCCGCGATGGTCGCGTTGCTGCGCGAGGCGCTCGACGCCGGCCGCGCGGAGATTGCGCGGCGCCTGCGGGAACATCCGTCGCGCGGCAGCGAGGCCGCGTCCGCCCAGGCGTTCCTGACCGACCAGATCCTGCGGCTGATCTTCGATTTCACCACCCAGCGCCTCTATCCGATCAACAATCCCACCGCGTCGGAGCGATTGGCGCTACTGGCGGTCGGCGGTTACGGTCGCGGCGAGATGGCGCCCTTCTCCGACGTGGACATCGCTTTCCTCACGCCATGGAAGCAGACCGGCTGGACCGAGCAGGTCATCGAATCGATGCTCTATTCGCTCTGGGATCTCGGCATGAAGGTCGGCCATTCCAGCCGCTCGCTCGACGAGATGGTGCGCATGGCGAAAAGCGACCTGACCATCCGCACCGGCATGCTCGAAGCGCGTTACGTCTGGGGGGACGAAGCGCTCAATGACGAGGCGATGGCGCGTTTCGATCGAGAGGTGATGGCGGGCACCGGCCGTGCCTTCATCGCCGACAAGCTTGCCGAACGTGATGCGCGCCACAAGCGCATGGGCGACAGCCGCTACGTCGTCGAACCCAATATCAAGGAGGGCAAGGGCGGACTACGCGACCTCCATACGCTGTTCTGGATCGGCAAATATGTCCACCGCGTGCCGACCGTCGCCGAGCTGGTCGACAAGGGACTGCTGACCCGCGACGAGCTGCGCCGCTTCCAGAAGGCCGAGAATTTCCTCTGGGCCGTCCGCTGCCATCTTCACAGCATCGCCGGGCGCGCGGAGGAAAGGCTGACCTTCGATTTCCAGCGCGAGATCGCCGAACGCATGCGTTATGCGGACCGGCCTGGCCGTTCGGCGGTCGAACGGTTCATGCAGCATTATTTCCTGATGGCGAAACAGGTCGGCGATCTGACCGGCCTGTTCCTGGCGCATCTCGACGACAGTTTCGCAGCGCGGGGACGTCGCTTCGTCGGCCTGCCCTCGCTGCGCCGCAGCCCGCGCAAGCTGGAGGGTTTCGTGCTCGATCGCGGGCGGCTCGCGCTGCCCGACGACGCGTTCTTCCAGCAGGATCCGGTACGGCTGATCGAGATCTTCGCGCTGGCGGATAAGCATGGGCTCGAGATCCATCCGCTGGCGATGCGCGCCGCGGCGCGCGACGCGCGGCTGATCGACGCGCGGATCCGCAACGATCCTCGCGCCAATGCGCTGTTCATCGACGTGCTGACCTCTCCGCGCGATCCGGAAACCGTGCTGCGCTGGATGAACGAAGCCACCGTGTTCGGCCGTTTCGTGCCCGATTTCGGCCGCGTCGTCGCGCAGATGCAGTTCGACATGTATCATCACTATACGGTGGACGAACATTCGATCCGCGCGCTCGGCCTGCTCGCGCAGATCGAGAAGGGCGATCTGACCGACGATCATCCGCTGTCGACCACCATCGCGCGCCAGCTCGTCTCGCGCCGCGTGCTCTATGTCGCGGTGCTGCTGCACGATATCGCCAAGGGCCGCGGCGGCGACCATAGCGTGCTGGGGGCTGAGGTCGCGATGAAGCTCTGTCCGCGCTTCGGCCTGACGCCGGCGGAGACGGAGACCGTCGCGTGGCTGGTGCGCTATCACCTGCTGATGTCGGCGACCGCATTCAAGCGCGACCTGGCCGATTTCAAGACGATCCTCGACTTCGCCGAAGCGGTGCAGAGCCCGGAACGGCTGAGGCTGTTGCTGATCCTGACCGTGGTCGACATCCGCGCGGTCGGCCCGGGCGTCTGGAACGACTGGAAGCGGCAGTTGCTGAGCGGGCTGTTCGAGGCGGCGGAGGAGGTTCTTCGCCTCGGCCACAAGCAGAAGGGGCGTGAGGAGCGCATCGCCGCCAAGCAGCAGGCGCTGGCGCAGGCGATGGGCTGGGACGACGCGACGACGAAGGCGGCGGCCCGGCGCCTGCCGGCATCCTATTGGATCGCCGAGCCGCTCGACGTGCTCGAACGCAATGCGCGACAGGTGATGGCGGTGCAGGACGCGCCGTTGTCGATTTCGGCGCAGGTCTATCCCGATCGCGGCGCGACGCTCGTCACCGTCTATGCCAGCGACCATCCTGGCCTGTTCTACCGCGTCGCCGGGGCGATCCACCTGGCCGGCGGCAGCATTATCGACGCGCGTATCCACACCACGCGCGACGGCATGGCGCTCGACAATTTCCTGGTCCAGGATCCGCTCGGGCGGATGCTCGACGAGCCCCAGCGCCTGAAGCGGCTCGAACAGGCGATCGAGGATGCGCTCGCCAATCGGCACAAGCTGACCGACAAGCTGGCGCAGCGCCCGCTCGCGCGCACCCGCGCGGAGGCGTTCACAATCCAGCCCGTCGTGCTGATCGATAACAAGGCGTCGAACCGCTACACCGTGGTCGAGGTGAATGCGCGCGATCGCCCGGCGCTGCTCAATGCGCTCGCCTATGCGCTGTTCCAGTCGAAGGTGACGATCCATTCGGCGCATGTCGCCACCTATGGCGAGCGCGCGGTCGACACCTTCTACATAACCGACCTGATCGGCGACAAGGTGGAGGGCGCCCAGCGGCTCAAGGCGCTGGAGCGCCGCCTGCTCGACGCCGCGGCCGGCGAAGAGGTTCGCGACGCGGCCTGAAGGCCGGATTGCCGGCGCCGGCGATCGGGACAAAGAAAAAGGTCCACTCCGGTTTTCCGGAGCGGACCTTCTCCCCCTTTTAAACGATCAGGTCAGAACTTGCCGCGCAGCGTGACGCCATAGGTGCGCGGTTCGGCGAGGAAGCTCGAGAAGAGCTGGTTGCCGACGACGCCGAACGCCTGGGTCTGGGCGATGCTGCCCGATCCCTGGAACGGCGTGTTGAACGCCACCTGCTGATAATTCACGTCGAAGATGTTCTGCGCCCAGAGCTCCACCGCCCAGCGCTGGTTCGGGCCGCGCAGGCCGACACGGGCATTGACGACGGTGAAGCCGTCCTGCGCCTTTTCGGGGAACAGGTCGGAACCGGTATTGTAGTCGGAGCTCATGCGGCCGTCGATGTAGAGCAGGCCGCTCAGCCCGCTCGATCCCAGGTCCGGCGTATAGGCGAACGACGCGGTCACGACATGCTTCGGCGCGTTGGAAAGCTGGCTGCCGGGCAGCAGGAACAGCGCGTTGCTAAGCGCCTCGCCCGTCGAGCTGCCGACCAGGTTCCGCTTATAATGCGTGTCGGCATAGGTGTAGCCCGCGGTCACCGCGACGTCGGACGAGGGATAGATCGACGCTTCCAGCTCGACGCCCTGCGAGATCACGCCCGGCTTGGTCTTGCCGGTGCACGCGCCGGTGGTCGCGCTGTTGTCGCTGTCCAGCCCGCCCAGATCGTTCGAGCAGGACGCGATGTTCTGCACGATGAAGATCGAGCCGTTGAACGTATTGAGCTGGAAGGTCTTGAACTCCTGCCGGAACGCCGCGACGTTCAGGTTGAAGCGGCGGCCATTATATTTGAAGCCGATTTCGTACGAGTCGACCTTTTCGGGCTCGAAGCGCAGACCCACTGCATCGGCATTGCTGCGCGGCGAGAAGACGCCGTTCAGGCCGCCAAGGTCGGAGCGGTCGAGATTGTAGCCGCCCGCCTTGTAGCCCTTGGAATAGCTGGCATAGCCCAGCCAATCGGTGGAGGGCTTCCACGACAGCACGGCGGTGCCCGTCCATTCGCTGTCCGAGAAGCTGTCGTTGAGCGCGAGGCCGTTGAGCGACGAGCTCGAATTGCCCGTGCAGGTCAGCGTGATGATGCCGCCCACGGTCGCGGCGAGCGCCGGATTGGCGAGCAGCGGCCCGAGTGCCGCCTGCTGCGCGGGGCAGACCGTATTGTTGTTGTTGAAGCTCGCGTCGAACTGCTTCTTCTCGTGCGTGTAGCGCGCGCCGACGGTCAGGCTGACCGTATCGGTGATGTCGAAGATATTGTGCGTGAACAGCGCCCAGTTCTTGCTGTCCTGATTATAGACCGCGCGGTTGTCGCCGAGATTGTTGAGCGTGCTCAGCCGGTCGAGACCGCCCAGCACCAGCGGTGCGGCAGCACCGAGCTGCGCGCCGAGCGCGGCGCGGCCGGTCGCGCTGAGACAGCCGGGCGCCGTGGGGTCGCGCAGGATCGCGAGCGGGTTCGCGGTCGCGACCACGCGGCACGACGCGAAGGCGCCATATTGGGTGCCGAACTTCAGGTTATCGACCACCTGCAGCTTCTCGCTGGCGTAATAGCCGCCGACGAGCCAGTCGAGCCTGTCGCCGAGCGCCGAGCCCTGCAGGCGCAGTTCCTGGGTGAAGGTCTTGAACCGGCGATAGCTGTTGCCGTCGTCGGGGCGATAGGTGATGTCGACGTTCGAATAATCGACGTCGCCCGCGCCGCCGGCCTTGTAATAGCGATAGGCGGAGATCGAGGTCAGCGTCGCGCCGCCGAGATCCCAGTTCATCTCGCCCGAGATGCCGTAATCCTTGGTGGTGTTGCGATAGGTGCGTCCCGGGGTCAGCGTCACTTCGCGATCATAGGGGTTCTGAACGGGATAGGTGACGCGGCCGCCCAAGCTGCGCAGCACGTCGACGATGCGGTTGCTCGCCGAAAGCGCGAAATCGCCGTTCGCATTTGTGTTCGCGGCGCCGGGCGTCGGATCGACGGTTTCCTTCGTCGCGACATAGACGGCGCCGCAGCAGCTCTCGTCGCGATGCGTATAGTCGCCGATCAGGCGGATGCTGAGGTCGGAGCTCGGTTCGAACAGGAGCTGACCGCGGACGAAATAGCGGTCGCGATCGTTCACCTTGCCTTCGCTGCCGCCGCCCTGGGTGACGTTGTCGTAAAAGCCGTCGCGCTTCACATAGACGCCGTCCAGCCGGAAGGCGACGGTCTCGGCGAGCGGGCCGGTCACGCTGCCGGCGGCACGCATGAAATCGTAATTGCCGTAGGTCGCCTCGACATTGCCGCCGAATTCGAAGCTCGGCTTCTTGGAGATGATGTTGATCAGGCCGGCCGAGGCGTTGCGGCCGAACAGCGTGCCCTGCGGACCGCGCAGCACCTCGACGCGCTCGATCTCACCCAGTTCGTTGAGGCCGGCGCCGGTGCGGCTGCGATAGACGCCGTCGATGAACACCGCGACCGAGCTTTCGAGACCCGGATTGTCGCCGACCGTGCCGATGCCGCGGATACGCGCGGACCCGTTCGCTTCGTTGCCGGTGGACGAGACCAGCAGTGACGGTGCGAGCTGGTTGAGCGCGCGAATGTCGGTGCCGCCCGAATTCTGCATGGATTCGAACGTGACGGCGCTCACCGCGATCGGAACGTCGGCCAGCGCTTCGGAACGCCGCGTCGCGGTGACGATGATGTCGTTGCCGCTTTCGGTCGCGGTGTCCTCGGCCGCCTGGGCCGGGGCGGCATCCTGTGCCATGGCAGGCGCGG
>Ga0209902_100927_pt1 | contig 20101 bp, 16 predicted proteins | sample FECB27metaG_FD_188304 | JGI IMG/M metagenome (GOLD analysis project Ga0209902, IMG submission 188304) | Cyanobacterial communities from the Joint Genome Institute, California, USA - FECB-27 (SPAdes) (version 2) | ecosystem: Environmental > Aquatic > Thermal springs > Hot (42-90C) > Microbial mats...
AGCATTGGCGATGGTCGAGCGTCGGGGCGCATCTGCGTGGCAAGGATGACCGTCTGGTTCGGGTGTCGCCGGTGCTCGAGCGCTATGGAGCGTTCGACAGTTTCCTGTCCGATCCCGTGGACGATAGCGCCGCGCTTCGCGCGCTACGCCGATCCGAAACATCCGGCCGCCCCATCGGCAGCGCCGCTTGGATCGCAGACCTCGAAGCAAGGACCGGCCGCCTGCTCGCTCCGCAGAAGCGCGGTCCGAAGGCAAAGGGCAATTCGGTTATTTAGTAAACTGGCACCGTAATTCCTAGTAAACTGGCACCGTAATTCCTAGTAAACTGGCACCGTAATTCCGGAAGTGTTGGCGGAAGCTTTTGCATCAGCGCGATCAATGAAGCACATGCCGCAGAGTCACCAAAGGCATTTTCAAGATGAAAATTCTACGACTCCCAGCAATTCTTTTGCTATTTTCACAATGCTCACCACGCCCCGGTGAAGTGCAATTTGCCGACCAGGAAAAGTACGAAAATCTAGCCGATTGCTGGACGCTAAATGGAAAATTTCACGCATTTATGGTACTTCGAAAAACACAAGATGCTATATATCCGTTTTATATTTCGCCGCTCTGCCGATTGAAAATCCCCGACCAGTCTTCACAATTTTCTTTCGTCTCGGAATCAAGGGTTCTCCGTTTTGTTGGTAGAGACAATCTCCAAAAACTCAACAAATCTCTGCCTCGCAAACTAGAGCCCACGACATCTGACCACGTGCCACTCCCAACCGATGACAGTACGGTGCACAGATTCTCTGGCGAAATCATCACCGTAAATAAGAACGGCATGATATATTATGATATAAAGCAAGCCGACTCTGTCGTAAACCTAAATATTTCATTCAAGGATTTAGTAAAGATGGGTCAGGGAGAAAGATTTAGAACGTTTTGGAATTATAGTGAATAGCGATCAGTGTCACTTCTAAAACGCCCTCTCTTACGAACTGAATTACGGGCCAGTTACTAAATTCACAAATTACGACATGCCCCACGCATGGTCCGCCTACCTCGCCTGGTCCTGCCGGGGCTCCCCTATCACGTGACCCAGCGCGGCAATCGCCGGTCGCAGACCTTCTTCGAAGACGGCGATTACGAACTGTACCGGGACCTGCTCGCCGAAGCCGCGAGCGCGCAGGGGCGAAGATCTGGTGCTATTGCCTAATGGCCAACCAAGCATTTTGTCCGCAGCCCCACGGGTAGCGCTTGATGGGCCGCAGTTCGGGCATCAGCCTAACCACCGATTGCCCCTGATTCCTGACGCCAAATATCGACCCCGCTCGACCACCGACGAGCAGGGCCAGGCATGGCGAGACACAGGTTCACCGAGAAATGGATAGCCTCCCGAAGGGCGCCGGCTGACGGCAGAGCTTCCTTCACCGACATTCTATGCCCCGGCTTACAGCTTCGCGTTTCGGGCCACGACGTTCGATCCTTCTCGGCGCTCGTTCGAGTGGAGGGGCGGCTGAAGCGCTACACGCTTGGCCAATTCCCCGCGTGACGCTGAAAGACGCCCGCAGACGGACGCTGGCCCTATGGCGCGCGGCGGACGAGGGCGAGCTGCCCAGAGATCGCCCCATCGCATTCGTGCCAGCGGTCGTGTCAACGACAGTGCAGGCCGCGTCGCCGCCGCCCGAGCCAGCACCCCCGCCTTCGGCCCCACTGATCACCTATGCCCAGATGATCGAGCGCTATGTCGAGCTGCACGCGAAGCCCAACGCACGGTCATGGCGCGCCATTGAGGCCGGCCTGCGCCACGCCGCCGTTCAGCACTTCATGCCGCTGCATGCCGAGGAGATCACACGGCGGCAGATCATCGAGGAACTCGTCCTACCCAGCACGCCCTCCGCAGCGATCACGGTGCGCAAATACGTCACCATGCGTACACTGGGCACGGGCTGCGATTGACGGATCGACCGGATAAAAAGGCTGGAGCGGGTAGCGGGGATCGAACCCGCATCACAAGCTTGGAAGGCTAGTGCTCTACCATTGAGCTATACCCGCGCGCCAAGGATCGCGCCCTGCCATTGCGCGCGGGGACAGTCAACCGCCGGATGCGTCCTCAGCGGCGCGGATCGATCGAAGCGCCCATCGGCGCCTCCGCCGGGGGATAGAGCGACCAGGGGCCGGCGGCCGAGCGATCCTCGGGCGCCAGGCGGGCGCGCTCGTTCGCGGCGGCGATCAGCCGGTCGAGCAGGCGCTGTCCGAACAGCCAGGCGCCAAGGCCCGAATCCGCGTTGATATGGCCCAGTTCGCCGACATCGACGAAATGGCTGCCCCAGAATTTCGCCATGCTGTGCGACCGGTCGATCGAGGCATAGTCGTCGTTGCGGCTGGCGACGACGATCGAGGGGAACGGCAGGCTGACCTTCGGCACCGGGCCGAAGCCGCCGACCGGGCGCGCCAGATCCTCGCGGTCGCAATCGGGCGGCGCCACCAGCAGCGCGCCGGCGACGGGCCAGCCATAGGGTTGCCCCTCCAACGCGGCCCACCAGGCGACCGCCAGGCAGCCCAGGCTGTGCGCCACCAGCACGACGGGCGCAGGCGCAGCCTTGATCGCATGATCGAGCTTGGTCACCCAGGGGTTGCGGCGCGGTGCACCCCACATGCCCAGGTCGACGCGCTCGCAATCGCCGCGCGTCGCTTCCCAGATGCTTTGCCAATGTGCGGGCTCCGAGCCGTTGAGGCCCGGAAGGGTCAGTACCAGGGGGGTGTTCCCCCTTCCGGCGAAGCCATGGTCGGCCATCTTCGTCTCCACCCGAAACGGACGATGGGGCACCGTCCTCAGGCACAAGACGTAATTCAACCAATCAAGTTGACAAGCGTCGCTCCGGCCAATTGTGGCGCGAATGCGGCGGACCGATCAGGCCAGCGGGACGGGATCCGCAAGCGTAATCTTGTCAAGCACTTGCGCGGTTTCGTCGCGCACGCGCAGCATCAACTGGCGGAGCCGGCAATGGCTTTCCTCCAGACAATTCTTGCACTTTTCATGGGCATAGCGGCTGGCGCAGGGCACCAGTGCCAGCGAACCGCGGGTCAGCCGGACGATATCGCCATAGCTGATGTCGACGGGCGAGAGCGCCAGCCAATAGCCGCCATCCTTGCCGCGCTGCGTGGCGACAAGCCCGGCGCGGCTCATCTCCGACAGGATGACCGTCAGGAACTTCGCCGGGATGTTCTGCGCCGTCGCGATTTCCGTGAGCTGGATCGGACCTTCGCCATAATGATCCGCCAGGTGCTGGAGCGCGCGGATTGTGTACCGGGTCCGTTGAGAAAGCATCGCTTTTCTTGAACCGGCGCGCGCCGCTTTGCAACCTGCGTCAAGCCGATGGACCCGATTATCATCACGCGATAGTCAGTGGCGATGACCGAGACGCTCCCCCACATCATCGGCGGTCAGGCGATTTCCGCCGACGCGCCGCTCACCAGCCTCAATCCGTCCGACACCGACGATATCGTCGCGCGCTTTCCCGCGGGGGGCGCGGCGGAGGTCGACGCCGCAGTCGCCGCTGCGCGCGGCGCGCTGCCCGACTGGTCGCACGCCTCGCCCGAAGTGCGATCGGACCTGCTCGACCGGATCGGCACGACGATCCTGGCGCGCGCCACCGAACTGGGCGAATTGCTGTCGCGCGAAGAGGGCAAGACCCGCGCGGAGGGGCTGGGCGAAGTGATCCGCGCCGCGCGGATCTTCAAATATTTCGCGGGAGAAGCGCTGCGCCGCCACGGATATACGCTGGAATCGACGCGGCCGGGCGTCGACGCCGCGACGCATCGCGAGGCGGTGGGCGTGTGCGGGCTGATCACGCCGTGGAATTTCCCGATCGCCATCCCCGCCTGGAAGGCCGCGCCCGCGCTGGCATTCGGCAACACGGTGGTGCTGAAGCCCGCGAACGTGACCCCAGCCACAGCACATGCGCTGGCCGCGATCATCCAGGAATGCGGCGCCCCGCCGGGCGTGTTCAACCTGGTGCTCGGGCGCGGCGAAGTGGGACAGGCGATCGTCGACCATGAGGATGTCGACCTGATCTCCTTCACCGGATCGCAGGGCGTCGGCGCGAAGGTCGCCGCCGGCGCGGTCGCGCGGCAGGCGCGCGTCCAGCTCGAAATGGGCGGCAAGAACCCGCTGGTCGTGCTGGCCGACGCAGATCTCGACCGGGCGGTCGCGATCGCGCTCGACGGCGGCTTCTTCCAGACCGGCCAGCGCTGCACCGCATCGTCGCGCATCATCGTCGAGGATGCGATCCACGACCGTTTCGTCGCGGCGCTGGCCGAGCGCGCCGCCGCGCTGAAGGTCGGCGCGGCGCTCGATCCCGCAACCCAGGTCGGCCCCGCGGCGAGCGAAAGCCAGCTCGAACAGAATCTGCGCTATGTCGGCATCGCCACGGGCGAAGGCGGCCGGATCGCGACGGGCGGCGACCGGCTGACGCTGGAGAGGCCGGGCTATTACATGGCCCCCACGCTGATCGCGGATACCGATCCGGACATGCGGATCAACAACGAGGAAGTGTTCGGCCCGGTCGTCTCGACGGTGCGCGCGAAGGATTATGAGGAGGCGCTGGCGCTCGCCAATCGCGGCAGTTTCGGCCTGTCCTCCGGCATCGTCACCACATCGCTCAAACATGCGCGGCATTTCCGCCGCAATGTCCGCGCGGGCATGGTGATGGTCAACCTGCCGACCGCCGGCGTGGATTATCACCTGCCCTTCGGCGGCACGCGCAAGTCGAGCTATGGCCCCCGCGAACAGGGGTTCGCGGCGGTGGAGTTCTACACCAGCGTCAAGACCGTCTATATGGCGGACTGACGGGAGCGGCGCTCAAGCCGCCAGCCGGCAGGCGCGATACTGGGTGGGCGCCACGCCGAACCGGCGCGCAAAGGCGCGGGTGAAGCTGGCATTGTTGAGATAGCCGCAGCGATAGCCGATCGACGAGACCGGCAGGTCGGTGGCGCGCAGCATCTGGCTGGCCTCGCCCAGCCGCTGTTCGGTCAGCGCGTCCGCCACGCTGCTGTCGAACATGTCGCGAAAGCCGCGGGTCAGCTTGGTGCGATTGAGGCCACAGGCCCGGGCGATGCCGTCCAGCGTCAGCTTTTCCGACCAGCGTTCGTCGATCAGGCGGCGCGCGGCCAGGATGCGCTGGCTGTCGGCGTGCGACAACTGCCCATCCCCGATCATCGGCACCAGTTCGCCGGGACGACCGACCATCAGCCCCAGCGTCTCGCAGAGCAATTCGATGCTCTTCGCCAGGCGATAGGTGTCGCGCATCGCAGTGGGCAGAACGCAATCGCGCAGCGCCAGTGCGATCGCGCGCACCGCGGCCGGCATGTGATAGCTGCCGCCATCGCCCGCGGGCAGGCCGCCGAACACGCGGCGACAGGCGTCGGGGCAGACGATCAGGATCAGCCGCGATGCGGCGCCATCGGCATCCAGCGCATGGCGCGTCGGCCGGGGCGCATAGCGGAATGTCGGCGCGGCCCCTTCCCCGCCGAAATCGAAGACGATCGCGATCGCATTGGCGGGCCATTCATGGTCGCCGACCGGGCCTGCGCCCATCAGCGCGACCATCTCGTGCGAAACCTGGACATGATCCATCGCCATCACCGCCTCCGCTCCATGCGTCCCATTGCCGGGAGTTGCATACCGGATACACCTGTCAGATAGGTTTGGCAATAGCTATCAGATAGGTCAGCGGATGGCGAAAATGGATGCACCCGCGGCTGGTATTGCGGAGCCGCGTACAGCGTCTCCTCCCTACGCGTAGCGTGGGGTGGGGGACCGCCAGCCAAAGGCTGGTGGTGGAGGGGAAACGGGATGCGCCCGCCTCGCGTTGCTTTCGGGCCAAATTCTCTTTGGATTTTCGTTAGATAAGGGCGCTGCCGGATACATCGCATTTCCCCTCCACCACCGACCTGCGGTCGGCGGTCCCCCTCCCCATCTTCGACAGGGAGGAGAGGTGCGGCTGCGGCTGAAAACCATGTCTCGATGACAGGATCGTCGACGCATTCCCCTGGATTGGGGGTTGCGGATGGATACTCCCGACAACGCTCCGGATGCGCCGGCCTTATTGGCCGGCCGTCACGCCGGGCAGCGGGCGATCACAGCACGAAGATCTTGTCCGGATTGAACAGGTTCTTCGGGTCCAGCGCGCGCTTGATCGTGCGCATCATGTCGACCGCGTCGCCGAGTTCCTCGACCAGCGCGTCGCGCTTGCCGAGGCCGATGCCGTGCTCGCCGGTGCAGGTGCCGTCCATCGCCAGCGCGCGGGAGATCAGGCGGTGGTTGATCGCCTCCACCTCCGCCATCTCATGCGGCTGGGCGGGATCGATCGCGAAGACCACATGGAAATTGCCGTCGCCGACATGGCCGACGATGGTCGCCGGCATGCTCGCTTGCTCCAGATCCGCCTTGGTGTCGCCGATGCATTCGGCCAGCCGGCTGATCGGCACGCAGACGTCCGTCGTCCAGCCGATCGAGCCGGGGCGCAGCGCGAGCGCGGCATAATAGGCCATGTGCCGGGCCTTCCACAGCTTCGATCGTTCCTCGGGCAGGTTGGACCAGCGGAAATCGCCGCCGCCATTGGCCGAGGCAAGCTCGCCCACCGTCTCCACCTGTTCGGCGACCGAGCGTTCCGATCCGTGGAATTCGAACAACAATGTCGTCTGCTCGGCATAATCGAGCTTCGAATAGGCGTTGCACGCCTTCATCTGCATATCGTCGAGGATCTCGATCCGCGCGATCGGCACGCCGAGCTGGATTGCCTGCACCACCGTGTCGACCGCACCCTTCAGCGTCTCGAACGGGCAGACCGCGGCCGAGATCGATTCCGGGATGCCGTGCAGGCGCAATGTCACTTCGGTGATGATGCCGAGCGTCCCTTCGGCGCCGATCATCAGTCGGGTGAGATCATATCCCGCCGCCGACTTGCGCGCGCGCCGCGCGGTGCGGACGATGCGGCCGTCGGGCGTGACGACGCGCAGCGACAGGATTGCTTCGCGCATCGTGCCGTAACGCACCGCGTTGGTGCCCGACGCACGTGTCGACGCCATGCCGCCGATCGTCGCATTCGCGCCCGGATCGATCGGAAAGAACAGGCCCTGATCGCGGAGATATTCGTTGAGCTCCTCGCGGCGGACGCCGGCCTGGACCGTACAGTCGAAATCCTCGGCATTGACCGAGAGGATGGCGTTCATCTCGCTGAGGTCGATGGTGATGCCGCCGCGCACCGGCGTGACATTGCCCTCCAGCGACGTGCCCGCGCCGAACGCGATGATCGGCACTTCGGCGGCAACGCACAATTTCACCAGCTCCGCGATCTCCTCGGTCGTCCGCGCGAAAACCACCGCGTCGGGCAGGACCGGATCGAAATGCGTCTCGCTGCTGCCGTGCTGGAGCCGGATCGACTCACCCAGGTGCAGGCGGTCCCCCACCAATGCCTGCACCTGGGCAAGGAAGCCGTCTGGCAACGGCTTGCGCTGATCGACGACGAACGGAGCGGTCATGGCCGAACCCCCGCGAAACCGATAACGAGCAACATCGTCAACGCCTGGATCCTCTTCCCCCGAAGCGCCGTCATCGGCCGCTCCTCTGGTCTCCCCTGCCTATCCGTTCGCGAACCTATATGAAAGGTCTGAAGAGCGCCGGATCTGTGCCGTTCGGTTCGATCGATTGACCGAGCGACACGCGGGGATTGTTGGTGGGTTGTCGAAGAACCGGTCGTCATTGCGAGAAGCGTAGCGACGAAGCAATCCAGCGGTTGATGCATCCCTGGATTGCTTCGCGTCGCTCGCAATGACGAGGAAGGAGATTGGGGGCTAAGCTTCAGCACCAATCAAGGCAGATACGGCGCCGCCGGCATCGGTGCTTCGAAGCACGCCTCCCCCGCAGTCAGCGAATAGACCAGCCGTCCATCGGAATCGAATTCGGGCCAGGGCAGGCTGCCATCGGTCGCAAAGCCCACCCACAATTTATGGATGCGGTCCGCCAGATCCTGCGGCGGGGCCTCTCCCGTCAAGCCCTGTGGCCCGGTCGTCGTCGCCAGCGAGTCGAACACGAAGGGCAGCTCCATGCCGTGCGCGGCGCCGAGTTCGCCGCCAAAAGCGGGCGATCGCCAGTCGAACTGATACATATGGGTGCGTCCGCGATGTTCCTCGGCGAAGCGCCGCGCCGGCCAGCGGAAGACGAGATCGTTCATCGCGTCGGTCAGCGCCTGTCCCGGCTTCACGCCCTTGTTCCCCAGGCCATAGGCCTTGAGCAGCTTGCGCGCATAAGGCTGCGAGCGGTGAAGCGCATAGGTGGCAAGCAGTCCGCCGATCTTGTCGCGCAGGCCGGTGGGGACGAGATAGAGGTTCATCTCCTCCGCATTGGTGCCGATCAGCAGCTCGACGTCCGCCCCGGCGCCCTTCGCCAGCGCGTCGAGCGGCCGATCGGGGAGCACGTCGTCGCCATGCACGGGCAGGAAGCGGCTGATGCCGAACGCCGGTTCCCGCCCCTCCGCATCGCGCAGGTCGAGCCGCGCGGTCGGCGCCGATGCCTTTTCGAGCGCATCGAACGTCGCCTCCGCCGGCACGCTTCGAAATCCCGCGACGTCGGGCGAGACCTTCAGCAGCTTCGCCATCCGGCGCACCAGCCGCTGCATCACATCGATCCCGCGGGTCATGCCGCCATGGCCGCTCTGCACGATCGCCCGGCGGAACAGCCCCCTGGCGAGCGGCGATGCGATCAGGTTCGCGATCGACATCGCGCCCGCGGATTCGCCGAAGACCGTGACGTTGCCGGGATCGCCGCCGAAAACGGCGATCGTCTCGCGCACCCATTGCAGCGCCGCGATCTGGTCGCGCAGCCCCAGATTGGTCGGCACGCCGGGGATGGGCAGGAAACCGTCCACGCCCATGCGGTAATTGATCGCGACATAGACCAGCCCGTCGCGCGCGAAGCTCGCACCGTTCTGGACCACGGCATCCTTGCTGCCGATGACGAAGCCGCCGCCATGGATGAACACCATCACCGGCAGTCCGGTCGCGGCGCCGTCCGGCCGCAGGATATTGAGCGTCAGATAATCGTCGCCGCCCTGCCAGCCCCGGCCGATCAGCGGCGCGACGTCGAGCCCCGGAAAGTCCCTGACCCGATGCGGCGCGCACGGCCCTGGCACGGTCGCGTCGCGCACGCCCTGCCAGGGTTCGGGCGGCTGCGGCAGCGCGAAACGCCGCGCGCCGACGGGCGGCGCGGCATAGGGAATGCCCAGGAAGCGGCGGATGCCGCCATCGGAACTACCGCGTATCCTGCCGGCGGGAATGGTGATCTCGACAGGGTGCACGCGGCTCTCCGATGACGGCACGGCAATATGCCGCGCCCGCACCCTATCATCGGGCACCGCGCGATCGTCGCGCTTCCGCTTTGCACGGCGTCAGTTTGACGATGCCGGGCGGGTGGTTTGCCGATGTGAGATCACACCGTCATCCCGGCGAAAGCCGGGATGACGGGTGAGAGGTCCTCAGCCCCCACAGCTTCCCGCGGTCGGCACGTGGCGGATCGGCCGCCCCGCCGCGGTGCCCGTCGCCTTGCCGCCATCGATCGCGACCGCGCCGTTGACGAGCAAAGTCCGCACGCCTTCGGTCAGCACCTCCGGATTGATATAGTCCGCCTTGGGCCGATAGCCGGCCGGATCGAACACCACGATATCGGCATAATAGCCGGAACGCAGATGGCCGCGATGGTCCAGCTTGAACATGTCGGCCGTCCGGCCGGTGCTGCTGTTGATGAAGTCGACCAGCGAGATCGCCTTCTCCTTCAGCACGTACTTCGCGTATTTCTGCGGATAGGTGGCGTACATGCGCGGATGGCCGTGCGAGCCGTCCGAACTGGTGACGACCCAGGGCTGCTTCATCAGCGCCTTGATGTCGCTTTCCGCCATGTTGAACGAAACGACGGCGCTGCCCCGGTCGGTCTCGGTCATGATGCGCAGCGCCGCATCGATCGGATCGACATTCCATTGCTTCGCGATCTCGTCGAGCCGCTTGGCGGTCCAGGGGAAGCCGTGCGCGCTCAGCAGCAGCGAATTGGGGCCGCCGCGACGGCGCATATTCTCGCGCATCTCGGTCTTGATCTTCTCGAGCTGCGCGGGATCGGCGAAGCGCTTGAGCATGGCCGGGCGCCCACCATCGACCGCCCAGCGCGGCAGCAGCGACGCCTCCAGCCCCGATCCCGAAGCCTCCCAGGGATATTGATCGGCGGTCACGTCGATGCCCTCGGCGCGCGCCGCCTCAACCGTCGCGATCAGCGCCGGCGCCTGACCGTGAACGTCGACGCCCAGTGCCTTGAAGTGCGCGAAATGGACCGGCATCCCAGCGGCGCGGCCGATCTCGATCGCTTCCTTGGTCGAGTTGACCACGCCGATCGTGTACGAGGATTCGTCGCGCTGATGCGTGTCGTAGACGCCGCCGCGCTTCGCGGCTTCCTTCGCCAGCGCAATCACCTCGTCCGTCTTCGCGAAGCTCTGCGGCGCATAGAACAGCCCGGTCGACAAGCCCAGCGCGCCTTCGCACATGCCCTTGGCGACCATCCCCTTCATCGTGTCCAACTCTGCCGGGGTCGGGGCGCGATCGTCCTGGCCGATCACCGCGCGGCGGACCGCGCCGAAGCTGACATAGGCGGCGGCGTTGATGCCGAATTTGTTCTGCTCGATCCCGCCGAACAGGCCGGCCACGTCGGAGACGCCACCGGGTTGGCCATGGCCGTCGACGCCGGTGAAGATCGTCGTCACGCCCTGCATCATCCAGGGCAGGTTGAGCCGCAGCGTCGGATCGCTGGCGGTCAGGAAGGTATCGGCATGGGTGTGCGGATCGATGAAGCCGGGCGCGACAACCAGGCCCTTGGCATCGATCACGCGCTTGCCCTTGAACGGGTTCTTCGCGCTCGGCCCGACATAGACGATGCGATCGCCGGTGACGGCGACATCGCCGATCACCGGCTTCGCCGCGCTGCCGTCATAGATGGTGCCGCCGCGGATCACGAGATCGGCATCCTGCGCCCATGCAGTGGCCGGGGTCAGCGCCGCAGCGAGCGCGCACAGCGCGATGCCGCGGATCGAAGAATTGGTGAGATTGAAAGCCATGCTGGAAACTCCTGGGCGCCGGGCGCCGATGATCGCTGAAACGGCGCTCAGTTCGCGCGGTCGAAATGGACCGCGGTCACGCGGCCGGTCGAAAGCGTGAAACCCTTGCCGTCGGGATCGAAGGTCAGGCTGCCCTCATCGCTGCGGAACACGCCGTCGCCGCCCCGCTCGAGCACCAGCGGCACGCCCGCCTTGGTATAGGGCGAGGAGATCGCGGCAGTCAGCTTCGCGCCGTCGAGCTTGAGATCGTAGCTGGTCTGAAGCTCGGGCGAGGTATAGCGGCCGGCGACGTTGGGCTTGACCTCCGCGGTCAGGATATCGCCTTCGATCAGCTTGATCACCTCGTCCGCCTTGGCGACCGGATTCCAGTCGCCGCGGTTGCAGAAGACGGCGACACCCAGCCGGCGCTCGGGCAGCCGTTCATACTGGTTGCGGAACGCCTCCGCGCCGCCGCCATGCTCGACGAAGGTCTGGCCGCGCCGCTCGCCGATCATCAGGCCCCCGCCATAGGCCTGGTTGCCCATGCCGCGACCGGCGGGCTTGCCGTTGGTGAAGGTGCCGGGCTTCAGCATGATCGCCTGCACCGCCGGGGTCCAGACCTTGTGGCCGACCTCGATATCCTGATCGAACTTCGCCAGATCGTTGATCGAGACCATCAGCCCGCCCGAGCCGCTGAAGCGCGGATAGGTGTCGCGGATCACGAAGCCGCCATCCTTGGGATTATAGCCGTGCGCGAGTTTGCCCGTCGGCTCCGCGTCGTTCATGAAATAGCTGCTCTTCATGCCCAGCGGCTTCAGGATCGCAGTGCTCACATAATCGGCAAAGGGCTTGCCCGACACGCGCTCGACGATCTCGGCCAGCAGCAGATAGCCGCCATTGGAATAGGTCCAGCTGGTGCCCGGCGTGAAGTTCGTGCCCTTTTGCCGGAACATCACGTCCAGCGTCTGCGCCTTGGTCGCCTCGTTCGATCCGCCCAGCCCGGCCAGGCGCAGCAGGGTCAACGAATCCCGGATGCCGGCGGTGTGATGCATCAGCATCCGCGCGGTCACCGGAATCTCATATTGTGGCAGTTCGGGCAGATAGGTGCGGATATCGGCGTCGAGGTCGATCTTGCCCTGGGTCGCCAGCATCGCCGCGGCGAGCGAGGTGAACTGCTTCGAGACCGAGGCCGCATAGATCAGCGTGTCGCCGTCGAGCGGCGTGCCATTTTCGATGTCGGCCGATCCGGCGGCGGTGACGAACAGGGTCTTGCCCGCCTTGAATGCGCCGACCACGCAGCCCGGCGCCGCGGCGCCCTTGGGGTCCGAAACGATGCGCCGCACCGCGTCGAGATCGACCGCAGGGGGTGCCGCCGCTGCCGCGACCGGCGCGGAGATCAGGGCGGATGCGAGAAGAATGGCCGTCAGCTTCATGGATTTTCCCCTGTGGATTGCGGCGTTCGCGCGCCGCCTATTCATTTGACCGTGAAGGAACGCTGCCCGAGCGACACGGGCAAGACGCAATTTGGCGCTGCACTATAGCCTGAAGCTATCAATCGGCCGCCCGGCGGCGTCCGGCGAGCCAGGCGAGGATCGCCACACCGACGGCAACCGCGGCGCTGGAATAGAATTGGCTGGCCAGCGCCGGGGTCAGCGCCATCGCCAGCAGCACCGCCACGATCGCGCCGATCGCGGCATAGCTTGCCCAGGGGAACAGCCACATGCGGATCGCCAGCCGTTCCGGCGCATCGCGCTCGATCTGCCGACGCAGCCGGATCTGCGCGAAACACACCATCAGATAGATGAACAGCATCGTCGCGCCCGATGCATTCACCAGGAAGCTGAACACGATCTGCGGCGACAGCGCCGAAGCGGCGAGCGCGACATAGCCGAACAGGCTGGCGATCAGGATCGCGCGCGCCGGCACCTGACGGCGATTGACCGCGATCAGCCATTGCGGCGCATCGCCCTTGGCCGCCAGTGTGAACAGCACGCGCGACGTGACGTAGAGCCCGGAATTCAGGCAGGAGAGCACGGCGATCAGGACGACGATGTTCATGATCGTCGCCGCACCCGAGACCTGCATATATTCGAGCGCGGTCGCGAAGGGAGAGACGCCGGGAACGATCCGCGTCCAGGGCACGATCGAGACGATCAGCGCGATCGAGACGACGTAGAACAGCAGGATGCGCAGCGCCACCGATCCGGTCAGCCGCGCGACTGTGCGCGCCGGATCCTCCGATTCCGCCGCGGCGATCGTCGCGATCTCCGCGCCACACAGGGCGAAGATGACGCTGGTGACGCCCGACAGGATCGCGATGACGCCCGCCGGCGCGAAGCCGCCATGCACGGTGAGATTGGCAAAGGTCGGCCCGTCCGAGGTGAGGCCGAATGCATAGGCCCCGGCGATCGCGATGAAGGCGATGATCGCGCCGACCTTCAGCGACGAGAACCAGAATTCGAACTCGCCATAGGACCGTGTCGACATCAGGTTGATCGCGGTCATCAGTGCGAGCAGGACAACGCCGATCTGCCAGGTTTCGAAGGGCAGCCAGAGTTGCAGGATGACGGCACCCGCGATCGCCTCGATCGCGACGACCACCACCCAGAAATACCAGTAGAGCCAGCCGCTGACGAAGCCCGACCAATGGCCCAGGCCGATCCGCACGAATTCGGTGAAGGCGCCCGCGCCCGGAAAGGCGGTCGCCATCTCGCTCAGCATGCGCATGACGAGCAGGACCATCAGCCCGGCCAGCGCATAGCTGACCACCACCGCCGGACCGACCGTCGCGATCGACGTGCTGCTGCCGACGAACAGCCCCGCGCCGATGATCCCGCCGATCGCGATCATCGCGACATGGCGGGGCTTGAGCGATCGGCTGAGGCGGACTTCGCCGCCTTCCTGTGCCGCCACGCTCACTTGGGCGATTTCAGGCGGAAGCGGATGCCCGTCACCCGGGGCGTCTGGATGGTGAAGCCGCGGCCGTCGTCATCGACGACCATGCCCGTCGTGTCCGCCCTCAGCGCGCCCGATCCGTCGCGGAAGAATGCGAACATGCGCTTCGGCTCGGCATGGCCCAGCCATTCGGAGGATATGGTGGCGGTCACCGTGTCGCCCTGGACGGCGATCCGGTAATCGGCCTTGAGATCGTCGGAGGTGTAGGTGCCCGCGATCGGCATGACGCGGCTCGGCGGCACGACATAGGGCGCCGGGGCGCCCGGCCGGTATTCGCCGTACGGCGTCAGATAGCCGGGCTCGACCGCGTCGATGATGCCATCGATGCGTTTGAGCGACCCACCGTCGGATCGGTTGCACAGCACCGCCACCCCCAGCGCGCGATCGGGCAGCCGCATATAGCCGGTGCGGAAGGATTCGAAGCTGCCGAGATGATAGATGGTGTTCTGCCCGCGCCGTTTGCCGACCACCACGCCGCCGGCATAGGGCATGTCGTCGAACCCCGGCGCCGTCACCGTGCGGCCGTCGCTGAACGTGCCGGCGGTCAGCATGATCTTCGCGACAGCATCGGTCCACACCTTGTGCCCGACCTGTATGTCGTGATCGTAGCGCGCCATGTCGTCGATGGTGACGACCAGCCCGCCCGATCCGCTGAACGCCGGAAACTGGTTGCTCGGCGCCCATCCGCGATCGGTCGGCACATAGCCGTTGGCGATCTGCCCGGCGGGCGGCTTGGCCGCGATGAAGTGGCTGCGCGTCATGCCGAGCGGCCCCAGCACCGCTTCGTGCGCATATTGATGAAAGGGTTTGCCCGACGCGCGCTGGATCACCTCGGCCAGCAGCAGATAACCGCCATTGGTGTAGGAATAGGCGGTGCCGGGCACGTAGTTCGTGTCCTTCTGCCTGTAGAGCAGGTCCAGCGCCGCCTTCATACTGCTGCGGCTGGCATCCTCGACGCCCGCCAGGTTCAGCAGTTCCAGCGAATCGCGGATGCCCGATGAGTGGTTCATCAGCATCTGCACCGTGATCGGCGCGCGGTAGCGCGGCAGTTCCGGGATCCATTTATGGACCTCGTCATACAGGCCCAGCTTGCCCGCCTCGATCAGCTTGGCCGCGGTCAGCGCGGTGAACTGCTTCGCCACCGACGCGGCGTAGAGCAGCGTCCCGCTGTCCAGCGGCTTGCCCGTCGCGATGTCCCCGCTGCCCGACGCGCCGGCATAGATGGTCTTGCCGCCGCGGAAGACGCCGGCGACGCAGCCGGGCGAGCTCATGTCCGCAGGGTCGCCCAGCACTTTCTGGACCGCGTCGAACTCTCCCGGCGCCGCATTCGCGGATGTGATCGAAACCGCCAGCGCGACGACCGATGCCATGATCTCGCGCCGCCAGAGAATCGCCATATCCCGTTGCCCCCGCTGATGTTTCGGGGCGGAGAGTAGAGCGTGACCGCATCGGGTCAACGCGAACGCCAGTTCCCACGCTTTGCCATGTCATAGCCTTTCGATATGGGGGCCCGGCGTCGACGCGGGCGGATCGATCATAGCCGCAAGCTATGGGGGCTGCCCGCATTTGATGTTGGAAGTGACGGACGAGCCGAACATGGAGAGGGTCGACGTGGCCCGCGACGGAAACACCCGGAGACGTAGATGACCAGCCTGCCCGAATTCCTGTCGCGCGTGCGGCCGCCGATGACGCCCGCGCTCGTCGTCCGGCGCGAGGCGCTGCTCCGCAATCTGCGCACGATGCAAGGCTATTGCGACGCGGCCGGCGTGCGGCTGCGCGCGCATGGCAAGATGCACAAATGCTCGACGCTCGGAAAATTGCAGATCGAGCTCGGTGCGGTCGGGCTATGCTGCCAGACGGTGGGCGAGGCGGAGGCGTTCGCCGCGGCCGGGATTTCCGACCTGCTCGTCACCTCCCCCGCCGCGCCATGGGCCGCGCAGCGGCTGGCCGCGCTGGCCGCCAAGGAAGTCGCGATCGCCGTCGTCGCCGACGATGCCGGCCAGATCGACCGGCTGGACGAGGCCGCCCGCGCCGCGGACGTCACGCTTTCCGTGCTGATCGACCTGGATCTCGGCACGCATCGCGCCGGCTGCACGCCCGAAGCCGCGCCCGCGCTGGCCCAGCGCGTCGCCGATGCGCGCAACCTGCGTTTCGAGGGGGTGCAGGCCTATCTCGGCCATCTCCAGCACCAGGCCGATGTCCCGCGCCGTCGCGAAGCGAATGCCAAGGTGCTCGCCCGGCTCGGCGCGCTGGTCGCGACGCTCGACGCCGCCGGCCTCCATCCCCGTTTCGTGACGGGCGGCGGCACCGGCACCTATGTGCAGGATCTGGCCAGCCATGTGTTCAACGAGATCCAGGCCGGATCCTATGCGGTGATGGACGTCGAATATACCGATTGCGGTGCGCCCGACGGCGGCGACTGGCCGTTTGAGCCCGCCCTGTTCATCGCCGCGACCACCATCTCCGCCCAGCACAAGACCCATGTGTCGATCGATGCGGGGCTGAAGGCGGTGGCGATCGACGGCCCGCGCCCGCGCATCTTCGCCGGCGCGGCGGAGGGCAGCACCTGGCGCGCGTTCGGCGACGAACATGGCGCGATCCAGCATCCCGCGCATATGCAGGTCTTCTCGATCGCCGACCGGATGGCGCAGAACGAGGCGATCGACGCGATCAACGCGGACGACAGCATCGCCTGGCCCGACGATGCGCCGAAGACCGGCGATCTCGTCTGGCTCCAGCCCGGCCATTGCGATCCGAACATCAACCTCTACGACGCGCTGATCGTCGCGGACGAGGACGGCAATTGGGAACGCTGGCCGATCGACGCACGCCGCGTCACCCGCTGAGCCTGCGCCCGGCGGGCGCGACATTCACTCGGCAAGGACGTCAACGTCTTCCGCCGCGGCGCGGACGGCAAGTGGCGCGTCGCGATCGACGGCTGGAGTTTGGATAGGCCGGCCCGGCAATATGCGGTCGGCCCATTCCGGGCGGTATCGGAAAAGGGGTGGCCGATACCGACCACCCCTCCCTGTCGTAGACGATCCCACATTCGCGCCGGCGATTTCCCGGGCCTGGCGCAACCGCCTCCGGCAGCCGGTCATTTGTCCTTGGCGGCGTCTTTCGCGGTATCGGTGACGGCGTCTGCCGCCTGGCTGACTTCCTTGGCGGCCCCGGTCACGGCGTTGGTTTCCCGCTTGTCGTTCTGCAGAAGAAAATATGCCGTGACGGCAAGGATCGCGACACAGATCAGGAGCACGACCGCCGTCGTGCCTCCACGTCCGCCTCGCACGTCGACCTCACGTATCTCAGTCATCGCAACCTCCCTGTTGAGCGGCGGGAAAACCGATCGCAGGCACAACAAGTTCCATGCTAACTATATGTTTTTAAGTGATATATCCAAAGATATAGCCAGAATCCGGCGACGGATCGGGCGCCGAACGGTTCGCCTGCGCCGCATGCAATCTTTGCACGCCGTGGCAATGCTTTGTCACAGTCTGGAAAACTCAGCGTACATATCCATCCATAACCTGCACGCCTCTGCGGGACGCTGCACGGCTTTGCTTTCGGGCGAGGACAGATGCATCGCCCGCAGGGCGCAGGACGGAACAATCACCCAACGAAAGCAAAAGGGGATTGTTCGTGAAAAAGTATCTCGTAGCCGCGTGCGTGGCTTTGCTGCCGGCGGCGCCCGCCATGGCCCAGGAAGAAGAAAAGGGCCCGATCACGGTTTCCGGCTCGGTCGCGCTGGTCAGCGATTATCGCTTCCGCGGCGTTTCCCAGACCGACGAGGAAATGGCGATCCAGGGCGGCGTCACGGTCAACCATGAATCCGGCCTCTATGCCGGCGCCTGGGGCTCGAACCTGGCCGGCTGGGGCACGTTCGGCGGCGCCAATATGGAGCTGGACCTGTTCGCGGGCTACAAGCTGCCCGTCGGCGCGGCGACGATCGATGTCGGCCTGACCTGGTATATGTATCCGGGCGGCCTCGACACCACGGATTTCGCCGAGCCCTATATCCGCGTCAGCACGACCGCAGGCCCCGTCTCGCTGCTCGCCGGCGTCGCCTATGCGCCCAAGCAGCGCGCGCTGGGCAATGTCAGCAACACGCCGGCAAGCGCCCCGGGCGACAAGGAGGACAATCTGTACCTCTGGGGCGACGTTTCCGGCGGGATCCCCGGAACGCCGGTCACGCTGAAGAGCCATATCGGCTATTCAAGCGGCAATCCCGGCCTTGGCCCCAACGGCACCAGCCTGGCCCCGACGGGCAAATATTGGGACTGGATGCTGGGCGCCGATCTCGCGCTCGGCCCCGTCGTGCTGGGCGTCGCCTATATCGACACCAGCATCTCCAACGCCGACCGCGCCTATATCCTGCCCAACTTCGCCAACACGAAGAATGGCGGCAATATCGGCGGCAGCAAGGTCGTCGCCTCGATCACCGCGGCCTTCTGATCGCGCGGACGCGGCAGGCATCGGCCTGTCGCGTCCTGTCGATCCCATGACGCCATCCGATTGTTCGCCGCCCTTCATTCGCGGCGCGGCAGCCAATGAGGCGTCTTCGGGATCGGATCGCCGTCCTCGTCGAAACCCTCCCATTCATAACGCTCGGCAATCGCCTCGCGCCAGTCCGCGCTGGCCCCATGCCTGTCGAGATAGGCGGCCTTTTCGTCCTCGGTCAGCGACTTCCAGTAAGGCCACCAGATATATTCGATATAGCCGTCCACTGCCCCCTGGTTCTGCGGATCGTCGGCGGAGAGGTCGGGGAAGACGACCCACATGGGGAGCGGTTCATCTATGTTCGGTTCCGGTGGGTTGGTCGGCATGGACATTCGATAGCAGCGATGAGAGTTGAGTGCACTGTCACCGTAATCCCAATCGCCGACAAGGTGACGCAGTTGGCCGGGCCGGATGAGGGAGCATGAACGCAATGATATTGGCTATACTGCTTATGTCGATCGACCCGCCTAAAACCTTCACATGTCGGCCGATCGAAGTCAGGTATGGCGACGGAGGCATTACCTGTGCTGGGGCGAATCAGCGGAGGATAATGAAGCTGGTTGGCATCACCGTCCCTCATCCTTTCGATGGTTGCCGGAAAATGCGTCAGCCTTGCCCGGCAGTAACCCCCGAAGCTTCGCGGGATCATTTGGTCAAGCTATTAGGCGGTTCACGCGGCCTAACCGGCTTTAAGGAGTTTCACCGCGTAGTGGTGAAAGGGCCGACATTGATTTGCAAGACGGTAGGCGCGGGCGAGGCTGGGAACATCCAGTGGGGCGCATCCTGCACAGCCGGGCGGATGAACCTTTCATGCCAGATGGTCCGCGACGGCTTTGCTGCGCGATACGGATCATATTTGCGAAATAAGGGCTGCTGATCCCGATGCTCACAATCTTCCCCGCAGTGATGACCTTAGGCGCAACCTTCACCTGCACTCCTACGCGCGCCTGGGACGCCGACGGCCCGATCTGGCGCGCTGAAGGGTCGAAGATCGAATGACTGAAATCGCGGCGCACGCGGACTGGCGCGGACCGGGCATCATTACGGTGACAGCCATTACGGTGACGTCATTACGGTGACAGTGCACTAAATTATGGCCCCGCGCAGAGGCGACACGGACCTCCGGATCCCCCTTCCGGACACTCCGACTCTCAGCAATGAAAATGATGGTGGACAGGGCTGGATTCGAACCAGCGTACGCTCTCGCGGGCAGATTTACAGTCTGCTGCCATTAACCACTCGGCCACCTGTCCAGGGTGCCTGATCTCAGGAAGGCGGCTCAATGGCGAAAGGGGGCTTGCCTGTCAACCACGCCGCGGCCTACCGGTCTCACATTCAGAGGGGAGATCCATTCCATGCGCCGTGTCATTGCCGCATTGCTGCTCGCGTCCGTTGCCGTCACGCCGGCCACCGCACAGAAATCCGCGCCCGAAAAAGCCAATAGCGAGACCAACCGGATCATCGACGAAGGGCTGAATCACAGCGAGATCATGCAGACCGCGCAATATCTGACCGACCGGATCGGCGGG
>Ga0209902_100928_pt1 | contig 20071 bp, 13 predicted proteins | sample FECB27metaG_FD_188304 | JGI IMG/M metagenome (GOLD analysis project Ga0209902, IMG submission 188304) | Cyanobacterial communities from the Joint Genome Institute, California, USA - FECB-27 (SPAdes) (version 2) | ecosystem: Environmental > Aquatic > Thermal springs > Hot (42-90C) > Microbial mats...
GTCCGCCAGGGCCGAACAGGCGGGCGAAATCACGGACGTTGACGTCGACTGCACTTTCCGCGCTGAACGGATAGCGATTGGTCAAAGCTGCCTGGCAGAACGGCAGGATATCGGCGCGCCAGATGGCGTTGAGCTCGGAGGTGACGGCCTTTTCAGTCAGGCCGCTGGTGTCGCCGGCGATACCGCCGAGCCAATCGTCGATCGGGTCAGGCAGGATCTGCGCCTGGCGGGCGACGGCACCGGTGAGTTCCGCGAGGCCACCTTGCTTCTTGATGGCGTCCTGGGGATCGGGATTGGCGGTGACAGTCTGCAGCACGTTCGACAGTGCGGTTAAGGCAACGACTGCGGCATCAAGCATGGGCGGCTGGCCGTCGACTTCGGCGACGGCACTTTTCAGCGGCTTGAAGTGCTCGGCGACGAGCGTGCCGGTCATGTCGACCTCCGCCGCCGAACCGGCGCGCGGCAGCAGCTTGGCACCGGCCTTGGCGAGCTTACCGACCTTGCCGAGCTTGCCCAAAAGCTTGGATGCGCCTTTGGAAGCGGCCTTGTTGTCGCCGGCGGGCTCTTCGTCCGAGCGGATGAGGTCGGTCTCGTGGACGACGGCGGTGACAAGGCGCTTGAGCGCGGAATCGGCGCTCGACAGGTCTTTCAGGTTTTCACTGGCGACATTTAGGTCGGTCAGCGGCGACAGGCGGATGTCGCGCAGCAGGCTGTCCCACTGGGCGATGAAATCCTCGTAGTAGAGCTTGAGGATGTCTTCCGACAGCGCCGACACCGAGGTTTCGGAATTCTCCTCGCAGCCGCCGGCAAAGACGGCGCGATCGAGCGCCGCCTGGGCCGCGACATCCTCGAGCCGGTCGAGGATGACGTCGTGGAAGCCGGCATAGGTGAATGCGCCGGGGAGGCCGACACGCATGGTCTTGTCCGAGCGACGAGCGAAGACCTTGGAGCCGTTCGGACCGGCGAAATTTGCCGGGATCCATTCTTTCAGCTCGGAGACGGCGGGATCGGCCAACAGCTGCTTGTAGGCGCGCGCCGGCAGCGAAATTGTGCAGACGCTCTTCAAGGCCTCGGCGACCAGCGCCGGATCGGGCGCGACATAACTCGCGTCGATCGTCATGCGGCGGATGGCGGCAAGCTGGTGCTCTTCGGCGTTGGGCGTCGGGAAGGGCGCGACGGGCGCGAACTCCGGCAGGTCGTTGACCCACCAGTTCTGGGCGAAATCCGCGTCCATCTGGGAGAGGCCGGTCATCATGCGATAGGTCTTGAGCGCCCCCAGCATGAATTCCGGATCGCGGACCTGGCGCCACATCGTCGTTTCGAGCAGGGCGACCATGCGGGGTTCGAGGATGTTGCGCAAAGCGTGGTTGTAGCTGTCGGCCTGGGCCCGCAGCAGCTCCGGCGAGGCCGTCGGGCCGACCAGGTCACGAATGCCGCTGGGCGGCGGCGTGCGCGCATTGGTGACCTCATCCATCGCAGCCAGAGCAACGTCGATGTCGGGCGCATCGACAGGAGCCGGGGCCGCCGCGAATGGTGCAAGCGGCGCCTGCAGCGCCTCCAGCTGGCCGGCCTGAGCCGCGATGGCATTGCGGTTGTCGTAGTAGGACAGACCGAACAGCGCTCCGGCGAGCAGCACCGCAGCCCCAGAGGCTGCGGCGGCACCGCGCCAGATCCACGTCCGACGGCGCTGCGCCAGGGGATCGAACATGCCGAGCCCGGCTTCCTTGAAGATCACCTCGGTCAAGAGGTTCTTGAGGAAGAAGCTGCGCTTTTCGACACGTGGCGACGACATGGCGCGACGCGGCGGCAGACCGAAGGAGGAAGAGAGTGCCGCGGTCAGCCGATCGATGGGCGCACCTTCCTGCGTGGCCGAGTTCAGGTAGACGCCGCGCAGCCAGGCGCTGTCTTCGTAGCGGCTTTCGCCGAAAATCTGTTCGACGAGGAGACGGATCGGTTCTGACAGGCTTTCGACCTGGGCCGGGAACCTGAAGATCTCTGCGCGTGCAGCGAGGCTGTCTTCGTCCTCGAGGCGAGGGACGAGGCGTCGCTCGAGCTCTGTCGCCAGCAGCGAGATCTCACTTGCCACCATCTTACCGTCGACGCGTGCATCAGGCGCGAATGTCGTGCCCCACACCTGCTCGCGGGCCGACGTCGATAGTCCGCCGAAGAAGGGCTCGAACCCTTTGATCAGGTCGGCCTTGGTTAGCATCAGATAGACCGGAAGCCGGATTTCGAGGCGTTCGTTCAACTCGGCAAGGCGGCGGCGGATCTTGCGGCCATGCGCCTTGATGGCTTCATCGCCCTCGGAGAACGCATCGATCGACAGGGCGACGATAACGCCGTTCAAGGCGCGCCGGCCGCGATGCTTCTTCAACAGGTCGAGGAAGCCCAGCCATTCGGCGGCATCGACATCGGGTTGGCTTTCCTGCTGGACGTAGCGCCCGGCGGTGTCGATCAGCACTGCGTGTTCGGCGAAGAACCAGTCGCAGTTGCGGGTGCCGCCGACACCCTGGATGTCCTCGGTGAGGTCGATCGGGAAATTGAGGCCGGACTGGCGCAAGGCCGTGGTCTTGCCGGTGGCCGGCGGTCCGACGATCACATACCATGGCATGTCACGCAGCAGCTTGCGGCCACCGAGCTTGCGCCGTTTCATCTCGTCCATCAGACCCTGGAACTTCGCACCTACTGCGGCAACGCTCTGCTCGCCCGCCGTCAGCGGCTTTTCGACCGGCGGCGCGGCGATCTCGGCGACGAACATGCGATTGGCGCGGATGGCGCGGCGTTGCGCCAGGATCAGCCAGATCAGCCACAGGATGACCAGACCCGCGATCAGCGCCATGCGGACGGTTTCGGAGGCAAATGGCGTGCTCTGGCCGACGGCCACGATGGGGCCGAAAATCCAGATGATCAGCGACAGCAGCGTCAGGCCGATCAGGGTCCAGAGCCACCGCGACGTCAGTACCGACCAGAGGAAGCGCAGGATGAACATCTGTCACAGCCTCTTTTCGACCAGAACTTCGACACGGCGATTGAGTGCGCGGCCCTCGCGCGTGCCGTCGTCGGCAACGGGGTCGGTGGCGGCGCGCCCCTCGGAACGCACACGCTCGCGCGGAACGCCGTTCTGGACGAGCATGTCGGCAATTGTCGCAGCACGAGCCTCCGACAGGCGCTGGTTGGTGGAAAGCGGGTTGGTTCGTTGCAGCGGGATGCCGTCGGTATGGCCGACGATGGTGACGTTGCCGATCAGCTCCTGGTTCTCGACGATCACCTTGGCGATCGCCTTGATGAGTGGCTGGAAGCCGTCGGTCAGCTCGGCCCGCGACGACTGGAACAGCTCGGGATTGGAAGCCTGGATGACGAGGCGGGCCAGCGACACGCTTTCGGCACCCTTGAGTGCCGGGCGCAGGCCCTCGGGCGTGGCGGCGGCGAATTCCGGCAGCAGTGCGAAGTCGACGGTCTCAACCGGCGGCGCTTCCGCCTTGGGCGTGGTGCGCAGCACCTCGGCGCGGTCGGCCGGCGGAAGTGCGCGGACAAGGGCCGAGAGCTGGACGGCCTGGTTGCTCAGCCCCAGCGAAAACGCGATGTAGATCGCGGTGGCGAGCACGGCAGCGATCACGCCCATCACCCAGATCGGCACGGTGAAGCGCGGCGCCTCGTCGGCGGCGACAACGCCGCGCCAGTTGGGCGACAGCGGCGCGTCCTCGGCGTCGGCGTCGCGCAGGAAGCGGGCTGCGGCGACACGCACGGCGTTCAGCGACCTGTCGCCCGAGCGGCCAGGCACCCGGTACTTGCCACGGAAGCCCAGCGCCATGCAGTGATACTGCAGCTCCAGCATTTCCTTGTCGCGGTTGGGATGGCGTTCGAGGTCTTCCAGGCGCGAGAAGAACTGCGCGCCGGCATCGACGTCGCCGCGCAGCATGACGACCAGAGGCTGACGTGGCCAGGCACTTGCACCGCCCCAGGGCGTGTTCAGCGCGAGATCGTCGAGCAAGGCTGCGACCGACCACGCCGCCTGATCCGCCCGCTCGATCGACGATCCGGACGCAACAGCGGTATCGCGCCCGCGCACGAGTTCTTCTTGCAGGCGCGTGCGAAGGTGCTCCGGGTTCTCAGGCGGCAGTGCGTTTTCGAGCTCGGGCGCAAACTCCAGCAAGGCGGAAAACGCATTGACCAGCGCGTTCGGGTGGGCGCGCGACCGCTTCAGCGGCGCGGACGAAAACGGCATCGGCATGCGCGGCGACGGCGTGCCGATCATGCGTATGCGGGTACGCTCACGATCCTCCGACAAGCCGAAAGGATCGTCCTGACTCATCGCATCACCTGTTCACCGAATAGCAATCGACCTGCGGCTCGCTCGGCAGCACGCCGGATACGCCGATGACGAATCCGGGTGCATCGAGGAGGGAGGCCCAATGCTCGCTTCTCTGATCGAGTTCAAGGCAAAGGCGGTCGCCGTCATAGGGGATTTCGCGCGGCTGCGAATGCAGTGGCTTTAGCGGAATGCCCGGCAGGCGCGACTTCCACAGGCCTTCGAATTCGCTGGCAGCACCCACCGTCGCCTGGTTGACGAAGATCTTGCGCAGTGCGTCCTCCGACAGTTCGGAGCCGACGCGAATGACGATGCGGCTGGCGACAAGCAGCTTGGGGTTGTCGATGCGCACCTTCCAGACATTGGTGGAGTGACGCATGACCGGTAGTGCCCGCGATTTCGGCTCGACGTAGCGCAGGCTGAGGATCAGCGAGCGCAACGTGTCGGCAAGCGCCGAATAGGCCGGGCCCGGCGCCATGTGGTCGTAGACCGGCAGCTCGGCCAGGCGCCGCGAATTCGAGCCGTAGGTAGCCATGGAGCCCGCAAGCCCGGCAAGCTCGAGGTAGAGCTCGGCCGGATGGAAGATGTCCTGCGCCAGCATGTGCGCCAGACGCGGTCGTGCCGCATTGGCGAGGTTGAGCATCAGCAGGTCCTCGACGCTACGGCCGGGGCCGCCGAGCACCATCTTGGCATGCGCCTCGGCGATCTGGTCGAGACCGGTGATGACCTCCTGCAAAAGCTGGGCATACCAGTGGACGGCGCCGGTCGCGAGCGTTGGCGGCAGAAAGTTGGCATCCAACGAAACGCCACCGTCGGCGCGCAGGCCGGTGATTTCGGTGATTGGCAGTGCCGTGTAGCCGCCGACCGATTTTCCCGGCGCGAGCAGCAGCGCCTGCGGCCGGGCGATCTCGATCTCTTCGGGATCCGAACCGCCTTGCACGGCATCGCGGACCGTGACGATGCGGCCGCGGTAGCGCGCGCCGCTGGTCTCGGCATGCGCCGGATCGAAGCCGACGCCGCCGGGTGGTTCCAAGGGCACTGCGATCAGCACCGGACCACCGCCCATGTCGGCGGTGATGGCGAGCGGCTTTGGCGCGTCCATGGTGTCGGGAATGGCGAAAGGCGTGCCGTCGGGAAAGATGCCGCGTGCCGTAAGCACCGCAACCTGTCCCGCTTCCAGCAGCGCAGGGTCGAGGGTGAGGGTGCGGAAACCGTAGGTGTGAAGTTGCCCGGCTTGCAGCGCGCCGCGCACCGTCGCCTCGAAGAAGCGGTCCTGTTGCTGGAAGTGCTGGGTCCGAAGGAACAGCCCCTCGGACCAGAGCACCCTGTTTGTGTCGGTCATGCGGCAACTCTCTGCATCGACAACTCCTGGTATGGCCCGTTCAGGCCGATATGCCTCCGCTGCCGAGTGTCACGGTGATCGTCACCGTCGAACCCGGCGAAACCGACTTCGTCGTCCGCCAGGTGCGGCCGGTGGGTTCGCGAACAAGGGCGACGAAGCCAAGCGCGGTTGCCTCCGGCTCTGCGGTGATCGTCTTCGATGCAGCCGCACCGGGTCCGACAGAAAGCTGGTCCGAGCCGATGAGATCGCCGGCAAGGGCCGAGCCGGCGTCGCCTTGCAAGGCGAAATAATCGGCTGAGTTGAACTTGCCCGTGCTTTTCAAGCGCATGACCAGAACCGTCACCGGCCTGTCGCCGCCGTCAGGTCCGGGGTTCATGCCGGCTTGACCGCTCACATTGACGGTAACGGTGGACGGTTTCGGTGGCCCGCTTTGGCAGGCGGCCACCAGTCCTGTAGCGCCGAGAGCAATAATGAAGTCGCGCCGGTCGATCATGCGTCACTCCTCTTCATATGCGTTGCGGAAGTCGGCTCCTATTTCGCCCATGAAGCGCGTCTCGGCGCTCACGGCGATCTCGCGATGGCGTTTCTTGTAGAGGTCCCAAAGCTTGGCGCTGCGGCCGCCAGCCAAAAGCTTCTCGATCGACGAGCTCGACTTCAGCTCCTCCTCGAGCGCGACGGGATCGAAGCGGTCGATCATGTGGCGCAGCGCGCCCTGCAGCCCGCGCCAGGCGCGAACGTGGTGATGGGCGAGGTCGCGGATTGCATCCGAAATGGCCGGTTCGCCGGCGAGAAAACCCGGGCTGCGTTCGGCCAGGATGGTCGCCAGCGCGTCGTCGACGGTTGGCAGGAACTTGAGCGGGTTGACCTCTGACGAGCCAACGATGGTCTGCTCGATGCGTGCGTTGCCCTTTTCCTCGGCGCGCTTGCGCAAGAGCTGCATCAGACCTTCGAGCATCAGGCGATATTCGCGGCCGAACTTTTCCATTTCGACAAGCGGGTCACGATTGGAAGGGGCGCTTTCGTCAAGGCCCAGGCCGCGCAGGAAGGCGGCGCGCAGGGCGCTATCGGGCGGAGCGGGCGCAGGTGAGGCTGCAGGTGCAGCGGGCGCAGGTGCTGTAGCCGGACTTACCCCTGCCTTCTCCCGCGCACGCAAGGACATCGGAGGCGGTGCGTCAGCGCGGCGGGCCGGCACATCCCAGGGTGCAGGCGCAGCCGGCTTTGTCGAAACGGGGGCTGGAGCCGGGGGCGGAGCGAGAGCGGTTTCGTGCGGGTTTGCATCGACCACTGGCGGTGGCGACGCAATGGGCGGCAGGTCAAACCCGTCATCGAATGACGGCGATTGCGTCACGACCGGCTCCGCCTTTGGCTTGGACGGCGGTGTTTCGGCCGAAGCGACGCCAAAAGGATCGGCAAAGCTCGTCGTGCCGTTTTGGCTGTTGTCGGCATGGCCGTTCGCAACAGGCGTTGCCACCGGATCGAGACTGAACGGATCGTCGAATGCGGGCGAATTTCGCTCGGAACCGCCAGCGCGCTCATAGGCACGGAACGCTCCGGGTTCGGGATGTTCGAACGGGTTGGGGAGATCGGCGGGGCGGGGACGCTGAGGCTCCTCGTCGGTCTTGAGCGAGAAGAAGTCGTCGCCGCCGAGACCAACCGGTGCGCGAGATGCGGCAGGCACGGGTTGCGGTACCGATGTCCTGGATGGTGCTGGCTTGAAGTGTTGCAGGTGACCTTCGGCCGGCTGCAACTCTACCGATACGACATAATCGCCGAGGCGGAGCCGCATGCCATGGCGCAGCCGGGCCGAATTGCCCGAGCCAAGCGCGCTGCCGGCGTCGTCGATGAACAGGCCGCTGCTCGACGTGTCCACGACGACGTAGCCGTCCTGTCCTGAGGTGATCTTGCAGTGGGCGCGCGAGACGAACATGTCGGGGTCGTCGATCTGCCAGTCCGCATCGGGACTGCGACCGATCACCAGTTCACCCTGATCCAGCCGGGTCTGGCGCACTGCCTGTGCGCGCGGTCCCTGCTCAAGCGTGAGGAGCAAGCTCATGCCCCGACTCCCGCCATTTCGGGCCGCCAGCCGACGATCGTCCGCAGGCGCATATCCTCAGCATCGCCCCTTTCCGCAGGGGGCGCAAGCCACGCCGTTCGGCCGAGCTGCGCAGCCCCGATGCGAGCCGGCGGCACCTCGTTACGGGCCAGCACAAGCCTGAGATCGACGTCGAGCAATTCGCCCAGAAGATCGCTTATGGCGCGCTTGAGGACGGCCAGCCGGCGGCTGCCGGGAAGGAAGGATGAATAGCTGTTCAAATCGAGCGGGCCGAGGCGCAGCTCGACCCTGTTCTGGCGGCTGAAGCTTCGCGGCCCGATGGTCGCACTTCTGGCCAGGGAGGCGTTGGCCATGCCGAGCCTCGTCTGCAGCGCGGCTGGAACTTCCAGCCAGGACGCCACGAACTCCTTCAGTTGGACCTTCACATTGAACACTTCGGCGACGAACAGGGTCAGCCGCTCGGGCCCGTCGACCTGTCCGGCAAGGGCCGCCGCCTGGCGCAACTTGACCGAATCCACGTCCGGATCCTGGGCGTTTGCTGTTTCCGGCAGTCCGATTCCGGCCATGGCCTCCATCATCGCGCGGATACGCCCGCCGACGGCGCGCTCGACCTGCACGCCGGGATGCGCATCCGCCCAGGCGCGATAAAACAGCGCGATCATTCGGTGCTGCAAGATGTTGACGAACTCGATGAAGGTCGTGTCGCTGGTCTGATGCGCGTCAGCACCCGCAAACCAGCGCTGCGACATCCGGTCGAGCACCCAGCGCGTCACATGCAGCGGCAGCGGTCCTTCAGGCCCTAGCAAACCCAGATTGGCGACGGTGACGCGTGCGGCGCCCTTGTCGGTGGCCTCCTCGAACTTGACGACGTCCTGGGTTGAAAAGCCAAGGCGCACATGTTGCCCAAGGCGCGCAGGCTCGCGATCCGGACGGCCGGAATGACCGAACAGGCGTCCGCCCCGGTTTTCAAGCTGGCGCAGCAACTCGAAGAAGTCGTAGCTCTCTGTCAGCGTGTCGGGTGCCGCCGCTAGATCAGGAAGCGGTTGCCGGGCGTCATCGGCCATGGCACGTCCTCCTGCTTCTGGAGCAACCGCGTGCGGGTGCGCACGAAGCCATTGATACCGGCGTGGCGGGCAAACAGGCGCGCCAGAAGAGCGGAAAGCAGCAGCGAGCTTTGCCCTGAAAGGACCGACTGGTCGATGTGGAGCAGGATCTCGGTGCCACGGCCGAAGCACATCGGCCCCGGTATGTCGAGGCGCTCGATCACCGGCTGGGAATCGATGCGCACGATCGAGCGGACATGGCGCGCCAGTCCCGGGTCGCCGCGATCGGCATAGAGGTCAAGCAGCGCATGCAGCGGATCGACTCCACGCCCCTCCTTGGCCAGGCTGAGGAAGTTGAGCGCGAGTTGCGCCACCAGCCGCCAGGCGAGATCGTCGGCCCTGGATTCCGCATCGGCTCCGGCAGGCAGCGCGGCCGGGATGGAGGGCTGCGGCGCACGCAGGGCGCCGAGCAGGCGGACCGCCTCAACCGGATCGCCGCTCTCCAGCGTCAACGTCGGATTGTCGTCGAGGATCGGCAGGTCGCGGTTTGTGCAGAGGGTGGTGATCTCGATCCGCTTGAGCGGCCGGCCAGCAGGGATTGCTGCTGGGCGTGAGATCGCCAGAAAGACGTCGTCACCGGTGTACGAGGTTCGCGTCATGCCCTCGCGCCGTTCGTCCTCGGTGGCGCGGCGCGGCCGGCGTTCCGTCGAATAGACCCAGCCGCTGCCCCGGTTCTGCCCCAGGCTGAACAGTGCCGGTATCTCGGCGTCGGGGCCCTGGGCGTCGGCATCCTCGACATGGGTGACGCGGAAGATTTCGAAATCCCGGGGCCGGGTACGGTCGGCATAAAGCACCTGCCGGGTCTTGCGGGCATCGAGCTCGATGACGTTGCATTCGCGCTCGAAAAGATTGATCACCGGTGTCGCGAAAAGCTCGAAATCGGCCGGCGCGAGGTCGGCAAGCTCAGGTGCGGCCCGCCGCAACAGGAAGAAGATTTCGAGCCCCGCTTCTGAGCTGCGCACGACCGGCAGCAGGCCTTGGACGCGGACATAGTGGAAGCGCTCCGGCATCATGAAATACTCACGCAGCAGCCGGTAGCCTTCGAAGGTCGGGCGCGTGCGCGGCATCAGGGCTTCGCTGTCGCTGATGCCGATCATCTCCGGCTGGGGCAAGATAGTGAGTTTGCCTGACTTGCCGTTGTGGCGAGCGCCAATCGCCGTGCAGACGCCAAAGATCGTGTCGAACAGCAGCGATGCCTTGGTGCGCCCGGCAAAATGCAGGTCGAGCCGGTCGAGCGCCAGCTCGTTGAGCTTGCCCTTGCCTGATCTGGCGATTGTGACGCGCAGCGCCGCCTCGCAGGTGACGCCGCTGATCGGGGAGATTCCGGCTGCGGCGAGCGCGCTGCGATCCTGATAATAGCCGACCGACGCAATCTCGATCGGCCACAAGGTGACATCCTGCGCTGTCGTGAAGGTGGAGCGGGTGGAGAGGTTGGGCTGCAGGTTGGCGACCAGCCGGGTGCCACGCTTGACGACATGGCCTGCGTTCATCGTCTGGACCTGCTGGCCGGGCTTCAGCACCGCCATGGTGACCGCAGGCGCCTGCGTCAGCAGGTCGGGGTAAAGCACTTCGAGGACGCTGCGCGCGAACCTCGAGCGTTCGGCATCGACCTTGAGCCGGGTGCGCGCGGCAAGGAAGGCGACGCCGTCGAGCAGGCGCTCGACATAAGGGTCGGGGCAGGGCGCGGTATCGAGCGAGAGATTGCGCGCGACCGCCGGGTGCATGTCGGCGAATTCCGCGGCAAGCGTGCGGATGTGGGTCAGCTCCTCCTCGTAATACTCCAGGAAGATCCGATCCATTCTATGCCTCGCCGTATTCGGTCCGCGCCAAGCCGTTGTCGAGGTTGATCGTGGTCCTGAGCCGCAGCCGTTCCGGCGTCGGCGTCATGATCAGGACCCCGTCGATTTCAATCTTGATGCCCATGCTCTTGTCGTTGAGGGTGACCGTGACCTTGGTCGCGCTCTCCTTGAGGCGCGGTTCGAAATTGGCCAGCACAGTCTTGATTTCCCGGGCGAGCGCATCCTTGTCGAAATCGCGGGACGACCGGCCGGAGAAAGAAGGCACGCCGAAGTTCACCACGCTGCGTCGCACTTCCGGGAAGTCGTCGAGTTTCAAGCGGGTCTCGGCGGCCTGTTCGTCCTCGACGTCGGATAGCAACGGTACGGCATCGAAGCGCTCGGTGTTGAACAGCGCTTCGATGTCGCGGCGCACCGCCTCGCGCAGCACACGCGCCGACACCACGATGCCCCGGTTTTCAAGCTCGACCCGGTTGCGGTTGAGGAAGACCAACCTGTGCAGACGCTGTTTGTGATCGGGCGTGAGATCGAGGTCGGAATCGATGGCGCGCGCGCTGCCGCTGGCGAACGCTTCGACACGTTCGCTGCCAAGTTCATTGTTCAGTGCCCGGTGCAGGGCTTCGATTTCAGAGCTTAGTCCTGGCAGGTCGTTCACCAGCCGGTCCCATAGCGATGGCTGCGACGCCTCTCGCCTTGCTTGCTGAACTCCACTGGCCTTCATCATGCAGCACCAGGGCGTTTATGCGGCGCGTCACAAGCCGGTTGCAACGCTCATCTCTTGCGTATGGTCGGTGTCGTAGACCAGCTCGATCGTCTTGTAAGCGAACTGCACGAAGTCCTCGAGCGTGTCGCTGTTGGTCGTGCTGGCACCAAAGCCATAGGACACGACCGATGCTTCCTTCATGGTGACGACGAAGTAGTCGCTCGTCTCGCCATCGATCGTGCGGCGGCAGGAGATCACCACTTCGTCGAACTGCTTGTTTTCGTGGCATGCCTTGGCGAGATATGGCGACGACATGTCGACGTCCTTGGAGCAGCTCACCGTGCCCAGCGCGACACGGCCCTTGCGCGAAAGCGAATTGGGATCGAATGGGGCGACCATGTTGAAGGCGACGTTGAAAATCTCGATCTCCTCGTCATGGCCGTCGCGGGTGCTCGGACCCTTGATGTCGGGAACCTTCAGGAAGCCGTCGATCTTGGTGGATTTTCTGAGATCGTCATCCGATGCCATTGTCTCTCTCCGTTACTGAACAGTTCAGGACTTGACCGAAGGCAGCTCCGACACGAGCCGAAGCGATGCGTTAATTCCTTCCAGTTGGTAGTGCGGGCGCAGATAGAAGCGGGCGTTGTAGTAGCCAGGACGGCCCTCGACGCTGTCGACCTGGACCTCGGCCGCGGCAAGCGGACGCTTGGCGCGGGCCTTGTCGTCGGCGAAGGCCGGATTGGCCAGCACGTAGCGGTTGATCCACTCGGTCAGCCATATCTGCATGTCGGCGCGCTCCTTGAACGAGCCGACCTTGTCGCGCGCGATCGCCTTGAGATAGTGGGCAAAGCGCGAGACCGGGAACAGGTAGGGCAGGTTGGCGCTGAGGCGCTCGTTGGACTGCGCGTCGGGATCGACGAGCCGTCCGGCGCGGGTTTCGTCGTCCTGCAGCGAATGGGCGCCGATGAAGGCAGCCAGATCGGTGTTCTTGCGATGCAGGATCGGCATCAGGCCGAGCTTGGCGAGTTCCGCCTCGCGGCGGTCGTCGATGGCGACTTCGGTCGGGCACTTCATCGCGATCGAGCCGTCGTCGGTGGGGAAGCTGTGCACCGGCAGGTTGATCACCGTGCCGCCGTTCTCGACGCCACGGATCTGGGTGCCCCAGCCGAACAGCTTGTGGCTGCGGTTGATGTTGACGCCCATCGGGAAGGCGGCATTCATCCAAACATATTTGTGGTGGTCGCCCTGGACCTCTTCCTCGAAGGCAAAGCCCTTCACCGGTACGGTGTCGGCGCCATAAGGCAACCGGGCCAGGACGCGCGGCATGGCGAGACCAATGTAGCGGGCGTCCTCGCTTTCGCGCAGCGACTGCCACGAGGCGTAGGCCGGGTTGGAGACGATCTGCTGCAGGTCCTGCGGATTGGGCAGCTCCTGCCAGCTGTCCATGCGGAACAGGCGCGGCGAGGCAGCGGCGATGAACGGTGTATGCGCCGAGGCGCAGACGCCGGAGAGGTTGCGCAGAAGCCCAACGTCGCGCGGGTGGTTGGAAAACTCGTAGGCGCCGATCAGGCAGCCGAAGGGTTCGCCGCCGAACATCGAGTATTCGTCGGTGTAGACCTTCTTGAAGACCGGGCTCTGGTCCCACATCTGGCCTTCATAGTCTTCGAGCGTATCGGCCAGCTGCTCCTTGGAGATGTTCATCACCCGGATTTTCAGCTTCTGGTCGGTCTCGGTGTTGTTGACGAGGTACCAGAGGCCGCGCCATGTGCCTTCCATCTCGCGCACTTCGGGTGCGTGCAGGATCTCGTTGAGCTGGACGGTCAGCATCTTGTCGATGCCCGATATCAGCGACTTGATCGACTTGATCGCATTGGACGAGATGGTGGTCGTTTCGGAGCGCGACTGGGCGGCGAGCGCCAGATTGCGGACGAGCTGCTGCAGCTTCTCGCTGTCGTCCTTCTTGACCTTGAAGTCCTTCTCCAGGAGATCACTGAACTCACCGAGATCGATGGCCTCAGCCTCGGCGACAGTTGGGCTCTTTTGCTGCTCGGCCATGGCTCTACTCCTCGACCTTGTCGCTGTCCGAGAGCGCCTGGCTGGCGATCTGGCCGAGCAGAGGCTCGTTGTTCAGCAGTTGGGCGATGCGCTTTTCGGCGTCGGCGCGGCCGTCCATGAAGCCCAGCAGCTCTTCCAGCTGGCGGCGCATCTTGAGGATTTCGGCCAGTTGCGGCACCTGCTCGGCGATCTTGTCGGGGGCGAAGTCGCCCATCTTGGAGAAGGTCAGGTCGATCGCCAGCTCTTCCTCCTGCTCAGCACCCTCGGCCTGGGGCAGGGTGTTTTTCACCCGCGCCTTCACGCGCGGTCCGAGCGCTTCCATGAAGCGCGGAAACCTGTTGGCGTCGGTCTCGACGAAAGTGCGGTCGAGCACCGTCTTCTGCGCTTCCTTGGTCTGCGATGACCCGGCGAGATCGGCCATCACGCCCATCACGAAAGGCAGTTCAATTGTTGTCGGGCTGCCGTAGGTCTCGACGTCATAGGCGATCTGCACGCGCGGAGCGCGGTTACGCTCGATGACCTTTGCTTTGCTTTCGGCTGGCATGCTTGGCTACCTTTCATCCTTCTGAGGCGTCTTCTTGTCAGTTACGCCGGCGAGGAGCCGGAACTCCTTGAGCCCCGAGGGGGCGAGATCTTCCATCAGCTCGACGAAATCCATGTGCACCATGCGGCGCACGCGCCGGGCGAGATGCGGGATCGGGCTCGATGGTTCGGTACGGTCGTAGAAGGCGACGACGAGATCGAGGCATTTGACGACGTCGTCGCGCGAAGTAAGGCGTTCGGGGAGGGCCATGGTCGGTCCCGCATGGTTGGCCACCGGTTCTGGCGCGTGGCCGTTGGGCTGCGCGGCTGCAGGTGCTGAGGGAGCTATCTCGGGCGCTGCCGCCCCATTGGCAGCCGGCCGCGCGGCGGCTCCGCGCTCGATCGTGGTCAGCATCCTGTCGAGAAACTTCTTGAGCTCCGGGACTGCCGGTCCGGTGCTTTCAAGCCGCTTGTTGAGCGCGCTGTCGAGTGCTCCAAGGGCTGCGCCCGCCGCACGGGCGTCGGCAACCAGTTGCTCCATCGCGGCACCCGCCTGATCGGCCTGGGCAGCGCAGGCGCTGCGCAGGCGGGTCAACAGTTGCTCGTGCTTGGTCGACAGCGCCGCGCGTTCGGCGGTATTCAACCCCTGCGCCGCTTCCTGCAGCATGACACGGTCGTCGAGCGCACCCTGTTCGAGTTCGCGCCCGGTAACAGGGCCAAACCCGCGCGGGGCGAAAAACACCGTTTTCCTGAGGTCGTGGAGCAGGCCGGGTTCCTGGCCGTTCTGCAGGTCGAGCACGGCGTTGATGCGGCGGAGCGCTGCATCGCGCGGCGGCGCATTGGCCCGCAGCGCTGGGTGCATCGTGTCCCAATGGGCGTCGAAGGTGCGGGCGATCAGCATCAGGCCTTCGGCCAGGCCCGCCAGCCCGCGGGAATTGGCCAAGGCGCGGGTGACCAGCGTCAGCAGGCGCAGATCGCGGCCCTGGTTGCGCAGTTCGTCGGCTTTTTCAAGAACGGCATCCCAGTCGACGGGAATGCTGACTTCCGCCGTGGGCCGGTTGCGGTCGTCGTGGACGACGTCGGATTGCGGGATGGCGAGGCGCTCGAGCTCGTGGAAGCGCGGATCATTGCGCAAATCTTCCCCCGACGGGTTTTCACCGTTCAAAGGGTTGAGCCAAAGAGCAAGATCAACCACGCACCCCCCCACGCCATACTCAGGTCGGAAGTAGCCGGTATTCCACTCGATTTCAGTTTTAGCACAGTTCAGGCGCCGCTCAAAGTTGGACGCGTCTAGCCCTTAAGCTTTAGTCACCACGGCCGCGCGAATTGTTATAGTCGTCTGTGGCCAGCATTCGGATGCCGTCCGCGCCGCTCTTGGGCCGGCTTTGTAAAGTCGCGGTTTGTGTGGCAAGTTATGGGGAACGCAGTCCGGCCATTGGAGAAATTCCATGGAACACAAGGGCGTGCAGCAGCGCAGGTCGTCTCAGGGCTTCAAGCGCAAGGAACTGGTCGGCAAGCTCAATCCCACCTGCTTGCGCGCCTTCAAGGCGGCGGCCGACGCGGCGAAGCTACGTGGTAACCCTTACGTCGAACTCGTTCATTTCATTGAACAACTGGTGCTTTCGGATCGCTCCGACGTGCAGATGATCCTGGCTGACGCCGGCGTTGATGCTGCCCGAGTCGCCGGCGACATGACGCGCGCTGTCGACAAGCTGCCTTACGGCGCGACCTCGATCGAGGAGTTCTCCGACCACATCTTCCACGCCATCCAGGAGGCCTGGAACCTGGCAACGCTGGAATTCGGCTCCGACGAGGTGCGCAGCGCGCATGTGATCCTGGCCTGCCTGAAGGTGCCGGTGCTGGAAGGGCTGGTGTCGAAGATCAGCACCGAGTTCGACAAGATCGACGCCGACGGCGTCATCTCGCGTTTCGCCGACGTTGTCGACGGCTCGCTGGAAGGGTCAGTGACAAGTGCCGCCACGCCCTCCGAAGAGGCGCCGCGGCGCCTGCCGTCTGGCGGGGAGTCGGCGCTGGCGAAGTATGCCACCGACCTGACCCAGCGGGCACGCGACGGCAAGATCGACGCTGTCGTCGGCCGCGATCCGGAAATCCGCCAGATCGTCGACATCCTGATGCGCCGCCGTCAGAACAACCCGATCCTGACCGGCGAGGCCGGCGTCGGCAAGACGGCCGTGGTGGAGGGCTTTGCGCTGCGCATCGCCGAGGGCGACGTGCCGCCAATGCTGCAAGGGGTTAGCCTTCGCATGCTCGATGTCGGGCTGATGCAGGCCGGCGCCAGCGTCAAGGGCGAGTTCGAGAAGCGGCTGAAGGCCGTCATCGACGAGGTGCAATCCTCGGAAACGCCCGTGATCCTGTTCATCGACGAGGCGCATACGCTGATCGGTGCCGGAGGTGCTGCCGGCACGGGCGATGCCGCCAACCTGCTGAAGCCGGCGCTGGCACGCGGCGAGTTGCGCACCATCGCTGCCACCACCTGGGCCGAATACAAGCAGCATATCGAGAAGGATCCGGCGCTGACCCGCCGCTTCCAGGTGGTGAAGATCGAGGAGCCCGACGAGGCCGCCGCCATCCTGATGCTGCGCGGCGTCGCTGGCGTGCTCGAAAAGCACCATGAGGTGCAGATCCTCGACGAGGCGATCGAGACGGCCGTCAAGCTGTCGCATCGCTATATCCCGGCACGGCAACTGCCCGACAAGGCGGTCAGCCTGCTCGATACGGCCTGCGCCCGTGTCGCCATTTCCCAACACTCGCGGCCGGGCGAGGTCGAAGACTTGATGCGCCGCAGGCAGGCGCTCGAGGTCGAGCAAGGCATCATCGGCCGCGAAGCGGCGATCGGCATCGAGGTGGACGACCGCAAGGCGCGCGTCGAGGCCGGGCTGGTCGAGACGGACGCAGCGCTGGTTTTGGCGCAAGCACGATGGGACAAGGAGAAGGAATCGGTCGCTGAAATCCTCGACCTGCGCGCCAAGCTGCGCGGGCAGGGCGTGGCGCTTGATCCCGTTGTCGCGGAGGTCGCGCAAACCGAAGTCGCAGGCGAAGAGCCGGTCGCAGCCAATGACGATGCTGCTGCCGATCAAGATGTCGCCGCTGACAGTGTGCCCCCGGTTGAACCGACTGAAACCGCGGAACAGCCGGAGGCGGCCGCCGATCCCGAGGCAGACCTTACGCGGCTCAAGGAGCTGATGGCGGTGCTGGCCGAGGCACAGGGCGAGACGCCGCTGATCCTGTTGTCCGTCGACCGCAATGCGGTGGCGGCGGTGGTACAGGACTGGACCGGCATCCCGACGGGACGGATGCTGACCAGCCAGACCGAAAAGGCTTTGCGGCTGGCGCAGACCTTGTCCGAACGCGTGGTCGGCCAGGACCATGCGATGGAAATGATCGCCAAGCGCGTGCAGACAAGCCGCGCCGGGCTCGGCGCGCCGGAAAAGCCGGTTGGCGTGTTCCTGCTCTGCGGCCCCTCGGGCGTCGGCAAGACCGAGACGGCGCTGGCGCTGGCCGAAACGCTTTACGGCGGCGAGCAGAACCTGATTTCGATCAACATGTCGGAGTTCCAGGAAGCCCACACCGTGTCGACGCTGAAGGGCGCGCCTCCCGGATATGTCGGCTACGGCAAGGGCGGTATCCTGACTGAGGCTGTGCGGCGCAGGCCCTATTCGGTGATCCTGCTCGACGAGGTCGAGAAGGCGCATCCCGACGTGCATGAGATCTTCTTCCAGGTCTTCGACAAGGGCATGATGGACGACAGCGAAGGCCGGCGGATCGATTTCAAGAACACGCTGATCCTGCTCACGTCCAATGTCGGTTCCGAGGTCATCATGACCAAGACCAAGGGCGGCGAGCTGCGCGAGAATGTCGAGAACCTCGACGCCGCCTTGCGCGCGCCCTTGCTAAAGGTGTTCCCGGCGGCCTTCATCGGCCGTGTCGTGACGATCCCCTATTATCCGCTGTCGGGCGAAATGATCGAGGCGATCACCCGCCACCAGTTCGGCAAGATCGCGCGCCGGCTGCAGATGAGCCATGGCGCGGAGCTGGTGATCGGCGATGGCGTGATGGAACTGATCAAGGCGCGCTGCACCGAGATCGAATCCGGTGGCCGCATGATCGATGCAATCCTGACCAACACGCTGCTGCCGGAACTCAGCCGCGGCGTGCTCAACCGTTCGCTGGATGGGGAAAAGCTGACGCGCGTGACAGTCGGCGCGTCAGGCGAGGGGTTCAGCTACGAGTTTGGGTGAGTGATCTGGAGGTGAACGCTGCAAATGCCCTACCAGGGGCTTCCAGTATCACCGCCGCCACTATCGCTTTTTTCACTGCGCTCGTTGCTGCTTGGCGTCGCCGCGACAATCGGTTTCTTGACGACCCTTGGCTGAACCGGGGCCGCAACTGCGACCTTCTTCACCGGAGCCGCCTTCTTGACCTGAACTGGCTGCACAGGTTGAACCGCTGCCTGTTCCTCGACTTTCATCATGGAGCCGCAACCGCCGAGCGGTAGAAGCACAGTCGCCATAAGAAGACAGATGGTATGCGATCGCATGTAACGTCTCCCCTTTATGAGCCCAGCATGTCCAGACGTGGTCGTGTATCAATCCATTCCTTGTGCAGAAGATCTCCCAGCAATTCCCCAGGATTGCGGGGAGCGGCTGTTCCAAGAACAGTGCTTGCGGCTTCGCGGGTTCGCGGTCCAAGCCGGCCGTCAATTTCGCCGACATCCTGGCCGGCACGATTCAGCGCAAGCTGCACTTCCTTGCCGATGGTCACCGCGTCGACGCCGCCCAATGCTTTCTTGGCCTGATCGGAGGCATCCTTGAAGTTGAAGGATGCGGACAGGGCATAGAGACGGGCTATCTCGCCGCTATCCTTCTGTAGTGTCGGATTGTCCTTCAGCAGCTCAGCGGCATAGAAGGAGCCCCATGCGTCGCCCCTTTCGGCGCTTTCGCGATACCAGCCGATGATTGTCGCCGTGTCGGAGTTGTTTTCTTTCTGTGCAAGGCGTGCGAGCAACCGACCGGCATATGGATGACCCATCGTGCGAGCCTTTTCGAACAATTCGGTTGCACGCTTGGCATCTTGTTGGACACCGGCTCCATCGCGATAGAGGATGCCGAGCAAGACCATGCCGTAGACGTCGTTGCGATCAGACGACTCCGTTATGAATTTCAGGGCGCGGGCTTCGTCCTTGGCGACATGCTGACCGGAGAGGTACTCGGTGCCCAACATGTTCATCGCGTAAGTGTGACCAGACTCTGCAGCGCTCGCGACCATGGCCATGCCGCGGTCGATGTCGGGCTTGGTGCCGAGCCCCGTAACCAGCGCACGACCCAACGCATATTGCGAATAGGGATCACCGCGCTTGGCGCCGGATTCGAAGAGCGGGATTGCCTTGGCCGGGTCGTGCTCTACTGCGGCGCCGAACTGATACAACCTGCCGAGCAGGTAGCTTGCGCGAACATGGCCAGCGTCGCTGGCGGCGTTGAGTTCGGTCAGGGCGTCCTTGAAATCGCCTTGGGCATAAAGCGCGCGGGCGTACTGGTACTTGAACCGGGCGATCTCCGGATGCTGGTCGACAGCCGCCTTGCAGGCGCTCAAAGCCTTGGGCACGTCGATGTCGTTGGGCAGCTTGCCGTCGGCAACCGCCTGCACGTCGAGCGGTTCGGCGGCGAGCGTGTCGCATTCATTGACCGAGACGGCGACGTTGATGGTGATCGGCGCGGGTGCTGCGGTCTTGGCTGCTGGCATAAGCACGACGGTGCGCACCGGCTCCTTGGCGGGTGCCTTGTCGGCGGGCAGGGGGATCGGCTTGACCTCCATGCCGTCGGTGCTCGTATCGGACTTGCCGGTGCTGCTGCTGGTGTTCATCGCCACCGTCTCGGCGACCGGCTTTACCTCGTCCTCGGCGGCGACGAGCTTGAGCGAGGGGCGGATGCGCAGCTTGGTGATGTCCTCGGCCTTGATCAGGTCACCCTCGGAAACGATCTTGCCGTCGACCGCCACCTGCGTCTCCGGATCGCGCTTTTCCAGGCGGAGCCAGCCGGTGGGCGCGGCACTCGTCGAGCGCACCACCTCTTCGGGCATGGCGGCAAAACCGGTGCCGATGTCGGAGGCCATCGCAACGAGGATCGGCTTGGCCTGTTCGGGCGCTGCCGGCTTCGGCTCGTCGCCCTGCT
>Ga0209902_100929_pt1 | contig 20052 bp, 17 predicted proteins | sample FECB27metaG_FD_188304 | JGI IMG/M metagenome (GOLD analysis project Ga0209902, IMG submission 188304) | Cyanobacterial communities from the Joint Genome Institute, California, USA - FECB-27 (SPAdes) (version 2) | ecosystem: Environmental > Aquatic > Thermal springs > Hot (42-90C) > Microbial mats...
CACCACCAACATCCCGATCTCGCCGCCTGAGAATACCCAGGCCGCTGTCTAAACCATCGAAATGAGGGGTCCCTGTTGGACGCCGATCACCCCGCTAAGGGGGGCCTTTTTGCACGCCGATCCACAGTGGAAGGCCCAGCGTGCGTTCAACGGGATCGAAGCGTCCGCTTGGTCGGACGACGAGGTTGAAGAGCGGATAGAAGCCCAGGCTCAGAAGTATGCTGACCGACTGTACGGTGAGTTCGGCAACAAATTCGCGACCAATCCCGAGATCGCAGCGAGGGCGCTGAACATTTATCTGGGGCGAAAGCTCGGGGAAGTGTTCGGGGAAATGAAGGTGTTCGTCGGGGAGCCCGAGGGGGGCAACCCGGACTTTTAAGGCTTAGCCTCTGCAACCCCTAAGTCTGCAAATTGCAGAGGCTAAGCCCCCACTCCATAGAGCAGCAGGCCCGCTATCCGGCGATCCTCAAGCGTGATACACACACCGATCTTCAACCGCCCAGAAGCGCCTGAAAAACCTACGATTTCTCTCTTTCTCAGCGAGTTCAATCCTCTCTCGCAGCACCAGCCCATCCTGTTGATGACGGACGCGGTTTCGCGTCTCTGGTGAGCGCCGGCCATTATGATCAGAGGCGGATCGATGCAGCGATGCGCGGGCGTTCGGGAGCGTGACCGATCAGCACTTGCAGACGTATCGTCGCCCGTTCGTGTTCGGGTCCGAGCCGTCGCTCGACGAAAAGAAGAGCGAGGCGCCCCAATGAGAGTAGGCGCCGCGCCCAACCGTCCGGATCGTCTCATGCATCGCATGGGCCGGCCCGAGCAGTTTGCCATCCTCGAACAGAGCCGCGCCTGAAACGATCGGGTTCAGGCTTGAGTCCCCAGGCGCAAACGACTCCGGCAGCGCGGCGCCCCACATCAACCCGCCATTCGCCGCGAAGGACGAGATCTCGATCTCGACAGGCTCGCGGGACATCACCCGCCGCCCGGCCAGCAACTCATAGGGGCTGAACCAATCGACCGCACCGGCCGGGCAGGCCTCGCCGGTAAATTTCCGGCCGTAGAGGCTTTGGATCGGTATCGCCTTGTCCAGCGAGTCCGGGCGCTTCCGGGCCGCGAACAGATGAAAGGCTATCTTGTCGTCCATCGCACCGATCAGGCCTTCGCCGTATGAGCCGGGCAGCGCCGGCCTGACAAGCCAAGGCTCGGCCTGAGAACCGAAATGAAGCGAGGCGGAATTCAGCAGATCGAATCGCGCCGCCGCGTAATAATCGAGCATCAGGGTTGGGCCGAACTGATAGAAGCCGTGATCGACGCAGTTGCTCATCGGCAGGATATGAAGGGCCAATCCGCCCGGCCTGAGCATCCGTGTGATGTTCGTGAGCGCATTGGGAACATGGAAGACGTGCTCCAATGTTCCGCCGTTCAGAACCACGCCGAACCGACCGACCAGTTCGGCCGGGAGTTCGTCATTGTTCAGATCGAACTCGAAATCGGCGCCCTCATATCTGCTGACGTCGATGCTCGCGAGATCGGTCAGGCCGCCGCATGCCGCGAAGTAGCCGCGCGCATCCATCGCGCGATCAGCGGTCTGCGCTGGCGACGTCGTTCCGATGGCGCTGAAGAAGGTCTTTTCTGTAAAACCGACATCCTGGACACCAAGCGTCGCAACAGGACCTTTTGCTTCGTGAGTCAGAAGCCATTCGCGCAGCACCACGGCAACATTGGTTTCAAGACCCATTTTTCTGCTGCCTCGCGCGGGGAAGGTCGCAGGCCTACCATGCGCCGCGCCGCCGCGAGAAGCCTCTCGATGGCGAAGCTCGTCACGATGAGCAATCGACCGATGCGCCCGAGCGCGCATCATGGGCGCGGCCAGGCCGCGCCTTGATGGTTACAGTTACAACTGTTACGGATGCAACCATCTGGCGGAGGGACGCGGCATGAACATCCAGACTCCGGCGAGCGCACAGGCTGACCCGGCCGGGAGCGCGATCCAGACCGGCTACATGTCCGGCTTCGGCAACGGCTTCGAGACCGAGGCGCTGCCCGGCGCGCTGCCGCTGGGGCGCAACTCGCCGCAGCGCTGCGCCTACGGGCTCTATGCCGAGCAGCTCTCCGGCTCGCCCTTCACGGCGCCGCGAACCACCAATGAGCGCTCCTGGCTTTATCGCATCCGTCCGACGGTCGCGCATTGGGGCCAGTTCCGCAAGGTCGATGCCGGGCTGTGGCGCACAGCGCCCGCCCGCGAGATCGACCTGCCGATTGCGCCGATGCGCTGGAGCCCGATCCCGATCCCCGACCGGCCTGTCTCCTTCGTCGAGGGCCTGCACAGCATCACCACCGCAGGCGACGCCGGCAGCCAGGCCGGCATGGGCGCGCATATCTACCTGATCACGCGCTCGATGGTGGACGAGTATGTCTACAACGCCGATGGCGAGATGCTGTTCGTGCCGCAGCAGGGGTCCCTGAGGCTCTGGACCGAGTTCGGCGTCATCGACATCGAACCCGGCGAGATCGCCTTGATCCCGCGCGGCGTCAAGTTGCGCGTCGAGCTCCGGGACGGGCCGGCGCGCGGCTATCTCTGCGAGAATTATGGCGGCGCGTTCACCCTGCCGGAGCGCGGGCCGATCGGCGCCAATTGCCTGGCCAATCCGCGCGACTTCCTGACGCCCGTCGCCGCCTATGAGGACCGCGACGCGCCCTCGAAGATGTTCGTCAAATGGGGCGGCAATCTCTGGGTCGCTGATATCGCGCATTCGCCGCTCGACGTCGTCGCCTGGCACGGCAATTACGCGCCCTACAAATACGATCTCCGGAAATACTCTCCCGTCGGCCCGGTCCTGTTCGACCATGCCGATCCGTCGATCTTCACCGTGCTGACATCGCCCTCCGAGACGCCGGGCACCGCCAATATCGACTTCGTCATCTTTTCCGATCGCTGGCTCGTCGCCGAGAATACCTTCCGGCCGCCCTGGTACCACATGAACGTGATGAGCGAGTTCATGGGGCTGGTCTACGGCCAGTACGACGCCAAGACGGGCGGGGGCTTCGTGCCCGGCGGCGTCTCGCTGCACAACACCATGCTGCCGCACGGGCCCGACATGGACGCGTTCGAGAAGGCGAGCCAGGTCGAACTCAAGCCGCACAAGCTCGAAGGCACGCTGGCCTTCATGTTCGAGACGCGCTTTCCGCAACAGGTCACGCGCTTCGCCGCCGAGAGCGAGTCGCTGCAGGCCGATTACGGCGCCTATGGCCACAAGCTGACCAAGCATTTCGATCCGACGCGGCGGGAGCCGGACCGGGGCTGACGGTTCTTGTCGCGGCCACCGGGATCAGCCGCCGCGAATGACGAGTTCGTGGTCCAGGAAGGCGGCCTTCGCCTGCCCCTTGTCGAGCAGGGCGGCGAGCGTTTTCACCACGACCGGGCCGAAGCCGTCATAGGGTATCCTGACCGCGCTGAGCCAGGGCGCGATCCAGGCGTTGAGCGGGTTGTCGTCGAAACCGAACAGGGCGACGTCGCCCGGCACGCTCAGGCCCGCCTCGGTCAGGCGGCGATAGGCGCCATAGGCGATCAGGTCGCTGAGGCAGAGGATGCGGCGCGGCAGGACGGGGACCGCCAGCAGCGCGCCCATTCCTTCATGGCCGATGGCGAGATGGCTCTTGCCCGATCCCGTGCCGCGCAGGATCTCGGCTTCGGGAACGCCGCCAGCGACGAGGCCCGCGACGAAGCCAGTCGCCCGGCGCTGGCCGGCGCTGAAGGACAGCGAGGCGTGCAGCAGGCCGAACGGGCCGTGCTCATCCTGCGCCAGCCAGTGCCGCGCCACGGCATAACCCGCCGCGTGGTCGTCGATGCCGACGAAGGGCGAGGCCTCGTCGCCGGGATCGCGCCGGTTGACGAAGACCAGCGGGCGGCCGGCCGCGCGCAGCCGGTCGAGCCTCGGCGACGGCACCGCCACCAGCAGCACGATGCCGCGTGCGAGCTGCGCCTCCATCTCGGCGAGATACTCGTCCTGGATCGCCGGGTCCTCATGGGTGTCGCAGAGCGCCATGACGAAGCCGGCGTCGCGCAGGGCAAGCTCGATCGAGGCTGCCGCCGCCGCCATAGCCGGGTTGCCGAGATTGGCGGCGAGCACGCCGACGATGCGGCTCTCGCGCTGGCGCAGCGCCCGGCCGACGCTCTGGGGCCGGTAGCCCAGCGCCGCGACTGCTGCGTTGACGCGGGCGGCGGTCTCGGACGTGGCCTTGTTCTCGACGCCGTTCATCACCCGCGAAACGGTCGCGATCGAGACCCCGGCGCGGCGCGCGACAGTGGCGATGGAGACCGGGCGGCTGCCTGCGCCCTTTCGTGGATCGTGCTCGTTCAAGACTTCGCCGCCCTTCCCGCCCGCGCCTCGCCTTGCGGACTCGGTTCAGCATATGGTTGCCAGAAGCGCGGCGCTTGTCTAGCATAAGGGAAATCGTTTTCCTTCATAAGAAGACTTGTCATCGGGATGGACGCCAAGGTCGAGAGCAGCCCTGCGAACGGGCCCGGCGAGCATGCGCTCCAGCCGGGGCACGATCCGTATCACCATCTCCATGACGAAGCCTACGCCGCCGCCTTCGCGGAGGGCAGAGTCGGCTGGCGCGAGATGCTGAGCGTGGCGGGCCGCACCATCGAATCGCTCGATGGCGCGTGGAACTTCGTGCTGGACCTGCATGACGAGGGCCTGCGCCAGCGCTGGTTCGAGGATGCGCCCGATCCGATCGGCGGCTGGACGACCCCGCGCGACTATGACGACGGCGACTGGCAGACGACGCGCGTTCCCTCCTGCTGGAACGTCGTGCGCCCGGAATGGACCTATTTCGAGGGCGGTGCCTGGTACACGCGCAACCTCGACTTCGCACCCGGCAAAGCGGGCGAGCGCGTCTTCCTGCGCGTCGGCGCGGCGCAATACGAGGCTCGCGTCTTTCTCAACGGCGTCTTCCTCGGCAGCCATCGCGGCGGCTCGACGCCGTTCTTCATCGAACTGACCGGGCATCTGAGCGCAGGCGCAAACCGCCTGCAGATCAATGTCGACAATCGCCGCCGGCCCGAGCGCGTACCGATGAACCACACCGACTGGTTCAACTATGGCGGGATCTATCGCGAGGTCGGGCTGGTGCGCGTGCCGGCGATCTTCATCCGCGATTTCGGCGTGGCGCTGGTTCCGGGCTCGCAGGGCAAGCGGATTGCGGTCGATGTCACGCTATCGGAAAGCGCCAGCGGCACGGCGCGGCTCTCGATCGCGGGGCTGGCCAGCGACATCGCCGTGCCGGTCTCCGGCGGCGTGGGCCGGCTCGAATTCGACGCGGCCCCCGAACTCTGGAGCCCCGCCAGCCCGAGGCTCTACCCGGTCAGCCTCAGCTTCGGCGAGGACCGGCTCAACGACAGGATCGGCTTCCGCGAGATCAGGGTCGAGGGCCAGCGCATCCTGCTCAACGGCGAGGATATCTTCCTGCGCGGCATCTGCGTCCACGAGGACGACCGGGAACTCGGCAAGGTCTCGACCGAGGCCGACATCCGCGGCCGCTATGCCGACGCGAAGGCGCTCAACGCCAATTTCCTGCGGCTGTCGCATTATCCGCATCACGAACTGGCGGCGCAGATCGCCGACGAGGTCGGGCTGCTGCTCTGGGAAGAGGTGCCGGTCTACTGGGCGATCGACTTCGCCAATCCCGACACCTTCGCGGATGCCGACAACCAGCTCCGCGAGATGATCCGGCGTGATCGCAACCGCGCCAGCATCGTGATCTGGGGCGTCGGCAACGAGAATGCCGACACCGATGCGCGGCTCGCATTCATGAGCGGGCTTGCCGCCTCCTGCCGCGAGATGGACCCGACCCGTCTGGTCTCGGCCGCCTGCCTGATCAACCGCGAGCATTTCCGCATCGAGGACCGGCTGAGCGAGGCGCTCGATATCATCGGGCTCAACGAGTATTTCGGCTGGTACGAGCCGTCGCTCGACGGGCTGAAGCGGCTTTTCGCCAACAGCGATCTCGATAAGCCCCTCGTCATCACCGAGACGGGCGCCGACGCGGTGGCTGGCCGCTCCGGGCGGCCGGGCGAGCTGTTCGGCGAGAGCCACCAGTCCGACCTCTATGAGCGTCAGCTCGATCTGGTCGAGAACGCGCCTTATGTGCGCGGCTTCTGCCCGTGGATTCTCTACGATTTCCGCACCGAGCGGCGGCAGACCGCCTATCAGCGCGGCTGGAACCTCAAGGGCCTGATCGCCGCCGACAAGACGACGCGGAAGCAGGCCTTCACGACGCTTTCGGAGCGCTATTCCGAACTGGCGCAGCAGCAGAAGCCTGCTGGAACATGAGCAAGCGGCCCCAAGGCGAAAACGCCCGGCCAAGATAACGAAAAAAGACAACGCAAACCCGACGCGGAGGACACGCAGATGAGCATCACACGACGCACCACCCTGATTGCCGGCATGACAGCCGCCGCCGCGCTGGCGCTGACGCCCGTCGCGCAGGCCAAGACGACGATGCGGCTCGGCCACGGCCTCGCCAAGGGCCACCCGGTCGACGTCTCGCTCGAACTCTTCGCCAAGCTCGTCGCCGAGCGCTCCAAGGGCGAGATCGAGATCAAGGTCTTCCCGGCCGGGCAGCTTGGCCAGCAGCGCGAATTGCTCGAGCAGCTCCAGGCCGGCGCGCTCGACTTCGCCCATGCCAACGCCTCGCCGCTGGCGGCGTTCGAGCCGGCCTTCGGCGTCTTCGACACGCCCTTCCTGTTCCGCGACAAGGCGCATTTCTTCAAGGTCGTGGACGGTCCGATCGGCCGCGAGATCCTGGAGGCCGGCAAGGCCAAGTCGCTGCTGGGCCTGTCCTATCAGGACAACGGCACGCGCAGCTTCTACGCCAAGAAGGCGATCAGGACGCCTGAAGACCTCAAGGGCCTGAAGATCCGCGTGCAGCCCGGCCCGATCACCACCCGCATGGTCAACCTGCTGGGCGCCGCCGCCACCCCGCTGGCCTGGGGCGAACTCTACACCGCTTTGCAGTCGGGCGTGGTCGACGGGGCCGAGAACAACGTCACCGCGCTGACGCTCGCCAAGCATGGCGAGGTGATGAAGTTCTACTCCCGCAACGAGCACACCCGCGTGCCCGACGTCGTGCTGGCCTCGGGCGTGACCTTCGGCAAGCTGAAGGATCCCGAGCAGGAACTCGTCCGCCAGGCGGCGGCGGATTCCTCCAAGGCCCACAACGAAAACTGGCAGAAGGAGCTCGACAAGGCCGAGGGCGACGCGGTGAAGCTCGGCGTGACCTTCGTCGACGCCGACAAGCCGGCATTCCGCAAGGCCGTGCAGCCGATGTATGACGATCTCAAGGCCGTGCCGGCAGTGGCCGCGCTGGCCGAGAAGATCCAGGCGGTGCAGTAAGATAGCCGCAACAGTGCGGGGAAGAACGCGGGGAACCCCTCTCCTGTAAGGAGAGGGGCAAGGGTGAGGTGACGGACGTCCGCCTGATAGGACGTCAACGCCATCGTCACACCCTTTTCGGATGACGTCCGACCCCTCACCCTGCCCTCTCTCTACGGGAGAGGGTTCCCCGCGCCTTTCCCCTCAGGATGGCGCCACACCCATGCTCCACCGCATCCACCGCAGCCTCGATATCCTCGTTCTCACGCTCGCCGTGCCGATGACGCTTGTCATGCTCGCCTGCGTGGTCTGGCAGGTGGTGGGGCGCTATTTCCTGAACTCCTCGACCTCCTTCACCGACGAACTCTCGCGCTTCCTGTTCATCTGGGTCAGCCTGCTGGGGGCTGCCTATGTGCTGGGCAAGCGCGGGCATATCGCCATCACCGGGCTGATCGACATGGCCCCGCGCGGCGTCCGGCGCGGCATCGACATCCTGATCGCCGGGCTTGTCATCGTCTTCGCGCTGGTCGTGCTCGGCTGGGGCGGCTGGCTCCTGGTCGAGCGCAATCTGCGGCTCGGCCAGGTGACGCCGGCCATGCTCGTTCCGGTCGCCTATGTCTACGTCATCATCCCGCTCTCGGGCCTCCTGACCGCCATCTACGCGACGCTCGTCGTCTGCGAGGTCGCGAGCGGACAGGAGATCGCGGCCAAGGAGGTCTCGCTCGACTGAGCGGGAATAACCGGCATGGAAGAATCGCCCGCCCTCATCCTCTCCGTCGCCTTCATCGGCCTGATGGCGATCGGCGTGCCGATCAGCCACGCTACGGGGCTGGCCGCGATCGCGGCGCTGCTGTCGATCATGCCGCCGATGCCGGCGCTCTCGGTGACGGCGCAGCGCATCGCGACCGGGCTCGACTCGTTTGCCCTGCTGGCGATCCCGTTCTTCTTCATGGCGGGCTCGATCATGAACCGCGGCGGCATCGCGCGCCGGCTGATCGACTGCGCCAAGGTCTTCGTCGGCTGGATGCCGGGCGCGCTGGCGCAGATCACCATCCTCGCCAACATGATGTTCGGCACCGTCTCGGGCTCGGCGGTGGCGGCGGCGTCCGCCATCGGCGGCACGATGCAGCCGCTCAAGGACAAGGCGGGCTACGACCCGGCCTTCTCGGCGGCGGTCAACATCGCGTCCTGCCCGACCGGCCTGCTGATTCCGCCATCGGGGGCCTTCATCGTCTATTCGCTGGTCTCGGGAGGCACCTCGATCGCGGCGCTGTTCCTGGCCGGCTATCTGCCCGGCCTCCTGATGGGCGTCTCGGTGATGGTGCCGGTCTGGTTCATGGCCAAGAAGCGCGGCTACCTGCCGATGCCGCCTTTGCCGATGCGCGAGAAGGTCTCCGCGATCCTCAGCGCGCTGCCCAGCCTGGGCCTGATCGTGCTGGTCATCGGCGGCATCGTCGGTGGCATCTTCACCGCGACCGAGGGCTCGGCCATCGCCGTGGTCTATTCGCTGGCGCTGGCGGGCATCTATCGCGAGCTGAAATTCGGCGATCTCTATCGCATCATCGTCGACACGATCGAGGCGACGGCGGTGGTCTCGCTGATGATCGGCACTTCGCTCGCCATGGCCTATGTGATGTCGCTGGCGGGCATCCCGCAGCTCATCGGCGACTGGATCACCGCGATCTCAGACAACAAATACGTCGCTCTGATGCTGGTGAACATCGTGCTGCTGCTGATGGGCACCTTCCTCGACCTGACGCCCGGCATCCTGATTTTCACGCCGATCTTCCTGCCCGTGCTGACGCAGCTCGGCGTCGATCCGGTGCATTTCGGCGTGATCTTGGTGTTCAACATGTGCCTGGGGATCGTTTCGCCGCCCACGGGCAGCGCGCTCTTCATCGGCTGCGCCATCGCAAAAGTCTCGATCGAGCAGGTGACGCGGCCGCTGATCCCGATCTTCCTGTCGACCACCTTCGCGCTGCTGGTCGTGACCTATGTGCCGGCGCTCTCGCTGTTCCTGCCGCGCCTGTTCGGCTTCATCAAATAAGGCTTCATCCATGCATCCGCTGACCGGGGCGAGGCTCGCCGGAACCGGGAACACCCATGTCGATCTCGCGCTCGAGGGCGGCTATTCCGCGCGGCTGTTCCTGCTCGACAGCCATCTCGCCCGGCTTCTGATCGCCCGGCCGGGCGGGCTCGCCATGCCCCGGACATGGTCGCTTTCGCCCGAGATTGCGTGGGCCGGCGAGCCGGATCCGATCGACGGGCGCGACCGGTTCGACGTCTCGGGTTTTCCGGGCGCGGTCTTCACCGTCTCCGAGGAGGCGGAGACGATCACGGTCGAGACGGCGCAGCTGCGCGTGAGTATCCGCCGCGCGCCGCTGATGCTGGACTGGCAGACGCGGGCGACGCCAGACGCCCCCTTCGAGAGCATCCTCAAGGACCGGCCGAGCCAGGCCTACTTCTTCGACCGCCGCTCGAACCGGTTCAGGCATTATCTCGTCCGCGACGAGAACGAGCGCTTCTACGGCTTCGGCGACAAGTCGGGTTCCGCCGACAAGCATGGCCGCCGCCTCGCCATGGGCGCGACCGACCCGCTCGGCTACGACGCCGGCCGCTCCGACCCGCTCTACAAGCACATTCCCTGGTGCGTGACCGTCAGGCCCGATCGCGGCGGGCAGGCGGTCGGCCTGTTCTACGACAATCTTGCGCGCGGAGCCTTCGATCTCGGCCAGGAGCTCGACGCCTATCACGACCTGTTCCGGAGCTTCGAGGCCTGCGACGGCGATCTCGACCTCTATGTCGTGCTGGGTCCGAAGCTCGACGATGTCGTGAAGCGCTTCACCGCGCTGACCGGGCGGGCCGCCTTTCCGCCGCGCTGGACGATCCCCTATTCGGGCTCGACCATGTCCTATACCGACGCTCCCGACGCGTCGGACAAGCTCGTCGGATTCCTCGATCTTCTCGAGCAGCACGGGATTCCCTGCGGCTCCTTCCAGATGTCCTCGGGCTACACGCTGGTCGGCGACAAGCGCTGCGTCTTCACCTGGAACCGCGACCGCTTCCCCGATCCCAAGGCCGTCACCGCGCGCTTCAGGGCGGCCGGCGTCGAACTCGTCGCCAACATCAAGCCGGCGCTGCTGACCGAGCATCCGCGCTTTGCCGAGGTCGAGGCCTTCCAGGGCTTCGTGCGCGACAGCGAGGATAAGTCCAGGCCGCACATCACCCAGTTCTGGGGCGGCCCGGCGGCCTATCTCGACTTCACCAATCGCAAGACCAGCGCATGGTGGTCAGCGCAGGTGCGGGAGCAACTCATCGACTACGGCATCAACTCGACCTGGAACGACAACAACGAGTTCGAGATCTGGGACGAGGCGGCGGGCTGCGACCTCGCCGGACAAGTTGCGACCATCGCGACGCTGAGGCCGGTGCAGACCAACCTGATGATGCGGGCCTCCGCGATCGCGCAGACAGCGGCCGCGCCGACGACGCGCCCCTATCTGATCTCGCGCTCGGGCGGGCCGGGCATGCAGCGCTATGTCCAGACCTGGAGCGGCGACAACCGCACCAACTGGGAAACCCTGCGCTGGAATTTGCGCATGGGCCATGGCTTCTCGCTGTCGGGGCTGGCCAATTTCGGCCACGACATCGGCGGCTTCGCGGGTCCCAAACCAGAGCCGGAGCTGTTCCTGCGCTGGATCGAGCAGGGCGTGTTCTGGCCACGCTTCACGATCCACTCCTGGAACGACGACGGCAGCCCCAACGAGGCGTGGATGTATCCCGAACTGCTGCCGCAGATCAGGGACTGCCTCGCCTTCCGCGAGCGCCTGACGCCGCTGCTGTACGACCTGCTCTGGCGGATGCATCGCGATAACGAGCCGATCCTGCGGCCGCTGACGCTCGATTTTCCCGAGCAGGCGGAAAGCTATGTCGAGGAAGACTGCTTCCTGCTCGGCGAGCGGCTGCTGGTCGCGCCCGTTCTCGACAAGGGGGCGACGACGCACGGCGTCTGGCTGCCGGCCTGCTCTGAGGGCTGGCACGATCTCTGGACCGGCCAGCATCATGCCGGCGGCGCGACCGTCGAAGTTGATGCCCAGCCCGGCCGCTGCCCGGCCTTCATGCGCGGCGGCTCGATCCTGCCGCTCGGCTCAGCGCCTTCGACCGCGACCGGCCCGCTGACGCTGCGGATTGCGCTGGCCGACGGGCAAAGCGCCACGCTCGACCTCTATGACGATGACGGTGCAAGCGTGCTGGAGACGCCGCTGACGCCGCCCTGCCTGCTCTCGATCACCGCCGAGAAGCGCGACGGAACCGTCACCCTCGAGGTCTGGCTCAGCGGAACGCGGCCGCCGCGCTGGCCGGAGCTGCGCTTCGAGGACGCCGCCGGAACGCCGATCCCGGTGCATCTGCCGGGCGGCGATGCGATTGACGCGCTGGTGCTTCCCGGGCTGATCTCCGGGGAGTGAGCGGGCATCCCGTTTGCGCGGGAGTCCTGCCCTTGCTGCATCACGATCTCCAGTCGCTCCGGCTCTTCGTGGCGCTGTGCGAATTGCGCAGCCTGAGCCAGGCGGCGCAGCGCATGAACATCGCGATTTCGGCGGCGAGCCGGCGGCTGCGCCTGCTGGAGGAGGAAGTCGGCCAGCCATTGATGAAGCGGCTGCCCCATGGCGTCGAGCCGACCCATGCCGGCGTCACGACGCTGCGCTATGCGCAATCGGTGCTGCGGCTCGCCGACCAGCTCGTCTCGCATATGGGCGAGCACCGGCTCGGCGTGCGCGGGCGGGTGCGCGTCTGCGCCTCCTCCTCGGCGCTGGTGCAGAGGCTGGCGCAGGATCTCGCCCGCTTCATGCGCGACAACCCGCAAATCAAGGTCGATCTCGAGGAGCGCCCCTCGTCGGAGACGCTGGAGGCGCTGGCGCGCGGCCAGGCCGATCTCGGCGTGATCGTGCGCGGACTCAGCCCGCCCGGGCTCGTCTCCATGCCCTATGCGCAGGATCGGCTGGCGCTGGCGGTGTTTCCGGAACACCGCCTGTTTGCCCGAGAGACAGTCCGCTTCGACGAGATTCTCGACGAGGAATTCGTCGCCCTGGACGTCGGCACGGCGGTCCATCGCGTGGTCACGGAGCAGGCGCGCGAGCGGGGCCATGTGCTGCGCGTGCGGGTGCAGGTCCGTTCCTTCGAGGTGATGTGCCAGATGGTGCGGCAGGGGCTCGGCATCGGCATCCTTCCCGAAGCTGCATTGCGACCGCTGGCCGAGGCGCTGGGCCTGCGTCTGATCGGCCTTGAAGAGGACTGGGCACGGCGCGACATCGACATCTGCGTACCCCATGCCGAGACGCTGGACCCGCCGACGGCGCGACTGCTGGCCGCGCTGCAGGCGAGCGTCAGCGACGCGAACTGATTTCGCGGATGGAGAAATCAGCCTTGCTGCATTTCTCATTCCTTAAAGTCAGGAAGTGTCACAGTCTCGTCGTCAGGAGGCCAGCCCCGCCATGCTCGCAACGCCTGCCCGCGCCGCACAGACGCCGAGCCTAGCGCTCGCCGGGCGTGCTGCCGCGCTACGCTGCCTCGTCGAGAGCTGCGGCGCACCGGGCGGCAATGGACTGCTGGCTGGACTGAGCTACGTCGCCAAGGATTTGCTTGATGTCGCCGGACGCTTGCCGGGCTGTGGGCTGGCCGCAGCCGCAGGCAGCGTGCCCATGCGAGACGCCGCCGTGCTGTTGAGGCTCGACGCCGCCGGCGCATCCCGCTGTGGCTATGCGCAGATGACCCCGCTCGCCTTCGAGCCCTCGGGCGGCAATGCGACGTGCGGCCGGCCGCTCAATCCCTGGAACCCGGAGCGCATCTGCGGCGGCTCTTCGTCCGGTTCGGCCGTCGCCGTCGCCGCAGGGTTGGCGGATTTCGCGATCGGCTCCGACACTGCCGGCTCGCTGCGCATCCCGGCGCAATGCTGCGGCGTCACGGCCTGGAAGCCGACGCCGGGCCTCGTGCCGCTTGATGGCGCGATGGCGCTTTCGCCCTCGCTCGACGTGCTCGGCTTCCTGGCGCGTGACGCGAGCACGCTGGAACGCGTTGCCGCTCTATTCTGCACGCAGGCGAAGCCGCGTCGCATCGCGATGGTCGCCGTCGCAACGGACCTGATCGTTCAATCCGAGCCTGCCGTCGCGCGCGCCATCGAAAGCCTCGCCGCGCGGCTCAAGGCCAGCGGCCGCCGCCTCGCGCCGGAGCCGCTGGCGGCCCTGCTCAAGGCCTGCGACGGCCCGGTGCTCGACGTGCTGCAGGCCGAAAGCGCGACCGAACATGGCTGGCGGCTCGCTGACGGCACGCTGGAGCCGACGCTGGCCGCCCGCCTGCGCAAGGGCCTCGCCATTCGAGCCGAGCAGGCAATCGAGGCCCGCGCGCGGCTTAAGGCCATCGCAGGCGCGCTCAGCCTGTTCCGCCAGCATGACGCGATCCTCCTGCCGGTGATGCCGATCGTCACGCCCGAGGTCGCGGCCTGCGAGCCCGGCTCGCCCGCCTTCTCGGGCCGCACGCTCTACGCGCTCTCGGCCTATACCCGCTTCGTCAACGGACTTGGGCTCGCGGCCGTCGCCCTGCCCTGCGGCTCCGACGAGAACGGCATGCCGATCGCAGCGCAACTCGTCGGCCCAGCCGGCAGCGATCTCTCGTTGCTTTCGCTGGCAGCCGAGATCCAGCGCGACAGCGACTGGCATGCGCTCGTGCCCACTTCGCTCGACAGCCTGCTGGAGGGCCGCCGATGAACGGCAAGACACCCTCCGCCGCGCTCTCGCATCTACGCGTGCTCGACCTGACCCGCGTGCGCGCCGGGCCGACCTGCTGCCGCGTGCTCGCCGATTTCGGCGCCGACGTGATCAAGATCGAGCCGCCCGACGGCGTCGATCCCAATGAGGGCATGTCGGGCGCGCGCGACGGCTACGATATGCTCAACCTGCACCGCAACAAACGCTCGCTGACGCTGAACCTGAAGACGCCGCAGGGGCTGTGCGTGTTCATGCGGCTGGTCGAGAGCGCCGACGTCGTGGTCGAGAATTTCCGGCCCGACGTGAAGGCGCGGCTCGGTATCGCCTATGACGATCTGCGCGAGGTCAATCCGCGCATCATCCTGGCCTCGATCTCGGGCTTCGGCCAGGACGGGCCCTATCGCGACCGCGCCGGCTTCGACCAGATCGCGCAGGGCATGGGCGGGCTGATGTGGGTCACCGGCATGCCCGGCCAGGGGCCGGTGCGCGCTGGCGCTGCGGTCGCGGATTCGACGGCGGGCCTTTATGCCGCAACCGGCATCATGGTGGCGCTGGCCGAGCGCGAGCGTTCCGGCGAGGGGCAATGGGTCCACACCTCGCTGCTGGAGGCGCAGATCGCGCTTTGCGATTTTCAGGCGGCACGCTGGCTGGTCGATGGCGTCTCACCCGAGCAGGCCGGCAACGACCATCCCTATTCGACGCCGATGGGCGTGCTCGCCACCTCGGACGGCTACATCAATATCGGCGTCGGCGGTCAGGGCCAGTGGCTCAAGCTCTGCGAGGCTCTCGGCCGGCCCGATCTCGCGGCCCATCCCGACTATGCCACGCAGGACGAGCGGCTGCGCCACCGACCGGCGCTGATGGGCCTGCTGGCCCAGATTTTCGCCTCCGCATCCTCGGCCGAGTGGCTCGCTCTGCTGGAGGCGCATGGCGTGCCGGCCGGGCCGATCTACCGCATGGACGAGGTTTTTGCCGATCCTCAGGTGCAGCATCTGCGCGTCGCTCAGGATGTGCCGCATCGCGAGCGCGGCAGCGTCAGCCTCGTCGGCCAGCCGGTGACGCTGTCGCGGACACCCGCCGCTCTGGTCTCGTCCCTGCCGGAGAAGGGCGCGCATTCCGACGCTATCCTTGAGGAAACGGGCTATTCTGCCGCCGACATCGCGCGCCTGCGGGCGCTCAACGTGATCTGAGGCGGATGATGGCAAGCGTTCGATACGAGGCTGATAATGGCATTGCGAGGCTGGTCGTCGACCAGCCGGAGAAGCGCAACGCGATGACCTACGGGATGTGGGCGAGCCTGGCCGGCCATGTCGCCCGCGCGGAGGCAGACCGCGAGGTGCGCGCCATCGTCGTGACCGGCGAAGGCGACCGGGCCTTCTCCGCCGGGGCCGATATCTCGCAATTCGGCGAGATCCGCGACGGCGAGGCCGCGACGCGCGCCTATGACGACGCCTATCTCAGCGGCTGCGCGGCGCTCAGCCACGCCTCCAAGCCGAGCATCGCCGTCATTCGCGGCATCTGCTTCGGCGGCGGCGTCGGCCTCGCCATGGCTTGCGACATCAGGCTGGCGCGCACTGACGCGCGTTTCCGGGTGCCCGCTGCAAGGCTCGGCCTCGGCTATGCCTATGACGGGGTCGCAGCTCTTGTGCAGCGGCTCGGCTTCGGCGCGACCGCCGACCTCCTGTTCAGCGCCCGCATCGTCGATGCGCCCGACGCGCTGCGGATGGGCGTGGTCAACGTGCTGTTTGGCCAGGAGGATTTCGAGCAGGAGGCGGCTGCCTATCTGCGGCAGGTCGCGACCAATGCGCCGCTGACCCTGCGCGCGGTCAAGCAGGCGCTGGTCGCGCTCGGCCAGCCTGAATCGACGCGAAACACGGCGGCGGCGGATGCGGCGGTCGCCGCCTGCTTCTCAAGCGCCGACTACAAGGAGGGCCAGAGAGCCTTCCGGGAAAAGCGGGAGCCCGCCTTCACCGGCGCGTAGCCCGCAATCGGGGACCAAGGCATCAATCTTGCGGGGCTCATCCCGCCATCGTGGAGGATTTGGATATGAAGCGTCGGACATTCTGCAGGACCTTTGCCGCATTCAGCCTCGCCATGGCGGTGCCCGCTTTCGCGCAGGCCCCGCTCAGCCCGCCGGTGCAGCTCACCGTCGGCTACCAGAAGGTCGGCCATCTCGCGCCGATCACGTTGATCGAGGAGGAGCTCAAGAAGCAGGGCGTCGAGATCAAGCTGGTCGAGTTCGCCCGCTATGCCGATGCGCGGACCGCGCTGCTCGCCGGCTCGCTCGATGTCGCCTCGGTCGGCCCGGCCGACCTTGCCATCGCGCTCGCCAACGGCTCGACCAGCATGGTCGGCATCATGGGCGTCGGCGCCTCGCCGAAATACGTCATCGCCCGCAAGGGCACGAAGTTCGACTCTTGGGACGATATCAAGGGCAAGAAGATCGCGATCGCGCCGGGCTCGGCCGTCTGGTTCCAGTATGCCGCGACGCTGATCGAGAAGGGCATTCCCTACAACTCCTTCAGCGCGATCAACATCCAGGGCGGCGGCGCTAATTTCAATCAGGCGCTGGAGAAGGGCGAGGTCGATGCGATCGTGACCTGGGAGCCATTCGAATCGATCCCCGTAATGAAGGGCTATGGCTACTTCGCCAAGAACCTGGATTATTCGACCTCGAAATCGGTCGGCGCGGAGCTCGGCATGCTGGCGGCCTCGAAGACCGCCGCCACGGGCAAGCGCGAGGCTGTGCAGCGCGTCGTCACGGCCTATGTCAAGAAGATGAAGGAGCTGGAGGCGTCGCCGGCGGCTTTCGGCGAGGCCATCGCCAAGCTGACGGGTCTCGACCCTGCCGTCACCGCCGAGATCGCCAAGGTGATCAAGCTCGGGCCCGTCATCACCCCGGCGCAGATCAAGGCGCAGGCCAAGGCCTTCAACGAACTCGGGGTTATTCCGAAAGATGTTTCGGGCGAGATCGAGCAATACTGGGATGCGAGCTTCCTGGAGACGGCGGCGAAGAGCTGAGACCGCGCAGGTGAGGCTCCTCCCCTCCCCCTCGTGGGGAGGGGATGGGGGTGGGGGGCGAACGACCGGGTGAGCGGCAGCCCGAACTGTCTCTGCATCGGCCGAATTCATCAAACGAGTCGCCGCTTGCTCCGGCTTTCCGCCCCCCACCCCTAACCCCTCCCCACAAGGGGGAGGGGAATCCGTGGCGGCCCTACTTTGCGTCGCGACTATTCTGGAAGAACCCATGACCGTCACCACGGCCGAAACCAGACAACCCGCCGCCGCCCCCTCGGGCGACACGGCGCGCTATCTCTCCGCGCGCCTGCGCCAATACGCCGCCGCGATCCTGCTGCCGCTGACGCTCGTCATCCTGTGGCAGCTCGCCGGCAAGGACGGCTCGCTGGCCGGCGGCGCGCTGCCGACGCCCGACCGTGTCTGGGCGGCGTGGAAGATCTGGGCGTTCGGCACGCCCAACGCCATGAGCCTGTCGCCCTATGTCGGGACCTGGGTGGAGAGCGTTGTGTTCTCTGCGCAGCGCGTCGCCAAGGGCTTTGCGCTGGCGATCGTCGTCGGCGTGCCGCTTGGCATCCTGATCGGCTGGTCGAAGCTGGCGCAAGCCATGGTCGATCCGACGATCCAGTGGCTGCGGCCGGTGCCGATCACGGCCTGGCTGCCGATCTCGATCGCGATCTTTGGCATCGCCGATTTCGGCGCGGTGTTCCTGATCACCATCGGCGCGTTCTATCCGATCGTGATCAACACCACGCAGGGCGCGCGCGATGTCGAGAAGAACTGGATCCGCGCCGCGCAGATGATGGGGGCGGGCAAGCTCGACATCCTGCGCCGGATCGTGCTGCCGGCCGCCCTGCCCTCGATCTTCACAGGGCTTCGCATCGGGCTCGGCATCGGCTGGACGGCCGTGATCGTCTCCGAGATGGTCGCGGTGAAGTCGGGCCTCGGCTACGTGCTGTGGGACGCCTATTATGTCGGGCGCATGGACATCGTCATCGCCGACATGGTCTCTATCGGCCTTGTCGGCTTCCTGTCGGACTGGCTAATCGTCCGGCTGGAGATGTGGGTGCTGAAATGGCGCCGTCTCCAGAGCTTCAACAGTTGAGCGAGACGATGGGCATGATCACCTTCGACGCGGTCTCGAAGACCTATGGCGGGCCGGGTGGCGTCCGAGCGCTCGATGCCGTCGATTTCACCATCGGCGAGGGCGAGTTCGTCGCGCTGCTCGGACCATCGGGATGCGGGAAATCGACCCTGCTGAACCTGCTCGCCGGCTTCGAGCCGCTCAGCGAGGGCGTGCTGACCTTCGACGGCAAGACGATCGGCAAGCCGGGGCCGGATCGTGGCGTCGTTTTCCAGGAGGCCGCGCTGCTGCCCTGGCTCAGCGTCTGGGAGAATGTCGTCTTCGGCCCCAAGGTGCAGGGCACGCCCAAGGCGGAATATGAGGCCAAGGCGCGCGAGATTTTGCAGGTCGTCGGGCTCGAAAAATTTCACGAGGCGTTGCCGGTGCAGCTTTCGGGCGGCATGCGCCAGCGCGTCGGCATCGCCCGCGTGCTGGTGATGGAGCCGCGCGCGCTCCTGATGGACGAACCCTTCGGGGCGCTCGACGCGCAGACGCGGCTGTCGATGCAGCAATTGCTGCTGGAAGTCTGGCAGCGGCTGAAGACCACCGTGCTCTTCGTCACCCACGACATCGACGAGGCGATCCTGCTCGCCGACCGGGTCTGCGTGATGACCGCGCGACCGGGCCGGATCACCCGCGACATCCCCATTACCCTGCCCCGCCCGCGCTCGCTCGACGACCTGACGACGTCCGACTTCACCCGTTTCAAGGCGATGATCATGGCGCAGATGCGCGGCGTCGCGCACTGAGGACCGATGATGGCCAATCCCCGCATCCCCTACCGGCTGTCCTCGCAGCGCGCCGCCCTGCCGCCGCTGAAAGGCAAGCGCATCCTCGTCCACCTCGTCGTCAACGTCGAGCACTGGCAGTTCGACCAGCCGATGCCGCGCACCATCATCACGCCGCCGCATGGCCGCGAGACGGTGCCAGACGTGCCGAACTTCTCATGGGCCGATTACGGCATGCGCGCCGGCCTGCCGCGCATCCTGAAGCTGTTTTCCGACCGCAAGCTGCCGGCCTCGGCCAGCTTCAACGCCGGCGTGATCGAGGCCTATCCGGCCGCCAGCGAGGCGATGCTGGAAGCCGGCTGGGAGTTCATCGGCCACGGTATCCACCAGAAGGCGATGAACCATATCGACGGCGGCGAGGAGGCGTTGATCGTGGGTGCGCTGGAGCGCATCCAGCGCTTCACCGGGCATCGACCGCGCGGCTGGCTCTCGCCCGGCCTGCGCGAAACTGTCGATACGCCGGACCTGCTGCGCAGGAACGGCATCGATTATCTCTGCGACTGGTGCGTCGACGATCTGCCGAGCTGGATGGCGACGACACACGGCCCGATGGTGGCGATGCCCTACAATCTCGAGATCAACGACTCGATCGTCTACGCGATCGAGCGCCACGCCACCGGCGAGATGGCCAAACGGCTGGCGCATACGCTGCGGCTGTTCGAGGAGGAAACGAGTGAGAACCCGCGCGTGCTCGCCATCGGGCTCCATCCGCATCTGATCTCCGTGCCGCATCGCTTTCACGAACTCGTCCAGATGGTCGAGATGCTGCAGGCATCCAGCGAGGTCGCCTTCGTGACCGGCAGCGAGATCTGCGACTGGTACATGGCCGCCGAACCTTTGAGGGCATGAGATGGACCTGAAACTGACTGGCCGGCGCGTCCTGATCACCGGCGGCTCGAAAGGCATCGGCGAGGCTTGCGCCCGCGTCTTCCTCAGTGAGGGCTGCTCTGTCGTGCTCGTCGCGCGCGATGCCGACCGGCTCGCGG
>Ga0209902_100930_pt1 | contig 20046 bp, 15 predicted proteins | sample FECB27metaG_FD_188304 | JGI IMG/M metagenome (GOLD analysis project Ga0209902, IMG submission 188304) | Cyanobacterial communities from the Joint Genome Institute, California, USA - FECB-27 (SPAdes) (version 2) | ecosystem: Environmental > Aquatic > Thermal springs > Hot (42-90C) > Microbial mats...
ACCTGATCCCGCCGCACCTGTTCGTGATCCCGATCCAGGCCGCCATCGGCGGCAAGATCATCGCCCGCGAAACCGTCCGCGCCATGCGCAAGGACGTGACGGCGAAGTGCTATGGCGGCGACGCGACACGTAAGCGGAAGCTGCTCGAGAAGCAGAAGGCGGGCAAGAAGAAGATGCGCCAGTTCGGCAGCGTCGAGATCCCGCAGGAAGCGTTTATCAAGGCGCTGAAGATGGGGGATGAGTGAGGGGGGGCGCGCTTCTTACTCATCCCCAATGTGGCAAGATTTCTGGTAGTGTCGACGGTCCAGTGGAGCAACTCTCGACTTAGCGATTTTGCCCCTCAAGCTGGCCGGGCCGCAGTTGCCGCTAGGCTACGATCTCCATTGCATCCGAAGCGATCGGCAGGCGTGCAAGTATCGCCTCAAGCGTGAGTCCCTCCGCCTCGAGGCGGTCCGCCGCTTCAGCTCGCCACACCAAATCACCCTCGCCTGGGAAGCTACCCTTGAGGTTTCGCAGAACGGAAATTGCTGACGTGGCCCATTCCCGGAACGCGCTCAATTCCCAGTACTTGACATCATCGAGCTGCGGGTCGGCACCAGACTTCGCCTTAGTGCAGGGCGTCACAAGGATCGAACGGATATCCATCTCGGCAGCACCCGGGACTTTCTTTCGCACCCATTTTGGATGTGATGATGCTTGCCGCGCCTTGACGGCACCGAAAACGGTATCTGCGTTGCCGTCAGCATGATCCTCGAAGACGACGCCTAGGTTGTCGCCCAGCCACCAAGGATCCGGAGCAGCGTCGCTCTCGTCGTTGCCCGCCCGAAAACCTAGTAGCGTTCCGAGGTCGACCTGCGCCTCTTCGAATTTGTCGGCGGTAGCAAGGTCGGTCAGAATCTTGGCTGCCCGCTTCTCAAATTTCTGGTGGGTGGTCATGCCCATGGCCAAGAATTGGCGTTCAAGACCTTCGACCTGCTTTAGTGCTTCCCCGCTCGTAGCTGGCTCTCCCTCGCCGCTGAGGTCGCCAATAATCCGTGCCAGCGTATTGAGCCAGGATACAGCAGGCGCTGCAGCCTTGGCCTTGGCGAACTGCTCTCTTGCGGCACGCGCTTGGGAGTCTTCGATCGACGCCGAGAGGCGAAGGGCGGCGGCGCCGGCCAGGTAGTGCCAGAGCGCCCTGTAGCCACGCAGATCGCCACCCGTGAGACCGGCGAGAACGCTCCGAGCAGCGCCCAGGGCGCCGGCCCAATCCTTGTTCCACAGCGCTTCTTGGTACTGAACCTCGTAGCTGACGACCGCCGCCAACTCATTCATGGCTGGATACGGTGTTTGCTCGAACGTCGGAATCGCCGTCCGGATCACCGCGTCGGCACTTGACCATCCCGCATTATTCTCAAGAAACATCTCGAAGTTGTCGAGAACGTCGGCCCCTTTAACCGCCGTCGACTGCTCGACTCCGAAGGCAAGTTCAGCCTGCAGTTCCGGGCTGAAATACCGCCATTTGCGATTGTCGGCGAGAAAGTCCACCAACTCAGTGCCGGTAACGAACACGGCTGACCGATCCTGCAGCGCCCGCGTGCATCGACCGACAGCCTGCAACACGCGCGTCTGTATGCGGTCATTGTACAGCGCTCCGGCACCCATCTTAGCCATGATGAAGCGCTCCTGCACGTTCATCGCCTTCGGGAGGCCATCGACGCACAGCAGCCGACACTCATCACCGGGGAAGTCGATGCCATCGTACCGGTTGGCCAGAATGGCAACGGCCTTTGGCGACGTCACAAATGGAGCCTTGTCGGCTTCAATGCTGTCGGCGGTAAATACTTTGTAGCCAGACAGATGCGCTTCAACTTGCTCAACGTGCTCACTCGCCTGTGGCATGGACGGCGTCAGGACCACCGACCGGCCGGCACGCTTCTGCATATCCAGCCGCAGAGCATCTGTTTCATCGCCAGTCAGGGAAAGGCTAGGAAAGACGAAGAACCGTCGCCCGACGCCGGCGCTCTGGAACCCTTCAGGTGCCGGCAGCCTCTCGATCTTGCGCCGGCCGGAGAGCCGCTCAAGGTCGCCGCCCGAACCCAACGTGGCCGACATGAAGACGCGTTGATCGGCGTTCGTAAACGCCGAATGCGTCATAGTTGGCGGAATTAACGGCCGAATGAGGATCTCTCGAGACCCGAGATAGATGTGACAGGCGTCCAAATGACCACGCAGAAGTAGCCACTTAAAATAGATATCCGGCGTATTCTGTGAGTAGGCGTCGATGATCGACCCAAGTTCGGGGGCAATTTGGTCGACCTGCGGCGAAGGCAACTTCTCGACCCAAGTAGCATCGGCCGAGCCACTCCAATCCCCAGTCAGGCGCGAATGATCTTGGGGATCGAGATGCGGTTTAAGGAACTCGGCAATCGCATTGTGGAGCGGTGTCCCTGCAACGATTTCCAGCGACCACATGCCAGCAATGTAGTTCTCTGCGGCGTGAGCGTCATCGATGATGATGAGGTTGGGACTGTCGAAGAACGGGTGGGTATTGAACAACCCGGAGTAGGTCGTTACGGCGACCTGTGCACCGGTTTTGTATGCTGTAACGGCCGCGGGCGGAAAGTTATCCTTCGCTCCCGCAAGGCCCACGACGTCGATGCCGTACTGGTTCTTCGCCTGCAGGACCGTCTGGGCCACCAGCTGCTTCGTGGGACAAAGATACACCGCCCGATCGCCCAACTTGGCGCGTCGCCAATCCGCGATCAACAAACCTACGAGCGTCTTGCCACTGCCGGTAGGCAGCTGCAGTGCTACATCAGGCGTTTTCAGGTACTTTTCTGCGTAAGTCTCAAGCATCTCTTTCTGATGCGGCATAACATCAGGATACTGCCGCTTGGTCAGTGTCTTAAAATGAGCCGCAGGATTGGCAGCCAGGTTTTGAGCAAATGTGTTGGACTTAAAAGCCATTCAGCGTACTCTGAAATGAATCATAACTAACTACGGAATTCGATTCCGTATTTCCAGATGGTAGACCGTGAGTCGCCCTTACTTCACCAACCTCAATTGGCCGCGCGGTGGCGTAACAGGAACAGACCTCGAGGCGGCGGGCAAACCAACAGTCACCAGACCAAACAAAAGCTTCGCGAGCTCCCCTTCAGGCAGCAAAAGCAATTCGGATAGGCCGGCAAGTCCCAGTTGTTCGTCCCTACGAACTTCACTTAACACTTTCTGCCACACTTGAGATTGCTCCCGTCGAACTGACGACGGCTCTTCAGTCCGCCAGCCGCGGCTGGATATCTCCACGAAAATCTGCTGGTACCCCCATTTGGTTAGGAGACCGATCTCATGCAGTCTATACGCCATTGCGGCGACAGATACCGACCACTGTTGCTTTAGTTCAACAATTTTGGGCAACCCGGAAACACGACCTACTGCCCGGAGCGGCGCCTCCGGCATCAAGAAGGCCGCAGCGAATTCATTTGCTTGCTTCTCTGCCTCCAGCCCACTTGGTGCAGCGTGCTTGTGCAGCATTAGGTGACCGAGTTCGTGGGCTGCATCAAAGCGGCTGCGCTCGGGTGACTTTTGGGTGTTCAAGAAAACGTAGGGTTGAGCACCGCGCCACAACGAGTATGCATCAACCTCCTTTCCGTCCTCACCTAGCGAGAATACTCGAACTCCTTTCAACTCAAGCAAATAGACCATGTTTTTGATGGGTCTATTTCCAAGTCCCCAATAATCACGCAATCCTGCCGCAGCAGTCTGCGGCAACTCCTCGCGCATGTCAGGAAGATCCGCTTTCGGGAGATCAAACTCACGGTCCAGCCAATCCGATAGCACGAAGGCCAAAGCGCCGGCCGCGATAGCGCCATCTCTTTGCCTAGCTGTCATTTTGCTCATAGACCGGAAACTCACACCTTCGACTTGGGGAATATCCAAGTCGTCGGCCATGAAAAACTCCGAAGAGAAGCCAAGAATCCGAGCGAGGCGCCGAACGACGTCATCGCTCGGCAGATACTCGCCAGCCTCGTACCCGGTTACAGTTCTTGGTTCGATGCCCACTCTCGACGCGAGTTCACGCATCGTCAGCCCGGCACGCTGACGAGCAACTTTCAGCCGCGATTTGTTGAACATCTTATGCGGCCTTACGTCTCACCGGAACATCAATGTCTGGCGCTTCTTCCACTTTCTGCGGAAGACCACCGTCGACGCCAGGGATCGGAACGAAGATGCGCTCAGCCCAACCTGTGACCATGTGCTCGTCATACTCGGAAGGCAGGGATAGCTCGGCCCTACACTGTTCGTCGTCAATGTTGATCAGCAACATATAGGTCTTGTAGTGGAGGATCGTCGCTGCTCGGCGCAAATCCGCCTCCACTGTCTCAGGGAAGAGGTCGCCCTCGAGGCTGTTCTTCATTACTGCCGCATGGGTAAAAAGCCCCTTCGGCGAGTTGGTCCTGGGCGTACCGGGCCAACGGCAGGTCAGGCCATCGGCGCTTGCAACAACGATGTTGATCTCACTGGAGTCGTTGATCACCAACGAGTAGTTGCTCGGGTCATCTTTGCGCCAGCCAAGCGGTACCAACTCATCGCGTAGCGTGCGAACCACCATCCGCCAAGCTTCCGTACCCGGAATGAAGGGGGGGTCATTATCGGTACAGTTCAGCCGGGCGATATGACCCGCCTGGACTGCCCTGACCAAGGCCTCGACCGAGACTCCCAGTTCCATCAGCCGACGGCGAGCGTCGAAAGGATGCTGGTAGAGTGCGGTGCCCGATTGGACGTCCATCGACTCATCTCCACTTCATTTTTTTTACCATCTAGCAGGTCCAAAAAATGAAGTCCAGTAGCGGGACTCTCCCTGCCTACTTGAGCGGTCAGCACATCTCGATCGGCAAAATTAGTGCGTAGAGTACCCCCCGCTCCTCCGCAGACAGTGCCGGCGGCGCGCTGGCCCAACGGCGCCATCAGCCTCTATCACCCACCCCCAGCGCAATCTCCATCGCCGCCCGCGCCGTCGTCTCGTCGCACACCAGCGCACTCCCGAGCCCGGAGCGGAGCACGGCGGCGATGGCGTGGGTCTTGTTGGCGCCGCCTGAGGCGAAGACCACGTTGGGGACCTTGCGCAACGCTTCGAGCGGCAGGGCGATGGCGCGGCGGTTGATCGGGTGGTCGATGGGTTGGCCGGCGGCATCGACGAACTGCGCCATCACATCGCCCACCGCGCCTGCCGCCACCAGCTCGTCGATGGTGACGTCGCGCGGCAGGCCATAGCGCATCAGCAGCGAGCGCTCGGTCATATCGCCGATGGTCAGGAGGATCAGGTCGTTGCGGCCGACCCGCTCGAACGCCTCCTGGAACACGTCCTGCGTCATGATGGCGTCATGCGATTGCGGGCTGCCGGCATAGATCGGGGCGGCGAGATAAGCGCAATCGGCGCCGAGGTGCCGGGCGAGATCGCCGGCAATGTCGAAGGTGTTGATCTCGATGCCGCGGGTCAGCCCGCCCATCACCGAGTTGACCAGGAGCTCGGGGCGCTTCAGCGACGGCATGTGCCGCACCGTTTCGCGCAGCGTCGTGCCCCAGCCGACGCCGACCCCGGTCATGGTGCCGTCAGCCAGCAGCTGGCCGACATAATCGGCCGTCGCCTGCCCCAGCAGCACCGGCACCAGCGCCGGGTCCTCAGGGGTGGGGACGATAATGGCGCGCTTCAGCCCAAAAGCCTTGATCAGCTGCTGCTCGAGCTCGACGCAGGAGGCGAGTTTCGAGTTGAGGGTGATGGTAACGAGGCCGGTGCGCCGGGCCTCGCTGATGATGCGGTTGACACGCAGGCGGTTGGTGGAGAGCGCATCGGCGATCTCGCCCTGCGTCCGCCCCTCCATGAAATAGAGCCAGACGACGCGCACCTGCATCTGCTCGTCCGACATGCCCTGCGGCGCTGGTAGTGCCACGCTGTTCTGCCCCTCGCCCTCAGGTCCGGCTCAGCATGGACATGACTCCCGGGGCGGCTGTCAATCGCATCTCCATGGCGCTGTCATACATTTGTAACAGACGCTTGACATTTGTAAACGGTGACCACTAGCCTTCGTCTCCTCGCCGCCATGAAGCGGGTCACGCCGGAGCAACCGGCCAAGGAAAGACGGCGAGGCTCGAGAGGAGAGAAAAATGACAGGCAACAAACGCGGCCATGGTGCCGTGATCGGTCGGCTGCTGGCCGGCGCTGCCGTGGCTGCGCTGATCTTGCAGGCCGGCGGGGCAATGGCAGAGGAGCGCACCAAGATCGAATGGTGGCATGCGCTGGGTGGCCGGCTGGCCGAAATCGTCGACAAGCTGATCGTCGATTTCAACGCCAGCCAGGACAAGTACGAGCTGGTCGGCATCAACAAGGGCAATTACGAAGAGACCATGGCGGCGATGGTGGCCGCCTATCGCGTCGGCCAGCAGCCCACCCTGGTGCAGGCGGCCGAACGCGGCTTTCTCACCATGCTCAATTCCGGCGCCGTGGTGCCGGTGCCCGAGCTGATGGAAAAGCAGGGTTATGACATCAAGTGGGACGACTTCGTCGCCCCGGTCGCCGGCTTCTTCCTCGTCGACGGCAAGCCCGCCGCGATGCCGTTCAACAGCTCGACGCCGATCTTCTGGTACAACGCCGACCACTTCAAGGCGGCCGGCTTCGACAAGCCCGGCGAGACCTGGCAGGAGATCGACACCCAGTTGCGCGCCATCAAACAAAAGGGCGTGTCCGACTGCTCGATGGTGCTGGCCAACGATTTCTTCTGGAGCATGCTGGAGAACTACGCCGCCATCCAGGATCAGCCCTGGGGCACCAAGGCCAACGGTTTCGGCGGGCTCGATACCGAGTTCATCTTCAACCAGAGCCCGATGGTGGTGGGCCAGCTGGAACGGCTGCAGAGCTGGATGAATGATGGGGTGCTGCAGCTCGCCGGACAGGGCCTCGCCCCCGACCAGTTGTTCACCTCGGGCCAGTGCTCGACTTTCGTGGCCTCGACCGCGGCGCATGCCGGCGTCGAGTCGACCGCCAAGTTCAACTGGAGCGCCACGTTCCTCCCGCACGAAGAAGGGGTCGAGCCCAAGAACAGCACCATCGGTGGCGGCGCCCTGTGGGTGATGAAGGGCGAGACGGATGCCGAATATGCCGGCGCCGCGGCGTTCCTCGATTTCGTCGCCTCGCCGGCCACCCAAGCCTGGTGGAGTAAGGAAACCGGCTATGTGCCGGTGACGATGACGGCTTATGAGGCGATCAAGGCGGATGGCTATTATGACGAGCACCCGACCCGGGAAATCGCCATCCTGCAGCTGAGCCGCGGCACGCCGACCGACAACTCGCGCGGCTTCCGCTTCGGCAACCACAACCAGTCGATGCAGCTGCTGGTCAAGGAAGTGCAGAGCGTGTGGACCGGCGAGAAGACGGCGCAGCAGGCGCTCGACGCAGCGGTCGAACAGGGCAACCAGATCCTCCGCCAGTATGAGAAGCTCCATGCCGGCGGCTGATGGCAGCATCGAGATCGGGGGCGGCGCCAGCCGTCGCCCCCGGACCTCCGGCGGGCTGGCGCTCGGCCGGCTGTTGCCACGCGCCTCGCGCGCCGGGCTGAAGACCGCGCATTTCCGCCAGCCGTGGCTGGCCGCGGGGCTGCTGACGCCACAGCTGCTGATCCTCGTCTTCTTTTTCTTCATTCCGTCCTACAAGGCGCTGTCGCTGGCCTTCGTGCAGGTCGATCCGTTCGGCGGCATCCAGATCTTCGTCGGGCTCGACAATTTCCTCGCCCTGTTCGCCAGCGCCGATTACCGCGACAGCGCGGTGTTCACGCTGTGGTTTTCGGTGGTGCAGAACGTCCTGACGCTCGGGCTCGCGGGGCTGTTCGCCTTCGCCACCGATTATGTCATCCGCGGCCGCGGGCTCTATCGCAGCATCATCCTGATGCCCTACGCCATTGCGCCGGTAATCTCCGGGGTGATCTGGGCCTTCCTGTTCAACCCGGCGGTCGGGCCGATTGCCGAGATGCTGCAGGCGATCGGCATTCCGTGGGACCCGAACCGGCGGCCGTTCGACGCGCAGCTCTTGGTGATCATCGCCTCGGTCTGGAAGCATGTCTGCTACGACTACATCTTCCTCGTCGCGGCGCTGCTCGCGGTGCCCGCCTCGCTGCTCGAAGCGGCGACGCTCGACGGCGCCGGGCATGTCCGCCGGTTCTTCGCCATCTCGGTGCCGCTGATCACCCCGACCATCTTCTTTCTCATCGTCATGAACTTCGTCTACGGGCTGTTCGAGACCTTTGGCGTGATCGACGCGATGACGCGGGGCGGGCCGGCCGGGGCGACCAACAGCCTCGTCTACAAGGTCTACCAGGATGGCTTCGTGCAGCTCGACCTCGGCTCATCCGCCGCCCAGTCGGTGGTGCTGATGATCGTCGCCGTGGTGTTCACGGTGCTGCAGTTCCGCGCCCTCGAGCGCAAAGTCAATTACGGGGTGTAGCGATGGTGGGCCGTAGCCTGACGCTCTCGATCTTCTGCCATGCCGTGCTGCTCATCGGCGCCGCGGCGGTCTGCCTGCCGCTCTATTTCGCGCTGGTGGCCGGCTCGCTGACGCTGCAGGAAGTGCAGCAGACGCCGTTCCCGCTGCTGCCGGGGGCGCACCTTTTCGACAATCTCGCCACCGCCTGGAACGAGGGCAATTTTTCGCGCGCGTTCCTCAATTCGATCATCGTGACGCTGGGGATCGTGGTGGGCAAGCTCGTGGTGTCGCTGCTCGCCGCCTTCGCCATCACCTATTTCCGCTTTCCGTTCCGGATGACGGCGTTCTGGCTGATCTTCGTGTCGCTGATGCTGCCGGTCGAGGTGCGGATCATTCCGACCTATGAGGCGGTGGCCGATGCCGGCGGGCCGCTGCGCTGGGTGGTCGGCACGATCGGGCTCGGGGGGCTGGTCGAGAGCCTCACCGGCTATCGGCTCGAGGCGGCGCTGCAGTGGAACCTCGTCAACTCCTATGCCGGGCTGATCCTGCCGCTGATCGCCTCGGCCTCGGCGACGTTCCTGTTCCGCCAGTTCTTTTTGACCGTACCGGACGAGCTGTGCGAAGCGGCCAAGCTCGACGGGGCGGGGCCGCTGCGGTTTTTCTGGCATGTGCTGCTGCCGCTCTCGCGCGCCAACATCGCGGCGCTCGGCATCATCCTCTTCCTGTTCGGCTGGAACCAGTATCTGTGGCCGCTGCTGTTCACCACCGGCCCGGAAATGCAGACGGCGATCCTGGGGCTGAAGGAACTGGTTCCGGTCTCCGACGCGGCGCCGGCCTGGAACATCGCGATGAGCGCGGCTTTGTTCGTCATGCTGCCGCCGGCCCTGGTGATCCTCATCATGCAGCGCTGGTTCACCCGCGGGTTGGTCGATGCGGGGAAGTGAGGTGTTAAAGGCTACATATGTCGGTGGCAGGCACCCCTTGCCTTCTCCCCTTGTGGGCTGCGGACGAGGGCGAACGCCCTCGCCGCGAGGTGGCGCGCAGCGCCGGATGAGGGGTTCTCTCCGCGCACTCAGTCGCTCCTCGCTACGCTCGGATCGCGCTACACTTCGTTGCGCGGACCCCTCATCCGCCCTTCGGGCACCTTCTCCCACAAGGGGAGAAGGCACTCCGACTACTGTCAGTGCTTCATATGCGATCACCCCGTTCGGCGGCGGAGGGTCGTGCACCGTCAGTCTCATCTATTCCCCTGAAGGAACTCTACGATGGTAATGATCATCGGCCACCGCGGTGGCCGGAACCTGTGGCCGGAGAATTCGCTCTCCGGCTTTCGAAAGCTCAAGGCCATGCCGGTCGAGGGCGTCGAGTTCGACGTGCATTTGACGACCGCCGGCGAGCTGCTGGTTATCCACGATCCGACGCTCGACCGCACCACTGACCACAGCGGCCCTGTCGCGGCGCTCCCGGCGGGAGAGCACCGCAACGTCCGGCTCAAGGACAGCGACGGCGAGGCGGTTCCGACACTCGAGGAGGTGCTCGAGATCTTCCGTGATGGCACGATGGAGCTGCATGTGGAGCTGAAGGCCGGCGTCGGACACGCCGCCTATCCGGGGCTCGAAGCGCAAGCTGCGGCACTGATCGACCGGTTCGGGCTGGCCGAGCGCAGCATCCTCACCAGCTTTCACGAAGAGATCCTGGTCGAGATCGGCCGGGCCGCGCCGCATATCCGCCGGCTGTCGTCGTTCGACCGCAACTCGGCCGATCGGCTGGGGCTCAAGGCGGGGCTCAGCACCATGCTCGAGCTCTCCGACATCGTCGCGGTGGAAAAGAGCCTGCTGCTCGCCGAATGGGACGCCATCACGGCCCAAGTACCGCTCGAGCGGCTGGGCGCCTGGGTGCCGAACGAAGAGGCGGACCTGAAGTTGTGGCTCGACAAGCCGATCCGCCAGATCACCACCGACCGCCCCGATCGGGCCGTCAGCATCCGGGGCGCTGAGGCGTGATGATTTCCGATTTGAGGCCGCCCAGCGCGGCGGCGACGCTCGACCATATCGGGCTGGTGATTTTCGACTGCGACGGTGTGCTGATCGACAGCGAGCCGATCGCCAGCCGCACGCTGGCCGAAGCGCTGGCGGCGGCCGGGGTCGCCATCACGCCGCAGGAGGCGCATCGACGCTTTACCGGCAATTCCGAGCGGGATATCCGCGCCATGTGCGCGCGCGATTATGGGCTCGAGGATCTCGAGGGCCTGTTCACCGGCTGGCACCAGCGGCTCTATGCCGAGTTTGCCACGACGCTCACCGCCATGCCGGGAATTGCCGAGGTGGTTGCGGCGCTCGAGCGGCCGAAATGCGTCGCCTCCAACAGCACGCTGGAGCGGCTGGGTGCGAGCCTGGGGCAGCTGCCGCTATGGCAGAGCTTTGCGCCGTTCGTGTTCAGCGCCGAACAGGTGAAGCGGCCGAAGCCGGCGCCCGACCTGCTGCTTTACTGCGCCAAAGAGCTCGCGGTGGATCCGGCGCGATGCGTCATGGTGGATGACAGCCCGCATGGCATCAGTTCGGCGGTCGCCGCCGGCATGGTGCCGATCGGCTTTGTCGATCCGGCCGATCCGCGACCGGGGCGACGCGCCCTGCTCAAGGCGGCGGGGGCCTTCAGTGTCGCCATGGGCGCGGAGGGACTGCCGGCGGCGCTTGCCGCCGCCGACGACGCATTGGCATCAAGGACGCAGCAATCGGGGAAAATGCAATGAGCGCCAACCTCAACGGAAAAGTCGCGGCGATCACCGGCGCCGCATCGGGGATCGGGCTCGAATGCGCGCGGACGCTGCTTGCCGCCGGGGCGCGCGTCGTGCTGATCGACCGCGCCGCCGACAAGCTGCAGCAGCTCTGCGCAGAGCTCGGCCCCAACGCCATGCCGCTGGTGATCGACCTCACCGAGCCCAGAAGCGTGGCGCAGATGCTGCCGGGAATTCTCGAGCAGACGGGACAGCTCGACATTTTCCACGCCAATGCCGGCGCCTATGTCGGGGGCGATTTCGCCGCTGGCGACCCGGACCAGTGGGACCGCATGCTCAACCTCAACATCAATGCGGTGTTCCGCTCGGTGCACGCGGTGCTGCCGCACATGATCGAGCGAAAGACCGGCGACATCATCGTCACCAGCTCAGTGGCCGGCGTGGTGCCGGTGGTCGGCGAGCCGATCTACACCGCGTCCAAGCACGCCATGCAGGCGTTCGTGCACACCCTGCGCCGGCAGGTGAAACAGCACGGCATCCGCGTCGGCGCCGTCCAGCCGGGGCCGGTGGTCACGGCGCTGCTGAGCGACTGGCCCAAGGAGAAGCTCGAGGCGGCCCTGGCGGCCGGCGACCTGATGGAGCCGACCGAGGTGGCGGAAGCGGTGCTGTTCATGCTGACCCGATCGCGCAAGGTGACGATCCGCGACCTGGTCATCCTGCCGCAGAGCAATGATCTCTGAGATGGCGCAGCAGCATTTCATCGGCGTCGACGTGGGCACCGGCAGCGCCCGCGCCGGCGTGTTCGACGCGAACGGCCGGCAGCTCGGCGTCGGCAAGCACGATATCGCGCTGTTCCAGGCGGCCGGCGGCATCGCCGAGCAATCGAGCGAGGACATCTGGGCTGCGGTCTGCCGCAGTGTCCGCCAGGCGGTGAGCGAAGCGGGCGTGGCGCCCGAGAGCATTGCCGGCATCGGCTTTGATGCGACCTGCTCGCTGGTGGTGCTGGGGGAAGGTGGCAGACCAGTCTCGGTCAGCGCCTCGGGCGAGCGCGAGCGCAATATCGTCGTCTGGATGGATCACCGCGCCCGCGAACAGGCGGCGCGGATCAACCGCGGCGGGCACGCAGTGCTGCGCTATGTCGGCGGCTCCATCTCGCCCGAGATGCAGACGCCGAAGCTGCTCTGGCTCAAGGAGCAGATGCCGAAGAGCTTCGAGAGCGCCTGGCAGTTCTTCGACCTGCCGGATTTCCTCAGCTGGCGCGCCACCGGCAGCCTCGCGCGCTCGATCTGCACGGTGACCTGCAAATGGACCTACCTCGCGCATGAACAGCGCTGGGACGCCGAGTATTTCCGCGCCATCGGCCTCGGGGTGCTGGCCGATGAAGGCTTTGCCCGCATCGGCACCGAAATCGTCGCGGCAGGCACGCCGCTGGCGGGCGGGCTGCTGGCTGAGGCCGCCGCAGAACTCGGCCTCGTGCCCGGTGTGCCGGTGGCCGCCGGGCTGATCGATGCACATGCCGGCGGGCTCGGTACGGTCGGGGCGCAGGATGGCGGCGGCAGCGTCGAACGGCGCATGGCCTATGTGTTCGGCACCTCGGCCTGCACGATGACCTCAACGGCAGAGCCGGCCTTCGTCGATGGCGTCTGGGGGCCGTACTTCTCGGCCATGGTGCCGGGGTTCTGGCTCAGCGAAGGCGGCCAGTCGGCGGCCGGGGCGGCGATCGACCAGTTGGTGCGCTTCCACCCCGCCGCGCCGGAGGCCGAGACCAGAGCCAAAGCCGAGGGCCTCGGGCTGGTCGCGTGGCTGAGCCGCACGGCGGCGGAGCGGCTGCAGCAGTCCGACGTGCCAGCACTGGTCGGCGGCCTGCACGTGGTGCCCGAGTTCCTCGGCAACCGCGCGCCGTTCGCCGATCCGGAGGCCCGGGCTGTTGTCGCCGGGCTCGGCATGGAGCGCGGATTGGACAGCCTCGTCGGGCTCTATGTCGCCGGCGTCGCAAGCCTCGGCTATGGCGTGCGGCAGATCCTTGCCGCCTCGCGCCGCCAGGGCATCGCCATCGACGAGATCGTGGTCAGCGGTGGCGCGGCCCAATCGCCGCTGGTGCGGCAACTGCTCGCCGACGCGACCGGGGTCGGAGTGTCCGCACCCGAGGCGGAGGAGCCGGTGCTGCTGGGCTCGGCCATTCTGGGCGCAGTGGCGTCGGCCCGCTATGCCGACGCGGCAGCCGCCATGGCGGCCATGTCGCACATCGCCGAACGCTACCAGCCTTCGGCCGCGACGCGCGCCTGGCATGACAGGCGCTTTGCCGCATTCGAGACCCTGCAGGGCGCCGGCCGCCAGATCCGCTGAGGGCCGGTCGCTTCACTCAATGTCCGGGGTGCATCGCGTCGTTCAGGTACATGCAGGTCAGCATGGTGACACAGAAGGAGCGCGACACCCTCTACGTCGAGCAGCCCGGCGAGCAGGAGAAGGCCGCCGGCTGATGAGCCGGCGCACCACTCCCCGCGACTTTCATCGAGCGTTCACCTAAGCTCCACCAGTCTGCCGCCCCGAACCTGCCGGAATCTGCCGATGTCCACCCTCGCCGCCCTCGCCGTCTCGCTGCCCCTCGAAACGCTCAAGCCAGGTGAGCGGCTCACCACCGAAGGCAGCTATTCGGGGCGGCTCTACCTGCTCGAGGCCGGCCGGCTCACCGTGTCGCGCGACGGCGTCGATATCGCCCGTATCGACGAGCCCTGGGCGATCATCGGCGAGATGGCGGTGCTGCTCGCCACGCCGCACAGCGCCACCGTCACCGCCGAAACCACGGTGCGGGTCCGGGTGATCGAGGAAGCACTCGATGTGCTGTCACAGAACCCGGATTTCGCGCTGCACATCGCCACCCTCGCCTGCGCCCGCCTCAACGCCACCTCCGCCCTGCTCGTCGATCTCCGCCGCGGCGCCGAAGGCAAGAAGCAGGAACAAGCGCTGATGAGTAGGATCCTCACGGCGATGCTGGCGACGCCGAAGGTGACACCGCGCGCGGGCAAGTGGGCGGATCACGAGTAGGGAACCGACCTCAGGCTGTTCACGAACGCCGTGAAGCTCGAAGCGACAAAATGAAACTCTGCGGGTCGGGCCAGGAGATCTGCATACTCCACTGCGGTGGCCCGTCCGTCGTCAAATCTCAGCACGAACAGGTTTCCGGACGAATCCCACGCTATGGGCAATAGGGTGTCATCTGGGAACCGCGCCCGAACCTCCGGCAGTGCCCAACGAATATCAGAGGATTGGGGTTTGGCACCCCATCCGAGTAAAACTTGAACGTCCACGATTCCGCCCGGGACGTCGGGTATCGGCACGTAGCAGGGCTCAGGCCGACCGCCATTGTGGGACCGCAAGAACGCGCCGTAGTCGCCGGGAAGGGCATGTCCGAGTGCCCTTTCAAGCCGTTGTGCACCAGCGCCATCAAGCTCGGGGCCAGAGTCGAAGAAGGTCACCATTTGGCGCTAACCTTGGTATCGCCTACATGGCCAGTCTGATTGCACGGCGTTGTTACAGCAAGCTGCATCCCCTTCTCGTCCCCGGTCACGATCGTCCAGCGTCGTCAACTCTCGCTGTCCGGCTCCCTTGACTTACGTTCGGACTCTCCGCTAATACGCATTAGCAGCTAATACGCATTAGCAACGCGAGAGGCGTCGGGGAGGACGGCTTGGCCAAGGCAGGGCGGCTGACACAGCGGGATATTGCGCGCATTGCCGGGGTCAGCCAGGCGACGGTGTCGCTGGTGCTGAACGATGCCAAGGCGGCCGAAGGACGCATTCCGGACGAGACGCGCGAGCGGGTGCAGAAGGCGATCCGCGAGACCGGTTATGTCGCCGACCCGATCGCCCGCCGCATGGCCAAGGGGCTGAACCGCATCCTTGGGGTGTTCACCTACGAGCCGGCCTTCCCCAGCGCCCAGGCGGATTTCTTTGCGCCGTTCCTGTTCGGCATCGAGGAGACGGCGCAGACGCTGGGCTATGACCTGCTGCTGCTCACCGGCGCCCCCGCCAATCGCGGCAAGCGCAAGATTTTTGACGAGAACAACCGGCTGCGGCTGGCCGATGGCTGCGTCATCCTCGGACGCGAGTTCGACCGGGCCGAGCTGAAGCGGCTGGTGGCCGGGGACTATCCGTTCGTTGCCGTCGGCCGTCGTGATCCGATTGGCGGCCCGACCGGCGCGCCGGTGCCCTATGTCGGCGCCGATTATGTGGCGGCGACCGCCGAGATGGTGCGGCGGGCCAAGGCCAAGGGGCATACGCGGCTCGCCTATGTCGGACCGAGCAAGGGCGCTGAATCCTCGGTCGATCGCTGGGCCGGTTTTGCCTCCGCGATCGCCGAGGCGGAGCTGGTGCTGCATATTCCCGAGGTCGGCGGCAAGGCGCTGCCGATGCTCGAGGCGATCCGTGCGTCGGGCGCCAGCGTGGTGTTCTTCACCGAAATGGCCGACGCGGTGATCGTCGATGCCGCGGCGCGTTCGCAGAACCTCGCGGTACCGGGCGACCTCTCCATCGTCGTGCTCGGCAGCCACCTCCGCCCCATGCAGTCGGGCACCCGTTTCACCACTTTTTCGGTGCCGCGCGAAGAAATGGCGCGGCGCGCCACGCAGATGCTGTGCGAGCGGATCGAGGCCGGCTCGGCCGGCGAGCAGGTGGTGCTGCCATGCGAGCCCGTCGAGGGCGACACCCTCGGCGTCATCCACCCGAGCGACAAGGCGACGAGTTGACCGACTTTTCCCACATCGCGACCAACCAGACGGATTTGAAGTGAAAGAATATTCGGCAGATATCGCGATCATCGGTGGTGGCCTCGGCGGCGTGGCGGCGGCGCTCGGCGCGCTGCGCTCGGGCCGCAGCGTGGTGATAACGGAGGAGTTCGACTGGCTGGGCGGGCAGATGACCAGCCAGGCGGTGCCGCCGGACGAGCATAGCTGGGTCGAGCAGTTCGGCATCACCCGCTCCTATCGCGCGCTGCGCAACGGCATCCGGCAATATTATCGCGACCACTATCCGCTGACCGAGCAGAGCCGCGCCTGGGGCGACCTCAACCCCGGTGCCGGGTTCGTATCGCGGCTCTGCCATGAGCCGCGTGTCGGCCTCGCGGTGATGGAAGCGATGCTGATGCCGTATCGCGGCGGCGGTAAGCTGACCGTGCTGCAGCCCTACAAGCCGATCTCCGCCGAGGTCGATGGCGACCGGGTGCGGGCGGTGACACTGAGGCATCGCGACAGCGGCGAGAGCATCGTCGTCACCGGCAAGTACATCATCGAGGCCACCGAGCTCGGCGACCTCTTGCCGATGACCGGTACCGAATATGTCACCGGCTTCGAAAGCCAGCGCGACACCGGCGAGCCTTCCGCTCCGGCCGAGGCGCAGCCGACCAACTCGCAGGCGGTGTCGATCTGCTTTGCCATCGACCATGTCGACGGCAACCAGGTGGGCGACAAACCGCGCGACTACGACAAGTGGCGCGCCTATACCCCGAGCTTCTGGGGCGGGCCGCTGATCGGCTTCGTCGCGCCGCATCCGCGGACGCTCGAAACCACGGTGCGGAGCTTTACCCCCAACCCGGATGATGACCCGACCCTGGTCGATGCCGACCAGCGCAAGAACCCCGGCGACGGGAACCTCTGGACTTTCAGGCGCATCGCGGCGCGGCGCAACTTCGTACGCGGCGCTTACGCCTCCGACATCTGCCTCGTGAACTGGCCGATGCTCGACTATTTCGAGCAGCCGATCATCGACGTGCCCGAGGCGGTCTACAACGAGCGGATGCGCGATGCCGCCGACCTCGCCTATTCGGTGTTTTACTGGCTGCAGACCGAGGCGCCGCGCGAGGATGGCGGCCAGGGGTTCCCGGGCCTGCGGCTGCGCGGTGATATCACCGGCACCAACCATGGCCTCGCCATGGCGCCCTATATCCGCGAAAGCCGCCGCATCAAGGCGGTGACTACCATCGTCGAGCAGGATCTCTCCTACGATGTGCGCGGCGAGCGCGGCGCGGTGAACTATCGCGACAGCGTCGGCATCGGCATGTACCGCATTGACCTGCATCCCTCGACCGGCGGCGACAACTATATCGACGTGGCCTCGTGCCCGTTCGAGATCCCGCTCGGCGCGCTGCTGCCGGAGCGGACCACCAACCTGATCCCGGCCGGCAAGACCATCGGCACCACCCACATCACCAATGGCTGCTACCGGCTGCACCCGGTGGAGTGGAACATCGGCGAGGTCGCGGGCCTGCTTGCCGCCTACTGCCTCAACCAAGGCGTGACGCCGCACCAGGTGCAGGCCGACGACGCGCTGCTGAGCGACTTCCAGGCCCGGCTCTATGCCGAAGGCATCGAGACCCGCTGGCCCGACGTCAGGGGCTACTGACCGCCTGGGCGACCAGGTACGGGCCGCTTCAACCCGCGGGCATCCGGAAAGACAACGACCAGACCATCGACGACCAGAAGACGACGACAAAGGAGGAAACCATGAAACTGTTCGATCTGAGACTGGCGGCTCTCGCAGCCGGCATCGCACTCCCGCTGGCAGCAGTGCCGGCCATCGCCCAGGACATCCGTATGGCGATCTGGAGCGCCAACGAGGCGCACCTGGCGCTGTTCAACGAGATCGCCGCCGCCTACACGGCGCAGCACCCGGAGGTGAAGGTCAGCTTCGACTCGCTGCCCTTCGACGGCTACACCACGACGCTGACCACGCAGATCGCCGGCGGCAATGCGCCTGATCTCGCCTGGATCCTCGAGACCACGGCAGGCGATTTCGTCAGCTCGGGCGCACTGTCGCCGCTGAAGGCAACGTTCGAGGCGGCGGCCGACTATAACCTCGCCGACGTCACCGAGAGTGCGCTGTCGCTGTGGACCGCTGATGGCGAGATCTACGCCCATCCGTTCTCCACTTCGCCGTTCGGCATGTTCGTCAACAACGACGTGATCAAGGCCGCCGGTCAGCAAACGCCGGCCGAGCTGATCGCGGCTGGTGAATGGACCTGGGACAAGGCCGAGGCGATCAACACCGCCGTCGCCGCCGCCGGCAAGCAGGGGCTGATCGTCCGCGATTTCGACTACAAGGTGTGGGACAACCTCGCCTCGATCTGGAACGGCTGGGGCGCCTCGCCGTGGAGCGCCGACGGCAAGACCTGCACGTTTACCGAGCAGCCGATGGTCGATGCGATGAGCTTCATCCACAAGGCGATCTTCACCGACAAGGCAATCCCCGGCCCCGGCGTCACCGCCGATTTCTTCGCCGGCGACGCGGCAATGACCATCACGCAGATTTCCCGCGCCTCGCTCCTCCCCAAGGAGAACCCGTTCAGCTGGGACCTGGTGCCGTTGCCGTCGGGCCCGGCGGGTGAATATGCGGTGATCGGCCAGGCCGGCATCGGCGTCTTCGCCTCGGGCAAGAACCCGGCGGTTGCCGCCGACTTCCTCGCCTTCTTCTCCAACCCGGACAATGCCAGGAAGCTGGCAAAGTTCTTCCCGCCGCCGCGCTCGAGCCTGCTCAACGCCGAAGTGCTTGGCGCAGCCAACCCGCTGCTCTCAGCCGAGCAGATCGAGAACGTGGTGATCAAGGGCATTTCCACCGGCAAGGTGAAGCCCGGCCATGCGGGGTTTGCCGAAATCCAGCAGACGGCCCGCGCCGCGCTCGACGCGCTGTGGGTCGCCGATGCGGATGTGCCGGCGGTGCTGAAGTCGGTGTGCGACCGGATCCAGCCGATGCTGTGACGAATGGGTGGGGCCGCTACGTGTGGCCCCACCCTCATCCGGCCTTCGGCCACCTTCTCCCATCAAGGGAGAAGGCCTGACTGAAACATCTCGGCTCTCTCGCCTTCTCCCACTAGCGTTGCGCTCTGGCGCACGCCAACCGCTAAGGTGGGAGAAGGTGCCGGTGGCGGACGACGGCCAGGCCGTCGCCGCGAGCCGGATGAGGGGGAGCCAAATACACAGGACTCTCAATGCCCACTGCCGCCCTCACCGCTGACCGATCGCGCAAGCGGCCGTTCTGGACCATGGAGCGGCGCGACAGCCTCGCGGGCTACCTGTTCATCGCCCCGCAGCTCTGCGGTATCGTCTTGTTCGTCTTGATCCCGCTCGGGCTGGTAGTCTGGTACTCGCTGCATGAGTGGAACGTGCTGGCCGGGACATTCCGCTTCGTCGGCGATGCGAACTACAAGAAGCTCGCGGCCGACCCGGCGCTGCCGGAAGTGCTCGGCGCGACGGCGATCTTTTCGGCCGGGCTGGTGGTGTTCAACCTCTCCCTCGCGCTGCTGCTCGCCATCCTCGTGAACCAGAAGCTGAGGGGCATTACGGTGTTCCGCACCATCTTCTTTTCGCCGGTGGTGGTGTCGCTGGTTGCCTGGACCATCGTCTGGAACTTCCTGCTGCAGGCCAATGGCGGGATCAACGGGCTGTTGCAGGTGATCGGCATCGAAGGCCCCAACTGGCTGCGCTCACCACCCACCGCCATGGCCTCGGTGATCGTCGTGCAGGTGTTCAAGAATGTCGGGCTCAACATGGTGCTGTTTCTCGCGGCGCTGCAGGGGGTGCCGCGCGAGCTCTACGAGGCGGCGCGGGTCGATGGCGCCAGCCGCTGGACGCAGTTCCATGCGATCACCGTGCCGCTGATCTCGCCGACGATCCTGCTCACCATGATCATCACCATTGTGGGTTCGCTCCAGGTGTTCGCGCAGATCGCGGTGCTGACGCAGGGCGGGCCGGGGATGTCGACTACGGTGCTGGTCTACTACCTCTACCAGCAGGCCTTCCAGTTCCACCGCTTCGGCTATGGCGCCACCATCTCGATCCTCCTCTTCCTGATCGTCGCGGTGCTCACCTTCG
>Ga0209902_100931_pt1 | contig 19976 bp, 15 predicted proteins | sample FECB27metaG_FD_188304 | JGI IMG/M metagenome (GOLD analysis project Ga0209902, IMG submission 188304) | Cyanobacterial communities from the Joint Genome Institute, California, USA - FECB-27 (SPAdes) (version 2) | ecosystem: Environmental > Aquatic > Thermal springs > Hot (42-90C) > Microbial mats...
GGCGCTGCCGCCCGCCGGCGCCGACTGGACCGCCTACGGCGGCACCGCCATGGGCCAGCGCTATTCGACGCTGGGCCAGATCACGCCGGTCAACGTGTCGCAGCTCCAGGAGGCCTGGCACTACCGCACCGGCGACGTGCGCGGCCAGCCCGGCGATCCCGAGGAGACCACCTTCGAGGTCACGCCGCTGAAGGTCGGCGAGCGGCTGTTCCTCTGCACGCCGCACCAGTCGGTGGTGGCGCTCAACGCGACCACGGGCCAGGAGCTGTGGCGCCACACGCCGAAGATCGCGCCCTCGCTCGCGCTGCAGCATCTCACCTGCCGCGGCCTCTCGTACCAGCCGCCGCCGGCCGCGGCGCCATCGCCCAACCTCTCGGCCGATGGCGCCTGCGCCGCCAAGCTGTTCATGCCCACGGCCGACGGCCGCGTGCTCGCGCTCGATCCCGAGAGCGGCAAGCCCTGCGCGCGCTTCGGCGGCGGCAGCGGCCAGATCGACCTGTGGAAGAACATGCCCAACGTGAAGCCGGGCTCGTACTACTCGACCTCGCCGGTGGTGGTCACGCGCTCGCTGATCGTGGTGGGCGGCACCGTGCTCGACAACGTCTCGACGCAGGAGACCTCGGGCGTGATCCGCGCCTTCGACATCGAGACCGGCGCGCTGGTGTGGAACTGGGATTCGGGCCGGCCCGAAGACACCGCGCCGATCGGGCCGGGCCGGACCTATTCCGTCAACTCGCCCAACAGCTGGTCGATCTCGAGCGTGGACGAGAAGCTCGGCATGGTCTACGTGCCCATGGGCAACCAGCCGCCCGACCAGTGGGGCGGCAAGCGCACCGAGGGGGCCGAGCGCTATGCGTCGTCGGTGGTCGCGCTCGACCTCGCGACCGGCCGCGTGCGCTGGCATTTCCAGACCGTGCACCACGACCTCTGGGACTACGACGTGCCCGCGCAGCCCAGCCTGGTCGACCTGCGCGTGGGCAGCGTGCGCGTGCCGGCGCTGGTGCAGCCGACCAAGCAGGGCGAGCTGTTCGTGCTCGACCGCCGCACCGGCCAGCCCGTGGTGCCGGTGCGCGAGCAGGCCGCGCCGCAGGGCGCCGCGCAGGGCGACCGCACGGCGCCGACGCAGCCGGTGTCGGGCCTGTCCTTCGACCCGCCCGCGCTGCGGCCGGCCGACATGTGGGGCGCCACCGTGTTCGACCAGCTGGCCTGCCGCATCGCCTTCCACCGGCTGCGCTACGAGGGCCGCTTCACGCCGCCGTCGACGCAGGGCTCGCTGATCTACCCGGGCAACTTCGGCGTCTTCAACTGGGGCGGCGTGGCGGTCGATCCGCAGCGCCAGATCGCGTTCGCCACGCCGGCCTCGCTGGCCTTCGTCTCCACGCTGGTTCCGCGCGCCGACGACAGCACGCTCTACGTGCAGGGCGGCAAGCCGCCCGAGGGCAGCCTGCCCGCGCTCAACGAGAACTTCGGCGCGCCCTTCGCGGTGAAGCTCCATCCCTTCACCTCGGCGCTCGGACTGCCGTGCCAGGCGCCGCCCTGGGGCCACGTGGCCGCCGCCGACCTGCGCACCGGCCAGATCCTCTGGAAGCACAAGAACGGCACCGTGCGCGACAGCTCGCCGCTGCCGCTGCCCTTCGCGATGGGCGTGCCCAGCCTCGGCGGCCCGATCCTCACGGGCGGCGGCGTGGCCTTCCTCTCGGGCACGCTGGACTACTACCTGCGCGCCTACGACGTGAACAGCGGCAAGGAGCTCTGGCGCAGCCGCCTGCCCGCGGGCGGGCAGGCCACGCCGATGACCTACGAGGGCGGCGACGGCCGCCAGTACGTGGTGGTGGCCGCGGGCGGCCATGGCTCGCTGGGCACGCGCACCGGCGACCACGTGATCGCTTACGCGCTGCCCAAGCGCTAGGAACTCAATCGAGCTGCAGCCCCGCGTCCTGCGCCGCCTTCGGCAGGATCGCGAGTTCGCGCTTGAGTACCTCGGCGAAGGCCTCGGGCGTGTTGCCGGTCGCGGGCGCCACGCCGCCGAGGTCGTTGAGCCGCTTGCGGAAGGCCGGCTCGGCCGTGATCTTGGCGATCTTCTCGCCGAGCAGCTTGACCACCGCGGGCGGCGTCTTCGCGGGCGCGACCACGCCGAACCAGACGTCGAAGTCTACGCCGCCGGGCACGCCCTGCTCGGTCAGGGTCGGCACCTCGGGCCACAGCTCGGAGCGGCCGTTGCGCAGCTGGCCGATGGCCTTGAGCTTGCCCGACTGGATGAAGCTGCGCACGTCGCCCGTGCCCAGCAGGCCCCAGCTCACTTCGTTGGCCATCAGCGCCTGCACCAGCGGCGCGCCGCCCTTGTAGGGCACGTGCGTGAAGTTGCCGTCGGCGTTGGCGTTGAAGGCTTCCGACGCCAGGTGCGAAAGCCCGCCCGCGCCGGCCGAGCCGTAGGGCATGCCGCCCTTGCCGGCCTTCTTGCCCGCGGCCAGCAGTTCCTGCACGTTCTTGTAGGGCGACTTCTCGGGCACCACCAGCAGCAGCGGCGCCAGCGACACGCGCGCGACCGGCACGAAGTCCGACGCCTGGAAGCCCGCCTTCTTGTAGATGACCGGGTTGATCGACAGCATGCCCGTGAGCGTCACCGCCAGCGTGTAGCCGTCGGGCGGGCTCTGCACCACGTTGACCATGGCGATGTTGCCGCCCGCGCCGGGCCGGTTGTCGACCAGCACGGTCTGGCCCAGTTCCTCCTGCAGGCGCGGGCCCAGCATGCGCGCGGCCACGTCGGTGGCGCCGCCCGGCGGGTAGGGAACGACCAGGCGGATCGGCTTGGTCGGATAGGCCGCGTCCTGCGCCAGGGCGGCGCCGCCCAGGCCCAGGGCCAGGGATCCCGCCGTGAGGACACGGCCGATGAGGGTGAGGGTACGCACGTGTGCTCCTGATTCTTCTGATGGGAAAACGGATGGGGCCGGCTCAGCGGACCTCGTAGTGCGCCTGCCGCTCCTCGAGCGCATGCCAGCCGATGATGTGCTTGAAGTCGGCCATCGAGGTCTGGGCGAAGGGCAGGTCGGCGAAATCGCCCGAGCGGCGGCGCGCCAGTTCGCGCAGGTTGGCCTGCACCGTGTGCACGGTGGTCAGCAGGCCCGCGATCGGATAGCTCGCGAAGGCCGCCACGCTCTCGATCTGCTCGCGCGTCAGCGCCGTCATCCAGGTGCCGGCCATCAGCATCAGCGACAGCCGGCGGCCGCAGGCCTCGCGCAGCTGCACCAACTGCTCGTGGCGCTCGAAGGTGCGCGAGATCGGCTGGATCAGGTCGGCGCCGGCCTCGGCATAGCGCGCGGCGCGCTCGAGCGCCTCGCCCGGGTCCTGGGCATCGGTGCGCGCGACGATCAGCAGGTCGGGGTCGAGGCGCGCATCGAGCGCCGCCTTGATGCGCGCCACCGCGTCGTCGATGGACACCAGCGTGGAGGGCGCCGCCGCGGCCGGGCAGCGCTTGGGGCTGACCTGGTCCTCGAGCTGCAGCGCCGCGGCGCCGGCCTTCTCGAACTCGCGCACGGCCCGACCCACGTTGAGCACGCTGCCGTAGCCCGTGTCGGCGTCGACGAAGATCGGCTTGCGCACCACGTTCGCCATGCGGTTCACGGTGGCGACGTTCTCGCTCAGCGTGTAGAGCTCCATGTCGGGCTGGCCCAGCAGCGCGGCCGAGACGCCGAAGCCGGTGCTGAAGATGCCGTCGAATTCCGACTGGTCGACCAGCAGGGCCGACAGCGCGTCCTGCGCGCCGCCGAACCAGAGCGTCGGGCCGTGGGTGATGCGCTGGCGCAGCGCCTGGCGGGATGAAGTCATCGTGTGTCTCCAGAAAAAGGGCGTGGCGACCCGACATGGGCGCTGCGCCATGAACTCACTGCAAAGGAAAAGAAGAAGGGCTCAGCTCGCGGGAACCACGCGGCGCTTCAGGTAGGGGATGAGTCCGCCCGCGTCGAGCATGCCGCGCTCGGATTCGGAGAAGGGCTGCAGCATCAAGGTCTGGCCCGAGCGCAGGTTCCTCACTTCGTTCGTGTCCCAGTCGACCGTGAGCTCGTCGCCGCGCGCCGTGGCCGCGCGGATGCCGGGGCAGCTCACGAGCGGAAAGCCCATGCTGGTCTCGCCGCGGAAGAAGCCCGGCGAGAAGGATTCGGCGATCACCGCCGCGATGCCCAGGTGCCGCATGGCGCGCATGGCCGGGTAGTGCGGATGGCCGTAGCCGAAGTTGTGGCCGCCGACCAGCAGGTCGCCCTTCTGCACGCCGGCCGCGAAGCCGGGCATGTAGTCGGCCATGGCCAGCGCGGCCAGTTCCTTCACGTCGGTGATCTTGATGTTGCGCACGCCGACGATCAGGTCGATGTCGTAGTCGTCTTCGTCGAAGACCCAGGCCGCGCGGCCGCGCAGGTTCTCGAGGCTCATGCGGAAACTCCCTCGCGCGCCGCCGCCAGGTAGGGCCGCGGGTCGGCGATGCGGCCCTCGAGCGCCGAGGCCGCGACCACCGCCGCGTTGCAGATGTAGATCTCCGAATCCACGCTGCCCATGCGGCCCGGCGTGTTGAGCGTGCCGGTGGACACGGCGCGCTGGCCGTCGCTCATGGTCGCGATGCGGCCGAAGCAGTAGTCGCAGCTCGGCGAGCTGATGAAGGCGCCGGCCTCGACCAGCACCTCGATCAGCCCCTCGCGCGCGGCCGCCGCCATGATGGCCTTGGAGGTCGGCACCACGTGCAGCTGGAAGCCCGGCTGGATGCGGCGCCCGCGCAGCACCTCGGCCGCGATGCGCAGGTCCTCGAGCCGGCCGCTGGCGCACGAGCCCAGGTAGCCGGTGTGCACCTCGATGCCGGTGTAGTCCTTGAGATCGCGCGTGTTGGCGGGGCTCGGCGGAATCACGACGATGGGCTCGAGCGCCGAGACGTCGATCGTCACCACGCGCTCGTAGGCGGCATCGGCATCGGGGTAGACCGGATCGAGCGCGATCTTCGAGCGGCCCCGCACATAGGCCAGGGTCTTCGCATCGGGCGCGATCAGCATCGTGGTCGCGCCCAGGAACATGGCCTGGCCGCAGAGGGTCTGGCGGCCCTCGATGCTCATGGCGTCGATCACCGGGCCGCAGAGCTCCACCACCTTGAAGCGGCAGGAGGCCGGGCCCATCACGCGCACCATGTGGTGGAACACGTCGCGCGCCATCACGCCGGGCTGCAGCGTGCCCGTGAGCTCGACCTTCACGGTCGCGGGAACGGTCAGGGTCAGCGTCTCGGTCACGAAGGACTCGAGCACGCCCTTGCGCGCGCCGAAGGCGAAGGTGCCGAAGGCGCCGAGCTGGCTCACGTGGCCGTCGAAGTGCACGGCGAAGGCGCCCGGCGTGGCATAGCCGAGCTCGGCCGCGACCTGGTGGCCGATGCCCTCGCGCTCGTGCACCGGCACGCCCTGTTCCTTGCCCCAGGCGCGGGTGATCTTGTGCAGCTCCTCTTCCTTCGGCGCGGTGGCCGGCACCATGTGGTCGATGAACAGCACGAAGCGCTCGGGGCTCGACACCTTCTCGATGCCGAAGTCCTCGCGCGTCTCCTTGAAGAACACGTCGGTGTAGCCCGGGAAGTCGTAGGCGATCACGAAATCGGGCCGCGCCGTGATCTCCTCGCCGGGCACCACGCGCGGCCTGCCGGCGGCGCGGGCCAGGATCTTCTCGGTCATCGTCTGGGGCATCTTGTTCGGCTTTCGACTTCCACGATGTGGCAGTCCTTGTATTTCGATCAACCGATTACAGTCGAGCCAACTTCCTCTCCATTGGGGAGCAACCCGAATTACTGCCGCATCGTGGAAACTAAACGCCGAACCACCGCCAAGACCGATTCGCCACCGACCGCCGCTGGCGCGCGCTCGGGCACGCAGAGCATCGAGCGCGTGGTGGGCATGCTGCGCGTGGTGGCCTCGCGCGGGCGGCGCGGCATGCGCATCGCCGATGTCGTGAACTTGAGCGGCCTGCCGATGTCGACCTGCTTTCGCATGCTGCAGCGGCTCGAGGTCGAGGGCCTGCTGGTGCGCGACCTGCTCACGCGCAAGTACCACCTGGGGCCGCTGCTGCACGAGCTCGGCATGCTGGCCCAGCCGCGCTACCACCTGAGCGAGCTCTGCGAGCCGGCGCTGCGCACCATCGCCGAACTCACGCAGGACACGGTCTACCTCAGCGAGCGGCGCGGCCCCGAATCGATCTGCACCAGCCGCGCGCTCGGTGCCTACCCGATCAAGGCGCTGACGCTCGACGTCGGCATCCGCCGGCCGATGGGCGTGGGCGCCGGCGGCCTCGCGATCCTCAGCGCGCTGCCCGAGGCCGAAGCCGAACTGATCGTGGCCTCCAACGAGGCACGCTATGCGAAGTTCGGCGCCGCCTTCGCGCCGGGCTTCCTGCGCGAAGCCATCGCGCAGACGCGCGCGCAGGGCCATTCGTTCCTCGACAGCGCGGCCACGCCGGGCGCGGCGGCCATCGGCGTCGCCTTTCCGCCCGACAACCCGATCGCGGCCGTGAGCGTGGCCGCGATCTCCAGCCGCATGGGACCGGCGCGGCGCGCCGAGGTGGCGAAGATCATCGAGCAGCAGGTGCGCGCGATCTGCGTGCTGCTCGAGTCGCAGCCGGTGGAAGCGGGCTCGGGCCGCGAGGGCGAGTGAGCTAGGTTTCTCCCGGCTCGTCGGTCCCTTGCTCCCAACTGCGCAGCCGCCGGTACAGCGTGCCGCGCGACACGCGCAATTGCCGCGCCGCCTGCGACACGTTGCCGCCGTGCGCGGCCAGCGTCTCCTCGATCAGCTTGCGGCTGTGCTCGCGCAGCGTGCCCGCCTGCGGCGCGGCCGGCGCATCGGCGGACTGCAACACCGTTGCGTCTTCTTGCTGCATCTGCTGCACCGGCTCCTGCGCCGGCGCCGGCGCCTCGACACGCTGCGGCAGCGCCACCGCATGCCGGAAGTCGATGCCGTTCGCGCCCTGCAATTGCGCCTGCACCCACACGCCGAGCCCGCTGGCCAGCCGCAGCGGCTGCGCCGATTCGCGCCGGCCCAGCCGCAGCAGGCTCGCGAGGTCGTGGCCCAGCAGGCATTCGACGCCGCGCTCGTCGGCATGCTCGGGCAGGTGGCCGATCAGCCGCGCGCCCGCGCCGTTGAGCCAGGCGATGGTGCCGTCGGCCGCGATGCCCGCCAGCCCCTCGAGCGGCGTGCCCAGCAGCGTGGGGCTGGCCTGGAAGCGCAGGATCAGGTGCTCGCGCGACTGCGCCTGCAGCAGGCGGTTCTCGATCGTGGTCGCATAGACCGCGACCATCGAGGCCGCGTCGAAGCCGAAGCGCTGCGCCTCCACCGTGAGGTCGAGCACGCCCGCGAGCCGGCCGTCGACGTCGCGGATCGGCGCCGCCGCGCACTGCATCTCGCGCAGCACGTCGAAGTAGTGTTCGGCGCCGTCGACCGTGCAGGCCAGCCCGGTGCTCGCGACGATGCCGGGCGCGGTAGTACCCACCACGCGCTCGGAGATGTTCACGCCCACGCGCGCGGTCTTGCGCAGTACCGGCTGGTGCGCGGGCGCGGGCTCGTGCGTGACGTGCACCACCACGCCGTCGCGGTCGGTGAGGATCACGCGGCAGTCGGTGCCCGCGAGCGAGTGCTCCATGCTCGCGAGTTCCTGGCGCGCCACCTCGAGCAGCTCGCGGTTGCGCGCCAGCGTGGCATGCAGCCGGCTCGGCGTCACGGGGTCGAAGGGCACGATGCGCTGGCGGTCGCTGTGGGTGCGGCTGCAGCGCATCCACGACTGCAGCACCGCCTCGCCGACGAGGCCCGAGGGCCGCACGCCTTCCTCGAAGAACTGCTGCCGCGCGAGCGCCACGCGCTGCGCCGGCGTGGTGGCGAAGAGTTGGCGCGGCGCGTTCGCCGTGCCCAGCCTGTCGAGGGTCATGTGCCATCGCCTCCGTGGGGGACCGGGGACCAGCATCGAATGTGTTCCGCAATGGAACAGCACCGGATCGGGGAAATCCCGAAGGTGAACGCATGCGCCGCTCGGACGATTCTCTGGGCACAAGGAGACCCACGATGACGAGAAGAAGGAATTCCTCCGGGCTGCCGGCGCTGGCCGCCGCATGTCTGTTCGCGGTCGCATCGATCGCCGCGGCGCAGGGCAGCGGGCCCTCGCCGCAGGACCGTGCCGCCGCCGCCGCCCAGCGTGTCAACGGCAGCTTCATCCGCGCCAACGCGGCGCAGAAGCAGACGCCCGACTGGCCCAGCATCGGGCTGGACTACGCCGAGACGCGCTTCAGCAAGCTCGACCAGGTGAACGCGGGCAACGTGAAGCAGCTCGGCCTGGTCTGGTCCTACGACCTGCAGTCCACGCGCGGCGTCGAGGCCACGCCGCTGGTGGTCGACGGCATCATGTACGTCACGGCCTCGTGGAGCGTGGTGCATGCGATCGACACGCGCACCGGCCAGAAGCTGTGGACCTTCGACCCCGAGGTCGATAAGTCCAAAGGCTTCAGGGGCTGCTGCGACGTGGTGAACCGAGGCGTTGCGTTGTACGAGGGCAAGGTCTACGTGGGCGCCTACGACGGCCGCCTGATCGCGCTCGATGCCGCCAGCGGCCGCAAGCTCTGGGAGAAGAACACCATCGAGGGCCAGAAGGGCAGCTACACCATCACCGGCGCGCCGCGCGTGTTCAAGGGCAAGGTGATCATCGGCAACGGCGGCGCCGAGTACGGCGTGCGCGGCTACATCACGGCCTACGACGCGGCCAGCGGCGAGCAGAAGTGGCGCTGGTTCACCGTACCCGGCGATCCCGCCAAGCCCTTCGAGAACGAGGCCATGGCGCGCGCCGCCAAGACCTGGGATCCCGACGGCAAGTACTGGGAGGCCGGCGGCGGCGGCACCGTGTGGGACTCGATGGCCTTCGACCCCGAGCTCAACCTGATGTACATCGGCACCGGCAACGGCTCGCCCTGGGCCCACAAGGCGCGCAGCCCCAAGGGCGGCGACAACCTCTACCTGGGCTCGGTGGTCGCGCTCAACCCCGACACCGGCAAGTACGTCTGGCACTACCAGGAGACGCCCGGCGACAACTGGGACTACACCTCCACGCAGCCGATGATCCTGGCCAACCTCAAGGTCGACGGCAAGCAGCGCAAGGTGGTGCTGCATGCGCCGAAGAACGGCTTCTTCTTCGTCATCGACCGCACCAACGGCAAGTTCATCTCGGCGAAGAACTTCGTCGAGGTCAACTGGGCCACCGGCTTCGACAAGAACGGCCGCCCGATCGAGATCGCCGCCGCGCGCCAGAACGAGAAGCCCGGCGACAGCATCCCCGGCCCCTTCGGCGCGCACAACTGGCACCCGATGTCCTTCAATCCGCAGACCGGCCTGGCCTACCTGCCCGCGCAGCACGTGCCGCTGAACCTGATGGACGACAAGGACTGGAAGTTCGACCAGAACGCACCGGGCCGCCCGCATGCCGCGCTGGGCTGGAACACCGGCAAGTTCGCCAACGTCGAGCCGCCCACCAGCAAGCCCTTCGGCCGCCTCGTGGCCTGGGACCCGGTCAAGCAGAAGGAGGCCTGGGGCGTGGACTACGCCTCGCCGTGGAACGGCGGCACCCTGACCACCGCGGGCAACCTGGTGTTCCAGGGCACGGCCGACGGCCGGCTCGTGGCCTACGACGCGCGCAACGGCGACAAGCTCTGGGAGACGCCCACCGGCACCGGCGTGGTCGCCGCGCCCGCCACCTACATGGTCGACGGCAAGCAGTACGTGTCGGTGGCCGTGGGCTGGGGCGGCGTGTACGGCCTCGCGCAGCGCGCCACCGAGCGCCAGGGCCCGGGCACCGTCTACACCTTCGCGGTCGGCGGCACGGCGAAGATGCCGGACTTCGTGCAGTACCGCATGAGCAAGCTGGTGCAGGGCGTGAAGTACGACCCGGCCAAGGTCCAGGCCGGCACCATGCTCTACGTCAGCAACTGCGTCTTCTGCCACGGCGTGCCGGGCGTGGACCGCGGCGGCAACATCCCGAACCTCGGCTACCTCGATTCCGCCTACATCGAGAACCTCGACAAGTTCGTGCTCAAGGGCCCGGCGATGGCGCGCGGCATGCCCGACTTCACGGGCAAGCTCTCGGCCGACGACATCGAGAGCATCAAGGCCTTCATCCAGGGCACGGCCGACGCGATCCGGCCCAAGTGAACCGGCCGGGCCGCGCTCGGCGGCCCATGAAAAAAGCCGCCGGGCCCGCGAGGGCCGGCGGCTTCGTCGTTGATGCGAGCGACGCGATCGATCAGTCGGCGTAAACGCCCGCGGCCTTGATGATCGGGCTCCACTTGGCGATCTCGGCCTGCACGAACTTCTTGTGGCCATCGGGCTCGATGCGGCCGTCGACCGCCACCACGGCGCCCAGCGCTTCTTCCTTCTTCAGGAAGTCGGGGTCCTTGAGCGCGACCTTCAGCGCGTCGTTGAGCTTCTTCAGCACCGGTGCCGGCGTGCCCTTGGGCGCGTACAGGCCGTGCCAGATCGTGACCTGGAAGTCCTTCAGGCCCGACTCCTGCAGCGTGGGCAGGTCCTTGAGCAGCGGCACCGTCAGGCGCTTGGGCGTGGTCACGGCATAGGCCTTGACCTTCTTGCCCTCGATCTGCGGCGAGGTGTTGGTGGTCTGGTCGCACAGCAGGTCGATCTGGCCGCCGATCAGGTCGGTGATGGCCGGCGCCGTTCCCTTGTAGGGCACGGGCGTCATCTCGGTCTTCATCGCGCTCTGGTAGAGCAGGCCGCACAGGTGCGAGGCCGAGCCCACGCCCGCGTTGCCGAGGTTGATCTTGCCCTTGTTGGCGCCGATCCAGTCGGTCAGTTCCTTGTAGTTGTTGGCCGGCAGGCTGGGCTTGGCGATCAGCGTCATCGGCACGTCGTTGATGATGCCCAGGTACTCGAAGTCGCTCTCGACCTTGAACGGTACGTTGCGCACCAGCGTCGGGATGGTCGACATCGCGATGTGGTTGAGCAGCAGCGTGTAGCCGTCCGGTGCCGCCCGCGCCACCTTGGCCGCGCCGATCGAGCTGCCGGCGCCGGGCACGTTGTCGATCACCACGCTGGCGCCGCCCAGCGGCTTGCGCAGCGCCTCGGCCAGGTCGCGCGCGACGCGGTCGGTGGGGCCGCCGGCGGCGAAGGGCACCACGATGCTGATGGGCTTGCCGCTCGGGTAGTCCTGGGCGTGGGCGCCGATGGCAACAGCGGCGATCGCCGTCAGGGCTAGCAGTTTTTTCATGGAGAGGACCCCCGGAAGAGGAAAAAGGAATGAAGGGAAATTGAAAGCGGGCGCGATCTTAAAGGCTGACCATGCCCTGACGAATCCCCACAAGCCCTAGTCCACACGGCGATGCGGGCAGAGGCTCCTGCGGAAGGAGGGGCGCCATCGTTGCGCCGCGCTGCTCGGGCATGATGTTTCCCTGGGAGACGCGCCATGGGGGGCGCGCATACCGCAACGACGGTGCGGCCCGCCGGGCCGCGACAAAAGAAGGGAAAACACACATGGATCCTCTGGTCTATCCGCGCGAGCGCACGCTCGGCGCGATCACGCTCGTGCTCGGCCTGCTGGTCTGGCTGGCCCTGCTGGTCGGCACTTTCGGCATCCTGCTGCTCTACCTGCTGATGGGCTTCATCGGCTACTGCTTCGCGCACTCGGCGCTGATCGCCTGGATCAAGGGCACCGGCGTGAAGCTCTCGCCGACCCAGCTGCCCGAACTCAACGCGCGCTTCGAGGCCTGCTGCGCCCGGCTCGGCATCGCCAAGCCGCCCGAGGCCTACCTGCTGCACGGCGACGGCATGTTCAACGCCTTCGCCACCCGCTTCCTCGGGCGCGACTTCGTGATCCTGCTGTCGGACGTGGTCGACGCCATGGAGCCGCAACCCGACGGCATCAACTTCTACATCGGCCACGAGCTCGGCCACATCCGGCGCAAGCACCTCACGGGCCACTTCTGGCGCGCGCCGGTGCTGTGGCTGCCGCTGCTGGGCGCGGCCTATGCGCGCGCCAAGGAATACACCTGCGACCTGCACGGCGCCGCCTGCTGCGAGCAGCTCGATTCCGCGCCGCGCGCGCTGCTCGCGCTGGCCGCCGGCGCGCACCAGTGGCGCAACGTCGACATGAACGCCTATGCGGCGCAGTCGCGCGCCAATGCCGGCTTCTGGGGCTCGTTCCACGAAGTGGTCGGCGGCTACCCCTGGCTCACCAAGCGCGTGGCACGCGCCATCGACCCGGCCGCGCGGCTGCCCGAGCGCAATCCCGCGGCCTACCTGCTGGGCCTGTTCGTGCCCTACGCGGGCCGCGCCGGCGGCGGCGCGCTCGGCATCCTGGTGACGGTGGCCGTGATCGGCATCCTGGCCGCGGTGGCGCTGCCCGCCTACCAGGACTACCAGTCGCGCGCGGTGGTCGCGCAGGCCTGGGCCAACGGTGCGCCGGTGCGCCTCGCGCTCGCCGAGTACTACCGCGAGAAGGAGGAGATCCCCGAGAGCCTCGAGGCCGCGGGGCTGCCCGAGACCCTGTCCGACGGCACCGCGCTGCGGTTCGACAGCGACACCATGGTGGTCGAGGTGCAGACCGCGCGCGGCACGCTGCTGATGGAGCCCGCGCCCTCGGGCCAGGGCCTGCGCTGGACCTGCGGCGCGGGCGAGGGCCTGGCCGAGAAGGTGCTGCCCGCGAGCTGCAAGTAGGCGTCGCCAAACCCGAGCCGCACGCGCGGATTTGGCGCGCACGGCTTGCGGCCCGGGCCCGGGCGTGGTCCCCTCGTCGTTTCCCCTTTCAGCAACGACGACCCGGAGACCCTGCCCGATGCCCGCCCTTCGACTCAAAGACCCGACCCTGCTGCGCCAGCAGGCCTATGTTGCCGGCGCCTGGATCGATGCCGACGACGGCACCACCGTCGCCGTGACCAACCCCGCCAACGGCGAGACCATCGGCACCGTGCCGATGTGCGGCACGGCCGAGACCGAGCGCGCCATCGCGGCCGCCGAGAAGGCGCAGAAGGGCTGGGCCCGGCTGCCCGCCAAGGAGCGCTCGGCGATCCTGCGCAAGCTCAACGACCTGATGCTGGCCAACGTCGACGATCTCGCGCTGATCATGACCACCGAGCAGGGCAAGCCGCTGGCCGAGAGCCGCGGCGAGATCGCCTATGCTGCCTCGTTCATCGAGTGGTTCGCCGAGGAGGCGCGCCGCGTCTATGGCGACACCATTCCCGCGCCGCAGGCCGACCGCCGCATCCTCGCGCTCAAGCAGCCCGTGGGCGTGACGGCCGCGATCACGCCCTGGAACTTCCCGGCCGCCATGCTCACGCGCAAGGCCGGCCCCGCGCTGGCCGCGGGCTGCGCGATGGTGGTCAAGCCCGCCACGCAGACGCCGTATTCGGCGCTGGCCTTCGCCGAACTGGCCGCGCGCGCGGGCGTGCCCAAGGGCCTGCTGTCGGTGCTCACCGGCTCGGCCAGCAAGATCGGCGGCGAGATGACGCGCAGCCCGATCGTGCGCAAGCTCACCTTCACCGGCTCCACCGAGGTCGGCCGCACGCTGATGAAGCAGTCGGCCGACACCATCAAGAAGCTCTCGCTCGAGCTCGGCGGCAACGCGCCCTTCATCGTGTTCGACGATGCCGACATCGACGCGGCCGTCGAGGGCGCGATGGTCTCGAAGTACCGCAACACCGGCCAGACCTGCGTCTGCGCCAACCGCCTCTACGTGCAGCGGGGCGTGCTCGAGGCCTTCACGCAGAAGCTGGTGGCCAGGGTCGAGGCGCTCAAGGTCGGCGACGGCACCGAGGCCGGCGTCAACCAGGGCCCGCTGATCGATGCCAAGGCGGTCGAGAAGATCGAGGAGCACGTGGCCGACGCCGTGGCCAAGGGCGGCCAGGTGCTGGCCGGCGGCAAGCGCCATGCGCTCGGCGGCCTGTTCTACGAACCGACCGTGATCGGCGGTGCCACCGCCGACATGCTGTTCGCGCGCGAGGAGACCTTCGGCCCGCTGGCGCCGATCTTCGCCTTCGACACCGAGGAGGAGGCCGTCGCCGCGGCCAACGACACCGAGTTCGGCCTCGCCGCGTACTTCTACAGCCGCGACATCGGCCGCATCATGCGCGTGGCCGAGTCGCTGGAGTCGGGCATCGTGGGCGTCAACACCGGCCTGGTGTCGACCGCCGAGGCGCCGTTCGGTGGCGTCAAGCAGTCGGGGCTGGGGCGCGAGGGTTCGAAGTACGGGCTCGACGATTTCCTCGAGGTCAAGTACGTCTGTCTCGCGGGCCTCGACAAGTAAGCGGAGGTTGCCGGCCGTCGAACTGTCCGACAAAGGGGGCCGGCACCGGCCGATGCGGCATGCGTGGCACGCGCCTAGGGTGAAGTTTCATTGCCTCGAGAAACCCACCCAAGGAGTGATTCACCATGCCCACCATCACCACCTCTTCACTGGACGGAATGACGGTCGCGATCCTCGTCTCGGACGGCTTCGAGCAGGTCGAGATGACCGAGCCGCGCAAGGCGCTGGAGGCCGCGGGCGCGAAGACGCAGGTCGTCTCGCCGCTCGACGGCAGCGTGCGCGGCTGGAAGCACCACGATCCGGCCGACACCTTCGAGGTCGACGTGCCGCTCAAGACCGCGAACCCCGACGACTTCGATGCGCTGCTGCTGCCCGGCGGCGTCGTCAATCCCGATGCCCTGCGCATCGACGAGAAGGCGGTCGCGTTCGTGCGCGCCTTCGTCGAGGCCGGCAAGCCGATCGCGGCGATCTGCCACGGACCCTGGACCCTGATCGATGCCGGCGGCGTGAAGGACCGGCGCATGACCTCGTGGCCCTCGCTGCGCGCGGACCTGCGCAATGCGGGCGCGCGCTGGAGCGACCAGGAGGTCGTGGTCGACCATGAGCTGGTGACCAGCCGCAAGCCCGACGACCTGCCGGCCTTCAACCGCGAGATGGTGCGGCTGTTCGAGCTGGCGCACGAGGCGGCGCTGCAGCACCACTGAGTCCGCGCTTCAGACCTGCGCGACGGCCGGCCCCGTGTAGCGCGCCCGCGGGCGGATCAGGTGACCCGTGGCCGCCTGCTCGAGCACATGCGCGGTCCAGCCCACGCTGCGCGCGAGCGCGAACAGCACCAGTGGCGCATCGGCGGGCAGCTTGTGCACGGCCGCGAGCGCGGCCAGCGCGAAGTCGATGTTGACGGGCTCGCCCACCAGCCGTTCGCCGGCCTCGCGCAGCGCCGCGAAGGCCGGCGGCAGTTCGAGCTCCCCGAGCAGCGCGGCGCAGCGCACATCGCCGGCCGGATAGAGCGGATGGCCGAAGGCCGCGAGCGGCCGGTCGTGCGCGAGCCATTCGCGCGCGGCCGCGTCGGCGCTCGACTGCTCGGCTTGCCGCACCAGCGCCTGCACGGCGCGCGCCGCGCCGCCATGCAGCGGGCCGGTCAGCGTTGCGAGGCCGGTCAGCAGGCAGGCCGCGAGCGAGGCACCGGTGGAGGCCGTCACGCGCGCCGCGAAGGTCGAGGCATTGAGCTCGTGGTCGGCCAGCAGCACCAGCGCGCGGCGCAGTTGCGCAGCGGCACGCGGCCGGCGCCAGGCCGCGGCGAGGCGCGCATGCAGCGGCTGCGCGGCGGCGCTCGCGGGCACCTTGCCGATCAGCGCATCGGCCAGCGTGCCCACCACCTCGGCGGCCTCGGCGCGCAGGGCCTGCGGCGAGCGGCCGCGCGAGGGCGGGTCGATCGCCGCGCGCAGCGCGAGTGCGCGCAGGCCCGCCTGCAGCGGCGGCATGCCGTCGCGCGCTTCGGCCTCATCGGCAGACAGGCGCGGCGGCGCGCACTCCCACAGCAGGCCCGCCACGTCCTCGAGCGTGGCCCCGATCGACAGCGCGCACGCATCCTGCCCGCGGTACCAGAGTCGCCCGCCGGCCACGGTCGACACGGCCGAGGGCAGCACCGGCTCGCCCCACTGGATCGCCTCGCTGGCCACCGCCTCGCTGCTGCGCCGCCCCTGCGCGCGCGCCGCGAGCCGCTGCACGTCGTCGCGGTGGTAGAGGCTGCGCCGCGGGTCGGCGGCATCGGGCTTGGCGCGGATGCGGCCGCGGCTCACGCCGGCATAGAGCGTCTGGGGCCGCACCTGCATCAGGGCGAGCGCTTCGGCGGCGGGAAGCCAGGGCGAGGAGCGGGTCATGTTGATGGAATGGATCAAGATTGACGTCAATGTTAGCGGCGCCAGAATCGTCCGCATCGTGAACACAGATGGAGCATGAAACGATGAACGACGATGGACTCGAAGGCGTGGTGGCGGCGCACACCGTGCTGTCGGAGGTGGATGGCGCGGCGGGTCGGCTGGTGATCCGTGGCCACACGCTCGACGAGATCGCGCGCCGCTGGCAGTTCGAGGACGTGGCGGCCGCGCTGTTCGAGGGCTTCTTCGAACGCGCGCCCGATGCCGCCAGCCTGCGCATCGCGCTGGGGCGCGCGCGGCGCGAGGCCTTCGAACGGCTGCAGCCCGGCGACGAGGCGCAGCTGCGCCGCCTGCCGGCGATCGAGGCGGTGCGCGCGCTGCTCGCGCGGTTGCCCGACGGCGACGACCTCGCGACCGCGCTGCGCCTGCTGGCCGGCCCGGCGGTCTACACCGGCGCCGTGATGCGCTGGCGGCTCGGCGTGCCGGCGCTCGCGCCCGACGAGGGCCTGGGCCACGCGGCCGACATGCTGCGCATGCTGCATGGCCGCGCGCCCACGGCCGCGCAGGCGGCGGCGCTCGACACCTACCTCGTCACTGTCTGCGACCACGGCCTCAATGCCTCGACCTTCGCGGCGCGCGTGGTGGCCTCCACCGGTGCGGGCCTGGCCTCGGCGGTGCTCGCGGGCATCAGCGCGCTCAAGGGGCCGCTGCATGGCGGCGCGCCCGGGCCGGTGCTCGATGCGCTCGACGCCATCGGCAGTGCGGATCGTGCGCGCGCCTGGCTCGAGGCGGCCGTGGCCGAGGGCCAGCGCCTCATGGGCTTCGGCCATCGCATCTATCGGGTGCGCGATCCGCGCGCCGATGCGCTCAAGGGCGCGCTGAAGCGGCTCAGCGCCGAGGGCGGGGTCGATGCCGCGCGCTTCGCGCTGGCCGAGGCCGCGGAGCAGGCGGCGCTCGCGATCCTGCGCGAGAAGAAGCCCGACCGGCCGCTCGAGACCAACGTCGAGTTCTACACGGCGCTGCTGCTCGAGGCGCTGGGCTTCGGCCGCGAGAGCTTCACCTGCGTGTTCGCGGCCGGGCGCACCGCGGGCTGGCTCGCGCATGCGCGCGAGCAGGTGCAGAAGGGGCGGCTGATCCGGCCGCAGTCGGTCTACGTGGGTCCCGAACCCGCCGCGCGGGAACCCGCACTCGCGCACTGAGCCTACACGGCGGTCCCGCCGTCCTCCGATACGCTCGTGTCGACTGCCATTTCCTTACAGCGACACGACCTGCCGACCGATGACGACCGCCGACCCCGCCCATGCCCGCGCGCTGCGCCTGCCGCGCGACTTCGCGCTGATCGCGGTCGGCCTCGATGCCGTGCTGCTCGCGCTCAACCTGGCGATGCTGCTGCTGCCGGGCACCGACGATGCGGCGCAGATCCGCCGCGCCTATGCGCAGGCCGGCGTGTGGATCCTGCTGGTCGCGAGCACGGCGATGTCGTGGGCATTGATCGGCGGCCTGGCCTGGAGCCATGGCCGCCACGCGCTCGAGCGGCTGGGCGTGCCGCGGGTGGCGCTGTCGGGCGGCGCGCGGCTGCGTTTCGGCGGCGCCTGGCTGCTGGTGCTGGTGCTCAACCACCTCGCGCTCACGCCGCTGTTCTACGAGCTGCAGCTGATGTTCATGCCGGGCGGCCGCTATGCCGAGGCCATGCCGCGCCTGAGCCTGGGGCTGGCGGCGCTGCTGCAGTCGCTGGTGCAGCTCGCGGTGCTGGTGCTGGGCCTCTGGCTCGCGGCCCGCTTCGCGCTGCGCCGCAGCCGCTCCGCAACGGCCGAGGCGCTCGATGCGCGCGCGCCCGATGAAGTCTCGACCGTGCCGGCCGGTGCTTCGCCGCGCGCCGCGGTGGCGCTGCTGGTGGGCGGGCTGTTCGCGTCGCTGCAGGTCTGGAGCGCGCTCGCCGTGGCGCGCTGGGCCGGTGCATCGCAGGACGGCGAGCCCTGGGCGCTGCTGCTGACCTGGGTCCTGCCGCCGGTCGTGGCCGGCGCGCTCGCCCTCTGGGGCGGCTGGCTGGGAACGCGCCCGGGCCTGTGGCCGGTGCGGCCGTTCCGCGCGGTATCTGCCGCATTGCTGAGCTTCGTGTTGGTGCAGCTCGGCTGCATCGTCTTCGCGTTCCTGTGGTTCGCGCTCGCGGTGGGCGCCATCAAGGCGCTGCAGGGCATCGGCGCGATGGCCAGCTTCATGGCCGTGCTGATCGCGCTCTACGCGGTGCTCACGGTGCTGCTGGCGCGTGCCATGACGCGCCGGCTGTACCGGCGCTACTTGTAGCTGCGCGCGTCCTCGATCACCTTGCCGTCGTTCGGCAGGCTGCCGGGCGCCACCAGCTCGATGGTGCCGCGCAGCTTGGTCACCTCGCGCACGGCTTCGGCGATGCGCACCACCAGGCCCTCGGGCGCGCCCGCGCATTCGAGCCGGAAGTTCATCTGGTCGTCGCCCATCTCGCCCGACACGACGAGCCGCGCGCGCTGGATCTCGGGAAAGCGCCGCGCGATCTCGGCCACCTGCGAGGGATGCACGAACATGCCGCGCACCTTGGTGGTCTGGTCGGCGCGGCCGAGCCAGCCCTTGATGCGCTTGTTGGTGCGGCCCGTGGGGCAGGTGCCCGCGAGCACGGCCGAGAGATCGCCGGTGCCGAAGCGCACCAGCGGATAGTCGGGGTTGAAGGTGGTCACGACGATCTCGCCGACCTCGCCGTCGGGCACGGGGTCGCCGGTGCCGGGCCGCACGATCTCGACCAGCACGCCCTCGTCGAGCACCAGGCCTTCGCGCGCGCTGGTCTCGTAGGCGATGAGGCCGAGGTCGGCGGTGGCGTAGCACTGCGTGCCCTTCACGCCGCGCGCGGCGATCCAGTCGTGCAGGCTCGGCGGGAAGGCCTCGCCCGAGACCAGGGCCTTGGTGAGCCAGGGCAGCTTCTGGCCCTTCTCCTCCGCCTTCTCGAGCAGGATCTTGAGAAAGCTCGGGGTGCCGGCATACCCTTCGGGCTTGAGGTCGACCATGGCCTCGAGCTGCTGTTCGGTCTGGCCGGTGCCGCCCGCGAACACGGTGCAGCCGACGGCGCGCGCGCCGCTCTCCATGATGGAGCCGGCCGGTGTCATGTGATAGCTGAAGCTGTTGTGGATCAGCTCGCCGCTGCGAAAGCCCGCGGCATGCAGCGCGCGCGCGGTGCGCCAGTAGTCGCGCGCCTCGCCCTCGGGTTCGTAGATGGTGCCGGGGCTCGCGAATATGCGCGGCATGCGGGTGCCGCGCGCAATGGCCGAGAAGCCACCGAAGGGATCGTTCTCGCGGCCTTGCTTCTGCAGTTCGAGCAGTTCCGACTTGCGCGTGACCGGCAGCTTCGCGAGGGCCTCGCGCGTGGTGACGTCGGCGGCCTGGATGCCGTCGAGGATCTTCGAGAGGGCGGGCGCGGCGGTCTGGGCCTGGGTGATCTGTCGGGGCAGCGCGGCCAGCAGGTCGCGTTCGCGTTCGGCAGGGTCGCGGATCTCTAGTGCGTCGTAGTGGTCGGTCATGTCCGTACCCTTCATCTGTTCAGTTCGGTTGTCCGCTGCGTCTGGTTTCGGAGGCTCTTGTTCGGGGCGCGTGCACAGGGCATCGGGTACTTCCCTCCGCGAATGTCCCCCGGCCTTCGGCCTCCTCCTTGATTTCGCTGCGGGAAGCACCCGATACCCTGTGCACGAGACACGCTCGGGTGGTGCGGCCGGTTCGACGGTCGTGCCCAGGCTCGCGTCGATGGGGTACTCCCCGCAGCGAAATAAAGGAGGAGCCCGAAGGGCGGGG
>Ga0209902_100932_pt1 | contig 19947 bp, 21 predicted proteins | sample FECB27metaG_FD_188304 | JGI IMG/M metagenome (GOLD analysis project Ga0209902, IMG submission 188304) | Cyanobacterial communities from the Joint Genome Institute, California, USA - FECB-27 (SPAdes) (version 2) | ecosystem: Environmental > Aquatic > Thermal springs > Hot (42-90C) > Microbial mats...
CGCCGGCCAGATCGCGGGCGCGCCCGCCAGTCCGAAGCCGAACAGGAAGGCCGGAAAATGGATGGCATCGGTCAGCCAGTCGTCGAACAGGCCGTGCGACTCCCCCGTGGTGAAGGTGATGGCGACGCGCACCGGCACGAAATAGATGAGCGGCATCCAGAGGACGCGATGTCCCTTGCCCAGCGTGTCGAATGCCGCGGCGATCCGCCCCCGCTTCTCCGCGTTCAGCAGGACCAGCCCGGCGACCAGCGCGATGGTGAAGAGCCACAGGTAGAAAACGAACCAGAGATGTTCCCAGCCGGGCAGGGTGACATGGTCGTACTGGCCGAAGCGCAGCCAGTCATGCATCATGAAATGGCCGAAATCCTGGGTATAGCCATGGTTGAAGCGCAGATTGACCCAGCTTTGCGGCGGGATGATCGTGACCATCGCGAACAGCAGGGGAATGATCAGCCGCTTGGTCCGCTCGCGCGCGACCCGCCCCGTGCCGACGAGCTTGCCGAGCAGCGCGCGCGCCGCGAAGCCCGATACGATGAAGAGCACCGTCAGCCGCCACGGCGTGATGAACAGCATCGGATAGGCGAGCCACTGGATGGGCTGCGCGGTCTTCACGATCCAGTCGCCGGTCACGAAGACCATTGCGACATGATATCCCATCAGCAAAAGGAACGCGCCGATTCGCAGCCAATCCAGTCCATAATGTCTTTGGACAGAAGCGCTTGGCTGCACTGGAACTTCACTACCGATCGTCATCCAAGCGCGCTATAGGCCATAGCGCCTTAACCGAAGAGTAAAACAATGTCGGTCCGTCCATGGCGCGATATCGCGCGCCGCCAATCCCGCCAGATCATGGTGGGCAATGTTCCCGTCGGCGGCGACGCCCCGGTCACCGTCCAGACGATGACCAACACGCTGACGAGCGACGCCAAGGCGACGATCGACCAGATCCGCCGCTGCGAGGAAGCAGGGGTCGACATCATCCGCGTCTCGTGCCCCGACGTGGAATCGACCGCGGCGCTCAAGCAGATCGTCCGCGCCGCGCGCGTGCCGATCGTCGCCGACATCCATTTCCATTATAAGCGCGCCCTGGAGGCGGCGGACGCGGGCGCCGCATGCCTGCGCATCAACCCGGGCAATATCGGCAGCGCCGATCGCGTGAACGAAGTGGTCAACGCCGCGCGCGCCAATGGCTGCGCGATCCGCATCGGCGTGAACGCCGGCAGCCTGGAGCGCGACCTGCTGGAAAAATATGGCGAGCCCTGCCCCGAGGCGCTGGTCGAAAGCGCGCTCGACCATATCAAGCTGCTCCAGGATCGCGACTTCCACGAATTCAAGGTGGCGGTGAAGGCGTCGGACGTGTTCCTGGCGGTCTCCGCCTATATGGGCCTGGCCGAAGCGGTCGATTGCCCGCTGCACCTGGGCATCACCGAGGCAGGCGGGCTGATCGGCGGCACCGTCAAATCGGCGATCGGGATCGGCAACCTGCTCTGGGCCGGCATCGGCGACACGATCCGCGTCTCGCTGTCGGCCGAGCCCGAAGAGGAAGTGCGGGTCGGCTACGAGATCCTGAAGTCGCTCGGTATCCGTACCCGCGGCGTCCGTGTCGTTTCCTGTCCGAGCTGCGCACGCCAGGGCTTCGACGTGATCCGCACCGTCCAGGCGCTGGAAGAGCGGCTGAAGCATATCAACACGCCTCTGTCGCTCTCGGTGCTGGGCTGCGTGGTCAACGGGCCGGGCGAGGCGCGGGAGACGGATATCGGCATCACCGGCGGCGGCAACGGCAAGCATATGGTGTATCTGTCGGGCGTCACCGACCATCATATCCAGGACGCCGACATGATCGATCATATCGTCCAGCTGGTCGAGGCCAAGGCCGCCGAGATCGAGGCGGAAAGCATCGACACGCCGGTGGCCGCCGAATGAGCGTGACGATACGCCGCGCCCGCCCGGGCGACGAAGCGGAGATATTGCGGCTGATCACCGCGCTGGCGGTGTACGAGCGAGAGCCCGATGCGGTGAAGGCGACCGAGGAGTCGCTCGGCGCCACGCTGTTCGGCGAAATCCCGCGCGTCTGGGCGCATCTGGCCGAACAGGACGGACGCGTGGTCGGTCTGGCGCTGTGGTTCCTCACCTATTCCACCTGGACCGGCAAGCCGACATTGTATCTTGAGGACCTGTTCGTCGAGGACAGTGCACGCGGCTCCGGCGCGGGCCTGGCGCTGTTTCGCACGCTTGCCGCAGAGGCGAAGGCGCTCGATTGCGGGCGGATCGACTGGGCGGTCCTCGAATGGAACCATGTCGCCAAGCGCTTCTACGCCCATATCGGCGGCGAACGCACCGCCGGGTGGGAGACATGGCGGCTGGAGGGCGAGGCGCTCGACCGGATGGCGGGCGAATGAATCCTGCCGGCGGTGCGACCGCATTCGCCGTCGCAGCGCTCGGCATCGCCATCTTCTCCGCCATGGACGCGCTGATGAAGGGCCTGTCGATCGAGATGGGCGCCTATAATGCGATGCTCTGGCGTTCGGTGTTCGGGCTGATCATCGGCGGGGTGCCGTTCCTTGTCGGTCGGCGCGGCTGGCCCGGGCGGCAGGCGCTGAAGCTGCATTTCTGGCGCGGGCTGACCGCCGGCCTTTCGGTGCTGCTGTTCTTCTGGGGGCTGGTCCATGTGCCGATCGCGCAGGGCGTCGCGCTCAGTTTCATCGCGCCGCTGATCGCGCTCTATCTGGCCGCGGTGTTCCTGAAGGAAAAGGTGGGCAGGACCGCCATTGCCGCTTCGCTGCTGGCCTTTGCCGGCGTGCTCGTCATCCTGGCGGGGCAGGCGCAGGCGGAGATGGGGCCGCAGGCATTCCGCGGCGCTGTCGCGATCCTGGCCGGCGCGGTGCTTTACGCGATCAGCCTGATCGTCGCGCGCCGCCAGTCGCTGGTCGCCGAGCCGCTGGAGGTCGCGCTGTTCTTCAACATCGTGGCGCTCGCCATCTACGGCATCGCCGCGCCCTGGTGGGCGATGGTGCCCGATGCGGCGCAGGTGCCCCGGCTGCTCGTCAGCGCCCTGTTCTCGTTCGTGTCGATCATGCTGCTCGCCTGGGCGTACAAGCGCGCCGAGACCAGCTATCTGCTGCCCGTCGAATATACCGCCTTCATCTGGGCGGCGCTGCTCGGCTGGTGGGTGTTCGGCGAGCATGTCTCGATCCTGACGGTGATCGGCGCGCTGATGATCGTCGCGGGCTGTCTGTGGGCCGCGCGGCGCAGGCCGATCGTGCCGCCGGTGACCGAGGCGGCGTTGTAAGCCGCAGCTTTGTCATTGCGAGGAGCGAAGCGACGAAGCAATCCAATGTCGGATGCATCCTTGGATTGCTTCGCTTCGCTCGCAATGACGATCGAGGATTGATTGGCGTCAACGAGCGTTTCGCGATCCATCCCGGCACGCTATGACGTGCGCAACGCTTACGTTCGCAGTGGAGTATCCGATGTTTCGCAGGCTCGATGACGCAATCGCCGTGTCGCCCCAGATCACCGCGGAGCAGGTGGCCGCTGCCGCCGCGCAGGGCGTGACGATGATCATCAACAACCGCCCCGACGGGGAGGATCCCGGCCAGCCGACCGGCGCCGAGATCGAAGCCGCCGCGCTTGCCGCGGGCCTTGCCTATCGCGCGATTCCGGTGACGCATGCCGGCTTTTCCGCGAACCAGCTCGACGAGATGAACGCCGCGCTGGATGCGGCGGGCGGGCCGGTGCTCGCCTATTGCCGCTCCGGCACGCGCTCGACCTATCTCTGGGCGCTCGCCTCCGCGCAGCGCGGCGGTGCGCCCGACTCGCTGACCGAGACCGCGGCCGAGGCCGGCTACGACCTCGGATCGATCCGCCCGATGCTGGACGCGCTTTCGGCCCGCGCATGAACTGGCTGCTGCTCGGCGGGTCTGTGGTCGGGGTTCTCGGCCTGGGTCTTGCCGCGCATCTGCTGGGGCTGGGCGCCGATGTTCGCATCGCCGATGCGGACCATGCCCGCATTCTGGCCGACGAGGCGCATTGCGGCTTCGATCCGGTCGAAGTCGCGGTCGACCGCGCCGGCACAGCCGCGCTGCTCAAGGATGCGGACGGGCGGCACATGCTGATCCGCGTGCACGGCAATCACTTCGCCGCGCGTTTCCTCGATCCGCCCTTTTTCGGTCGACTCGATCGCCGGCTGCTGACGCTTTCGACCGGAGACCGCATGTTCGGACAGGTGACGCTGGATCTGGGCGATCAGGCGTCGCATTGGGCCAGCGGCCTCAGGGGCGCGCGCCATGGTTGAACTGCCCGATCCGGTGAACATCGCGGTGCCGGCGTTTATCGCGCTGGTGCTGGTCGAGATGGTCGTGGCGCGCCGACGCGACAGGACCCGTTACAATACGCGCGATACGCTGACCTCGCTCGGCCTGGGGCTGGGCAGCACGATCGCGGGCGTCGCCTGCGCGGGCGCGGTCGGTGCGTCGGCGATCTGGTTCTGGAACCACCGGCTGTTCGACATACCCTTTGCATGGTGGGCCTGGCCGCTCTGCTTCGTGCTGGACGATCTGGCCTATTATGCCTTCCACCGCAGCGCGCATCGCGTCCGCTGGTTCTGGGCCAGCCATGTCATCCACCACAGCAGCCAGCACTATAATCTGTCGACCGCGCTGCGGCAGACCTGGACGGGGTTCCTGAGCCTGGCCTTCGTCTTCCGGTTGCCGCTGTTCCTGATCGGCTTTCCACCCGCGATGGTGTTCTTCTGCGCGGGGCTCAACCTGATCTACCAGTTCTGGATCCATACCGAAACGATCGGGCGGATGCCGCGCTGGTTCGAAGCGGTGATGAACACGCCATCGCACCACCGCGTCCACCATGCCACCAATCCGCGTTACCTGGACCGCAACTATGCCGGGGTCTTCATCGTCTGGGATAGGATGTTCGGAACATATGCGCCGGAGCTGGACGAGGAACGGCCGCGCTACGGCATCGTGAAGCAGCTTGGCAGCTTCAACCTGTTCTGGGCGGCCTTCCACGAATGGATCGGGATCGCGAAGGACATGTGGCGCGCGCCGGGGCTCGGCAACAAGATCGGCTATCTGCTGGCGCCGCCGGGCTGGAGCCACGACGGATCGCGCGACTCGAGCGAGACGATCCGCGCGCGCTGGCAGGCGCGGCACGATGGGGCGGCATCCGATCATGGCTGAGGCGATAAAGCTCGACGCGCGGGGCTGGACCGATGTCCGGCCCTTCTACGACGCCTTCCTCGCCGCGGTCGATGCGCCATCCTGGCACGGTCATTCGCTCGATGCCCTGGCCGATTCGCTGATCGGCGGCGGAATCAACGGGGTGGAGCCGCCCTTTACGGTCGAGATATTGTGCCCTGCGCGTCCCGCGCCCGCACTCGCCGCGCTGTTCGACGCGCTGGTCGGCATCGCTGAGGATGCCAGCGCGCTCAACCGGCCGATCGAGTTGAGCTTCGTCTATGTCTGATTGACCGCTTGTCCAACTTTCAAATGACGTTAACGTAAACGCGAGGCCACCAAGAGGGCTGAGCGGGAGCGGATGGATGGACGAGGTCGACATCGTCGTGATCGGCGGCGGATCGGGGGGCGCCGCAGTGGCGGGGCGGCTGGCGGCGGACCGGCGATTGAGCGTCGCGCTGATCGAGGCCGGGGGCGCCAACACCGATTGGCGGATCAGGGCGCCGGGCATGATGCCCTTCATTCCGGACGCGTCGAACTGGCGGTTCGAGACGGTGGCGCAGCCCGGATTGAACGGCCGGCGCGGTTATCAGCCGCGCGGTCGCGGGCTGGGGGGATCGAGCGCGATCAACGCGATGCTCTATATCCGCGGCAGCGCATGGGATTACGACAATTGGGCGGCGATGGGGTGCAGGGGCTGGTCCTATGCCGATGTTCTGCCCGTCTTCCGGCGGGCGGAGGACAATGCGCGGGGCGAGGATCGCTTCCACGGCGCCGGTGGGCCGCTTTCGGTCAGCGACCAGCACAGCGCCAATCCGGGCAGCCTGGCCTTTGTCGAGGCCGCGGCATCGCTGCAACTGCCGCGCAATCCCGATTTCAACGGCGCCCAGCTCGATGGCGTCGGCGTCTATCAGGTAACGCAGAAGGGCGGCGAACGCTGGAGCGCGGCGCGCGCCTATATCGATCCGCGCCGCGACCGGATCGACATCCGGACCGGCGCGCTGGTCGAGCGCATCCTGTTCGAGGACGGACGCGCGGCCGGCGTGGCCTTCGTCCAGGACGGCACGCGGCGGACGATCCGCGCGCGCGGCGCGGTGGTGGTGGCGGGCGGCGCCTTCGGATCGCCCCAGACGTTGATGCTGTCCGGCATCGGCCCGGCGGATCATCTGCACGCCCATGGGATAGAGGTGGTCCGCGACCGCGCTTCGGTGGGCGGCGCGCTTCAGGACCATATCGACTATGTCGCGGGCTATGAGACCGCGGGCGCGCCCTTCATGGGGCAGACGCTGCGCGGCACGATCGGCACGTTGGGAGCGATGTGGCAGTGGTTCCGTTCGCGCAGCGGCCCGTTCACCACGCCATATGCCGAAAGCGGCGGCTTCGCGCGGACGCGCGCCGACCTGCCCGCGCCGGACGTTCAGTTCCATTTCGTGCCCGCGCTGCTTGAGGATCATGGCCGCACCAAGGTGAAGGCGCATGGCTTTTCCTGTCATGTCTGCGTGCTGCGTCCCTACAGCCGCGGGACCGTCCGCCTCGCATCCGCCGACGCCGCGGCGTCGCCGCTGATCGATCCCGCCTTCCTGTCGGACGGTCGCGACGTCCAGACATTGCTGGCCGGCGTGAAGCTGATGCGGCGTATCCTCGAAGCGCCGCCACTGTCGGATTATGCCGGTCGCGACCGGCACATGGCCGGTATCGACGATGATGAAGCGATGATCGAGATCATCCGAAACCGCGCCGATACCGTCTATCACCCGGTGGGGACATGCCGGATGGGCGCGGACGCGGACTCCGTGGTCGATCCCGAATTGCGCGTGCGCGGCGTCGACGGACTTTACGTCGCGGACGCGTCGATCATGCCGGCGCTCGTCTCCGGCAACACCAATGCACCAACGATCATGATCGGGGAGCGCTGCGCGGATTTCGTGAAGGCGCATCTCGCGGGTTGAGGCGGGTTTCGTACGGCTGTGTTTTGAGACCGGGATCGTATGGGGCCCCGGCCTTCGCCGGGACTGCGCAACCCGCGCCGGCGGCGCGGCTTGCTTGAAAAACGGGCTGGCATGTTGCCATGCCAGCCCAGGAGGTTCGCAGGAGGAACCTGTGGGGGAGGGCGGCTTCTGTCGGCCGCCCTCCGATCGCGTCAGTAGTTGTAGGCGCGCTCGCCATGCTCGCCGAGGTCGAGGCCTTCGCGCTCGACTTCCGGCGTCACGCGCAGGCCGGTCACGGCCTTGGCGATGTAGAAGGCGATGGCCGAACCCACGGCCGCCCAGACGATCGCGACGCCGACGGCCATGATCTGCGTGACCAGCTGGCCGGCCAGATCATAGTCCGGCTTGCCGGGGCCGCCGAGCGAGGGCAGCATGGTGAAGGCGGTGCCGATCGAACCGATGATGCCGCCCACGCCGTGGATGCCGAACGCGTCCAGCGAGTCGTCGAAGCCCAGCTTCGCCTTGATCTTCATCACGAAGATGCAGCAGACGACCGAGGCGATGGCGCCGAGCAGGATCGCGCCGAACGGGCCCGAATTGCCGGCCGCCGGGGTGACGGCGACCAGGCCGGCGATCGCGCCGGAACAGGCGCCGAGCAGCGAGCCGTTATGGCCGAGCGCCTTTTCGGTGAGCATCCAGAAGAGGACGCCGGCGGCGGTTGCGGTGAAGGTGTTGATCAGCGCGAGGCCCGCGGAGCCATTGGCTTCCAGCGCCGAGCCGGCGTTGAAGCCGAACCAGCCCACCCACAGCAGGCCGGTGCCGACCAGCGTCAGCGTCAGCGAGTGCGGTGCGATGACTTCCTTGCCATAGCCGATGCGCTTGCCGAGGATGATGGCGCCGACCAGTGCGGAGACGCCCGCATTGATGTGGACCACGGTGCCGCCCGCGAAATCGAGCGCCCCCCAGCCGAAGATCAGGCCGGTCGCTTCCGGCGTCGCGCCGAGATACCAGACCATGTGCGCGATCGGATAATAGACGATCGTCAGCCAGATCAGCGCGAAGAGCATCAGCGCCGAGAATTTCATGCGCTCGACGAGACCGCCGACGACCAGCGCGACGGTGATCGCGGAGAAGGTCATCTGGAATGCGATGAACACGAATTCGGGGATGTTCACGCCCGCGGTGAAGGTGGCCACCGTGGAATCGGCGTTCACGCCCGCGAGGAACCATTTGCCGGCCGAGACGAACTGGCTGGCGTCGCCGCCGAATGCCAGGCCGTAGCCGAACATGACCCACATGATCATGGCGAGGCTGGCGACCGCGATGATCTGCGTCAGCACCGACAGCATGTTCTTGGTGCGGACCAGGCCGCCGTAGAACAGCGCGAGGCCGGGCACGATCATCGCCATGACGAGCACGGTGGCGACCATCATCCAGGCGGTGTCGCCCTTGTTCACGGTCGCTTCGACCGCGGCGGGGGCCGCTTCGGTCACGGTCGTGGCGGCGGTGGCGGCGGCGTCCGCGACATTGGCGGCGACCGCATTGGCCCAGGCGGGCATGGCGGCGAACAGCGAAGCGCCGATCGCGCCTGCACCCGCCGCGATTTTCTTGGAAATCGTCATTGTTCCCCCTTCTCGTTAGAGCGCGGTTTCGTCGGTCTCGCCGGTGCGGATGCGCACGGCCTGTCCGACATCCAGCACGAAGATCTTGCCGTCGCCGATCGCGCCGGTGTTGGCCGATGCCTGGATGGCCTCGACGACGCGGTCGGCAAGGTCGGAGGCGCAGGCGACCTCGATCTTGATCTTGGGGACCATGTTCGTGCTGTATTCGGCGCCGCGGTAGATTTCGGTCTGGCCTTTCTGCCGCCCGAACCCCTTGACCTCGGTGACCGTCATCCCGGCGACTCCAAGCTCGGAGAGGGCTTCGCGCACCTCGTCGAGCTTGAAGGGTTTGATGATTGCTATGACGAGTTTCATTCGGCCCCCTTCTGCTTTTTTGTCCGAAACGGATGTCAGCAAGGGGTGTGCCAGATTCGAAAATGGCGCATTTTGTGCGCTGCGCACAACATCTGCTGCGCGTCTGGGCAGGTTTTGGCGCTAATTATTGTGCAGGTGCGAAATGATGCCTTTTTTTTAGGCAGCTTCGATCAGCGACCTCGCCAGCGCCGCATCGTCTTCGGGCACCATCAGCCGGACGGGACTCATGAAGCCCAGGCCCAGCCCAGCCATGCCGCCGTCGAACAGCACGGCTTCGATCCCGTTGGCCATCAGATGCAGCCGCGCCACATCGGCCGCGATACGGTCCGGAAACTCGGCAACGGAGATCAGCGCCATGTGCGCGCTACCAGTTCGCGCCTTCCTGCGCGGCTTCCTCTTCGCCCGGCCGCATTGCCCGGCCCAGCACGGCGTTGCGGTGCGGGAAGCGGCCGAAACGCGCGACGACGTCGTGATGCTTGCGTGCGAATTCCAGCGAGTTCGGGATGCCGAGCGCACCGAACAGCAGCAGCGATCGCTTCTGGTCTTCCAGATCCTCGCTGTGCTGGAAGGGCATGTAGAGGAAGGACCGCTCATCCTGCGTCATTCCATCGTCCAGCCCCTGGTCGATCGCGCCCCGCGCGATCGCGATGGCGAGCGGGTCGGTCGAAAAGGCCTCTGCGCCGCCGCGGAACATGTTGCGCGGAAACTGGTCGAACAGGATCACGCCGGCCAGCGCGTCGCGCGGCGAGCCCAGGAAGCTCTTCGGCGTGCGCGAACGCCAGTCGCTCCAAAGATCGTGGAAACGTTCCTGGATCGTCGCGTCGGTCTCGTCCGATCGCGTCCACCAGCGATCGGGGCCGACCTCGTCGAACCAATAGGCAAGGATCTCGTCGGTTTCGGACATCGCTTTCTCCATTCTCCGCTCACCCTGAGGAGGGGCTGAGCTTGGCGAAGGCCCGTCTCGAAGGGTGTCCTTCGAGACGCCGCTTCGACTTCGCTCAGCGGCTCCTCAGGATGGACGGGCTTTTCTTCAGGCTGCCGTACCGCCGACCGTGAGGCCTTCGATCAGCAGGGTGGGCTGGCCGACGCCGGCGGGCACCGACTGGCCGGCCTTGCCGCACATGCCGATGCCTTCGTCGAGCGCGAAATCATTGCCGATGCCGAGCACCTTGGTCAGCACGGTCGGGCCGTCGCCGATCAGCGTCGCGCCCTTGATCGGTGCGCCGATCTTGCCGTTCTCCACCCGATAGGCCTCGGTGCAGGAGAAGACGAACTTGCCCGAGACGATATCGACCTGTCCGCCGCCGAAGCTGCTGGCGAAGATGCCGTTCTTCATCCGCGAAAGCAGTTCGGCGGGATCGTCGTTGCCGCCCTTCATGAAGGTGTTGGTCATGCGCGGCATCGGCGCATGGGCATAGGATTGCCGGCGGCCATTGCCCGTCGGCGCCACGCCCATCAGCCGGGCATTGAGGCGATCGTGGATATAGCCCTTCAAGATGCCGTCCTCGATCAGCACGGTCTCCTGCGTCGGCGTGCCTTCGTCGTCGATCGACAGCGAGCCGCGACGCTCGCCGATCGCGCCGTCGTCGACCACGGTGACGCCCGGCGCCCCGACACGTTCGCCGATCCGGCCCGAAAAGGCCGAAGTGCCCTTGCGGTTGAAATCCCCCTCCAGCCCATGGCCGATCGCTTCGTGCAGCAGCACGCCCGGCCAGCCGGGGCCGAGCAGCACCTGCATTTCGCCTGCCGGCGCGGGCACCGAATCCAGATTGACCAGCGCCTGGCGCAAAGCCTCGTCGATCGCGCGGTCGATCAGCGCCGGATCGAGCAGCCGGTCGTAGAGATAGCGACCGCCGACACCGAAACTGCCGGTCTCCCGCCTGCCGTTCAGCTCGGCGACGATGCTGACGTTCAGACGGACCAGCGGCCGCACGTCCATCGCGGTGAAGCCGTCCGATCGGACGATATCGACTACCGACCAGGATCCGGAGAGCGAGACCGAAACCTGCGCCACGCGCGGATCGCGCGCCCGCGCCATTGCGTCGACCGTTTCGCACAGAGCGACCTTGTCGGCGAAGGAGACGAGCGAGAGCGGATTGTCCGCGGTATAGAGATGGCGGTTGCTGCCGCGCGGCGCCGGCGCGCGGGCGCCTTTGGCCGGATCGAGCAAGGTCATCGTCTCGGCCGCGCGGCGGATCGCCGCTTCGCTCAATTCATTGGCATGGGCGAAGGCGGTGGTTTCACCGCTGACGCCGCGCAGGCCGAAGCCCGATTCGGTCGAATAGTCCGCGGTCTTCAGCCGGCCGTCGTCGAAACCGAAGCTTTCGCTCGCGCTATATTGCAGGAACAGCTCGCCATCGTCGCAGCGCGACAGCGCATCGGCGGTCAGCCGCTTGGCCGAATCGGGATCGAGCCCGTCGGGGCGATAAAGGTAGCTGCGGGGATCGGTGCTCATGCCACCGATATAGGGACCTTAAGCCGCCTGGGAAGCCTCTTCGCCGCCATGATCGGCGGGGCCGCCGGCCAGGACGAAGCGCCTGTCGCAATAGCCGCATTCGACGAAACCGGTTTCGTCGATCTCGAGCCAGACGCGCGGATGGCCCAGCGCGGCGCCGGCCGGAATGTCGCTGGCCCCGTCGCACGCGACGCGGCTGGTCTTCACACGGAGGGTTTCGGGTGCGGAACTCATGACTGCGCGCTTAGCAAGGCGCGCTGCGGCTTGCCAGAGGGTTTTGGCGTCAGAAGAGCGCGGGCGCGCCGACGAGCGCGAGCAGCATCGCCGAACGCAGCGCCAGACCGGCCAGATCCTCGATCCAAAGGGTTTTTCGCATCGTCATGACATGATCATCGCGCATGCGGGTTAAGGAAGGCTTGCGCGCGGCGCAGCTTGGCGTATGCGCATGACGCATGGTTCAGGCGGCGATCGAGATCGAAGGGCTGGAGAAAGTCTATGCGGGCGGCAAACGCGCGCTGGACGGGGTCAGCTTCGAAGTTCCCAGGGGGCAGATCTTCGGCCTGCTCGGCCCCAATGGCGCGGGCAAGTCGACGCTGATCAATATCCTGGCCGGGCTGGTGAACAAGACCGGCGGGCGCGCCGCGATCTGGGGGTTCGACATCGATCGCAACCCGCGCAACGCGAAATTCTCGATCGGCATCGTCAATCAGGAGATATTGTTCGATCCGTTTTTCACGCCGCGCGAGGCGCTGGAGATTCAGGCCGGACTCTATGGCGTGCCCAAGGCCGATCGCCGGACAATGGAATTGCTGCGCGCCGTCCATCTGGAGGACAAGGCGGGGGCTTATGCCCGCACGCTCTCCGGCGGGATGAAGCGCCGGCTGATGGTCGCCAAGGCGCTGGTGCACGCTCCGCCGGTGCTGGTGCTCGACGAGCCGACCGCGGGCGTGGACATCGAGTTGCGCCAGCAGCTCTGGGCCTATGTTCGCGAGTTGAACGCGCAGGGCGTCACCGTCGTCCTCACCACCCATTATCTGGAAGAGGCCGAGGAGCTCTGCGACCGGATCGCGATCATCAACCATGGCCGGCTGATCGCCAACGAAGCGACGCGGACACTGGTGGGCATGGCGCAGGAAAAGCTGGTCGAGGTGACAGTGGATCGCGACGTTGCGGCCGTGCCCGACAATCCATGCTTCCAGAAAATCGAGCTGAAGGGCGAGCGTGTGCTCGCCATCACCTATAGCAAGGACAAGGTGAATGCGGGCGAGGTGCTCGCGGCGGTGCAGAAGGACGGATACGGCATCGTCGACGTGGTGACGCGCGAAGCCGATCTGGAGGACGTGTTCCTGAACCTGACACGGGCAAGCAATGGGTGATCGCATAGGTGCATAGCTACGACGTTCTCGTAATCGGTTCGGGCGCGGCGGGGCTGACCGCGGCGCTCAACCTGGCGCAGCGCTTCAAGGTCGCGGTGATCGCGAAGGGCGCTCTCTCCGACGGTTCGACCGCCTGGGCGCAGGGCGGAATCGCGGCGGTGCTGGAGCCTGGCGATACGTTCGAAAGCCATATCGAGGACACGATGGTGGCGGGCGCGGGGCTCAACAACCGCGCCACCGTCGAATTCGTCGTCGAGAACGCGCCGGCCGCCATCGAGCGGCTCGCGGCGATCGGCGTCCCCTTCAACACCGAGGCGGGCGCGCTCCATCTGACGCGGGAAGGCGGGCACAGCCATCGCCGCATCGTGCATGTCGACGACGCGACCGGCTGGGCGGTTCAGCAGGCGCTGGAAAAGGCGGCGGGCGACAATCCCAATATCACGCTGATCCCGGACATGGTGGCGATCGACCTCGTCACCGGACGGCATGGCGAACGCTATTCGGGCGACGGCCATGTCTGGGGCCTCTATGCGGTCAATCGCAAGACCGGCCGGGTCGAGCTGTTCACCGCGCGCGCGACGGTGCTGGCGAGCGGCGGGGCGGGGCGCACCTATCTCTATTCCACCGCGCCGCGCGGCGCGACCGGCGACGGCATCGCGATGGCATGGCGCGCGGGATGTCGCGTCTCCAACATGGAATTCATGCAGTTCCACCCGACCTGCCTCTACAATCTGGAGGTCAAGAACTTCCTGATCACCGAGGCGGTGCGTGGCGAAGGCGGCGTGCTGAAGCTGCCGCCCGGCGTGCAGGGCGGCGGCGAGCGGTTCATGCCGCGTTTCGACGAGCGCGAGGAACTGGCGCCGCGCGACGTGGTCGCCCGCGCGATCGATCACGAGATCAAGCGGCTGGGCCTCGACTATGTCCATCTCGATATCAGTCATAAGCCGCCGGAATTCGTGAAGGGGCATTTCCCCAATATCTACAGCCGCCTGCTCGACCTGGGCATCGACATCACCCGCGAACCGATCCCGGTGGTGCCGGCGCAGCATTACACGTGCGGCGGCGTGATGGTCGATCTGGACGGACGGACCGATCTGCCGGGCCTCTATGCCGCAGGCGAAGTCACCCAGTCCGGCCTGCACGGCGCCAATCGCCTTGCGTCCAACTCGCTGCTCGAATGCTTCGTCTTCGGCGAGGCGGCGGCGCGGCACATCGCCGCGCATTGGGACGAATTCCCGGCGCCGCCGCCGATCCGTCCCTGGGATGCGAGCCGGGTGACCGATTCCGACGAGGAAGTGATCGTCCAGCACAATTGGCGGGAGATCCGCCGCTTCATGTGGGATTATGTCGGCATCGTCCGCACGACCAAAAGGCTGGAGCGCGCCGCGCACCGCGTCGCGCTGCTGCGCAAGGAAGTGGAGGATTATTACGGCCATTTCCGCGTGACGCCCGACCTGATCGAACTGCGCAACCTGGTCGAAGTGGCGGACCTGATCGTCCGTTCCGCGCTCCACCGCAAGGAAAGCCGCGGGCTGCACTATACGACCGACTATCCGAAGATGATGCCGAACGCGGTCGATACGATCCTGGCGCCGTGATCGCTTGAGCCGGGGCGACCGGCGTTCTGCCCATCCGCTATTCGCGCGGCGGCGACGGGCGGATGTCTCCATTGGCGGTTTCGCCGAATTCGATCACGCACATGCGGCGATAGGTGCGATGGGTTCCGCAGGCGGCGCCCGCGTGGCGCCAGCGCGGGTCGAACATCATCTTCCGGTGGCCGCGCGCCGGTACGGCGTCGTCGATGATGAGCTGGCGAACGACATCGTCGGCGCGTTCGGGGCCATAGGTGATCGATTCGGCGACATAGATCTTTCCGCCGCGCCGCTCGACGCGAACGCCGGGCGTCGATCCGTCCGATCCGCGATGGCCGGTCGCGCCCTTGCCGCCCTGGTCGCGGATATGGTCGCGCGCCGCCCGCGCGAAGATCTCGCTGGGCAGCAGCCGGGGCAGGGGTGGCTGCCGTTCGAGAAAGCGGATCGCCTCGTCCACCGCGGCGACGCCTTCGTCGGTCAGCAGGCGCTGATCGCGGCCAGGCAGCGTCACCACCTTTCCTTCGAAGCGCATGCGATAGGCGCGCAGTTCGCGCGCATAGCCGCGCGGATCGACGCGCACGCGATTCATCTCGGCGACGATCGCCTCGCCCGGCTCGCCACGCTCCTGAGCGGACGCGGGCAGCGCGGCGAGCGCGCCCAGCATCAGCATGGCGGCCCGCTCAGCGCGCCGCAAGGAAGCTCCGGACCGCGGCGTTGAACCGCGCGGGCTGATCGAACATCACCATATGGCCGCTGTCCGCGATCGGGGCCAGGGTCAGCCGTTTCGCGCCGCGATAGGCCGTCGCGTAATTCTGGCGAACCTGTGCCGGCGTCAGCGCGCTGCCCTGGGCGGGCGTCGCGAACGCCACCGTCATCGGCGCGACGATCTTCGGCAGTTCGGGCGTGAGGTCGATCGCGGCAAGCTCGCGCAACGCGCCGGCGGTGACATCGGGATCGCTCGTCGCGCCGCTGCCGCCGAACATGCGCATCAGCGATCCGAAGCTCTGCCGTCCCTCGGGCGTCGCGGTGAACAGGTCGGCCAGCCGGCTGGCGATCGGCCCCATGCCCTGCGCGTCGCCGCCGAACAGGCCGGCGGGGGCGGGCAGCATGTCGACCACCATCAGCCTGCCCACGCGCGCGGGCCAGCGTGCCGCGACCATCATCGCGATCGTGCCGCCCATCGAATGGCCGATCAGCGCGGGGCGGATCAGCCGCGCCTCCGCGATGTAGCGGGCAATCTCGCCCGCGAGCGCGCCGACGATCGGCCCCTTCGCATTGCCGCCGGCCGGCGCGCCGGCGAAGCCCGCGATCTGGACCAGATGGCTGCGATAGCCGGCAAGCGCCGGCAGCGTGCCGTTCCACACGCCGCGCGAGGAATCGAGGCCGTGGATCAGGATCACGTCGGGTCCGCTGCCGCGCACGGTGACAGTCAGTCGCGACGAAGCGAAGGGTGCCGCGATCGCGGCGCGCGGCGCCAGTCCGGCGGCGAGCGCGCCGATCAGCATTGTCCTGCGGGCGATGGGGCCGGGCATGTCCATGGTCATGCCAATGACGACCGGGCTTTAACACAGGCTGAAGCGGCAGTCGGCACGCTTAACCGGACAGGATGTCCGCCGCCACCCGTTCGAGCAGGTCGAGAAACGGGCCGGATTGCAATTCGGGGATCAGGGCCATCTCGATCGCCGCGCCGCTCGCAAGCGCGTTCACCAGACGCAAGCGCAAATCGAAACTGTCGCCACGCCCGCCATCGCTCAGGGCATCGAGCTTCGCACTCAATGCCTGCGAGGCGCATTGCTGCGATTGAAGGGCGGCGCGGGCCTTCTCGTTGCGCATCATCTCGGCGGCGATCTCGAGGATCAGCGCCGTCCGGTCCCGATCGAGCATGGCGGGGCGCAATGTCGCGACCAGCCGGGCGATCGCTTCGGCCGCGGTCGGGGGATCATCCTCCAGCACCTGCGACAGGCGTTCGAGCTGCTGCTGCGAATCCGCCTCGATGATGGCTTCGACCAGCGCTTCCTTGCTCGGGAAGAAGCGGTAGACCAGACCGACGCTGACGCCTGCTTCCGCCGCGATATCGGCGACCTTGGTGGAGGCGAATCCCGACCGGACGAAGCATGTCCTTGCCGCATCGAGAAGCTGAGCCATCCGGATCTCGGGTGCTTCGGTCCGTTTTCGCGTCATCGATACCTCCTGCCTCCCGATAACGGGATCGACGCGTAATTCCAATGAATGATCGTTCATTCCTGTTGACATCCGGCCGCACAGCCTCCAGTGAATAATTGTTCATTCAGTGGAGGCTGCGCCGTGTCAGAGGAAAATATCGAAGATCCGGTGCGAGGGGTGGGGATGAATGGCCTGTGGAAAAGCCATTATTTCGAGATGACGGCTGCCGCCAATGCGGAGCGCTACCGCATCTTCGTGGGCGCACCAAATCCGCCATTCTTCGGCGCTGAGCCCGGTCCGGACGTGCGCTACCCCGTGATCCTGGTGCTCGACGCGAAGCTCAATTTCGCGATGGTCCATGCCCAGGTGCAGACGATGAGCGCGCTGGGGCAGCTTCCCCCGGCCCATGTTGTCGGCATCGGCTATGCCGGCGACGAGAGCTTCTTCGAAAAGGATGCGTTCCGGCGCCAGGGGGACCTGACGCCCAATGACGGCGGAGACCGCGAGGCGCTCATGGCATCGTCCAACCGGGCGGGCGATATCGTCCGTGGCGGGGCAGGGCGATTCCTTGCCTTTCTGCGCGACGAGCTTGTGCCGTTGCTGGTGGAAAGCCATCCGATCATGGCCGACGACGTCACCATTCTCGGCAATTCGCTGGGCGGGCTGTTTCCGTCCTGGGTGCTTTTCCACGCGCCGGGCACTTTTCGGCGCTATGTGATCGTCAGCCCGTCGCTGTGGTGGAACGACTATGAGGTCTGGTCCTGGGAAGCGGCGTATGCGGCGCATCACGACGATCTTTCGGCCAATGTCTTCGTCGCCTTCGGAGGGCTCGAAACCGCCGTGCACCACCGGGCGACAGTCGAGCGCGCGATCGACGCCGCGACCGGGGATCTGAGGAAGACGCTGGAGGCGACGCTCGCCAACGCGGATGCCGCGGGCTGGCCGCTCGGGGCGGAACTGATTCCGGAGGTGGAGGCCAGGTTGCGGCAGCGCGCCTATCCCGGCCTTGAACTGACGACCATGATCCTGCCCGACGAGACGCACGAATCCATTCCTGGCGCGGCTTTCTCGCGTGGGCTGCGCGCGGTGTTCGGAAGCTGGAAACAGGATGCAGGCGGTGCGGCGGCGAAATGACGGTGACGTCTTAACCGCATGGCGCGGTAGATCGGATCGGGCGGGTTTCATCGCCGGGCCCGAGAGGCTAGAAGCCGCGATCTTACGGAGTTCTCGACATGACGGCCGCATCCCCCGGGCGACGCAACGCGGCGATCGCCTTCATCCTGGTGACGGCCGCGCTCGACGTGATGTCGATGGGCCTCGTCATGCCCGTGCTGCCGTCGCTGATCGAGGAATTCTCGGGATCGAACGCGAGCGCCGGCGTCTGGAACGGCGTGTTCGTCGCACTCTGGGCGGGCATGCAGTTCGTCTGCTCGCCGATCATCGGATCGTTGTCCGATCGCTACGGCCGGCGGCCGGTGATCCTGATCTCGACCGCCGGGCTTGCCGCGGACTGGATCCTCATGGCGCTTGCGCCCAGTCTCTGGTGGCTCGCGGTCGGGCGGATCATCGGCGGGATCACCTCGTCCAGCTTCACCACCGTCTTCGCCTATATGGCCGACATCACAGAACCGGCGAAGCGGGCCAAGGCCTATGGCCTGATCGGTGCGGCGTTCAGCGGCGGCTTCGTGTTCGGACCATTCCTGGGCGGCGTATTGGGTGAGATATCGCCGCGCGCTCCATTCTGGGCAGCCGCCGCGCTGTCGGGTGTCGCCTTTCTGTACGGGCTGTTCGTTCTGCCCGAATCGCTGAAGCTGGAAAGCCGCATGGCCTTTTCATGGAAGCGCGCGAACCCGTTCGGCGCGCTGAAGCTGCTGCGCTCGCATCCCGAGCTGTCGGGGCTCGCAGTGGTCAATTTCCTGCTCTATTTCGCGCATCACGTCTTTTCGGCGGTGTTCGTGCTCTATGCCGAATATCGCTACGACTGGAGCGCGCTGGAGGTCGGCATATTGCTGGCGATGGTCGGCGTGCTCGATATGGGCGTGCAGGGATTGCTGGTCGGGCCCGTCACCAAAAGGCTCGGCGATCGGGGCACGATGGTGTTCGGCCTGTTCGCCGGCACCGTCGGGATCACCTGCATGGGCCTGGCGCCCACGGGCTGGCTGTTCGTCGCCGCGATGCTGCCCAATGCGCTGTGGGGGCTGGCCATGCCGACGCTCCAGTCGCTGATGACCCGGCATGTGTCGGAAAGCGAACAGGGTCAGTTGCAGGGCGCGAACAACAGCGTCGGCAGCATCGCCGGCGTCGCCTCTCCGCTCTTCTTCGGAATCGTCTACTCTATGTCGGTCGGCGCGAATCCGACGCTGCCGCATCCCGGCACGCCTTTCTTCGTCGCCGCGGCGATCCTGCTCGGCGCCGCCTTCCTTGCGCGTGCCGCGACGGGGCGTGAGGTGCCGGGCGCCTAGCGCGCCAGGAATGCCTTCATCGCCGCGTGGAAGGTGTCGCGATTGTCGTACATGATGAAATGCGCGCTGTTGGGCACGCGCGTCAGCACCGCGCCCTTCAATGCGGCGTATGAGAATTGATACGCGCCGTCGATCTGCGCGTCGGTGAAGGGCGTGCCGGCGGGCGTCACATAAAGTATTTCGGCGGGTACGACGATCTTCGGCAGTTCGGGCCGCAGATCGGTGACGATCAGTTCGTGGAAGGTGTTCTGGGTCACGTCCCGGTCGCTGTCGAGCGCGCTCTTCACCACGCCGGGGCGATCGGCGTCGGTCTTCACCATGCCGCCGGTCATGTCCCCGATCGACTTGGCCCGCGCCTCCGGCGTTGCCGCGCGCATCTGCGCCAGCATCGCGTCGGCGGTGGGGCGGACGGTGTCGGCGGTCGTGCCCGGCGGGCCGAACATCATGCCCATGAAGGGCACCTGATCGACGACCATCAACTTCGAGATCGCCGCCGGGTGACGCGCGCCGATCATCAGCGCGATCGTGCCGCCCATCGAATGGCCGATCACCGCAGGGCGATCGAGCTTCGATTCGGCGATGTAGCGCGCAATCTCCGCGGTCACGCCGTCGAGCAGCCCGCCTTTGGCGTTGCCTTCCGCGGGCGTGCCCGCAAACCCCTTCACCTGAACCAGATGATAGCGATGGCCGGGAACGGCATCGACCGCATATTTCCATGCGGCGGGGCTGGAGGTGAGGCCCGGGATCAGGATCACGTCGCTGCCCTTGCCGGTCACGGTCACCGAAATCCGGTCCGATATAAA
>Ga0209902_100933_pt1 | contig 19837 bp, 11 predicted proteins | sample FECB27metaG_FD_188304 | JGI IMG/M metagenome (GOLD analysis project Ga0209902, IMG submission 188304) | Cyanobacterial communities from the Joint Genome Institute, California, USA - FECB-27 (SPAdes) (version 2) | ecosystem: Environmental > Aquatic > Thermal springs > Hot (42-90C) > Microbial mats...
CTCCTTGCAATCCTTGCCGGCGACATAGGCGTGGCCCATCGTCGAATCGATATAGATCGACTGGCCTTCCTCCAGCGGGATCGGATCGTAGAATTCGGTGTGGACGACGATCCGTCCCTTCACGACATAGACGAATTCCTCGCCCGGATGACGGACGAACTCGCCGAACTCGTCGGCGGAGGTCGCCCGGATCCGCGTGTAGATCGGAATCATCCGTTTCCGTCGCAATTCCGTGCAAAGATAATAATAGTCGTAATTGGCGGTGGTGACGCGCACCGAGCGGTCGAGATCGCCGACGCTGCGCCGCGCCGTCACCGGCGCCTCCGCCCCCGCGCCCGTGCTGTCCTCCGCGAACAGTTCGGACATGCGGATATTGAGCCGCTGGCTGAGTTGAAGAAGCTTGTCGTAGGTGAGCGTCAGACGGTCATGCTCGACCTTGGACAAGGTCGAGACGGGAATGCCGCTGCGATCGCTCATTTCCTTGAGGGTCCAGCTGTTGCGCGTGCGCAGGCCCCGCATCAACATACCCAGCGTGGGTTGCTCGCCCTTCATCATTTCGCCCCCTCAAGAAAATTCGGATCCAGGCTGGTCTCGATTGACAATTTTCCACACAGGATCATTATTGTCCAATCAGGATGCATTCTATCGTTCTTAGGTATCCACGATATCTCCGTGACCGCTCAAGCGCAATCAATAGCCTTGCTGGGCGGATCATGGCGTATTTTTTGGGAAGGGGGTGCAATATGAAACGCCTGAAACTTGCGTTCGCTGCATTGATCGGCCTCATGGCCACGCCCGGCGCCACCCAGGCGCCGACGCCGATTCCACCCAAGCCGGTCGCATCGCCGGCCGCCACGCCTGCGATGCCCGCCACGGGCGCGCCCGTGCTGACGAAGACGGACGCCGACGCGTGGCTCGACGGCTTCTTCCCCTATGCCATCCAGCGCGGCGACATCGCCGGCGCGGTGGTGGTGATCGTCAAGGATGGCCAGGTCGTCACCCAGCGCGGCTATGGCTTCGCCGACGCGGCGGCGCGCAAGCCCGTCGATCCGGACACGACGATGTTCCGCCCCGGATCGGTGTCGAAGCTGTTCACCTGGACCGCGGTCATGCAGCTCGTCGAGCAGGGCAAGATCGACCTCGACGCCGACGTGAACACCTATCTCGATTTCAAGATCCCGCCGCGCGACGGCAAGCCGATCACGATGCGCAACCTGATGACGCACACGCCCGGCTTCGAGGAAGCGGTGCGCGGCCTGATCGCCAGCGGGACCAAGGCGTCGCCGCTCGACGTGGTGCTGAAGCGCTGGACGCCGACGCGCATCTTCGACGCCGGCACCACGCCCGCCTATTCCAACTACGCGACCGCGCTTGGCGGCTATATCGTCCAGCGCGTCTCCGGCGTGCCGTTCGACGATTATGTCGAGCGCAATATCTTCGGCCGGCTGGGCATGACGCATTCCAGCTTCCGCCAGCCGCTGCCCGCCAATCTCCAGCCGCTGATGTCCAAGGGCTATCAGCTCGGATCGGGCAAGCCGATGCCGTACGAGATCATCGAGGCGGCGCCCGCCGGCAGCCTGGCGGCGACCGGATCCGACCTCGGCCGCTTCATGATCGCGCATCTTGCCAAGGGCGGACCGCTGCTGTCGCCGCAGACGGCCGAGATGATGCACACCACCTATCTCGACATATTGCCGCCGCTCAACCGGATGGCGCTGGGCTTTTACGAGCAGAACCAGAACGGCCACCGGGTGATCATGCACGGCGGCGACACGCGGCTGTTCCACAGCGCGCTGTGGCTGTTCATCGACGACAATGTCGGCATGTTCGTGTCGCTCAACAGCACCGGCAAGGACGGCGTCACCGGCGCGCTGCGCAGCACGCTGCTGAGCGAATTCGCCGACCGCTATTTCCCTGCCCCCGCACCGAAGGACGGCCGGGTCGACGCGAAGACCGCGGCCGAGCATGCGCGGATGATGACGGGCAATTATATCGTCAGCCGCCGCGCGCAGACCAGTTTCCTCTTCGCCGGCGCGCTGCTCGGCCAGATGACGGTCTCGCTCAACCCGGACGGTACGCTGCTGATCGCGGGCAACCGCACCATCGGCGGCGCGCCGCGCAAATGGGTCGAGATCGCGCCCTTCGTCTGGCGCGAGGTCGGCGGCAAACAGCGGATGGCCGCCAAGGTCGTCGACGGCAAGGTGCAGCGCTTCAGCTTCGACGCCGGATCGCCGATCTCACTGTTCGAGCGCGTGCCCTGGTATGCGGACAAGAGCTGGCTCAATCCGCTCGCCTGGATCGCCTTCGCCATCCTGTTGATCACCGCATTGTCCTGGCCGGCCGGCGCGATCGCGCGGCGCGTCTATGGTACGCCGCTCCACGTGACCGGAGAGGACCGCAAGGCCTATCACCTGGTGCGCGGCTTCTCGATCCTGTCGCTGGTGACGGCCGCGGGCTGGGCGCAGACGCTGACGGCGATGGGCAGCAACCCCAACAACGTCAATGGCGGCCTCGACACGCAAGTCGTCATGCTGCAGGTCGCCGGCCTCGTCTTCTTCTTCGGCAGCGTCGGAATCGCATTGTGGAATGCGTGGCGGACGTGGAAGGGCAAGGCCAGCCTGACCGCCCGAATCTGGAGCCTGCTGATCGTGCTGTCTACCGCGATCATCCTCTGGGGCGCGATCAGCTACGGCCTGATCGGCTTCGGACTCCAATACTGAACTGAACGCACAACAAGAAAGGAATGACTGGCGTGACCGCGCTTACTCTCGACATCTCGGTGGAATCCCTGCCGCTGGCAAAGCCGTTCCGGATCTCCGGGCATGTCTTCACTCAGTCGGACGTCGTCGTCGCGACGCTCTCGGACGGCGAGGCCACCGGGCGCGGCGAGGCGTCGGGCGTCTATTATCTGTACGAGAACGCACCGGCCATGGTCGCCTCGATCGAACGCGTCCGCGCCGAGATCGAGCGCGGCCTGACCCGCGAGGAACTGCGCAGCCTGCTGCCCGCCGGCGGCGCGCGCAATGCGATCGACTGTGCCCTGTGGGAGCTCGAAGCCCGTCGCACCGGAAAGCCGGTCTGGGAGCTGGCCGGTCTGGACGCCCCCCGTCGGCTGCTCACCACCTTCACGCTCGGCGCCGACGATCCTGCGGTCATGGCCGAGGGTGCGCTCGCCTTCGCCAATGCGCGCGCGCTGAAGCTCAAGCTGACCGGTGAGCTGGACATCGACATCGCCCGCGTCCGCGCGGTGCGCGCCGCGCGTCCCGAATGCTGGATCGGCGTCGACGCGAACCAGGGCTTCGGGATCGCCGATCTCGACACGCTGGTCGGCGCGCTGGTCGACGCGGACGTCAAGCTGCTCGAACAGCCGCTGGCGCGCGGCAGCGAAGCCGATCTCGACGGTTACGAATGCCCCATCCCCATCGCCGCCGACGAAAGCGCGCTGTCGCTGGTCGACGTGCCCGGACTGGTCGGCCGCTTCGACGTCGTCAACATCAAGCTCGACAAGTGCGGCGGCCTGACCGAAGGCCTGCTGATCGCGCATGCCGCGCGCGAAGCCGGGCTGGGCGTGATGGTCGGCAACATGGTGGGCACCAGCCTGTCCGCGGCGCCAGGCTTCATCCTCGGCCAGCTCTGCGACGTCGTCGATCTCGACGGTCCGATCTTCCTCGCGACAGACCGCACCCCCGCGATCGATTACAGCGACGGCCTCGCCTGGTGCGACGAAGCGATCTGGGGCCGCGAGACGCAGGTGGCGGAACCGGCATGACGATCGCGATCGCGCGCGCCGGCCTTACCGCAGCGGCAGTCACCCTGGCCCTGTCTGCCGCGCCTGCGGGCGCGCAGACGGGCGACGGCGTCAGCTATATCCAGGCGGGGCGTCTGCTGGCCGACCCCGCCAGCGGCAAGGTGGAGACGAACAAGACGATCGTCGTGCGCGACGGTCGCATCGCCGAGATTCGCGATGGCTTCGTCGGCGAAGGCAAGGTGATCGACCTGCGCGATGGCTTCGTCCTGCCCGGCTTCATCGACAGCCATGTCCACATCACGTCGGAGAACGGACCGAACGCACGGCTCGACGCCGTGACCAAGTCGGACTCCGACGTGCTGCTCGACGGCGTCGTCTATGCCAAGCGCACGGTGCGCGCGGGCTTCACCACGGTGATCGACCTGGGCGGCACGCCCGAGGTGACCTTCGCGATGCGCGACGCGATCGCAGCGGGCAAGATCATCGGCCCGCGCATGATCGCGGCGGGCGGCGTCGCCGCGCATGGCGGTCATGGCGACATTCAGGGCTATCGTCAGGAGATCCTGGATCTCTATCGCTCGCCGACCTTGTGCTCGGGCGCCGACGATTGCGCGCGCGCGGTGCGTCAGGCGGTGCAGAGCGGCGCCGACATCATCAAGACGGCGTCGACCGGCGGCGTGATGTCCGCCACGGCCGCAGGCGTCGGCCAGCAGATGAGCGATGCCGAGCTGACCTCTCTGGTCGAGACCGCGCACCGGCTGGGGCGCCAGGTCGCCGCGCATGCGCACGGCACCGACGGCGTCAACGCGGCGCTGCGCGCGGGCGTCGATTCGATCGAGCACGGCACCTTCCTCGACGCCGAATCGATCCGCATGATGAAGGCCAAGGGCACCTATCTGGTCCCCACCCTGCTGGCGGGCGACACCGTCGCGCGCCAGGCGAAGACGGCCGAATGGATGCCCGCCCCGGTTCGCGCCAAGGCGCTTCAGGTCGGCCCGCAGATGCTCGACATGGCACGGCGCGCGCGCGTCGCCGGCGTCAAGTTCGCCTTCGGTACCGACAGCGGCGTTTCCGTCCATGGCGAGAACGCCAAGGAATTCGCGCTGCTGGTACAGGCGGGCTTCACTCCGCTCGATGCGATCCGGTCGGCAACGATCTGGGCGGCCGACCACGCCAAGCTGTCGAACGAGATCGGTTCGATCGCGCCCGGCAAGGCAGCGGACATCGTCGCGGTGAAGGGCGATCCGTTGCAGGACGTGCGGACGCTGGAGACCATGGCTTTCGTGATGAAGGGCGGGGTTGTGGCGCGCGCCGTTGGCGAATAAGGGCCGCTTTGGTTTGACTTTTCACATTGGGACAATACGGTCCTGATCAGGATATTGAGATTCGGGGGAATGACGGTGGAGAAGAACGATCTCAGAATGTCGCGGCGCCGGCTGATCGGCGGCGGCGCTGCCGCGGTCGCGGCGATCACGGGATTCCCGATGATCAATCTGGGCCAGTACCGGCTGAACGCGGCCTCGACCAAGACCTATTCGAAGCGTGCGGTCGATCTGGTCCGCAAGTCGCTGATCATCGACATGCTCGCGCCGCTCAAGATCGATTTCCGGCCCGAATATTATGCCGCGCCGCTGAGCGAGAAGGATGCCGCCGATTTCCGTGCCAGCGGCATCACCGGTTTCCACAATGCCGTCGGCGTCGGCGGTGCGGATGCGCGCTCCGCCGTGCTTGCCTGGATGAACGGCTGGCAGGGTTTCGCCGGCCGCAACTCGCATGTCTTCTCGCTGGTCGGCGTCGCATCCGACCTCGACCGCGCCAAGCGCGAAGGCAAGTGCGCGGTCATCATGGGCCTGCAGAATTCCGACCATTTCAACACGGTGAAGGACGTCAAGACCTTCTACCAGCTCGGCCAGCGCTGCTCGCAGCTCACCTATAACAGCCAGAACCGCATCGGATCGGGCAGCACCGAGCGCGTCGACGGCGGCATCAGCGATTTCGGCGCAGAGATCATCAAGGCGATGAACGAGGTCGGCATGCTCGTCGACGTGTCGCACTCGGGCGACCGGACGACGCTCGACGCGATCGACATCTCGCCGAAGCCGATCGCGATCACGCACAGCAACTGCCGCGCACTCAACGATCACCCCCGGCTGAAGCGCGACGAGGCCATTCTGGCGCTCGGCAAGAAGAACGGCGTGATGGGCATCACCGGCGTGCGCAATTTCGTCAGCGCCGCCGAACCGACGACCATCGTCGAGATGGTCAACCATATCGATCACGTCGTGAAGCTGATCGGCATCGACCATGTCGGCATCGGATCGGATGCCGACCTGAACGGCTATGACGACATGCCTGCCGACCAGTACAAGTCGCTGAAGGCCGGCTACAAGGAAAGCTATGCTTTTCGCGACAAGCTCGACACGGATGGTTTCGATCATCCAATGAAGATGTTTGACCTGACCGAGGAGCTGATTCGCCGCAATTATTCCGACGCCAATATCGCAGCCATCCTCGGCGGCAATTTCCGTCGCCTGCTGGGCGACACCTGGATTTGACATTACCCGTTTCCACGCAGTCCGATCAGGACTCCCAACAGAGTAAGACAATGAACGCTCACTTCGATCCCGAGCAGGGATCCGCTCTCCGACTTCCCCAGCCCTATCTGCTGTTCCTTGCGGACACGGTGGAACCCGGTTTCGCCAAGACGGCATTCGGCCTGCGCGACTGGGCCGGCGACAAATGCGTCGGAGAATTCAGCATCGGCGCCACGGTCACGACCGGACTGCCGCACATGACGCCGGCACAGGCCTATGCCGCCGGTGCGCGCGCGCTGGTCATCGGCGTCGCCAACAGCGGCGGCGTGCTGGGCCAGAACTGGATCGCATCGCTGGTCGAGGCGCTGGAAGCAGGCCTGGACATCGTCAGCGGCATGCATGCGCGGCTGGGCGATATCCCGCAGCTCGCCGACGCCGCCGCGCGTCTCGGCCGCCGCCTGATCGACATCCGCGTCCCCCCCGCCGGCCTGCCCGTCGGCAACGGCCGCAAGCGGACCGGCAAGCGGCTGCTGACTGTCGGCACCGATTGCGCGCTCGGCAAGAAATACACCGCGCTCGCGCTGGCCAGCGCCTTTGCCGAACGCGGCGTCGATTGCGATTTCCGTGCGACCGGCCAGACCGGCATCATGATCGCCGGCGGCGGCATGCCGATGGATGCGATCATCTCCGATTTCGAGGCCGGCGCCGCAGAAGTGCTCAGCCCCGATGCCGCGCCCGATCACTGGGACATCGTCGAGGGCCAGGGTTCGCTGTTCCACCCGGCCTATGCCGGTGTGTCGCTCGGCCTGCTGCACGGCAGCCAGCCCGACGTGATCGTGGTCTGCCACGAGCCGGGCCGTGAGACCATGCTCGGCAGCGCAAGCTACTCGGTCCCTTCGATCGAGGAGACGATCGAGCTCAACCTGACGCTCGGCCGCCGCACCAATCCGGCGATCCGTTGCGGCGGCATTTCGATGAACACGTCGAAGCTCAGCGCCGAGGAAGCGGAGCGCGTGATGGCTGAGACGAGCGAGCGGCTCGGCCTGCCCGTCGCCGACCCGATCCGCGGCGGTGCAGCTCTGGACGCGCTGGTCGAGAACTGCCTGAAATGATCGAAGCCGGAACCGGGGCGGCTGCATGCCGCTCCGGTTCCGGCCCTTTCCGACCGGCCTGATATTCGAGCCGGTCGAATTCTTCCTGGGCAGCGGTCCGCACGCCTGCGCATGCCGGACGAGCCCGGCATCGCCAGGAGCCTCCCCCCATGAAATTCCCCTCGCGCACCCTTCGCAACGCGCTGCTGCTCGGCTGCACCGTGGCGTTGCTCGCCGGCACGGCGCAGAGCCAGTCACCGGCGGCCGAATACGACATCGTCATCCGCGGCGGCCATGTGCTCGACGGCGCAGGCAATCCCTGGGTGGCAGCCGATGTCGGCATCAAGGACGGCCGCATAGCCAAGGTCGGTGTGATCGCCGCGCGCGGCAAGCGCGAGATCGATGCGCGCAACAAATATGTGGCGCCTGGCTTCATCGACATGATGGACCAATCGGGCGAGGTGCTGCTCGAGAACGGCACCGCGGAGAACAAGCTGCGCCAGGGCGTCACCTCGGTGATCGCCGGCGAAGGCGGCACGCCTGTCGAGGCATCCAAGATCCCGGCCTATTTCAAGCAGCTCGAAACCCAGGGCATCGGCGTCAATTTCGGCACCTATTATGCCAGCCATCAGGCGCGCCTGCAGATCATGGGCGACAAGGCGGGCGCCCCCACCCCGGCGCAGATGGCCGCGATGGAAAAGGAAGTGGGCATCGCGATGCGCGCCGGCGCGTTCGGCATCACCAGCGCGCTGATCTATCCGCCCAGCAGCTTCCAGACCACCGAGGATCTGATCAAGCTCGCCAAGGTCGCGTCGCAGTGCAACGGCTTCTACGCGACGCATATGCGCGAAGAGAGCTCGAAGCTGCTCCCCGCGATCGAAGAGGCGATCGCGATCGGTGAGAAGGGCGGTGTGAAGGTCGAGATCTTCCACCTGAAGAACGCCTTCGCCCCCGAATGGGGCAAAGGCATGCCCAAGGCTGTCGCGCTGGTTGACAGCGCCCGCGCGCGCGGCGTCGACATCGCCGCCGACATGTATCCCTATACCGCGGGCGGAACCGGCATCGAGATCACCGTGCCCAACTGGGTGTGGGCCGATGGCGTCGAAAAGGGCATCGCGCGACTGAAGGATCCCGCAGTGCGCGCGAAGCTGAAGCAGCAGGTGGCCGCGGGCTCGATGCCCGACTGGTCGAACCTGGTCGAGGCGTCGGGCGGCTGGGACAAGGTCGTCCTCGCCAATGCGCAGAACCCGAAATACGAGAAATTCCACGGCAAGAGCTTTGCCGAGATCGGCGCCGCGCTCGGTATCGACCCCGCGGACGCCGCGTGGAACATCGTGGTCGAGGCTTTCCCCAAGCGTTCGATGGCGCTGTATTTCATGATGAGCGAGCAGGATATCGAGACCGCGCTCCGCCAATCCTGGACCAGCATCGGCAGCGATGCCGGCGCGTCGGCGGCGCCGGGCAAGATCGACACGCTCGGCCTGCCCCACCCGCGTTCATACGGCACATTCCCGCGCGTGATCGCCGAATATGTGAAGCGCCGTCCGGTGCTGACGCTGGAACAGGCGGTGCGCAAGATGACCGGCTGGCCGGCGCAGCGCATGGGCCTCAGCGATCGCGGCCTCGTCCGCCAGGGGATGCGCGCCGACGTCGTGGTGTTCGACTATGCGAAGCTCGACGACGTCGCGAGCTGGAAGAACGCGACCGACTTTCCGACGGGCATCGACACGGTGATCGTCAACGGCGCGGTCGCGCTCGATCAGGGCAAGCTGGAAAACACCAAAGCCGGCGCGGTGCTGCGCCATAGCTGCGACTGAGGAATAACCCGAGGCTCCCAGCGGCCGGGGCGATCCGTCGGATCGCCCCGGTTTTCTTTGTGTGCTCCCCGATGGTCATGCCAGCGGAGGCTGGCATCTCCCACAGAACGAAGCGCGATCTGGTTGGGAGACCCCAGCTTTCGCTGGGGTGACGTTCATTGGACCGGATTTGGGGCCGGGCTTATTGAGCCTTCGCCCCCAGGATCGCCTCGCCCGGGAACACCTTTTCCACCAGCTTGCCGTCGCGCACCACGACCTGACCGTTCACCAGCACATGGCGGAAGCCGACCGAGGCCTGCATCGGTTTCTGGAAGGTCGCGACGTCACTGACGGTGGCGGGATCGAAGATCGCGATATCGGCATCGGCGCCCACTTTCAGCCGCCCCTTCCTCGCCATTTGCGGCGACACGGCCTCCAGCCGCTGCGCGGGCATCAGCGCCATCTTGCGCAGCGCCGCCATCAGATCCAGCGTCTTGCGCTCGCGGACGTAGCGGCCCAGCACGCGGCCATAGGTGCCGGCGCCGCGCGGATGCTCGCCCGAGGTGACCCACGGCATACCGTCCGATGCGATCGAGATTTCGGGCTCCGCGATGATCGCGTCGACCACATCCTCGGGGATCATGTGGATGACGACCGCTGCATCGGGCTGTTCGCGACGATAGCGTTCGAAGCTGTCCTTGGTCAGCCGCTCGCCGGTCGCCGGCCATTGCAGGTCGCCATAGCTGATGCCCGAACGCTCCTGCCAGCCGTCGCGGAAGAATTCCGATCCGATCAGCGTGCTGCCCGCCGTGTAGGGATAGGCTTCGGCCGTGATATCCAGCCCGCGTGCACGCGCGCGCTTCACCATGTCGATCAACACAGGCGTGTCGCGCAGGCCGGTCGAATGAAGATGGACGATCTGGAGCGGCGCGCCGGTGATCGCGGCATTGGCGATCACTTCCTGCGCAACCGCGATCGGCACCCCCGGCGCGGGATCGAGCGGACGGCTGCGGACATGGACGAAGACGGGCGCGCGCGTCACCGCCGACGCCTTGAAGATGTCGTAGATCTCGCTCCGGCCCGCGCCCGGCGTATATTCGATGCCCAGGCCATAGCCGAGCGCGCCCGCCGCGATCTCGCGGTCGAGCGCGGCGACGATCGCGCGTTGCTGCTCGGGCGTCGCGGGCGACGTATAGCCGCGACGATCGCTCGTCTCCCGGCCCGGATTGATCGCGAAATGGCCGTGACAGGGCGCATTGGCGATCACTTCCACGCGCGCGCACTGATGCGACGCGGTGGCGCCGAAATTGATCAGCGCCTTGCCCGACAGCGCGGCGATGAAGGGCGCGATCGGCATCGCCCCGCCCTCCGCGTCGATCGCGGTCGTGACGCCGTCGAGCACCTGATAATATTCGCCCTTGGGATTCTGCCCATGGGCGTGGAGATCGACGAAGCCGGGCGCCACCACCAGATTCTTCGCGTCGATCGTGCGGCGGCCCTTGATCGCATCGGTGGTGATCACGGCGATGCCGCGCCCGTTGATGCCGATATTGGCGACCTCGTCGCGGCCGCTTTCCGGGTCCATCATGCGGCCATTGGCGATCACCACATCATAGGTCTGCGTCTGCGCCGCCGCCGGCATCGCCGCCATCAGCGCGGCAATGCCCGTCGCGGCGAAAAACATCGTTTTCATGCGTGCGCCCCTCACTTCGCCGGCGCGGAGAACAGGAAATAATCGTGCACCGATCGCGCGATCTCGGCGATGGCGCGCTCGCGATCGGCCACCGGCGCCGCGCTCTTCTTTACATAGACCGCGATGACGATCTCGCCCGCGCCGCCCGGAAGCGTGATCATGCCGGCATCGTTGACCGTACCGCCGATCGTGCCCGTCTTGTGCGCGACCTTGCTGCCCGGGGGCATCGCCCCGCTCAGCCGCCCGGCGCCGGTGCGGCACCGTTCCATGATGCCGATGATCACCTTGGTGCTGCCGGCCGACAGCGCCTTGCCCGAGAAGATGCGCGTCAGCAGATTGCCCATCGCTTCGGGCGTGGTGGTGTCGCGCGGATCGTTGTCGAACTTCGCATCGGGCAGGCTCGACCTGTCCATCAGCTTCGGATCGGCCTTGGCCGCGGCCTCGAGCGCCTGCGCCACCGGTCCCGGCCCCGCGCCGTAGAAATCGCGCAGCAGTTCCGCGGTGTCGCGATCGATACGCTGGCCGGTCACGCCCTGCGCGCGCACCCAGGCGGTGACCGCGGCCGGGCCGCCGGCCGCCTTGGTCAGCACGTCGGTCGCGGTATTGTCGCTTTGCGTCAGCATCAGTTCGAGCAGGTTGTAGACGGACAGGCTGACACCCGGATGGATCAGCCGATCGGCGATCACCTCCGACGGCGACATCATGTCCATCGGTACGTCGATCATCTGGTTCAGCTTCAGCTCGCCCTTGTCGACCCGCTCCAGGATCCTGCCCGCGACGGCGACCTTGAAAGTGCTGGCCATCGGAAACGCCTCGCCGCCATTGAGCAGGATGCGCGGTCCCTTTCCGTCCAGCCGCCAGGCGGCGACGCCGACGGTGCCGCCGGCGCCCTGGGCAAGCCGCGCGATCTGCTGATCGAGCGACGCGGTCGCGGCCGACTGAGTCGCCGGCTGGGCAAGGAGCGGCTGCGCGACTCCGGTGACGGCGAGCAGCAGCGGCATGACCGCCAGCCGAAGCTTTTGATTCGACATGAAAAACCCTCCCTATGATCTGGCGCCGGATCGGCCGCCGAAATTCTCTGATCAGGACATTCGGACCAACGACTTTCGAATGCAACAAAAAGAATGCGGTGTCGTAACAATATGAAATTGCTTATGTTTCATTCGTATTGCGAATTATTTTCGCCGATATTGCAATATCCTGATAGGAAAATTCGATCCTCATGTGTAGCGTCCGCCCGCCGCGCGGACGGGCGTGCGCGATGAGGGAGAGCCATGTGATGCGTGATGTTGCGAAAATCGGCGGACTGCCGAAATTTCTGACCGGAACCGCGATCGGCCTTTCGCTGGTGCTCGGCTCCATCTCCCCCGCATTCGCGCAAAAGGCGCCCGCCCCCGCCGCGACCGTGAAGATCGATCCTGCCCGCCTTGCCGGACTGGGCGAATTCGTCGACGGCATCATGGCGCAGCAGCTCGCGACGCGCGAAGTCGCCGGCGCGGTGGTCACGGTGGTGGCGAACGGCAAGGTGCTGTTCTCGCGCGGCTATGGCTATGCCGATATCGATGCGAAGATCCCCGTCGACGGCCAGAAGACGCTGTTCCGCCCCGGCTCGGTCTCCAAGCTGTTCACCTGGACCGCGCTGATGCAGCAGGTCGAGCAGGGCAAGGTGAAGCTCGACGATCCGATCGACAAATATCTCGACTTCAAGATCCCGGACAACGGCCAGAAGCAGCCGATCCTGGTCAAGCACCTGCTCGATCACTCGCCTGGCTTCGAGGATCTCGGCGGCATCACCGTCGACGATGTCTCCGAACTGATCCCGCTCGACACGTTCCTGAAGAATCCCAAGAACATTCCGACGCGGGTGCGCGAACCGGGCATCGAAACCTCCTATTCGAACTATGGCTCGGCGCTTGCCGGCTATATCGTCCAGCGGGTTTCGGGCGAGAAGTTCGCGGATTATATCGACAAGCACATCTTCGGCCCGCTCGGCATGACCAGCGCGACCTTCCGCGAGCCGCTGACCGGCGATCGCGCCGCGAACATGGCCAAGGGCTACAAGCTGGTCGACGGAAAGCTCGTCGCCAAGCCGTTCGAGCTTTATTCCAACATCATGCCCGCCGGCTCGGTGTCCGCGACCGGGCCCGATCTCGCCCGCTTCATGCTGATGCATCTCGGCGACGGCAAGCTCGGCAACGTGCAGATCCTGAAGCCCGAGACGATGCGCCTGATGCGCGGCAGCCTGACGCGCAATGCCGCGGCACTGCCGGCCATGGCGCATGGCTATATGGTCGTCCGCGAGGAAGGCCCCCGCATCGTCGGCCATGGCGGCAACACCTCCGACTTCCATTCCTATCTGGTGGTCGCGCCCGAAGCCAATTTCGGCTTCTTCGTCTCCACCACGGGCGGCCAGGGCAGCTATGGCGCGCGCACCGAATTGCTGAACGCGATGATCGGCCGCGTCTTCCCGACCAAGCCGGCCCCGCGCTGGACCGGCGCGTCGGCGTCGGTCGCGGGTTCGTACCGCACCAATCGCCGCACCTATAGCGAACCGCCCCGGCCGGCTTTCGATACGAAGGTGACGGCGCAGGGCGCGCATGGGCTGGTCGTCGAAGCCGGCGGCACCAAGACATATTGGGAACAGATCGGGCCGCAACTCTACGAGCAGGTCACCGGCGCGCGCGACGGCGGCCCCTATGAGCGGCTGGAGTTCTATGGCCCGACGAACGATCGCAAGATGTCGTTCAGTTCGCAGCCCCATGTCCTTTCCAGGCTGGTGCAGCCCTGAGCGGACTTGCGTTTTCGAATTTTCTTTTTTAGAAACTTTGATCCTATTCAGGCGCGAAAGCGTCGGAAAGTGGCTTCGGCCGAAACAGGCGCCAGCAACACCCAGGCCCGCGTAGATGGGCCCGGCGCCCTTCATTCAAAAGGGAACGACTTAATGACTGCAGTATCGGTAACACGCTGGTCGACTCTGTCGCGCGGCGGCAGCGCTATTGCGCTGGGTATGGCCCTCGCCTTCTCGACCGCCGCCTATGCGCAGGAGCCGCAGGACGCCGCGGCCGACGAGACGCCGAGCGAGATCGTCGTCACCGGATCGCGCATCAGCACCGCGGGCTTCGAAGCCCCGACCCCGACGACCGTGATCGGCGTCGCCGAACTGCAGCAGGCCGGCCGCACCGACATCGCCGCCTCGCTCGCCGACCTTCCGCAGTTCCGCCAGACGCAGAGCGCGACGTCGACGAACACGGTCACCTCGTCCGGTCAGTCGCCCGCCGATCTTCGTGGTCTCGGCTCGGCCCGCACCCTGGTGCTGATCAACGGCCGCCGCAGCGTCAGCTCGAACGACCTTCAGACCATCCCCTATTCGATGGTCAAGCAGATCGACATCGTCACCGGCGGCGCATCGGCGGCCTATGGTTCGGGCGCCGTCGCCGGCGTGGTCAACATCATCCTCGATGACAACAAGAAGGGCTTCGAGATCGGCGCGCAGGCCGGCATCTCCGAGCGCGGCGATGCCCAGAAGTATCTGTTCGAAGCATCGGCCGGCGTGAATTTCGCCGATGGCCGCGGCCACTTCATGATCGGCGGCGATTATCTGAAGGACAAGGGCATCATCCCCGGCAATGCGCGTCCGCTGATCGGATCGACGGGCTTCTTCCCGGATGCGACCGGCAAGCTGGTGCCGACCGGCAACCTGCGCGAGCTGACCCGCAGCGAAGGCGGCCTGATCCGCACCGGCGTCCTTGCCGGGCAGACCTTCAATCCCGACGGCAGCCTGCGCCCCTTCCAGTTCGGCACCATCCGTCCCGGCTCCGCCTCGACGATGATCGGCGGCGAAGGCTACAACATCGACCAGTATCGTTCGCTGTCGGCGCCGATCGAGCGCGGCAACGTCTTCGCGCGCGTCAGCTTCGACGTGACCGACACGCTGAAGGTCTGGGCCGAAGGCAACTACAATCAGGTCTTCGACGAGCGCGTGTTCTTTCCCGATCTCGGCGTGACCCAGCTCAGCTTCTCGACCAGCAACCCCTATCTCACCGCGGCACAGCGCGCGACCTTCGCTGCCGCAGGCGAGACCAGCTTCACGCTGGGCCGCGTGCTGACCGACGTCTCGCTCGCACGCTATAACTACAAGCGCGTGACCAAGCAGGGCTCGGTCGGGTTCGACGGCACGTTCGGCGGCGGCAAGTGGCGCTATGGCGCGTTCTTCACGCATGGCGAGCAGGAGCAGGACCAGAAGCTGCTCGGTCTGACCAAGAAGGCCGAATTCGCGCAGGCCATCGATGCAGTGCTCAATCCCGCCGGCCAGATCGTCTGCCGCGTGGCACTGACCAACCCCGGCACGGCCTGCCGCCCGCTCAACCTGTTCGGTTCGGGACGCGCTGATCCCGCCGCGGTCGCCTATTCCACCGGCGTGTGGAACGCAGTGACGACGACCTGGCTCGATCATGCCGGCGCCAGCATCAGCGGCGAGCCGTTCACCCTGTGGGATCTTCCCGTCTCGGTCGCCGCAGGCGTCGAGTATCGCGAAGAGGCATTCCGCACGGTCTATGATGCGAACTCGCTCGCGAACAACTTCAACACCATCAACGGCGTGAACATCCCGAAGACCGGCAACAACGTGAAGGAGGCCTTTGCCGAGGTCGACATCCCGTTGCTCGCTAACCTGCCGATGGTGAAGAAGCTCAGCTTCAACGGTGCGGTCCGCGTGTCCGACTACAGCACCAGCGGCGCGATCTGGTCGTGGAAGCTCGGCGGCCTCTGGGAAGTGGTCGACGGGTTCAAGCTCCGTGCGACACGTTCGCGTGACATCCGCGCGCCTTCGCTGACCGAACTGTTCAGCCAGCGCTCGACGCTCTTTACCAGCGTCGCGGATTCGGGCCGTACCAACAGCCCGATCACCAACGTCACGCTGTTCACCGGCGGCAACCCCAACCTGGCGCCTGAAATCGCGGACACCCTGACGTTCGGTGCGGTGTTCTCTCCCACCTTCCTGCCCGGCTTCGACTTCTCGGTCGATTACTTCGACATCAAGATCGACGACGTGATCACCACGCTGAGCGCGCAGCAGATCGTCAACGGCTGCTATGGACAGAATAACCAGGGCGCATGCAGCCAGCTCGTCCGCGACGGCGCGGGCGTGCTTACGACGATCAACGCGGCGTTCATCAACGTGGCGAACTTCAAGAACACCGGCGTCGATATCGAAGCATCCTATCGCACCCGGCTCGACGGCATCGGCCTCGACGGACAGTTGAAGGTCCGCGCGCTCGCCAACTATGTCGACAAGCTGGTCGTGAACAACGGCGTGCTCGCGATCGATGGCGCCGGCTATCTCGGCAATCAGGCCACCTATCTCGTGCCCAAGTGGCGCGGTACGCTGACCCTGAACTACGAGAGCGAGGGCATGGGCGCCGATCTGCGCACGCGTTATGTCGATGGCGGCGGCTTCGCGCCGACCACCGTGCTGGCCAACCAGGACGCGCGGATCAGCAGCCACACCTATGTCGATCTGGGCCTGCGCGCCTATATCCGCACCAGCGAAACGCAGCGTTTCACGGTGTTCGGCAGCGTGCAGAACCTGTTCGATCGTGATCCGACGCTGGGTGCGGTCGGCTCGCCTTATCTCGATCTCATCGGCCGCTATTACACCTTCGGCGTCCGCGCGAACTTCTAACCATCGGCTCGGGCAGGCTGACCGGCTCCCTGGTGAGCCTGCCCACGCCATCCGATGCGAGCGATCGAATCGCGGCACATAAGGGCCGTTTTCGCTCTCATCGACGCAAGGTTCGTTTCTGGGCTTCCCTTAAGCCTGGCAACGTCGGCCCGTTTTGCGTGGGCGACGGCAAACTTCCGCCACAGCGATCCCGGACCCCTTTGGGCTTCGCACCGTGAGAATTTCGAACTCTGGGGTGATTCGCTTTTTCAGAAAAGTTGAGCCGCGGTTCCGCAGCGAACGAAAAAAATGGAGAATGGAGCGATTAAAGCGCACAAATTCGCCAATTTTTCTCGAAGAGCGACTGCACATCCTGATCAGGCGCTTTTTTGTAGACATGAGCGGGTATTCACCTGATGTTCAGCTAGTACGCGAAGGCACGAAAGGCTCGCACGAACGCGCCCGGCTTGATGCGTCGATCATCGAAAAGGGAACCGCTCATGACCTGTGAAATCGTATCCCGTTGGCGACTGCTTTCTCGTAGCTGCAGCGCAATCGCACTCGGCGCGGCCATCGCCATGTCTTCCTCCGCCTTCGCGCAAGCCGCCGCCGCCGAGGCGCAGGGCGACGAGGCCGAGACCACCAAAGATATCGTCATCACAGGTTCGCGCATCAGCACCGCCGGCTTCGACGCGCCGACCCCGACGACCGTGATCGGCGTCGCCGAACTCCGCCAGGCCGGCCGCACCGACATCCAGGCGTCGCTGGCCGACCTGCCGCAATTCCGCATGACGCAGAGCGCGACCTCGACCAACACGGTCACCTCGTCGGGCCAGTCGCCGGCGGATCTTCGCGGCCTCGGCTCGTCGCGCACGCTGGTGCTGATCAACGGCCGCCGCTACGTCAGCTCGGGCGACCTTCAGACAGTGCCCTATTCGCTGGTCAGGCAGATCGACGTCGTGACCGGCGGCGCCTCGGCCGCCTGGGGCTCGGACGCGGTCGCCGGCGTCGTCAACATCGTGCTCGACGATGATTTCACGGGCGTCAGCCTGGGCGCGCAGACCGGCGTGTCTTCGCGCGGCGACGCCGAGAAATATCTGTTCAACGCCGCATTCGGCACCAAGATCACCGACCGCTGGCACGTCATGATCGGCGGCGACTATCTGAAGGACAAGGGCATCATCCCCGCGACAAGTCGTCCGCGGATTGCCGCCACCGCCCTGTTCGTGAACCCTGCCGACGGCAAGCTCTACCCGACGCAGGACGTCCGGCAGGCGGATCGCAGCCTCGGCGGCCTGATCATCGGCGGCCCCGCGGCTGGCCTGACCTTCAATGACAATTCGTCGCTGCGTCCGTTCGTGTTCGGTCGCCGGTCCGGTTCGACCATGGTCGGCGGCGAAGGGTACAATGCGGACTTCATCCGCTCCCTGTCGGCGCCGATCGAGCGCGGCAGCGTGTTCGTGCGCACGAGCTACGAGGTCACCGACAATTTCAAGCTGTGGGCCGAAGGCGCCTATAACAAGGTGTCCGACAAGCGGGTGTTCTTCCCCGACCTCGGCATTTCGCAGACCCAGTTCAGCTATTCGATCGACAATCCCTTCCTGCCGGCGGCAACCCGCGCGCAGCTCGTCGGGCTGGGCGTCACATCCACCTTCAACATGACGCGCGTGGTTTCGGACATCGCGCTCGCCGATTACGACTATTCCCGCGTGACCAAGCAGGCCTCGGTCGGCTTCGACGGCAGCTTCGGCAACGGCAAGTGGCGCTATAACGGCTTCTACAGCCATGGCACGCTGAAGCAGGATCAGACGCTGACGAACCTGATCAAGACCGCCGAATTCCGCAACGCGATCGACGCGGTGCGCAACCCGGCCGGTCAGATCGTCTGCCGCATCGCACTGACCGATCCGACCACGCCATGCCGCCCGCTCAACCTGTTCGGCCAGGGCAATGCCGATCCGGCGGCGGTCGCATACATCCAGGCCGACTGGAACGTGGTCAATACGAGCTACCTCGACAATGCCGGCCTCAACATCTCGGGCGAGCCGTTCACGCTGTGGGACAAGCCGGTTTCCGTCGCGGCCGGTATCGAATATCGCGAACAGGCCTATCAGACCGTGTTCGACCCCGTCTCGGTCCGGAACGGATTCGCGACGATCAACGGCATTCCCAGGCCCAAGATCGGCAACAATGTGAAGGAGGCCTTTGCCGAGATCGCGATCCCGGTGCTCGCCAACCTGCCCTTCGCGCAGGATCTGACCTTCAACGGCGCAGCGCGCGTGTCCGACTATTCCACCGCCAGCAAGAAGATCTGGTCCTGGAAGCTTGGCGGCGTCTGGCAGGTGATCGACGATCTGAAACTTCGCGTGTCGCGCTCGCGCGACATCCGTGCGCCTTCGCTGACCGATCTCTTCTCCGCGCCGGGCACGCTTTTCACCAGTGTTCAGGACATCTCGCAGGCCAGCCCGGCCAATCCGGCGGGTCCGACCGTCAACATCGTCGTTCGCAACGGCGGCAACCCGAATTTGGCACCTGAAACGGCGGATACCTGGGTGGCCGGCGTGGTGCTGACTCCGACCTTCATCCCTGGCCTTCAGGTCTCGGCGGACTATTACGACATCAGCATCGATGGCGCGATCACCTCGCTGACCGGCCAGCAGACCGTCAATTCCTGTTACGTGCAGCTCAACCAGGGGGCCTGCTCGCAGATCATACGCAACTCGGCCGGCACGATCACCGACATCAACGGCACGCTGATCAACCTGGCCAGCTACAAGACCAAGGGCGTCGATTTCGAAGCGTCCTATCGCACGCGGCTGGACAGTATCGGCCTGCCCGGACAGCTCAACATCCGCGCGCTCGTGAACTATGTCGACAGCCTTGTCGTCGACAGCGGCATCCTGGTCGTGCAGGGGGCGGGCTATGCCGGCACCTCGGCGGCGTATCTGACCCCGAAGTGGCGCGCCAATGCCAGCTTCACCTACGAAAGCAGCAGCGTCGGCGGCGATCTTCGTCTGCGCTGGCTGGATGAGTCCGGCTTTGCGCCGTCGAACCTGGTCGCGAACCTGGGCAACTTCTCGTACAAGGCCGCCACCTATGTCGACCTGACGCTGCGGACCTATGTTTCGCTCGGCGAAAGCAGCAGGGACCGGCTGACATTCTACACGTCGGTGTCGAACCTGTTCGACAAGAAGCCGCCGATCGGCGCGGTCAGCTCGCCCTATTACGATCTGATCGGCCGTTACTTCACCTTCGGCGTCCGCGCGGACTTCTGACGGTAAATGCTCCGGGGCAGGCAGGCCTGAACGGCCCGCCT